>UMGS01006678.1_pt1 | contig 100367 bp, 91 predicted proteins | sample 1965341 | NCBI WGS metagenome assembly UMGS01 (sample SAMEA4836079, study PRJEB28245) | human gut metagenome | biome: gut microbiome; material: fecal sample | place: Denmark | collected 2008 | reverse complement strand
TTCTACTTCGCATTTAAGTCTAACTTCTTGGGGTCACATCAAAATGAAGTGTTTTTTATTAATAATAATTATTCCAGTACTTTGATAATAAAAAGCACCCTATGATACTTTCAATAGGATGCTTCCATGTTATCTGCCGATTCAATTGAAGTTTAAACTTCACCTAAATAAGGGCTTATTACATACGCTTATTTGTTTTGCGCCAAATCCCTAATTTTTCTGCCTGTTTTATTAATTCATCATGAAAACTAGGATGCGAGATTTGAATAATTCTTTCCGCACGTTCCCATGTCGTTCTTCCAGCTAAATCAGCAATTCCCCATTCGGTAACTAAACAATGTGCTTGTGATCTAGGATTTGTTATTGCTGTACTTTCCATTAAACTCGGTACTAAACGCGATTTAAGTTCACCGGTTTTTTTATCAACAAACGTAGAGGTAAGCGCAATAAAACTCTTTCCACCATTAGACAAATATCCTCCCGTTACAAAATCTAACTGTCCTCCAGTGCCACTAATATGACGTTTACCAGCTGATTCTGAAGCAACCTGACCGTATAAATCTACTTCAATGCAATTATTAATTGTAATAAAGTGGTCAATTTGCGACATAACTGCTGGATCATTTACATAATTAATCGGATAAGACTCAATCTGTCTATTGTCTCTCACCCATTCATATAAATCATTGCTTCCCGCACAAAAAGAAAAAACACCTTTCCCCATATTAATATTCTTCTTTTTGTTTGTCATCTTTCCAGCCTTATCAATCACCATATAGGCATCTACCAGCATTTCCGTATGAAAACCAAGGTCCTCCAAATCCGATTCTGCAATCATTGTTCCTACCGCATTTGGCAATCCGCCAATGCCGAGCTGAATCGTAGCCCCATTAGGAATTTCCGCTGCAATAAGCGCTGCAATCTTAATTTCTTCTTTCGATATTTTCCCTGGATTAATGACCGGGATATCAGGATTATTCCCCTCAACAATAAAATCAATTTCACTAAGATGAATGGAGTTTTCTTTTCCTCCAATAACTCTCGGCAAATTCTCATTTACCTCAACAATAACAATTTTTGCTTTCTCAACAATGGCTTTCGTTGCTGAATTCGTAAAAGAAAAGTTAAAATTTCCATACTCATCCATCGGTGTAACCATAAGCATTGCCACATCAACATCTAAGCTCTTACGATAATGTAAAGGCTTGTTGCGATAAATCATCGGAATATAGTTACACAAACCTTTATCACTTAATTGCCGTTCAAGTCCACTAAAATGCCAGCTATTATAACAAAAATGTTCACGCTCAGGATCAGCATCAACCACAGCTAATGGAGCCATTCGTAGTCCGCCCCGAATTTTCACATCAAAAAGCTCCTCTTTTCTTAGTGCCAATGCCTGATCAAGCGCAACTGGCTGTCCCAAGCAAAAGCTATAATCTACCCAGTCTCCAGATTTCACAACTTTTACTGCTTCATCAGCAGATACTATTTTATTTTTGTACTCTTGTTTCAAACTCATAAAACCGCCTCCAAATCCTATCAAATTGGGGTGTGGTAATATTTCTGCTAACCTTTTTCTCTCCCTAATTTTCATTAAATTCTGATAATGCTAACAAAGATAATACAATCCCATAGATAGCGATTATTATACTATAAAGAATATTTTCTTTCTAGATAAAAATTTACCAGAATTAAAATTATTTTTCTGAATTAATGGTAACCCTATCGTTCACCCCAACTACACATTTTGATAATTCTAAAAAACTAATTTTCAATACCTACACGCGCTTCAATTCCATTAGTATAATAATGTTTTATCTCCTTCATCTCTGTAACCAGATCGGCTTTTTCAATTAATTCCTTAGACGCTTTGCGTCCTGTCAAAACAAGTTCAACAGAATCTAATTTATTTTGAATTAAAAAATCCAACTCACTCCCTGCAATTAATTCAAAATATACCGCTACAATGACTTCATCAAGAATAACAATATCATAATCGCCACTTTGTACTGCTTGCTTTGCCACTTCCATTCCTTCATGAATTAAAGTTACATATTCTTGCGGTGGAAAACCACTTTTAAAGACAACAATTTCTTCACCGATGACCTCCTCTTTCAATCGGTCAAATTCTTCTTTTTTAGCAATAAAAAAAGGTTTTCCAAACGTTTTAACCGTCAAATTTCTAGACAAATTGTTTAATATACAATGTTCACTATACGACTTGTTCTTCATAAATTGTAAGAAACAAACTCTTTTACCTGCGCCTAATGCTCGAATTGCTAGCCCTATTGCCGCAGTTGTTTTTCCTTTTCCATCACCAGTATAGACTTGAACATACCCTTTAAATTTCATGAACGCCCCTCCGTAAATAGTTTTACAATGACACTTCTATATATTAAGAATGAATCCTTTTTTTACTTAAACGATAATTTTTTATTTTAGCAATAATCATAAATATTTTAATATAATGATAAATAAACTAAGATTATCAAAATCTCAACTAAGAAATACAGTAGTATAGTTATGCTTTTAACAGTCATACTATTGAAGGGGTGATTTTTTTGTTAACACAAAAAGAAGTGAATCTATTAACAGACTTAAAAAAATGTGAAGAAGTTTGCGTTCAAAAATACAATAAATACGCTCAATCAGCTTCCTCACCATCATTAAAATCTTTATTCCAGCAAATCAGTCAAAAAGAGCAACAACATCTAAACAGCATTGATCAAATTCTAAATGGATCTGTACCAACTATAAATGCTAATAGTAGTAGTAATAATAATTCAAATACTTTACAGCAACCTTCTTCACAAGCCGCATACTACGATAATACAATGAACAAACAAAATGATGCTTATCTATGCTCAGATGCATTAACTACAGAAAAATATGTTTCCTCTGACTATAATATTTCTATTTTTGAATTCACCGAAAACAATATTAGGGATGTACTAAATCATATTCAAAAAGAAGAACAAGAACATGGAAAAGCTATTTATGATTATATGGCGCAAAACGGAATGTATAACTAAAGACTATTTAACTTAAAAATCTATAAAAAGAGTGTAAGGTGTTCCTATGCAGTCGAAAGACTCATTGAACACTCTTACACTCTTTTTACTTAGAAAATCATTTACTATAGCTCTTGCAAATTTCTTTATAATTTATCATTAATAAATTTGAAAATTGTACCGTAATATCTATCCGCATCTACTTTTCTTGCATCAGCATGTTCTGCATTTTTCACCTTTAAAATTTCTTTTTCACAAGTTGCCACGCTATATAACTCATCTACCATAGATACAGGTGCGAGTTCATCATCTTCACCATGAATGAACAACGTTGGAATTTTTATTTTTCCCATGACTTTTATTGGTGCTGCATCCGATATAAAATAGCCTGCTTTTACCCTTCCAACACCATCGACAATATTCATAATCGGAAACGACGGTAAACCAAACATCTTTTCAAGTTGCATTATAAACATTGTATACGCACTAGTATAACCACAATCTTCAATTAAAACTTTAACTTGGCTAGGTACTACAACTATTGAGCCAGGTTATGAATTGTTTCAATTCCTTATAGGTAATCTAATAACGAACTAATAACAGCAGTACAAACACCAAAGAAAGGAAGGTTTCAATTCCTTATAGGTAATCTAATAACAGAGATTGGGGAATATGAGTCTTTGGATTCCATTGAGTTTCAATTCCTTATAGGTAATCTAATAACCAGGATATTGAAAAACGTAAGGGAAATTCATATGCAAAGTTTCAATTCCTTATAGGTAATCTAATAACTCTATTAATTCATCATCAATTTGAACATTGAGACGTTGTTTCAATTCCTTATAGGTAATCTAATAACTCAAAAATAGCAAAAGCATCCTTAGAGGGCACATGTTTCAATTCCTTATAGGTAATCTAATAACTAACATCGTATTATGAATTTGATTAACGCTATACATCTTGTTTCAATTCCTTATAGGTAATCTAATAACTTAGAGATGACTCGCAAATAGAACTGGAGCTACAAGAGTTTCAATTCCTTATAGGTAATCTAATAACCAAAAAATCTTACTAGCGGTAAATCGTTTTTTATTCCAAGTTTCAATTCCTTATAGGTAATCTAATAACATGCAACATAGAGACAGGCTTACAGGTTTTACAGTGTTGTTTCAATTCCTTATAGGTAATCTAATAACCCCAAGGACCTGCTTCTATTTCTATCTCAATTGGAATAGTTTCAATTCCTTATAGGTAATCTAATAACCAACAAAAGATTTACCTAACATAGCCACAAGTTTTATGAGTTTCAATTCCTTATAGGTAATCTAATAACTCCTTAGATATAGAAAGGGTATCATATCATATACAGTTTCAATTCCTTATAGGTAATCTAATAACATAATAACTTCTCCTTTTTTACCTATACAAATATGGGTTTCAATTCCTTATAGGTAATCTAATAACTTAATACTTTAGCATCTTTAGGGCCTATTCCCCCCATAGTTTCAATTCCTTATAGGTAATCTAATAACAGAATAAAGTAGTACTTGGAGTAGCAGTTTCTACAGTTTCAATTCCTTATAGGTAATCTAATAACTCTTTTCTACTTTGTATAACCTCAATATCATTATCGGAGTTTCAATTCCTTATAGGTAATCTAATAACATACTTAAAGCAGTTATAGAATATGCTGAAGAAGTATAGTTTCAATTCCTTATAGGTAATCTAATAACCATAGGTAATCTAATAACTATCCCAATTATCTTCTGGTCATCTTCCTGTGGAGGAGTTTCAATTCCTTATAGGTAATCTAATAACCATCGTCAGGTATTGTAATTATTATACCGCATGAGCAAGTTTCAATTCCTTATAGGTAATCTAATAACATACTTCTTGAAGAAGTATGCACGATTTTACGCAAAAGTTTCAATTCCTTATAGGTAATCTAATAACTTTAGCACAGATATTAACAGCAGAACATGACATTGAGTTTCAATTCCTTATAGGTAATCTAATAACAATTATCTTTAATGCAATAATTAAATGCATTTATTAGGTTTCAATTCCTTATAGGTAATCTAATAACTTGGAATGGCTATTATTGATTTATTCAGAAGCAAAAGGTTTCAATTCCTTATAGGTAATCTAATAACGGCTGAATATAATATTACAATGGATATGTTAGATTCAGCGTTTCAATTCCTTATAGGTAATCTAATAACCATGTGCAAAATGTTACTGCATTGCCTCCAAGACAAAAGTTTCAATTCCTTATAGGTAATCTAATAACTCTCAATGTATTTAAAAATATCTTTACGTTTTATCCTAGTTTCAATTCCTTATAGGTAATCTAATAACTATATGTGTCACAGTAAGGTCTTGGGACGTGTCACAGGTTTCAATTCCTTATAGGTAATCTAATAACTTCAATACTGTGCAGTTGCATTGAGTGCTTGACGTAAGTTTCAATTCCTTATAGGTAATCTAATAACCTTTCCTTGTTCTATAAAAGCAAAGTTATTTAGATGAGTTTCAATTCCTTATAGGTAATCTAATAACCGAACCGAAGACGATTAAATACTATAATCAGCAGGGTAGTTTCAATTCCTTATAGGTAATCTAATAACATTATTTATTGAATTATGAATCGGAACTAAAAAAATAGTTTCAATTCCTTATAGGTAATCTAATAACCCAATTTGGACTAGATAGACAATCTACCCATTTTCCTTTGTTTCAATTCCTTATAGGTAATCTAATAACGTGCGCCAAAGGCTTCATCTTCGCCGTAATTGTTGATGTTTCAATTCCTTATAGGTAATCTAATAACTTGGGAATTTCCTTTTACTATGCCGTTATATAGGGGGGTTTCAATTCCTTATAGGTAATCTAATAACTTGTTCCATAAACACCATACACAAAAGGCACATGTAAGTTTCAATTCCTTATAGGTAATCTAATAACTTCTTCAACTACCAGCAACCAAAAGTTACTATATAGGTTTCAATTCCTTATAGGTAATCTAATAACCACGAATACACATTAGTATGATATTTTCGGCTACAGAGTTTCAATTCCTTATAGGTAATCTAATAACATATTACAAAAAAGAAAATCGCAGGGTGTCAAAGTGTCGTTTCAATTCCTTATAGGTAATCTAATAACATTAGTTAAGACACCATTCCCTGTAAACCTAAAGCAAGTTTCAATTCCTTATAGGTAATCTAATAACCCATATTATACATTAAAATTCTACTAAAATCACTAATATTTATGCAAAATCAACTTTTTCTGGCGAAATTTTATTTTTAATTTTATTTCAATCAAAAAATCTCATACAAAAAGTCGTCGACCCCTAGGTGTTTTTACACTATCTATGGTCGACGACTTTTTTCTTGCATACTTTTTTAATTTTTATTCATTACGTTACAATATATTACCCGTTTCGCACCTTTCTACACCTAATATGGTTCTGGAGTAATATCTTGTCGTTCGCATATTATAAATAATAACCGAATCTTGCTCTTTTATAATATGATTCAATTCTATCATCAATTTTTTATAATTGCCATCTGATATTTCTCCTTCAAAGACTGAGTTTTGTACCCAATTAAGATATTGACGACATTTTTTTAATACCTTTGCCACTCGTTTTACGTGAATATCATAAACTAGTATTACAAACAAAATCATCACCTCTACTACCACTTAGCAACAAATGGCTCATATGTTTTTTCTCCCATAATGTGCTTTTCAATTTTGTATAATTCCAATCGAATTAGCCGACGATATGATACAGATTTCCCAATCTCTCGATGTTGAATCGTCGTTTTTAATTTTTCTTCCCAATTTTCAATAAAACATTTCTTCCCCTTCTCTTTTAAAATAATCCCTTCTGTATCGTTAACGAAATCTTTCTTGGTAATCATCTTTTTTGCGATACAACTAAAGATAATTCTATCTACTAAAATAGGCTTAAAAATTTCAGCAACATCTAAGTTAAGCGAAAATCTACGAAAATTGGTACTATGTAAATACCCGATACGTGGATCTAAATGCGTTTTATAAATTTCACTTAAACAAACAGTATATGCTAACGTATTGCCAAAGCTAATCAACGTATTTAAATAATTCTTCGGAGGTCGACGCGTTCGCTCCTGAAATACAAAATCTTTGTCATCGATAATCGTATCAAACGCCTTATAATAGGTTTCACGAATATTCCCTTCTATCGCCATGAGTTCTGGAATCGTTTCTGAACTTTCAATACTCGGGAATAACTTTTCAACTACTTCTAAAATTTCCGCTAACTCGCGTCCACGGTTCAAATAATATTTCAGAATCTGACGAATATTTTTCGCCGCCCCACCAACAAATAATTTTGCCAACTCTAATCGTTTCGCTTCATCCATATAAAATTCAGCCTGTTTTAAAATCGTATACCCTGAATTCAAATGTTCCCGTGGATAAAAGCTCCCCATATAATAGCCATAATAATTAAAATAGTGCAAAATAATTTCTTTTTGCGATAACAATTCCACAAGCGCTTTATTAAAATTCACTTCCCCAAATACCATAATTTCGCCAACATCTTCAACCGGCAAAAACCTTCTGCCCTCTGCCGTTTCAAAAAATATCGTATTATCTTTACGTTGCAAAACTCCATCCGAGAAAAAATATAGCGTCTTTTTCATCACTTATCCCCCTTAGCACCAACAAAATTCCGCATATGCACAATTACGGCAAAACTTCTGTTTTTCCGGTGGCAATGGTTTTTCTTCATTTAAAATGACTGAAATATCTTCTGTTACTTTTGACAGCTCCGCTTCCGTTTGTGCATCAAGGACAACTTCTTCCCGAATTTTCTCTTTGGGAAATCTTAATTCACCCTTAGCCTCTATGCCTCGTTCCTTTAATTTACTCATATAAAATGCCAATTGCATCCTGGCGCTTTGCTTATAACGCGAGCTTTTCTTCACTTCACTAATGCAAAATTTCCCGTCAGCTAGTTCCAGAACATCAATTTTGATGTTATCAACAACGATTTCTTTTTTCTCACGACCATACGAATATTCTGCAATACTCTTACCAATCAACACATTATCATTTTCTTGATCTGGCACAATTTGACGCCCCATAAGCCAGACTTCACGCTTGCAAATATAGTAATACCAAATCAAGGTTCCATTTACCTTAACGTCCATTTCTATCCCTCCCCGATAAAAAATCCCGACGGTTTTTAGTAACCATCGGGATTTTCATCAATAAACAAACGCTTGCGGGCTCTCTGTCATAAATCCCGTCTCATTATAATAATTTTTTACTTCATCTAATTGTACGACATACCAATCCAGCTTGACTCTATGTACATCGGCAAATTTACACGGTATATTCTTAGCTAAATTCGTCACTCGAACATCCACCGTATAGCGACTCAATTCCGTAAGGAGTTGTTTTAATTTTGCTTTTTGTGCAAAATCTAAATGTCCTGCTTCTAATAACTGTGCATATTCTTCTGCTTTTTCCTGCACTTGCGCTGTTTGGGTAATCAAAACCGTTTTAATATTATCTTGATTTTCAATCAGCGAAAAATCACGAATCGCTAGGCAGTCCTTTACCTCTGTTTTATACTCCAATATGTGCATCGCCTGATAAATCTGCCGTTCATGTTGCTCCGATTTAGCAATTCGCTGATAATACTGTTTAATCAAAGACAAATATTTATCTTCACCGATACTTTCGCATGCTTTTAGCATTTTACTCGTTTCTTGCCTTGGGTACTGGTCATAAACAGATTTTGCACTCCCTGTATCAAATACATATAACGGCAGATACTCCCCTTTATCACCAGCTCGATTGACTCTGCCGGCAACTTGAATAATCGATTCTAATGGTGCTAAATCTCGATACCCAATATCAAAATCCAAATCAACCCCGGCTTCAATCGTCTGCGTTGACACTAAAACAAACGGCACTTTCTGCTTTAATAAAGCTTTTGCTTCTTTGATTACCGCTTTTCTATCGACAGGAATTAAATTTGTCGATAGGTAAAGCACTTGATACTCTTCCTTTAACAGTTGATAAACTTCGATGCTCTGCCGAATCGTATTAACTACTACCAATGCGGATTGATCCTCTTCTTTCGTCGCTTTGATAAATTCCACAAGCGCTTCATTATCTTCGACCTTATCAAAGACGGGAATAATCTTCGTTCGCTTTAAATCATCATAATATTCCTGATAGTTCGGCAACAATTCATAGGTCTGCATAGGATTGTCCTTAGGCAAAAACCGATTTGCCATAGTTACAATTTCCGGCTGCGTTGCGGTCATTAAAATAAACCGAGTTCCATAAAAATCCGCCAAATGCTGAATCACCGCCCCTAATAGCGGCGCATAGTAAAATGGAATCGTTTGCACCTCATCTAAGATGACAACACTGCCCGCCAATTTGTGAAGCTTTATCAATCGCTTATTCTTATCCGTTAAAATAGATTCAAAAAATTGCACGAAGGTAGTAATCACGACTGGACTTTCCCACGCTGACATTAACAGCAGTTTTTTCTGCAAATCAGTCTCATGCCCAGATTTATTTTCCGCCGTAGCATTCAAATCCGCCCCACTATAATGCACCAATACATCAGCAAAAAATGCTTCATAATCTATTTTCGTCTGCTCCAAAATATTGATAAACGGCAATGCTGTAATAATTTGTCCGCGGCACTGATAAAGCTTTTGCATCCGCTCCATAATCTTTAATCCCGCACAAATACTCGTCAAAGTCTTACCTGTTCCCGTCGGTGCAGTCAATTGAAAAATCCGCGTTTTATCAAACTCTTCATCCGTTAACGCATCCACTTTCTCTAGTACACTACGCCGAATCGTTTCCCGCTTTTCATTTACTGCCATAGCTTGCTGATTTTTTTCTCGAATATAGCGTTCGATATCAGCCAGCTTAGTCGTATTCACGCTTTCTTTTTTGTCTAATCCGGCAGAATTTAATTTATCTGCCCAAATCAGCTTAGAAAAAATATATTGCAATAAGAAAAACGTTTCTACACCATTCATCGATAAATTTCGTTTACTTCTTATATAGCTAACATTATCTTGTATAAACTTTTGATATACAGCTAAATCAAAAGTTGTGCTTAATTTCTCCTTATACTCTGGATAAGCTTCAATTTGCTGACAAATATCTTCGTACTGATTAGTAAGCTGGGAAAACAAGTTATTCTCTGTTACGATATCATTGTTCAAATCGCCATGATGTTTAGCGATTGCCAGCATTGCTAAATAGCCGTCAATCTCTCTGGCTTTATAATTTGTACTAAACACCCCTGCTGAAATCAACGCATGATCTTTTTCATGTCCACCTTTATCCGTTTTGAGATACCGTTGAAAACTCTTCATGATTTTGCCGACATCATGATAGTAGCCTGTCTGGGACAACAGTTGCTTCAATCTATCATTGGACGAACATTTAAAATGAAGAGGAGAAATATTCTCCCCCATCTTCTCTGCTACTACTTCAAGATGCTCTGCTAACGCTTGTCCGCTTTGAGAAGTTTTATCGTAATGTGCATAAAGCAACGCAATCACTCCAAAAATACAATATTTTCTTTTGCATCCATTACATAATACGGTGCAGCTTGTTTTAAAATCAATGACAATGCGGTATCTTCCAAGTTAAATAAAATTTCTTTACGTGAACCTTCCGTAATCAACCGATGTTCATCGAATTCCGTAATCGTTTCTTCCTTAAAAAAATTGCTACAGTTTTCTTTTTCCAAACAAATCTTTTCGATTCTAGCTAAAGCAACTGCACTACGAATCGCGATAACAGCATCATCACTGAAGCGTTTTTCTAATTCCACTATTTTCCCCTGACTAATCCACCCCAAACATTGTGCACTTCCCAAGGCAATACTAATTCCTTGCGACAAATAAGCCTGCGAAGGCAAACAAAGCATTGCTGTTAATTTTTCCATCACACTTCTATCTTCATGATAAAAAATTACTTCATAACAGATATTTTCACTTTGTAGATTTTTCGGCACGACAAACTCTGTGTGATTTTGCGTACGATTTAAGCCTGCTCCATTTAAATGATTTAAGCTTTCCACCTTTAACAAATTCATTGTTTGCGTGATTTTCTTCAGCGGTGATTTTACGCACAAAGCAACTTTGCAACGTTTATCGGAAAACTCTTCATAATAACTGTCACGTTCATACCCCAATAAACCAGCAATGATTCCCTTTATCGTCGCCACAGGTGGAACTAAATGTGAAAGTGCAGTTGAATTGCTATAGTATTTTCTAAAATGTGCCATCTTGCCGTTAAGGCAAAAGGAAATCGCCTGCATGACTTTCACCACCTTATTTAACAATCGGTTTCAATAAATCAAGTCTTACTCCGTCCGGTAAGTTTTCCACCTGTTTGAATAATGGACTCTGCCAAATTCGCACTTCTTGAACATATCCTTGACCTTTTAACTCTGCAATCGCTTGCACTAAATTTGCAAAGTCCAAGGATATATCTGCTATCCCACGAATCGCTGATTCTTTCTTGAGTTTAGCTTCAACAAATCTGCGTAAATCACCTAAGTAACCATCAAAATCCTCGTGATATACAACTTCTAAATAAAGTAGCGGCTGTTGCCCTTGTTTGCTATGCGTTAGATTATTCATCAAAGACTGCACTAACGCCCTGCGAAATACTTCACAATCTTCTTCCGTCACCCCTGTTTTCGTTGCGGCAAATTTATTTATCGTTCCACTATGCGCAACCATTGCATAATGCGCTTTATACATCTTGCCAAATGTCGAATTATCATCATTCATAATCGTGACAATGGAATTTGATTTCACTAAATCGACCGGATGAAGTGAGTACCCCCAACTCAGTTGCACCGGGCCAGTGAATGTCTTCGTAATATTACTTTTCACTGCCATTGCACTACCAAATAAACGAATATCAATCATATTATCCAAAATACACTTTGTTTGTTCCTCTTCGCTTGATGTTTTATCTAAATTATGATCTTTCATCACTTCTTCAAACATCTTGTCCATTGTCACTTTTTTATCATTCAACGTATTAACAAAAATCCCATACCCTTTATTCGCTAAAAAATCACGGACATCACGCTTCCGGCGAACATCACTCACTAACAATGTTTTTGTCTCATTATCCATCCGTGGTTTATTTTCTTGATCCGCGTCCCCATTCGGATTCGTATTCGTCGCATCAAAAATAAATAAGAAATCACTATTATTTTTCACTACTGTCATTATTATCCGCCCCTTTATTCTTATAATTTAATACACAAAAACTGTACCCCGCTTTAATGAAAAATACATTTTCCTTTTCTGTTAATTGATTTTTCTTATCGACATCTCCCAAGTTTCTCGTCACACAACCTTCAATTTGTTCAAAAACACCTAAAGTTTTATTTTTCAACAAAATGCTTTGATATTGTCTCCCTTTTGCCTGAAGTTCTAAATAGAAATCCAATACCTCTTTATCTGTCATCCCTGAATACGTTATTTTATCAAGGATTGGTTTTGTTTTATGGTCTTGTTTATATTGTGCTCTGCCAATCAAATGCATTAGCACTCCCATATAAAACAATTTTTTCTGTGCCATATTAAAATGATGTGCTGTTAAAAATTGTTCCATCTCCTGAATATATTCTGGATACTGTACCTCTGGACTACCTATTTCCTCCATCATAACTACCTCCTCATTTAAAATTTTTAACTCTTGCAAAACCTCAATCAAAGCCAAATACATCATGACCATTTCCGCACCATAAAAATCTTTGCCGTAATCTTTCCCATATAAAGCTTCTAAACGATGCAAATTTTTATAATTGCGTAATTTGGCTGAATTTAGTTCACGTATACCCTTTTCCAATGCTTCCGTTGCAAAATCAAAAATAACATTTCTCGCAATAGCTTCCCCTTTTAAAATTCCACTGTAAAAATCCAAAACCCGTCCAATATCTAATTGCTCTCCTTTAGAATTCGTCGAAACAGGAATCATCCGATAAATATTCGCTAAAGAAAAAGACGTTAAAAATTTATCAAATCGCTCTTGAAGAATTTTTGCAAACGCCTTATTTACTTCTTCAAACCGAATTCGCGATACACTTTCAATCGTTTTTACCACACTGGTTGATTTACCATCCGTCCGATAAAATACCACATGAAATTCATATAAGTGAATTTTTTCCCCAAGATAAGTCGTTATCCCTTGGCAATCAAATTCCTTAATCAAATCACTTGCCCACCCGCTAAGTTCATTATGATTAAATACGGCATCAATATTCGCTTTTAATGCAGGCAAGAATTTTTTCTCTAGCTTATCTGTTACCCCAGCAAATAATAGCACGCAATCTTCACCAGCTACCCGGATTTTGTAGTCCCGCATCACAGCCTTTTCACCAAACAATATCTTTTCATAACAAGCTTTACAAAGGCTATAGTTTTTCTGATGATTACTCTTATTAAACAGCGGACTATAATTGACCGTCGTCGTTACAAATACTTTCCCGATACTCGATTTGCTCAATTTCGTTGAATACTCTACCGTATTGATATCACTTTTACTTTTTCCGCATAAATGACAAACTGCCAGACTTCCGACACTTTCCCCTTGCAAAGACTCTGTAATCGCTGTTAAATAAGCTTCATCCTGCGAAATGCAAATAGTTTCACCATCTTTTATAATCTGCGGAATGATTAAGACAAATTTTCCATTGCTTTCATCTTCCAAGCAAAAATTGATAAACTTATCCGGACTCACTTTATCGCCGTTGATATATAGCCCTTTATCAGCCTTATCACGTTTAACTTCAAACTCCACTTCGCCCAACGCTTCACGAAACTGAATCGCCTCTTCACGAATTCCTTTTTCATCAAACAGCTGACTCTCTTGGCATTCTTCAAGTAGCTCTTTTAGCCGACTATCACCAACAAATTCATAAAGATTCTGCATAATCCCTTTCGGCTTGCCTAGCCAAAAATTCAGCATACTCCCTACATCACGGACAACATAAGTCTGCTTAGCAGCAGCAGGATTGTTTCCGAAATAATGGTATTTTTGTTCATCAACCATATCTCCGCTATATGGCACTGCATCAAAAAAGACTTTCTTTTGATCCAAATCAAAATTCATAAAAATATTTAACAAATCTTTTTTTCGATCTTTTGCCATAATCGAAGCTGGTTTGATGAGTGCTGAAAATAAATTTTCAGCATCCTCACCACACATATTGCTCAACAATTTTGGTATGTCCATGATTATCCTCCTACATTAACTTATGTACTAGAAAAATAAGTAAAATAATAAATAAAAAACCTGTATTAATTTGCAATTTTTATCTCCTCCGTTTATTACAAATATATATTTCAGAACTTCTATATTTACATTATAATTCTAATTATTTTTCTGTCAACTACAATTTGCTATTTTTTTTTTTATATAGTAAAATATCAATAAAGTTTACCTAAAAGGACTTGAAACTTACACATATATATTTATTATATTGTATAACTTAGCTTACCTATAAGGAATTGCAGAAGAAGGCATTAATGCACACACGTATGCATTAATGCCTTCTTTCTATTTCGATACAACCAAAGCCCTGTGAATTTTTACTGCCTAGTCCACATTCAATGGCAGTTTGCAACAAGTTCTTCGGACCGGATAATTTTAACCGCCCCGAATAGCCTTTAATAATAATATTTTTATAGCGAACAATATTCATTTTCCCCATGCCTAGCGGCGTAACCAAAACATCACTTACTTGGAACTCCTCTGAGGAATTTAAGATCGCCTGACATTTCTTGATGAGATTATTTGTAATCATCTCATTGTACTCCGGGTCACGTGGTGCAAAATAGGCAGTATACTTCCGCCCATCCATACGAAGCAACGTCGAATACACAGTAATCGGTGACAAAGTTTTTACGATAATTTCATCTTGTGTAATCTCTTCATCATAAATATCCACACGTTCCACAGTTAAATCATTACTGCCCAATCTCACACTAGGGCTTAAAAGCAGCCCATTTGCCAATTCTTCTATAAAATAATTCAGCGGTGAAGTAATCACAAGCTGAAACATTCCACTATAAAGAATCCTCTGTCTGGCAGGAAATAATGAAAAATTCCCCATAAGACGAGAAAAACAAAATAATTTAAACGTCCGCCCATTCACAACAAAGCCTTCATCATGTAAAAAAGTCGCCAGTTCTTTACTAATTGAACTATAAATCCAGCTTTGAATAATATGATTATGGTCAATCGGCAAATCAATGCTATTCTCCGCTTTTAAAGTAATCACCATTCGCATAAAAAATACGCCCCTATAAAGTCATCTTATAAGAGCGTAAATTCGACATATTTACAAATATATCCTCCTATTTCCAAAAATATTTTATTTTTATTTAAAAATTATAACCAATTCATGAACTTGATAATGCACTTCGTACCTATCATGTCCGACGATAGTTCCAATTCCTTATAGGTAAGCTACTAACAACCACGAGCAAAAATATTTGGTATGATTGCGATAGAGTTTCAATTCCTTATAGGTAAGCTACTAACGTGCTATCCGCTTCGATATTATGTATTACAAAATGATTGTTTAAATTAGCATCTAATAATAAATTCTACATTTTCCTTGTTTTTCCTCCGTAATAATACATAAAGTGTTTAACTATTGCATACTATATAATTCATTAAGGAGATACCTATTTTATCTTTGAAACAAAAAAATCATCAAGGTTTAGCATTTTTATAGTGCTAGAACTTGATGATTTTTGTTCTTTACTTTACCAATCTAAGATAATCTCTTTGTCCTTCTATTACTTGCTCTGCGATAAATTTAATAAATAGATTTGGATTTTTATGTCCCTGCTCTAAGGCTCTAATATAATCAGCTTTTACAATTGGAGAAATACATACGATAGGATACCCATATTGCAAAAAAATCAAATTCATAAGCGTCCTACATAATCGTCCGTTTCCATCAATAAATGGATGTATATATACTAATTCCTGATGAAATCTTGCTGCATACTCAACGGGATGTATAGTATCTTTGATTTCAGTCATTTTCAATATAAACTCTTTCATTTTTAAAGCAATCTCACTAGCAGTTGCTACGCTGTATTCTGAACCACTAATATATACTTGTTTTTTTCTATAAACACCGGCATTTTTTATATCGATAGGCGCGTACAATACTTTATGTAATCGCTTTATTGACTGCTCTGTTAATTCTTTTTTATCATTAATCATATGTATCATCTCATCAAAAGCTGCACCACTCCCAATTACCTCCAAATGATCTTTCATTGGCTTTCCACCAATAGTAATACCATCTTCGAGAACAACTTTCGTCTCAGATATGTCTAATGTATTGCCTTCGATGGCATTAGATGAATACACCAAACCAATTTTATAATAATCTTTTAATTCATTTAACTGTATATGATTCAGCGGTCTATAGCGATTTATTTCTAATTGCTTTTCATCTATTTTTTCGAACAATGATTACCCCTCCTTATAAAGCTTTAATAATAAAAGTATATATAATTTTACCAATTCTGTACACTTCATTCCATACAATAAAAGTTAATTATAAAAATACAGATAACACAGAGTTTCAATTCCTCATAGGTAAGCTAATAATTTCAAAATACTAACGGCACCCGCTTGACCATTGACCGGTTTCAATTCCTCATAGGTAAGCTAATAATTATTATGCTCATTTATTTAAACCTGCTGTATTTGAAGGGTTTCAATTCCTCATAGGTAAGCTAATAATAACATTGAGAGGGGGTGAAAAGATGTTCAAAAATATGTTTCAATTCCTCATAGGTAAGCTAATAATGCCCGTATTTCAGTCATCTACTCAACCTCACTTTTCAGGTTTCAATTCCTCATAGGTAAGCTAATAATTGTAGTAGCCTTTTTTTGGTTTTGGCTCTTGTCGCCAGTTTCAATTCCTCATAGGTAAGCTAATAATAAATTTCTGCTTTCCATTTTTCCATCTTCCTTAAAATCGTTTCAATTCCTCATAGGTAAGCTAATAATCTAAATTTCCAGAAGAATATATGGTAGTTGTGATACCATGTTTCAATTCCTCATAGGTAAGCTAATAATATTGAGCCAGTAAACTACAATTTGGAAACAAAACAAGGTTTCAATTCCTCATAGGTAAGCTAATAATCCCCCTGTACCAAATGCCATCTTTGTAATTTTTGAAAGTTTCAATTCCTCATAGGTAAGCTAATAATTTGGTCGTATGAAACTTTGCAAAGGGCGACTCTGGTTTCAATTCCTCATAGGTAAGCTAATAATACATATGACAGTTTGTATATGGCAAACGTCGGTCAAGTGTTTCAATTCCTCATAGGTAAGCTAATAATTGAAGAAGAAGAAGGCGAGGAATTAGAACATGAAACACGTTTCAATTCCTCATAGGTAAGCTAATAATAACCTTATAAGGGGTCCTTATTAGGAGATTATAATAGTTTCAATTCCTCATAGGTAAGCTAATAATTTATCCGCTAAATAAATATGCGTGTCGAGAAAAATTGGGGTTTCAATTCCTCATAGGTAAGCTAATAATTCATTACCTTTTTACCATCTTTTGCAGCTGCAACACTGTTTCAATTCCTCATAGGTAAGCTAATAATCTAAGACAATACCACAACATATAGCATCCCATCAGCCTCGTTTCAATTCCTCATAGGTAAGCTAATAATCCTATTATATAATAAAAAACATGTAAAATCATACATTTTCTAGTGCATAAATATAAAAAAGCATAAATTTTTTTATCTTTTACTCGTCATCCATTTAAAATTGACCTAAAAAAGTCGTCGATGTCTAGTATTTTTTACACTACTGTCGGTCGACGACTTTTAATAAATGGTTTATTGTATATTTATAAAAAACTCTATCCCTATTTTATCTCTAAAATTCATTTTAATTCAAGAATTTCTTTACCTTCTTCAATAATTTATTTGCCAGAAATCAATTTATTGTCTAAAGATAAGAAGTAATAAATACATCGCCATATTCGAAATACGCTGAAACTTTTTCATCATATAAAATACACTGAAGATTAAAAGAAAAATGATTAATACTCTAACTGTATTTAAAAATAGTATAATCCAACTTAAATTTAATACTAATTATGCTTTCCATCGCATTATAACTAATTACCCTAGGGAGTAATAAGTTTAACCAATTTTCATTGCCAACTAAAAGTTCTTGAGACTCAGTATATCATGCATTACTGAGTCTCAAGAACTTTTATGAACTATTCAACTTTTAAAAATTCTTCATCAATTATTGCTAATCCACGCTAATTGAAAGTAACAATTCGAGAAATTCTTAAATCTTTTCTTTTTGATAAATCAATAATTTGATTATCTAAGCACTTTACGATTGGCTCTTCATAATTATTCTTATTAAAAAAAATAACTTCTGCTTCTTGATTATTGGATAGGATAACTTTATTTAATATCAGTGTATCTTTAACACGTGAAATAAAAGTCTGACATATATCCGTATCGAATTTTCCATACATTTCACGTTTAAATAACTCTAGTATTGGAAATGGATTTATTCCCTTCTCATTATATGTATAATTATGAAAGTTATCAGCAATTGAAAGAATCCTAGCATATGGATGAATCTGAAGCCCCTTAGTTCCTCTTGGAAAACCGGTTCCATTCATATATTCCCGATGTTGTACAATTCCCAATATGATTTCCGCAGACAACCCATTCGCCAATTTAAGCAAACCTGCAGTCTCTGAAAGATATGCACTTTTATGGGAAATTGGTTTTCTATCTACAACCAAACTTCCTATATCATGCAATAACGCTGCAACGGTTACACCTTCTATATCTTGCTGACTCCAATTCATCTGCCTAGCGATTATACCAGAAAAATAAGCGACCATCACAGAATGCCTAGAAATGCAATCCGCTAAATTGTTATCACTAACAAGCAAATGATTCAATATTTCAAAATTGCTCTCAATAGAGGAATATATTTTTCCTGCATTACCCTTCATTTGAGAAACCGGTATAATTCTATGCTGTTTTATAATATCAAAAGATTGTACAATATTGGTTACTATCGAATCATAGTCTTGATTAAATCTTATATATTCATTAGAAGATGGCTGATCTTCTTTTACTATAAATTGATTACTTACAAAATCTTTATTTTCAGCCTCTTCCATCTCTTCTTCATCAGAGTCAATAAATACACTTTGAATATCCCAAGTATTCAACAAAGAAATGTGTCGATTAGTCAATGCAACTTCTTTTCCAAGAAGCACTTTTCCAGAGATAGACAAAACTTCATCTGCAAGAATATCGCCTGGGACTAAATCTTTTACTGCCACCATTTTAGTCATAATACAACTTCTCCCTTAATCCAGTAAAATCCAATAAAGATGTACTATTTTTCGTAGCTTATCTTCAATATAAAGGACACCCACTCATTATCTAATTGATATCCCTGCATTAATTATACTTTAACAGCCAATAAAAAAGAAACGACCTTAAGTCCCATATATTTATCATCTATCTTATTCTAGAAATAGAAATGATTGAATCGATTACCTTTTTAATCATTCATTTATACCCAAAAAAATAAGAAAAATGACAACAATCTATTTTAAGATTATTGTCATTTTTCGTTTTAATCATCATCAATTATAGGATCAGAGTCCCTAATAATGTGTAATTGTTCATCATTACTACTTGGGTATCGATCATCGTCATCTATATTTGGGGTATCAGCAGGTGAATCTGAACTTCCATATTTCATTACCGATTGTAAAATATCTATTGGTTCAACGCCATCATCATATGATCGGTCATACACTAAATAGTTTTGATAGAAAGGTGGAACTAAAACCTCTTCTTCCAAAGGACGTAAGGTTAACTCTCTTTCATCAGCTTCTTCCTGACATGATATGCATAAAGTAGCAGACGGCAAAACTTCGAGCCGTTCTACCGCAATAGATTTTCCACAATGATTACACTCTCCATAAGTTCCTTCTTGTATTTTATCTAGCGCTATTTCTATTCTTTTTAATGCAACATTTGCATTATCTATTAGCGCTACATCTTTACTGCGTTCAAAAACCTGGTCACTTATATCTGCAGGATGATTATCATACATAGAAAGTTCTGTCGATGTATCTGCCATTGTATCTTTTAGCCCGGCTTCCTCTATTGCCGATACCGTCTGTAAAAGTTGTTCTTTTTCTGAAAGAAGCTTGCTTTCAAACACTTTTAATTTTTCTTTTGAAAATTTAGGCATTATAAAATCTCCTCTCGTGGATTTATTAATATCATCTCCGAGAGTTTTAAATAATAAAACATAAATTTCAACTAAAATATTTCCAAATTAAAAATGCCAATACTCAAAATAAATGCATGTAAAAATGTTTACATGCATTTATTTTTTATTACTCATTAAATTTTTAAAAGTAAACAATCCCATATTCTAAAATTCTATAAGTTCGGGTTTGTAATCTTCAGGCAATTCTTCTTCTTTTAAAAATTTAAAATTATCATCATTTAAAATCGGGATAAATATTTCGTAGGGAATCATCGAAAATTCACTAGCATAGTTACTAGCACCAAACCACATATCCGATTTACTGCTCAAGTTTAGACTTCTAGCAAACTTTGTATTGTTTGAACAATCATGAACTGCTAAATCCCAATTTTCATCATCCGCTACTTTCATGAATTTCAAAGTTAGCTCTCTACTCCAAATTGGCGATATATAGCCATGTCTTGAAATGTACATATTTTCCCCATAATAATTGTTGATATTATTCTCATTCAAATGCAATTCCGCACAGTTGATAAAATCAAGTTTCGTTGCAAAAATCGCTTGTTTTTTCTTGAAAAATGCTTCGAAAAACTCAGGCGTCATTGGCGTTTCAATCCCTACATTTTTAATGTATTTTTTAGCAATTCCAATATTTTTAATAACTTTATCCGCGCAATTAGATGCACCTAGGTTGAAACGTATCTCATCAAGGCCAGCTTCCCCTAACGCTTTCAAAGTCGCTTCTGTGGCCAAAGTTCCATTTGTGTATAAATGCTGATGAATGTTTGCCGCAGCAAATTTCTTTATCACCGAGTAATATTTTTCAATTTCCATAAAGGGTTCTAAATAAACATAGGAAATCCCCGTAGGTTTTTGGTGAATAGAAAGAAGTAAATCAATATCCTTTTCGTAGAATTTTGTTCCACCAATTTCCCACATACCTTCGCCAACTGGATGAATATCGTCTAGTTCCCCATAATTATAACAGAATTTACACTCCAAGTTACACTTGTTCGTTTTCCTAATCGCACTTAACCCAGTACCTAATAGACAAGAGCGACAGCCTTGCGGGAATTTGCTTTCATTCCCCACAAAAAGAGTTCTATTTTCTAACGTTCTTAACCCTTTAATTTGAGCCATCAGCTTATTATTTCTATCATCAACCGCTTCTTCAATTTGCGCAAAAGTAGCGTAAATAATTTCTTCATGTTTTACAGTAATCTCTTCATCCTCTGGTAATTGCGCAAAAAAATCAAACCATATCAACGCATCTTGCTTAGAAATTTTCATAACATACCGCCTATCTGCTTAATCTAATACTTCAAATTATACGTCAAATGCGTGAATATTGCACTACCTACCAAGTTTTCCCGTCTTGTGCTCTATATCAATTCGGTATACAGCCGTCGCATTGGACGATCTCCGGATGTAATCCGTCCCCTCTGCCAAATAGTTCTCGGAATATTTTTTAATCAACAGCTTAAGCGCTTGACTCTTCTCCGAAGCATCGCCTACACAATGCGCTTTGCCAAAAACAATCACGCTATCATATTCAGTATCAAACTTTTCAGGCAAAATCTTGTAGTAGCTAACAACTGAAAAACATACATTATTTTGAAATTTTATATGATCAATCTTCTGCCCTGATTTAGCCGAATGAAAATAAATTTTATCATTTTCATAAACATAATTAAGTGGGACTGAGTAAGGATAGCCATCCGCTCCTATACAGGCCAGAGTTCCAAACCCTGCTTTACGAAGGATATTCCCCATTGTGTCTTCACTCATCAATTTTTCTTTTCTTCGCATCTCTTTGAACATTATATTACCCCCAGTTTGATATTCCAGGCTACTTTATGAATCCCCGTTGAAAAATAGATCGCTTTGTTTCTCTAAGTACAATCTTTTAAAAGCATAAACAGCGATAACTTCTAATTCGCATTATGAAATAAACATCGCGGCTTTTAATACTCTTACTAGATATCAGACTATATCAACGAACTCAATTCCTAAAATTACAGTCTGGAGGACATTCTGCACCACTACCAGTGATATTTCTCACCACGCATAATTTTAAATGCGCGATAAACTTGTTCGACGAGTAGTAATCTTACCATTTGATGCGTAAATGTCATTTTTGAAAAGCTTAATTTTTCTTTTGCAGCTTGGCGGACTTCTTTAGATAAGCCAAAGGCTCCACCAATTAAAAAGGTAATATGACTCGTTCCTTGCACCCCTAACTGCTGAATATTTCCTGCTAATTCTTCTGAGGAAATATTTTTTCCAAACACATCAAGTACAACGAGATAACTTCCTTCTGGAACTTGCTTTAGTAGACGTTCACCTTCTTTGGTAAGCGTCTTTTGTTTTTCTGCTTCTGACGGATTTTCCGGCATTTTTTCTTCATCAATTTCTACAATGTTTAACTTTGCATAAGGCGTAATGCGTTTTGTAAACTCACTAATTCCAGCCGTCAAATATTTTTCTTTAATCTTGCCAGCGGCTACGATTGTTATTCTCATCTTTGTTATTCCGTTGGCATTTCTTCTAATTGAACGGATTCCGTATGCTGATTTCCCTTGCGGACAAAGGTTACTTTTATTGTATCCCCAACTGCACATTCAGCAATTGCCGTTCTTAAATCAACAACACTATTTGTTTCAGTATCATTAATTTTTAATATAATATCGCCTTTTTTAATTCCAAGTTTATCTGCCGGTGAGCCTAAAGTTACGTTCATGACATAAACACCAGCATTAATATTTAATTGATATCCATTCTGTGCCGCTGTCGCTTTATCAAACACCCCTACCCCAAGATATGGTCTCACTACTTTACCCTGATCAATCAATGCTTGGATAATTGGTCTTGCCGTATTGATTGGTATTGCAAGTCCAATTCCTTCTACTCCACTTACAGCAATTTTTGCACTGTTAATTCCAATTACCTGACCATCTGCATTGACTAAAGCGCCACCTGAGTTTCCAGGATTAATCGCCGCATCTGTCTGAATTAATTTGAACCGACGTTCGCCAATTTCAATTGAGCGGTTAAGCGCACTGATTACTCCAGTCGTTACACTTCCTTGAAACTCTAACCCCAATGGATTTCCGATTGCAATCGCCGGTTCGCCTACCATAATTCCATCAGAATCTCCAAAAGTAGCGGTTGGTAGTCCCGTTTCCTCTACTTTGACTACCGCTAAATCCGTTGCTGGATCCGTACCTACAACCTTACCATTCAACGTTCTGCCATCGGATAAAGAAACAACAATCTCTTGTGCATTTTCTACCACATGATTGTTCGTTACGATATAACCATTCGCATCAAATATAACCCCTGATCCAGTCCCTTGGTCAACGATAACTTTGCGATTGAACCAATCTCTTGCTACTGCTTTATTCGTAATACCAACAACTGCTGGAGCTACACTATGTGCCGCCCGTACGATTGGTGTATTCCTTGCATCAGATAAATCAGCAGGTGTCGGAGCAGCCAAATTGCTCGCTTCTGCTTTTTCTTTTGGTGCTTCACTTGCAAAAAATCTACTAGAACATCCCGCTAATAATGTTGCACCAAACATAATTCCAATTACTAAAGTAAGTATATAAGGTCTAAATTTTTTCCATTGATTCATTCCTATCCAACTCCTTCACTTCGCAGATTATACTTATCATCTAAGCTCACCGTTTCATCCGGTTTTGTTACTTTAATATCCATACTTCCAATTAAATCGCAGCCTTGTTTACTTACTATCTTGCAGATTGTATCATATGCTAAATCTGGTTTATTATTTTCATCACTCAAGTGCGCCAATAACACTTTGCAATGCTTTTTCTTGCGCATCTTCACCAATGCCCACGCCGCATCTTGATTGGACAAATGACCGCGGTTACTTAAAATTCGCTGTTTAAGTGTTTGTGGATACGCTGGATTTTGCTGCAATAAATCTACATCATGATTCGCCTCTAGCACAACCACATCAGAATCATCTAAAGCTTTTTGTACCCCAGTTGTAACGAAACCTAAGTCCGTTGCTACTGTGCACTTTAATCCTTGGCGATACAAAGAATATCCGACTGGATCAGCCGCATCATGGGAGATGCTAAATGATTCAATCCGAATATCACCAATCGCCAGACAATCGACAATTGCATTACAACAACGGTCTGCCAATAAATCCCGACAATACATCTGGCGAAACGTATTCGCTCGCGAATAAATTGGTAATTGATATTTTTTCGTCAACGTAACCAATCCATTAATATGATCGCGATGCTCATGTGTAATTAAAATGCCTTGCAGTTCTTCAATTGCTACGCCAATTTCAGCTAAAGAGTTTTTAATTCGTCTAGCACTAATCCCTGCATCAACGAGTAATTTCGTTTCTCCCATCTGAATAAAAGTAGCATTTCCCGAACTGCCGCTTGCTAATACTGAAACCCGCATAAATTATTTTCCCTCATTTACATCTAGCAATTTTTCACGTACCTCTTCACGCAAATTTAATGGTAAGGCTTTTAATAAAACTTCTTCAATCTCAAGCAATCGAGGTTGTGTATGCGCTTCAAAACGAAGCGTGAATAATGGCTGAGTCACAGAAGAGCGAATCATGCCCCATCCATCGGAAAATTCTACGCGTACGCCATCAATTAAATTGACCTGATATCCTTTTAGCCTTGCTGCAATTTCAGCTAAAACTTTTTCCTTATTATCCGGTAAGTACTCTATTCTGATTTCCGTCGTTAACATATAGTTTGGTATCGCGTCGATTAATTCAGATAGCTTACCATGATGCATGACATATTCACAAACCTTTGTACCAGCAAACATTCCATCATCATACCCTAGTTCACAAAAGAAAAAATGTCCGCTAAGTTCACCGGCAAATACCGCCTTTTCTTGTAAAAACTTTTCTTTGATAAACGTATGCCCTGCTCTCGCCATCAAAGGAGTTCCACCTGCAAGCGCAATCTGCTCTGGTACTACCATAGAACATTTTGCATCATATACAACTGTTCCCTTTTCTTGCTCAAGAAAATTACGCGCCAATAATACTAGAATGTCATCATTATCTACAGCTCGTCCAGTCTCATCGACAAATCCCGCTCTGTCTCCATCGCCGTCAAAAGCAATTCCAAGATCAGCTTTACATTCCTTTACCTTTTCACATAATAATGTTAAGTTTTCCGGCAATGCAGGATCTGGCGGTCGATTAGGGAAATTACCATCCGGCGTACAAAATAATTCAACGACTTCATAGCCACAAGCACGATAAAACTTCGGTGCAAAATCCGAAACTGCGCCATTGCCTGCATCAAGAACAATTTTCAACCTGCCTGGCGCGGCTTTTTTTGCCATGTCTGCAATATACGTATCGATAATATCAAATTTTTCAATACTACCATTTTTTCTAATCTCACTTTTTTTCTCATACAAATCTTTAATCGCTAAAATATCCGCTTCACGAATCGGCTGATCACCTAGCAGTAACTTAAATCCATTATAAGGTGCAGGATTATGCGAGGCCGTAATCATTACCCCACCAGTAGCATTGCAATGTTTTGCTGCATAGTAAAACATTGGCGTTGCTACTGTACCAATATCAACAACCTCGCACCCTGATGCAGCCAGCTCCCTGACTGCGATCTCTTTAAGACGAGGTGATGACAGCCTTATATCATGCCCTACCACAATACGCTTTCCACTCAGTTTTACACCAACCGCTTTTGCAATCTGCGTTACAACGTCATCTGTTAAATCCTTCTCTGCAATTCCACGAATATCACATGCTTTAAAAACACTCATCTATTTAAAATCCCTTCTCAAATACATTTCAACCCAGACTAGCAATACTCTCTTTAGATAAACAAAACTTAAATCTATTTTATCCTTTTCGTAAAAACAATACAAGCACATAGGATATCGTAACTATTTTTCTAACTCTTGCATAAAATGAATTAAATACAAATAGAGGATGTGTTGTCATGTCCAAAAAACTTCGCCCCATAAATGAGCAAGAAAAAAAGACTTCTACCAAGCACAAATCAAATAATCAAAACTTTGATATAGGGAGGTTCTTTATGCCTAACGTTGAAAAAATGGCAAAATCTTTAGCTCATGAATTGAGTGATACGAGAGAAGAGTTAAATGTAAAAGCTGCATGCGCATTAAAAAACCAAGAAGTGATTATCGCTCAAAATCAAAAAATTATTGAATTACTTGGTTGTATCAACAGCAAAATGAATTCAGCACAAAACGATGAAGAGTAATTCGGATTAGCGCCATCACGCTGTGGCACTTTCCTCCTCCAATGGAGGATTTTATTTTTAATTGAACAGACAAAATATGCGCAGAAAAATACTTTTCTGCGCATATTTTGTGCTTAATCACTATAACTTAATGCTTCACCATACATTTGGGACAAATTCCATAAAAGTAAAATTGTTGTCCTGTTAATTGATAAGCAGTTTTTTCTTTAATTTTTTCAATAAAATCACTGGAATCCACTTCTTCCACATCATCTACACGTTTACATACCATACAACGAATATGCGGATGATTTTCAACGGTTGCATCATAACGGAAGCTGTCTTCGCCAACATTTAATACCTGAACTAAACCGATTTCTTTTAGTATTTCAATCGTTTTATAAACAGTTGCCAAACTCATCGTTGGATAATACTCCTGCAATTGATTAAAAATCATTTCGGCACTTGGATGTTCTTTTGTCTTTGCCAACACATCATAAATTGCCAGCCTTTGTGGTGTCACTTTAAAACCTTTTTCTCTTAGTAAATTCGTAACACTTTGTTCATCCATTCTATTCTCCTCCTCTCTATCTCTTGACTGCATTTATCAAGTTCAATATCATCTAATACATTTTCCTTAATAACAAAAATTATCGTTTATTTTTATCTGCTTATATCATAACTGAAAAATTCATTTTTTGTCAATATGTACATTTGTCTAATTCACAAAAACCCTTACATTTTTAATGTAAGGGTTTTTGTGAATTAGTTGCTTTGCGACATAAATTTTGATTTTGCTTGATTAACAGCTTCTGGTTTTGCCTGTTGTGTTTGATAATAACCTTTTTGCTCCATAATATCGTAGATTTGCTTTTGCTGGCAATATACATCACCTAGCACAGTCATGTAATCGCGACGGAGTTGATCGTCACTTGCTTCTAAAATACATGTATTTATCCCATTTGCCATTAATTTTGTTTCATTTAATGCTATCTGCAATACATTTTGTTCAGAAAACTGATCTGCCTCACCATTCATTTTGCTTGGCATTCTTACACCTCCACATTATTGAATATTTTGTCCTGCATTCAAATGCTTGCTAATCATCTGTGCATTTTGACTATTTTTCTGTGAAATTTGTTGAAATAATTGTTTTGTTTGCGCATCCTGCAATGAGTTAGCCAAGTTATTCATACTATCAGATGAACTTTGTGCTGCATTTAAAAAATCTTCCATTAAAAGCAACTCTTTTTCTGTTAACATTTTACCCCTCCTTTCCTGCATCATTATTTTGTACACATCAAGTAAAATCATACACAAAACATTGTGCATTTTTTACAAAGAAGATTTTTCTTATCAATGATTCAGTCCTCATTTTATTTTTAAATTATGCTATAATACTCCTATTAAAAGAAAAGTTGGTGACTATATGATTTTAGCAGAAATCCCTAATTTTATTGCCCGTGAACTAGATGTTAAACCAGTTCAAGTAAATGCGACAATAAAATTACTTGACGAGGGAAATACCGTTCCTTTTATTTCTAGATATCGCAAAGAGGTTACTGGTGAATTAGACGAAGAAAAAGTTCGCTCTATTGAAGAGCGTGTGCAATATCTCCGCAATCTAATCAAACGCCAAGAAGATATCATCGCCAGTATTCAGGAACAAGAAAAACTTACCCCTGAATTAAAAACAGCGATTGAGAAAACGACGAAATTACAAGAGTTAGAAGATCTCTATTTACCTTACAAACCCAAAAAACGCACTCGTGCACAAATTGCTCGAGAAAAAGGGCTTGAACCCCTCGCTGAGCTTATCCTTTTGCAGAAGATAGTTGAGGGCAATCCTTTGGATTATGCTATACAATATATCAATGAAGAAAAAGAAATTCATACCGCTGAAGATGCATTAAACGGCGCTATGGATATCATCGCTGAAACAGTGTGCGAACAAGCAAAAATCCGCGCAATGCTTCGCCGCCAATTATGGCAATACGGGCAAATCTCTACAACACTTGTTACAGATAACGAGGAAAGTAAAGCCTTTTTGATGTACAGTGAATATAGTGAACCCATAAATCGTTTGCCATCGCATCGCATTCTAGCGATTAATCGCGGTGAAAAAAAATCGCTGCTGAAAGTAAAATTAGCAACAAATCACGATACGAATATTGATTTAATTGCCAAACAAATCATCAGAGGTTCTTCTATTTTTGCGGACACTATTCTTGCCGCAATCACAGATGGATATAAACGATTACTATTTCCCGCACTTGAACGTGAAATTCGTACACAGTTAACTGAAAACGCAGAAAAACAAGCAATCCGTGTCTTTGGTTTGAATTTAAAACAACTTTTATTACAGCAGCCACTCGCCGGGCATACTGTACTTGGCTTAGATCCAGGCTATCGAACGGGTTGTAAGCTCGCGGTAATCGGTCCAACAGGAACAGTACTGGACCACGGGGTAATTTATGTTACTGCAAGCGATGAACAACGTAAACAAGCCGCCGAAAAAATCCTTAACCTAATCAAAAAGCATCAGATTACCCTTATCTCGATTGGTAATGGTACAGCCTCTTATGAAACAGAAGAATTCACGGCAAAATTAATTGCAGATCACAACCTTGCCGTGCATTACTTAATTACTAATGAAGCTGGCGCTTCCGTTTACTCCGCTTCAAAACTCGCCAAAGAGGAATTGCCCGAATACGATGTAACAATTCGCGGCGCTGTCTCTATTGCCCGCCGTATACAAGATCCGCTGGCTGAACTTGTAAAAATTGATCCAAAATCCATTGGTGTTGGCCAATATCAACACGATGTAAATCAAAAGGAACTTACAACAACATTAGCGACAGTTGTTGAATCTGCCGTAAATCATGTTGGTGTCGAGCTAAACACAGCTTCTATTGAATTATTAAAGCATGTCTCTGGCATTAACGCATCAGTTGCTAAAAATATTGTTGCTTATCGCGATGAACACCAAGCGTTTAAAAGCCGTAAAGAATTATTAAAAGTCGCACGTCTCGGACAAGCTGCCTTTACCCAATGTGCAGGCTTTTTAAGAATTAATGGCAGTGACATGCCACTTGACCATACACCAGTTCATCCAGAATCCTACGATCTAGCTAAAGCTTTATTAACAGAACTCGGATTTTCACTTGAAGATTTAACCAATAAAAATAAACTTGCTAATTTACAGGAAAAATTACAAAATATCAACCCTGAAGAATTAGCGAAAACTTTAGATGCAGGTCTTCCAACAATTCGCGATATTATTTCCGCTCTTGCCAAACCCGGACGCGATCCTCGCGAAGATTTGCCTGCACCACTTACCCGTAAAAGTATTGTAAAGCTGACCGATTTAACTGTTGGTACAATAGTTAAAGGAACCGTTCACAACATTACTGATTTTGGTGCATTTGTCGACATTGGAATTAAGACAGCTGGATTAATTCATCGTTCCGAGCTCAGCCACAAGTACTTTAAACATCCACTCGATGTGCTTTCTGTCGGCGATATTATTGATGTTATGATTATCTCCATTGATGCGGAAAGAAACCGTATTGGACTAAGTTTAAAACAAGTAGAAGATCAAGTATCCTCAAAATAAAAGTGGACCTAATTCAGGTAGATTTTTTACTCTATTAGACTTCCCGTCATCGGATAGAAAATAAAAAATGCTGACTTCAAATAAAAATATTATTTGAAGTCAGCATTTTTTATTAAGCCATATATACTGCCCCAGCGGCCAATATAACCAAAGCGAAAACTGCAAATGCACCAGCCTTATTGTTTTCATCATCATGAACATAACGCGCATATCCAAGAGCCAAATTTCCGGCCATAACTAACCAAAGAACCAAAAATAACTTATACATTATCTCCTGCTCCTCTTTCATCTACTTCTCTCCATAATAAACCAGAGCGCTTTAATTTAGAATTCACCTTAATATGAACTTCTGCATTCCTATATAAGCTCGGCCAATCATGGCTTGACCATTCTTGCCATGTTCCTACCTTTGCTCGATACTGATTGCTAATTTCAATACAATCTGCACCGAATGGCTGTGTTGCATTAAAATAGGCCTGAACACCACTTTCTATTGCCTCATTAATTTTTTTCTCAATAGTCTGACGATTTTCTTTGTTCGTATAATCCATATCCGTTACAACATCTGATAACTCACAATTCGCTATAATATTAATATCAATTTTCATTTTCTCATCAACTACATCAACATCGACTTTAGGATTTTTTACATCTATACCTAAACTTATTTTTCTTTCTTCAACAAATGGATCTTCAACTGTTAATGTAGTTTGTATCCCTTTATTTAATAACACCGCGCCAAACGCTTCACTCATATTTAACTTACCAACCATTTTCCAATCACGAAAAATAGCTGAGCCTACAACAATTAATTCTGTCCCGCCTTCTCTTGGAAAATCCTCCACTCCATACTGTGGAATGGATTGATGTGGTAATGGCATTGGGGATTTCTTTTGTAAGCTATTATCAACAATGGTTCCATATCCGGTTGCAACTGCATGTGTGGGTTCCTTAATCTGCATATAAAATTGATTTACATCATTAATTAGAGAACTAGCGGCAAATTTTTGCACTCTTTTTAAACTATCTATCCATCGATATTGAAAAAGCTCAAAAGGAGCCGTATTTTTTTTCAAAGCCTCCTTTGCCTCACCTTCAATAACCAAAATTGACATCGTATTTAAATATACTTGTTCACGTAGAAACATCGTCAAATATGGGTAAATGCCTTCTTTTGCAACCTCTTCACTAATAAATAAAGCAGAGGTATGGCTTAACTCAGGATTACGATTCAACGCAATCCCAAGTTGTCGAATTGCTTCTGTAATGTTAGGCGATTTTACACTGACAAGTTTTGTTTTATCTTTATTCTCTCCCCCAGAATCTCCCGTAAAAGATCTAGGCATAGCAATGCGAAAAGTAAATATATTCATATCAGGTTCATCTGACTTATCAATTCCAATGGTCAAAATAAATGATAAATCATCTACCTCTTGCCCTCCCATACAACCGCTACATAAAAAAGTAACAAATAATAAACTTACTACAATAATTATCTTAGGCCTTGTCCAACACATGAGCTGTTCCTCCGACATTTCACATAATACCCAATCCCCAAAATAATAAAGCTAAACACCATAAAAGCCGTTGACCATTGATAAATAAAAATTCCACTCATTGTTAATGCGGTAATTGTTGAATCAGGCAACATCGCTATACTCGTAGTCAATAACATTGCAATCGCCATTAAAGCTTTACTATCCGTTAATTTAAAAGCTTCACAATAAATCATTACCGATAAATATTGCGTTACTACAATTGACATCAAACCTGCTGTCAACCACATCAAAATAAAAATTGAGTCCACCCGCTGCACATATTGCGATAAATTCACACACCGAACCAATTCATAAAAGAGCAACACGCGCTCTGGCGAAACAATAATTCCAAACGTCATAATCATCATGAGAATTAAAATCATCTTAAAAAAGGTTACGTATGCCATTCCATATAAAATACTTTTTTTCATTGTAGCAATATTTTGCAAATGCGGAATAATGAAAAAAATCGCCATCGAGGTTGCTCCTGTACCAATGTCTAAAACAGAATATTTTGCTAAACTCCCCATGCCATAGCCTTGCCATGGCAATAATTGCGTAACATCGTAAGAGGAAAATAACAAAAAAAGTAAAATAATTAAAGTAATCGCCCGTACAACTAACAAAAGATATGCACAGCGTAAAATTACCTCTAACCCATAGCGCATCATAAAAAAAACAGCAGCAGCAAAAATAAGTAAAACTAATTTTAAATTTCCCGTTTTTAAAGTCGTCATTAATGTATGGTCTGTAAATTCTCTAATCATCAAAACCGTAGAAAGTTGAAACAAAACTGCCCATAAAATAAAGAATATCATTCCCCCACTACGACCTAATACCCCTTGTACAAAACTAAAAAATGTGATCATTCGTCCATTACAAAATTTATCAATATAGTTTTGATAGATTTTCAAGATTGCTAATAAAAGACCTAGCAATAGCAAACCACTGCAAATTTTCAACAGCCAAGCTGAGTTTCCCACAAACCCAATAGATAAACTAGGTTCTGTGAGATAAATACTCGGAACAATCAACATTGCTACTAAGGTCATGCCTTCTACTGCACTTATTTTTCCAATGCCATAACTCACTATTCTTCCTCCTTTTGTGTAGGCTTCTCTTCTCGCCATGACTCACTTGCTGTTGATTTTCGCTGTACCCGCTCAGTATTTAATTCATCTGGACGCCATAAATCATTCTCATATGAATTAGGCACCCGTAAAATATCTGTAACTGTCGACGTTTTAGGAATAATTGGTGCTAAAAATGGAACGCCTAAAGATTTTAATCCTACCATTTCTAATAAGATTAAAAGAAATACAATACTTACGCCAACCAAGCCCATCATCGCAGCTGAAAAGAGCATTGCATATTGCGTAATTCTCATTGCAAATCCAAATCGATATTCAGGAATGACATAGGAAGCTAGTCCAGTAATTGCAACAACAACCACTAATAGCGGACTAACTAACTTTGCTGAGATTGCCGCCTGCCCAAGAATAATTGCCCCCACAATACCGATAGATCCTCCAAGCTGACCTGGTACACGTAGCGTTGCCTCCCGAATCAATTCAAAGGAAAAAATCATCATCAATAACTCTAAGACAGAAGTGAATGGAACAAACTGCCTGTAACCAGATATCGCTAAAAGAATTTCTGTTGGTATTGCTTCATAATGAAATAATACTAGCGCAATATATATACTTGGTAAAAAAAATGCTAAAAGTAAACCCGTATAGCGCAAGATACGCATAAACATAGCCGCTGGTAATCGCATTTCATAATCCTCCGGATTATGAAAAAAATCCCACAGATTAACTGGCGCAATATAAGCAAAGGGATCACCATCAACCATAAAGGCAATTCGTCCTTGCATAAGTGCTGCAACTACACGATCAGGACGCTCAGTAGATAAATTTTCAGGAAACTGAAGTTTATTATCTGAAATCATTTGACTAAACGAGCCTGCATCAAAGACATCATCACGCTTTACCCCTTTGATGCGTCGAATTAATTCTTTTTTCGCCGTTTCATTTACAATTCCATCAACATACATTACCGCACAATTTTTCGCATTTACTTTTCCTAAAGGAAATAATTCTGTTACTAGATTCGTACTTTGCAGCATAGCATGAATCAGTGCAGTATTTGGACGCAATGCTTCACCAAACGCAGCTTGCGAACCACGTGTGGTTTTCTCAATCTCCGCTTTTCCGATCCCACGGCTTTTATATCCTTTTACATCAATTCCCAATGCCTCTTTTGAACCCTCAATAAATAAAACACAATCGCCAGCATTGATACTTTTTGTCACATCTTGATAAGTCGTTATTTTAAGCGGCTGCAAGTGTGGAATAAAATTATTTACCAATTTATCAGTTAAAGTTTCACCAATCAACCCTTCTTTTTCATATTCAAACAACATCAACGGTTGTAATAATGCCAAGGTTAACAATTGCTTATCAACCATGCCATCAATGTAATTTAACATCATTTTAACGGGGATTTTTCCTTTTAATTCAAATTCGCGAGTTTGAATGTCTTTATTTTTTGGTAAATGGTATAGTCTTTCTATTGTCGTTTTGTTCTCAATTAAACTGCTGCTGACACTAATTCTTCCCCGGTCCATATTGCCATGCTCATAGGCAAGAATAATTGGCTCTAATTCATCAGCTCGCATTTCTAACATTTCTAACCGAATTTTTAATATTTCTATATCTTCTTTTGTCCACTTTCCCGAGGCACATTTTTCTTTCGCTAATTCAATAACCTCAGATAAAGATTTTATTCCATTTGTAACATCCGATAGACAATCTAAAACACTTGCTTTTGCTTTTGTTTTGTTATATGCAATCCATTGTTCTTCTTCCGTTTCTGGCAAAACAAAAGTAGTTTCTTCCGTTTTAGGTTTATATTGAATATATTCAAATATCTTTTTATATAAAGAACCTTTTTGGTTTTGTTCCACAAAAACACCTTCCTTCCAGATACTTGGAATTAGTATGACCAAATTACAGAATATTAACAAAATTTTTATGCAAAAAACTTGAATTTCATCTTACCCTTTAGGCATAAAATTCAAGCTTTTCATTAGTTTACTCTCCTATATCTCCATGTTATAATAAGTCTCAAGGTATTTGGAGTGATTAATTTTCTTATGAAAATAACCAAAGTGAATACAATCCAACCTTCATTTATCTAATTTACAACTTATATTTTCATAAAAAATCGGTGCAAACCGTCTACCGGCTGCACCTTCTATATTTTTATCCGATAGTTAATCGTAACATCTAAAGAAATTAAAGTGAGGTTATTATGGATTTATTAAAAAGTACAATTGCTAAAGTTACACCTCTGAATGATTTAGCAATGGCAAAAATAAAAAAGGCTAGCCATAATTTAATTACACCTGAAGGCTGCCTTGGTTATCTTGAAACTATATTACAAAAATACGTCGGTATTACCAATGAGATTACCCCGTCAGTACCAAAAAAATGTATGGTAGTCGCTTGTGCAGATCATGGCGTCGCTGAGGAAGGTGTAAGTGCCTATCCAGTTGAAACGACAGTACAAATGACACGTAATTATTTAGTCGCTAAAGGTGCAGGTGCTAATGCAATGGCCTTGCATTGTGGTGCTGATTTAGTCGTAGTCGATGTTGGCATTGCTGCGCCTATGGAAAAAATCGAGGGACTTATTGATAGAAAAATCAATTACGGTACAAAAAACTTTACAAAAGGCCCTGCAATGACCGAAAGCGAAGCAATTCGTTCACTTGAAATTGGAATTGAAATTGCCACGCAAAAAATCGCTGAAGGCTATCGCTGTTTTTGTTTGGGGGAAATGGGCATCGCCAATACAACCTCTAGTGCAGCAATTGTCGCAGCTTTTGCTAAGCTAGCTCCCAAAAAGGCAACTGGTCGTGGAACTAATATTTCTGATGAACGATTACTAAAAAAAATCCAAGTCGTAGAAAAAGGATTAGCGGTAAATAAACCAAATTCAAATGATGGCCTAGACGTTTTGAAAAAAGTTGGTGGTTTTGAACTTGGTTGCTTGGCAGGCGTTATCCTCGGTTGTGCAGCGAACCGTGCTGCTGTTGTCATCGATGGATTTAATGCAAGTGCAGCCGCTTTAATTGCAGCGAGTCTTTGTCCACTATCAAAAAAATTCTTAATTGGCTCACACCTATCAGCTGAGCCCGCACATAGCAAAGCCCTCGAAATATTAGAATTAAAAGCATATATTGATATGCATTTTCGTTTTGGGGAAGCGACTGGAGCCGCACTTGCCATGTCAATCCTTGACGCTACGATAAAATCCTATCTGCATGAATCTAATCCTGAAAACACAACAATCATTGATCCAGATCAGATGTTATCTGAAATATTGCCTGATCGTTATATTGCCGCTTCATTAGATAATGAAGCAATGCAAGCGTGCCAATTACATATTGATAATCTTACAAAACCTCTTGGCAGTCTTGGACATCTTGAAAAATTAGCTGTCCAGCTTGCAGGTATAACCGAAATGTCTAAACCAAAGAATTTGAAAAAAAGTATACTTCTATTTTCTACACCTAAAAATTCACTGATTTACGCCTTTGCTTCACATACAAAGGCGAATCTTACAATTGCTGATCTAGACAATAGTAAAATGAATTGCGGGCAAGCATTAGCATTAGGTATGCAAGTCGCCGATCAAGAATTTAAAAAAGGTAGCAGAATTCTTGGAATTGGTGAAAGCTTAAACCTCACTCCATATGGCCAGCAAGTGCCAAATAGATTTGCCAATAAATCCCTAGAGTCATTCACTAATATAGATAACGTGGAATTAGCGGCTATTACTGGAGCAATCATCGCTGCCGCTGCAAATAAATGTGCAATCATGCTTGACGGGCCACTTACTGCATTAGCCGCACGAATTGCTGTAAGCATGAATAAGGAAATTAATAATTACTTAATTAACGCTTCTCTTTCACCTGAACCACTTCATAAAGAAGCAATTGAATCTCTAAATCTAAATGCTTATCTTTATCTTGATTCAACCCTCTATGAAGGCTGCCAAGCAGCCCTCGGCATGACACTCCTTGATGCCTGTTTGCATATGGTCAATGATATGAAAACATTTAAACAAGCGGCTGTAGCTATTGCAAACGATGGTCCCGGAGCAAACAGACAAAGCTTAGACATATAAATTAAGCTAGGATTCCAAATAAAAATAGCAGGAAGATTTCTTCCTGCTATTTTTATTTACGCAATATAGCATCGATTAACATATCACTTTTCTCTGCAAAATTCATCATGTCTATTTTTAATTTTTCCATTAACTCTGCATCACCGCGCAACAAAGATATGTTGAGCTCTGCCAAAAGCACTGCACCTTGCAATGCCGTATTGCAGCTCATCGCACCAAAGGTCGCATCACAAACAACATTTTGGTGCAATTTATCCTTCATTTGTTTTGCGACCACTAATGCATCTATACAAGCCTGTGCAATCTCAAACGGTATATGTACCGCTTCTAACAAAATTTCATTCCATTCTTCTTGACTTCCATCTGGTCCAACTCTCGTTAACGCAGGAAGAGCTCTTGCTAAGACTTCCGCATCTGCATTAATTAAATTCTCCAATTCTTGATGTAGTCGAGTCAGCTCATCTAATGCCCCTGAAAATTCAGTTTCTGTTAAAGATACTTTCGATACTTTGACTGCCATTTCTAATAAGCATACACCATTAAGCCCCGTCATTGCCGCTCCGCTTCCACCACCTGGAGCTTCTTTCCCAGCCATTTTTGTAAAAAAATCATGGATAGAAAGTTCCGTCAACATATTCACTCCTCCTATCTATCTCTATTGTATGACCAAAAATAAAATACTTTCCATTATAAAAATTTTATTTTCCAAAAATTCATTAGAAGAATAGGGATGTCGCCACAATGCAACATCCCTATCTTATTATTCAACGCTAATCAATAAATGATAATGTGGCTGTCCACCAGCATAAATCTCAACTTCTAAATCTGGAAAAGTATCTTCTAACATTTCAGCAAAAGCTTCCGCATCCTCTGTCCTAATATCTTTTCCATAATATAAACTGACAACTTCACATTCGTCATCAGAAATTTTTTTAACGGTATCCACAATCACTTTATTAATATTATCACCATATAATTTTACTTTACCACCAATTACACCAAGATAAGCGCCTTCTTCTACTAAAACGCCATCGACTTTACTATCACGAACTGCTTGTGTAATCGCCGCCTCACGTACCCCTTGCATCGCTTCAATCATATGATTTACGCTTTCCATAATATCTAATGATGGATCAAACGCCATGAGCACAGATAGCCCTTGCGGAGTATTTACTGTAGGAACAATTTCAACTCGGTCCCCAAGCATTTTCTTTACTTGAGCCGCCGCTAAAACGATATTGCTGTTATTTGGTAAAATAATATATTTTTCAGCAATGTTACTATTGACTGCATCAACAAATTCCTCTACTGACGGATTCATCGACTGTCCACCCGAAATAATAATCGAAGCACCTAATCCCTTCATAATCTCAGCCAGTCCTTCACCGGCAGCCACACTAATTACAGCTACCTTTAGCTCAGGGTCTTTTGCTTCTTCATCAATAACCAAACTACGATGTTGATCTGCCATATTATCCACTTTAATATCGTGTAAAGAACCCCAAGAAATTCCTTGTGCCAATACTTTGCCTGGATTATCTGTATGAATATGAATTTTTAGTATTTCGCCGCCATCAGCAACAACTAGAGAATCTCCCATTTCCATTAAGACTTTTCGCGCTTCTACAGCCTTTACCGTAGAATCTTTTACCATAAACTCTGTACAATATGGACGTGTAATCTCAAAATCTTCCGCTGGCATCTTTGCTGCTGCTTTAAAACTTTTTTCAAAAGTAACCTCTGGAGTCGTCGGTAAGTCACCACCCAACCCAGCAATGCATCCTTCTAAAAAAACAATCAGCCCTTTACCACCAGCATCAACCACACCTGCAGCTTTAAGTGCTGGTAATAAGTCAGGTGTTCTTGCTAATTCACGATTTCCACCTGCGACAGCTTCTTTTAATATCTCCATAATAGGCAAATCAGCGCGTACTGCATGATGAGCACCCTTTGCAATCCCTTTTGCAACAGTCAAAATCGTCCCTTCTACAGGTTTAGATACTGAACGATATGCATATAAAACACCATATTGAAACGCTTTCCCCAGACCAGCTGAACAAACGGTATCTTTTCCTTCCAACCCACGTGCTAAACCGCGAAAAATCTGCGATAAAATAACCCCTGAATTTCCTCTCGCTCCCATAATCGCACTTGTAGCTGCTTTTTTACTCAATTCTCCAATAGAAGTTTCTGACGCTTCAGCTACAGCTCTTGCAACTGCTCCCAAGGTTCGAAGCATATTTGTTCCCGTATCGCCATCCGGTACTGGAAATACATTTAAACGATTAATATTTTCATGTTCTAATGAAAATGCATTATACGCACCTGCAATCATGCATTTAAAATCATTACCGGTAATAATCTCTTTATTTCCCGCCAATCGATTGCACTCCTTCCTATAACTTTTCCTGATATATTAGTGCTAACGCTTTTGGCCCTGTATGTGCAGCTACTACTGAACTAGTCTCCGTTAACGTAACTTTCATATATGGATATAATTCCTGTACACGTTTTTTTAATTCTAAACAATCTTCTTCGGGTGCTCCAGCATGAACCACACCAACATATTCAATGCGTTCACACTTTGCGATTTCATCAATCATTCGATTCATAGCACGTTTTCGTGTTCTTACTTTATCTAAAACCGAAATTTTTCCTTCGGTTAAATAAAGTACTGGTTTAATTTGCAAAATTGTACCAAGCAATGTTGCGGCACCGCCAATTCTACCACCTTTATGCAAATGTTCCAAAGAATCAGGTAAAATCATCGTATGCGTAGCTCTTACTCTATCTTTTAGACCTTGAACAATTTCTACACAATCAAGCCCCTCTGCAATCATTTGAAGTGCAGCTTCTGCTATTCCTAGCTGACCAATATCGGCAGTTTCCGAATCAATAACATGAATTTTTTTCGCATCTACACTGCGCGCCGCAGTTCGTGCCCCTTCGGCTGTACCACTGAGCGCTCCAGAAACAGTAATTACGATTACTTCTGCATCTTCATCAACAAGCTTTTGAAATAACTCTACAAACTCACCAAGTGGAGGTTGTGAAGTTTGTGGCATTGTCTTCGCTTTATCTAACTCAGCAAATAACTGCTGATATGGTAATTCATCTTCATTCCACTCTTTATCGGCAACTCTAATTTTTAAAGATACTTTATGCAAGTTTTTATGTTGTTTCAATAATTCTGCTGGAATTCTCGCAGTACTATCTAAAACTACATGAATATTATTCACGACAATCCTCCTCAAAAACAACATCCCAATATATTGCTTTTTCAATTTATCAGCCTTCAAACCCAAAGGCCTACTATCTCTTTTTTTATTTTTCAGTTGAAAGTATAAACTTCCAGTTAAACATTCATATTTATATTGTACTAAATTTCCACAGCAAAATACAGTATAAAACAATAAAATCAAAATCAATTACTAATAATATTATATATTTTGCTAAAAATCAAAGGAATAATCACACAAATTCTCGAAATAATCCATTGTTACCTGATAACCAGAACTCAAATAGAGTAAAAATTCCACTTGAGTCAACTCTTACTTTATTTTTTACTTTAGATAAAGGAGCTCACCTATGAATAAAAATCTATTATTTTCACTAGATATTGGAACACGAAGTGTCATTGGCATCGTAGCCGAAAAAATCGGTAAAGATATAAAAATTATTGCAGCAGAACGTAAAGAGCATAATACCAGAGCAATGCTAGATGGTCAAATTCACGATGTCCCCGAAGTTGCTGCAATACTAGAAGCAGTAAAATTAAAACTTGAAGATCGCGTTGGAACACTAAATCATGCTGCGGTTGCAGCAGCAGGGCGTGCACTCTATACGATTACTGCCGAAGCAGAAATGGAAATATCAGAAATCATCACCCCAGAAAATGAACGCACCTTAGAACTTTCCGCCATTCAAGCCGCACAAAAAAAACTTGCTACTTCTAATACAGTAGACGATCCGACATTATATTATTGTGTCGGCTATAGCACCATAACCTATAAGCTTGATAACGTTCCTTTAAAAACATTAGTCGGACAACGCGGGAAAAAAGCACATATAGAAGTAATTGCAACGTTTTTGCCTCGCCAAGTTATCGACTCAATGCAATCAGCACTAATAGCGGCCAATTTAGAGATGTCAGCATTAACCTTAGAACCAATTGCTGCGATTAACGTATTAATCCCACCAACAATGCGCCATTTAAATCTAGTTCTCGTAGATATTGGTGCAGGCACCTCTGACGTTGCAATAACAAAAAATGGTACGATTATTGGTTACGGCATGGTTCCACTTGCCGGAGATGAAATTACAGAAGCAATTTCACAAGCGTATCTCTTAGATTTCAATGTCGCCGAAAGAATTAAACGCGAATTAACCATGCCAAAAACATCCACAGAAACTACAATCACTTTTTCAGATATTCTTGGAATTGAATACAATTTGTCACCTACGGAAATCATTGCACAAGTTAAGCCGAATGTCGGTGAACTGGCACAAGCTATTGCCAACCAAATCATTGCATTAAATAAAGAATCACCCCAAGCTGTATTATTAGTTGGTGGTGGTTCCTTAACTCCGCTTTTACCAGAAATGCTCGCACAAGCGTTAGAAATTCCTGCCCCAAGAGTTGCCGTACGGCGACCTGATACAATTCATGGAATGGAATTTCCTGATGAGTTAAAACAGCCAGATAACGTAACCCCACTTGGGATTTTAAAAGTAGCAGCTTCTCAAAGTTTGCATTTTATTACAGTACATGTAAACAATACCCCTTATCGTCTATTTAATCTTGGAAAACTAACCCTCTCAGATGCATTACTTGCTGCTGGCATTGGCCTAAAAGACTTAAATGGTAAACCCGGTCTTGCAATTACCGTTACTATCAATAAACAAACAAAATTTATTCCTGGCACAATGGGGACAGCAGCTGAATTACTTTTAAATAACGAAAAAACAACATTAGATACGGAAATTAAAGATGGAGATAAAATATCTGTAGTGTGCGGAATTAATGGTAAAGCACCTACTGTGTATTTAAAAGATGTCGTAGAACCAGCAGAAGATATGAGCGTTTTGATTAATAATGAAAATTACACTGTATCACAAATTCTCTTAGTAAATGATAAACCTGCCAAATTAGATCAGCAATTAAAAGACCGTGATATCGTTACCTATCGCAATTTGAAAAATTTAGGTGAAATACTTGTAAGCGCAGGTTATTCTCCACAACCCCATCGATTTACCTATACAGTAAATGGGGTTAAAACTCAGCATAGTGTATCGACGACAATACTCGTAAATGATGAACCGGCAACAGTATCACATCCAATTGAACCAAATGATGAAATTACTTTAATCGAACCGAAAGTCCCCCAATTAGGTACAGTCCTTCAACTCGAAACGATTGATAAGGGAATCCACATATATTTTAATAAGAAAAAACATTTTATTCCAACGAGTCATTATACCATAAAAATGAATGGAAATAATGCAGTTCTCGATGACGTTGCAAAAGATGGCGCTGAAATTACTTATGAGCTAATAGATAAAGGGACGCCAATACTTAGCGACATTTTATTCACGGTCGGCTATAAAGCGCCTAGCGCCTTTAGCAAAGTCAGTGTAGAAATTTTACTCAACAGTCGCCCAGCCGAATATATAACACCTGTAAAAAGCGGCGATAATATCGAAGTAATTACAACCCCATTAAAAGGATAAAAGAAGCAGACTCAAAATGAGTCTGCTTCTTTTGTTAAGTTCTTTTTAATTTTTCCACGCTGCAACTTTTGCAAAAGCCACTTCACTCGCTGCAATTGTTTTTTGAATATCTTCCTCTGTATGTGCACCAGACATAAATGCTGTTTCAAATTGAGACGGCGCTAAATAAATTCCTTGTTCTAACATACTATGGAAATAGATTTTATATGCTTCTTGATCAGACTGCGCCGATGTCGCATAATCATATACTTCATTTTCATTAAAGAATAAGCCAAACATTGAACCAGCTTGATGGAATTGCAATTTAAGCCCTGCTTTTTTCGCCATTTCTTCCATCCCCGTTGTCAACTGTTTTGTCTTAATCGTTAACTGACGACTATAGTCAGGTTGTTTATATTCAGGTTCACGAGAAATAATTTTCATCGTTGCAATTCCTGCGGTCATCGCAAGTGGATTACCACTAAGTGTACCTGCCTGATAAATTGGCCCAGCCGGTGAAATCTGTTCCATGATATCACGTCTACCACCATAAGCCCCAACTGGAAGACCACCACCAATAATTTTGCCTAAACAAGTTAAATCAGGCGTAATCCCATACGCCGCTTGCGCTCCGCCAAGCGCAGCCCTAAAACCACACATTACCTCATCAAAAATTAATAGCGCACCATATTTCGTGGTAATTTCACGCAATTTACGTAAATATCCTTGGCGAGGTAATACTAATCCCATATTCCCGGCAACCGGTTCAATAATGACTGCCGCAATTTCACTGCCAACCTCACTAAAGATTTTTTCTGCAGCATCAATATCGTTATATGGAATCGTCAACGTATTATTCGCAATACTAGAAGGAACACCAGGACTATCAGGTACACCAAAAGTCGCCGCACCAGAACCTGCTTTTACCAGTAAACTATCATGATGCCCGTGATAACAGCCTTCAAATTTTACAATTTTATCGCGGCCAGTATAGCCTCTTGCTAAGCGAAGCGCACTCATCGTCGCTTCTGTTCCAGAGTTCACCATGCGAATCAATTCCATTGATGGCATAATCTGATTAATTAACTTTGCTAATTTCGTTTCAAGCAAAGTTGGTGCACCATAACTTGTCCCACGATCAACTGCTTCTTTTAGTGCAGCTATGACTTCATCATTAGCATGTCCAACAATCATTGGGCCCCATGAACCGATATAATCAATATATTCATTGCCATCAATATCATAAATCCTGCTGCCTTTTGCTTTCGTAATAAACGGCGGAGTGCCGCCAACATTACGAAAAGAACGGACCGGACTATTTACTCCACCAGGGATATATTGTTTTGCCTCAGCAAATGCTGCTGCGGATTTTTCTAAATTTAAAGCCATCTTTCCTCAGCCTCCTATTTTTCAGCTAACCAGCGCGCTGCATCTAATGCATGGTATGTAATAATCATGTCCGCGCCAGCACGTTTCATACTCAATAATGTTTCTAGTACGATTCGCTTTTCATCAATCCAACCATTTGCAGCCGCCGCTTTCACCATTGCATATTCACCACTTACATTATATACGGCTACTGGCAAATGCGTAGTATCACGTACTTGACGAACGATATCAAGGTATGATAACGCTGGTTTAACCATAATAATATCTGCGCCTTCTGCCGTATCAAGTGCTACTTCTTTTAACGCTTCACGCGAATTTGCCGGATCCATTTGGTAAGAACGACGATCACCAAATTGCGGTGTACTATGCGCTGCATCTCTAAACGGTCCATAATAAGCGGAAGCATATTTTACCGCATAAGACATAATCGATACATTTTGGTACCCTGATTCATCAAGAGCCTGACGAATTGCTGCAACCCTGCCATCCATCATATCGGATGGCGCAACCATATCTGCACCAGCCTTAGCTTGACTTACTGCAACCTTCGCCAATAACTTCAAGGTTTCATCATTATCTACATATTGTCCGCATAACTGTCCGCAATGACCATGACTTGTATACTGACATAAACAAACATCGCCAATAATCACAAGCTCCGGGAACTTTTCTTTGATTGCTCTTATCGCCTGTTGTACAGGACTTGTCATATCCCACGCACTTGAACCTATTTCATCTTTATATGCTGGCAAGCCAAACACTTCAACTGATGGAATGCCAAGGCTTACGACTTCCTCTGCTACCTTTAGCGCTTCATCCACTGATAAATGATAGCAGCCTGGCAAAGAGGAAATTTCTTCTTTGACTTTTTCCCCTGGTACAACGAAAATTGGATAAACAAAATCTTTCGCTGATAAAGAAGTTTCACGAACCAAACTGCGAACCCCTTCCGAAATACGCATTCGACGCGGTCTCAATGTCTGTTTCATTTACGTCATCCCCTATATAGAAATTTTAAATTTATATCTAAAAACCTTCATCTAAAAAATTATACCCAGTAATCCATAGAAATGCAATAATCCTAGTGAAATACCCTATGACCATCGTTTAGTCATAGGGTATTTATTATATTTTGAACATTTTTTTAATGGATTCAACAAGTCCAGAAATTGTATATTCTTCGGCAACAATCGTTGGTGTAATTTTATGATCTTCACAAGTCAGCATTGTAATTGGGCCAATACAAGCTGTCTTTACACTAGAAACCATTTTCGCACCATCTTCACCTAAGATATCAAGTAAATTTGTTACGGTAGAAGAACTTGTAAACGTAACTAAATCTATTTCATTATTTACAAACATTGCTTTTAACGCGTCTTTGTCTACATCACCGCTTACTGTTTGATAAGCAGTTACGACATCAACTATCGCTCCAAGTTCACGTAATTTTTGCGGCAAAATTTCTCTGGCAACCTTTGCGCGAGGAATCAAAATTTTATCGCCCGGTTTTACCATATCCTGCATAAGTTCAACGATGCCTTCGGCACGGAACTCCACTGGAATCAAATCAGCTAAAACACCATAACTGCGTAAAGCATTTGCCGTAGAAACTCCAATGGCTGCTACTTTACCACGAATCGCTCTAGCATCTAGCTGTTTGCTATTTAAACGGTTAAAAAATCTTTCCACACCATTTGTACTCGTAAAAATGAGCCATTGATAATCGCTTAAATTCTCAATCGCCGTATCCATTGCTTCATAAGTATCAGGTTCTACAATGCGAATTGCTGGAGCTTCAATGCATCTTGCACCTAACTCTTCTAATTTGCTGGTAAGTAAGCTTGCTTGTTCCCGTGCTCTAGTAACTAATACCGTCTTACCAAACAGCGGCTTGTTATCAAACCACGCTAACTTTTCGCGTAAATTCACTACATCACCGACAATAAATATTGCAGGTGGTTTAATATCATTTAGCTTTACATCTTCCGCCGCTTTTCCGACCGTTGTAATTAATGTACGCTGATCAAGCTTAGTTCCCCAGCGAATCACTGCCGCTGGTGTATCTGCACTGCGTCCATTTTCAATCAACTTTGATGTAATATGCGGTAAATTTTCTACTCCCATTAAAAATACCAACGTGTCTACAGCTGTCGCTAACTTCTCCCAACGCATATTGGACTTTGCTTTCGTCGGATCTTCATGCCCCGTTACCACGGCAAACGACGTTGCAATGCCACGATGCGTTACTGGAATCCCTGCATATGCCGGAACTGAAATTGCCGAAGTAATCCCTGGTACGACTTCAAACGGCAAATGATTTTCTTCCAGTAATAAAGCCTCTTCGCCGCCTCTGCCAAATACAAAAGGATCTCCACCCTTTAATCGTGTGACAATTTTGCCCTCTTTTGCTTTATCCACGAGCAATTGATTAATGTCTTCCTGCTTCATCGTATGATTGCTCGATGCTTTTCCTACATAAATAAGTTCAACATCTTTACGTGCATAAGAAAGTAAGCGATCATCCGCCAATCGATCATAGACAATCGTATCCGCTCTCTGTATGCATTCACATGCTTTCATACTAATTAATTTATAATCTCCAGGTCCTGCACCCACTAAATAAACCATTCCAGCCATGTCTCATCCTCCTGAATCAAGTCTTACTTTATACCATACAGCCTACGCTAATCATAATTTCGCGCCCACCACGCGCTAATAAGCTCTCCGCTAAACGTATCCCCAATATTTCTGCATCTGCAAACGATCCTCGCAATGTATCACGTACAACAACCTTGCCATCAAGGCTTGCAATCAATGCCTCTACTTGCATTTGATTTTCACCAACCACCGTTCCATAGACACCAACTGGAACTTGACAGCCGCCTTCTACCGTACGTAAAAAAGCGCGTTCCGCTGTTGTCGTTACACGCGTTTCTTCGTCATTTAGAAATGCTAATAAATCTAAAATAGCTTGATCATCTGCACGCGTCTCAATTGCTAATGCCCCCTGCCCAACCGCAGGTAAACAAACCTTCGTATCAAGAATTTCTGCAATTCTTTTTTCCCAACCTAAACGCTTTAATCCCGCTGCAGCTAAAACAATAGCATCAAATTCGCCATCATCAAGTTTTTTAAGCCGCGTATCTACATTTCCTCTTAAATCAGAAATAATTAAATCCGGTCGGTATGCTAAAAGCTGTGCTTTTCTACGCAAGCTCGAAGTTCCGACTCTAGCACCTTTAGGCAATGCCTGAAGCGATGAAAAATGATTGCTCACAAGCGCATCACCAGAAGCTATGCGTTCAGTAATTGCAGCTAAAGTAAGACCTTCTGGAAGCTCTGTTGGCATATCTTTTAAACTATGCACTGCCAAATCAATCGTTCCAGATAACATTTCATTCTCTAACTCTTTTGTAAACAAACCCTTGCCACCGATTTTTGCCAACGGCACATCAAGAATCTTATCTCCCGTCGTTGTGATTTGCTTTAGCTCAACCGTCAAATCCGGATACTGCTTTCTTAAACAATCGGCGATATAATTTGCCTGCCAAAGCGCTAACTTACTGCCGCGCGTACCGATAACTACTGATTTTCTCAATTTTACGACTCTCCCCTATTGTATCTAATTTAAATAAATCGCTCATTGCTTTCATATAATACTGCTCATGTCCCGTTCCCGCAGCACTATTCATCCGCACCATCGGCTCACGCAGTAATTTACGAATAATCATCTTTGACATATTTTCAACAATCCTGCGTTCTTCAGGTGTAATATCTTCAAATTTGCTCATTGCTCGTTTCACTTCACGTTCACGAATCCGATTTGCTTTATCCGTTAAAAGAGCCATCACTGGTCGGAAAGACAAATAACGAAACTTATTTACAAGTTCAACAACTTCCTCTTCTACAATACGCTCTGCCTCTTTTGCTTCCTGCTCACGAATTTTTATATTAGAATCCACTACAGCTTCCAAATCATCAATATTATATAGTTCAACACCATTTAAATTCGCAACCTCTGGCTCAACATCACGTGGTACTGCAATATCGATAAAAATTAGCGGTCGTCCCTTACGTTTTTTCATCAACTGCGAAGTTTCCCATTTCTTCACCACATAATGTGGTGCTCCAGTAGAGGTAATTACGATATCCGTATCAAGTGCTGCAGTCATAAATTTATCAAATTCAACAGCTCGTCCATTAAATTGAGCTGCTAGTTCAACAGCTCGCTCATAACGGCGATTTGCTACCAAAACTTGATTTACACCTGCATCAGCCAAGTGTCTGGCTGTTAATTCACCCATTTGCCCAGCGCCTAGTAAAAGAACATTAACCTTCGCTAAATCTCCAATCACATTTTTTGCGAGTTCAACTGCTGCATAACTCACAGACACTGCGCTGTAGGCAATTCGTGTTTCCGTGCGAACCCGCTTACCGACAGCAATCGCACGATGAAATAACGTATTAATCACGGTACTCGCCATGCCCATTTCTCGCGCAATCGCATAACTTTTCTTTACCTGACTTAATATCTGACCCTCACCAATGACCAGGGAATCTAAACTTGCTGCTACACGAAACAAGTGACGAATGCATTCATCATTTTCATAAAAAAATAAATACTCATCAATATTTTCATCACTACTTGCCATATCATAAAAAAACTCTTTCAATACCGGTAATCCATCATCTGAATCATCAACAACTGCATACATTTCTGTACGATTGCACGTTGAAATAATAACAGCTTCATTAATGCCTTCATAAAGATCCATATTACGCAATCCCAACCGCACTTGATCTTCTGAAAATGAAAAACGTTCTCTTACATCAACCGGCGCTGTTTTATGATTCAGCCCTAAAACTACTAATTGCATTTTTAAATCTTGCCTCCACAATGCTAATTTCACCATTTCGCACGAATTCTAATACTTCGTGATTTATCATCTGTCGCCAAAATAACTCACGCTGACGAGACGGTATATCCATGTGTTTTAATTTTTCACGAAAAGAAGCAACTAACGTAATAAAATCCGCATAAGACTTATGACCATATATAGACTCAAGTTCCATTCTAAGTTGCCGCGCTACCTCTGGACTTTTACCACTCGTTGATATCGTCAACAGTAAGTCCCCTTGCTTTATCTGCGCAGGAACCGTAAAATCGCTCGGATAACTATCATCTACAACATTAACAAGTGCACCATTTTTTTGTGCATCTTCCCCTATCAAAGCATTTACTTGTTTGTTGTCCGTTGCACAAATCACTAAAAAAGCTCCCATAATATCTTTTTTTTCATAAAATTTTTGATAATATTCAATTTGATTTAATCTAATTAGCTCCGTTAACTCCTCAATAACATGCGGACTAACGATACGCAGCTTTGCACCTGTATCTAAAAGCCTATTGACTTTTCGCCAGGCAACACGCCCACCACCTATAACAATACATAATCGCTCTTTTAAATTAAGATTGATCGGATAGGAAGCCATACTGCCACCCTTTCCCTATTAAAAAATAGCATATCTATTATCATAGCGCTTTTTCAAATGTTTTTCTATCCTATTTTCAAAAAAAGTTGAATTTAATTCATAAATTTATAAAAAAAGAGACTCCCAATAGCAAGTATCGCCATTAGGAGTCTCTTTTTATTCCAACGTCATAATTTTATTTTTTAGTACATATAACAAAGCCTGCGTACGATCATTGACATTAATTTTACGAAAAATATTTGTTAAATGATTCTTTACCGTTTTCTCACTAACAAATAACGTCTTCGCAATATCTTGATTGCTAAAGCCTTGCGCTATACAGCGTAAAACATCTAATTCCCGTGCCGTTAATCGCTCACTACGGCGCTCACGCCAAATTTGCTCTGCCTGTGCGCCAATATTTCCTGAACATTGCGTTACACCAAAAAGGCTTTCTGCTGCTTCAGGATATATAAATGATTCTCCATTTTTCACCATGCGAATCGCTTTAATTAAAATAGATGGTTCCACATCTTTTAATAAATATCCCGCTGCACCACTTCTCAATAACTCTATGACATAATTGTCATCATCGTGCATAGTCAAAACAATAATCTTCGTCTTTGCCTTCGCTGATTTTAACTGTCTAGCAACTTCTACACCATTTAACATCGGCATATTTAAATCTAATAATAAAATATCTGGTTCTAATATCAATGTTTTCGATAATGCCTCTTGCCCATTTATTGCTTCGTCAACAACCTCAAAATCAGGTTCTAGCTCAAGTACTTTGCGAATGCCTTGCCGCAAGAGCAAATGATCATCTGCAATCAATACCCTTATTTTCATCTCTGTACCACATCCTATTTGATAATACGTGCTGTTAAGAAAATCATTACTTCTGATTCATTTTTTGTATTGTTATGATTGCTAAAAAATTTACCTAGTATCGGCAAATCGCCTAAGAATGGTATTTTACTATAGGATTTGCTTTCTTCACTGCCAATAAGCCCGCCAATCACCATCGTTTCTCCATCTTTTAATCTGACTACAGTATCAGCAGAACGTTTATTAAAACGATATGCTTTCAAATCTTCTACATAAACCGGCGAACTTACTTCCGTATATACATTTGCTGTAATATATCCATCTGGATTAATCTGCGGTGTATAACGTAAGATAATACCAGTATCTTTATATTCAATCGTATTTATCGTCGTATTATCATTCATCGTTACTGTAGGAATTGGAATCTGCCCACCGATATTAATAATTGCTTCTCTGCCATTCATCGTCTGAATGTTCGGTCTAGCCAAAATATTTGCTTTTCCATCCGTAACTAAAGCATTAATCGTTGCGGCATAATAAAATTCATATGAATATCCTTCTGGTGTACGCCCAAAGCTAACGATACCACCTGTAAATGGGCCTTTCGAATCTCCTGAGTCTCCAGAATTGCTACTACTACCATTCCAATCTTGTCTCTTAACACCGTCTTTATCATACTCTGGATACTGCGGAGCTTTTGACCATTCCCACTCAATTCCAAGTTTTTTTGATGCATCTTTATTAATCGCAATGATTTCTGCTTCTACAGATACTTGTTGATACGGAATATCAATAGATGTTAGCATTTGTGCAATTTTATTTGCCTCTTCATCCGTGCCATAAAATAATAAAGAATTTGTTGCCTTATCTATAGATAGACGATTGGTAATCCCGTTATTCACTTGAACAAGATTTGACTCTTCCTTTGCACGATCGATTACCTTTGTCGTAGCAATACCATCAGTTCCGGAAGTTGAAACAGAGTCACTGCTCGAAGTGCTTGCAGGAGTCTTCGCATCACTTTCTGTATATCCTAAAGCTAAAGAAACTGCAGAAATTACAGTACTTGGATTTGCATATTTCAATTGAAAAATATGCATAGAGCCGAAATTAGAGCTCATATTATCTTTTGGGCCAACTAAGATAACATCCCCCGCTTTATGATAGGTAAGCCCCTTCATCTTTGTTACTAAATCTAGCGCAGAATCAAAATCGAGTGAATGAATCTGTATCGTGATATTTCCTTTTATATCGCCATCAGTCACAATATTCGCATTACCTAAACGCGCCAACGAATTAAGCACATCACGTACATCCGTATCAACTACATTTAAAGATACCTGTGGCCCAGCCTGAACTACCCCCATCAGACTAAAAACAAGAGTAAAAACCAACGCAAACATTTTTTTTTGCAAAAACATCATTGTCCCACCTTTAAAGATATCGTGCCTTCCGGCCCTTCTAGAGTTACCAAATCAGAATACATACCAGCTACCTTATAAGGTCCTATATATTCTCCAACCATACATTGCTTCCGTTCCTTGTTATATTCTAAAATAGCGATTGATTGATTGGAAGTCCCAATAAGTCCTTTAGCAATTGGTTTTTCATGATTGACTGGTGCAGGATTTTGGGCTTGTTCGTTTAGAGGTGCACCACTTTTCCCCTCCGGACTCAGCATCGGCTTGGCCTCCCTATATGCAGCCGGTACTTCAAATGGATTGCGCTTAGGCACTTTCGTATTATCCGTGACTTCCTGCAAATTTGTTTTTTGCATATCTACCTCATGCATCGTTGTAGACGCCAACTTATTTTGACTCTTCGCATCCGTTGCTATTGAATTATTTTGCCCTACGTTAACAACTTCAACATTTTTATTTAGTAGACCCTCCACAGATAAATAAGCGAGCAAAACTACAAGAATTAAAACCAAAACTTTATGCTTTGGTTCTTTCCAAAACTCCTCAAATTTTTCTTTCATTATACTTTTCCTGCCTTTTTAAACTATACGACTAATTCATTCTACAAAAAAAAGAAAAATCCTGTAAAAAATCAGGATTTTTGTATTTTTTGCACTATTTAACTTTTAATTTTTGCAAGCTAGGTCCCATAATTCGTTTGTACGCTTCCACTCCAGGCTGATCAAATGCGTCTACATCTGCAAGCTCACCCTCATAAGCAATCGATATTGCTAGCATATACAGTAATTCACCCAAATGAAATGCATTCATTTTCGGCATCGTAAACGTCGCATTAAATCGATAGTCTGAAATTAGAGCCTGCGCATTTGAAGCCAATGCAACATCAAGGGCTTGACTCATCCTAATCCCCGAAATATCTGTCAACTTCTGCGCCGATGGGAACATATCACCAATTACAGGATCAATATCCCATTCATTTACGCGAATAAACTGAATGACTTTATTCAATGCTCCTTCTTGATGTTGCTGCGTCTGCGCGTGCATATCCGTTGTTCCCACCGCTACAATCGGTGTGCGTCCATAATTTACAATCTTACCATTGCGATCATATTTTTTCCCAAGCGATTCCGCTAAAAGTTGAATATACCATTCCGACGTGGATTTTAAATAATCTGCATAAGGCATTAATACTTCTATATCTCTGCCATATTTTTCTGCCGCCAAATATTTTAGTGTTGCATTTAATAATGCAGGATTCTGCCATACGTCATCATTTTGACATGCTTCATCCATTGATTTCGCCCCAGCTAAAAACGCTTCAATATCAAAGCCAATACAAGCACCAGTAATAAGACCCACCTCAGAAAAAATACTAAACCGTCCGCCAACACCATCCGGCACAGCAAAAGTCGACCAATGATTTTCTTCCGCTAATTTTTTTAATAACGTTTTCTTTTCTTCATTCGGATCGGTAACAGCAACAATCTCAATATCAATATGCTTGTGGTTCCTTAACGCTTCATAAACCACCATAAAATTTGACATGGTATCAAGTGTTCCACCTGATTTCGAAATGACAATCATCATTAAACAAAACTTTTTTCCTGCATGATTGTGATATGTTTTTGCCATCCGTTCAATATTTTCAACCAATTCACTCGTCCGGCGCGGGTCAATATTATTCCCACTAAAATACATCCGCGGATAACCATTGCGTTCTACTTTTGACATTCCATTCCAAAACTCACCGCAATGTATATCAAAAAGAACTTTATTCCCAAGAAAAGACCCGCCAATTCCAAAGGATATTACTGCATCTACACGATCTTTTATTGAGGCAGAGAAATCTTTTAGTTTTCGAATTACAGCGGGAGAGTTTAAATTTTCTGCTTTTATATAGGGTAATTGACTAAAGAGTACCTTTTCCGGCTCTCCATCTTTTGATAAATGCCCGCGAATTACACCGGTTTTACGCATCACCCGAATCGCAGCCTGTGCGTCATTAATTTTCTCTTCTAACAACGCTACATCATCTATTGTAACTTTTCCGCTTCCCACTAAATTTTCATAATCAAACGTGAATCCTGTTTCTAACACTAATTTTTTCGCATTTACACATGTCATAACAAAAATTCATCTCCAATATTACTTAATTAATGGCCCTACCGTTTTCGTTAAATAAGTTAAAAATTTATCTCTTAAATCCGGACGTTTTAATGCATATTCGACAGTGGCCTCTAAATAGCCTTGCTTATCGCCAATATCATAACGACGTCCTTTAAAGCTATATGCATAAACTCTATGATCTACTGCCAAGTGGCAAATCGCATCAGTTAACTGAATTTCATTTCCTCGTCCTGGCTCCGTTTTTTCTAAAAACTCAAAAATTTCCGGTTCTAAAATATAACGTCCCAATACAGCCAATTGTGACGGTGCTTCTTCCGCTAGCGGTTTTTCAATTAAATCAATCGCTTGCCAAATATTATGTTTTACTGCTTTTGGATTGACAATTCCATAGCTGGAAACTTTATCTTTTGCAACTTCCTGTACTCCAAGAATACTGCCATGACAATCTTTATAAACATCCATCAACTGTTTTAAACATGGAACTTCAGCATCAACGATATCATCACCAAGCATTACCGCAAACGGTTCATTGCCAACAAATTGTTTCGCACAAAGCACAGCATGTCCCAAGCCTTTAGCCTCTTTCTGACGAATAAAGTGAATCGTAACTTTTGAAATATCTTCAATTAAGCCAAGCAAATCATATTTGCCTTGCTCTTTTAACTGTAATTCCAATTCGATAGAGCGATCAAAATGATCCTCTATCGAACGTTTATTTCGTCCTGTAATAATCAGAATTTCCTCAATTCCCGATTCTACTGCTTCCTCAATAATATACTGAATTGCAGGTTTATCCACAATCGGTAACATTTCCTTTGGTTGTGCTTTTGTCGCTGGCAAGAATCTTGTTCCAAGTCCTGCCGCCGGAATAATTGCTTTACGAATCCGTTTCATTTTGCTCCCCTTTTTCTATGCCTTAATAATTTCTAATAATTCTTCTGTTTTTTCTTTTAATAACGCTTTATCTTGACGTACCTCTACATTCAAGCGCAATACTGGCTCCGTATTAGAAATCCGCACATTGAAGCGCCACTCTGGAAAATCAACGCTGAGTCCATCTACTTTTACAACTTTTCCTTCTTTTCCATACTTTTCCTCAAGCGCGGCAAGCACAGCTTTCCCATCTTTTACGGTATTATTAATCTCACCGCTAATTGGATAACGTTCCATACGTTCTGCCATTAAAGAAGAGAGCGATTTATTTGCTTTACACATCAATTCTACAACCAGCAACCAGGTAATCATTCCACTATCACAATAAGAAAAATCTTTAAAATAATGATGGGCTGACATTTCTCCACCATATACGGCACCTACATTGCGCATTTTTTCCTTGATAAAAGCGTGACCACTCTTACACATCACAGCTTCTCCACCAGCACCTTCTACTAGCTCAATTGTATTCCAAATCATGCGAGGATCATAAATAATCTTCGCCCCAGGATTCTTACTTAAAAAAGCCTGTGCAAGGAATCCAACCATATAGTAACCTTCAATAAATCCGCCCTTTTCATCAAATAAGAAACAACGATCAAAGTCACCATCCCACGCAATTCCCACATCTGCATGATGCTTGCGAACCACTTTCGCCGTAGCTTCACGATTTTCAAATAAAATAGGATTTGGTACACCATTTGGGAAGTTTCCATCCGGTTCATTGTATATTTTTATAAACTCAAATGGTAAGACTTTTTCCAATCGGTCTAATACAGGCCCTGCGGCGCCATTTCCCGCATTTACAACCACCTTTAAAGGTTTCAATGATTTTAGATCCACATAGGTAAGTAAATGCTCTATGTAATCATCCATAATATCAACGTAAGCAATCTTTCCAAAGGCAACGCCCTCTGTAGATTTAAAGCTACCTGCTATCGCCATATTCTCAATATCTTTTAATCCTGTATCCGCACTAATCGGACGGGCTTCCTCACGAACCAATTTCATCCCATTATAATCTTTTGGATTATGGCTTGCCGTTATCATAATACCGCCATCTAATTTTAGATGTGCAGTTGCAAAATAAATCATTTCAGTGCCACACATACCAATATCGACAACATCACAACCAGCTTCAGTAAGTCCAAGTACCAACGCATTGCGAATATCTTTCCCAGATAAACGGATATCATGCCCAACAGCTACTTTCTTCGCATGAAACAAATCTACGTAAGAGCGCCCTATACGATAAGCAAGTTCTTCATTTACTTCTTCTGGAAACTTCCCCCGAATATCATAAGCTTTAAATGCAGTTCGTTTTAATTCCATACAAATCAACTCCATATCTTTCCATCATATTTTTATATTGTTTGAGTAGCTAAAAAGTAACTACCTGATCAATCTATGATATAAAGTAAAAATTTATGTCTATTATTTTTAGACTCAATATTGATTATTTTAATATTAAATATTCTTTCTAAACTTCCAAAAGTCCTGTATAAATTGCATCAATATTTACAAATATTCCAAAGATAACGTATTTTTTCTTTCAGCAGTATACTATCCATTCACCAATTCGCGCTTCTTATTCCTCCCGCACTAAAATTACATGATAATCTGTAATTCCTCTTGCAATCGCCCTCGCAAATTCATTTCGTTTTACAAGTAAAAATTTTTCATCTTCTTCATTCGTTATAAATGCCGTTTCAACAAGAACAGCTATACAATTTGTCTGCTTCAATACATAAAAAGTAGCAGATTCTTTTATCCCTCGGTCTAAAGTTTCCAATGAATTTACAATTTGTTTTTGAATACATTGAGCCACAATAGCTCCTTTAGGACTAAAATAATAAACCTCTGTCCCACGAGCATTCCTATTTGCTGCACCATTGCAATGAATCGCCACAAATAGGTCCGCCTCAAAATCATTGCTTTTCTTCACCACCTGACTTAGGTCATTTTCCTGTACTTCTAGGACTTCATAGCCAACTGCACGTAAATATCCAGCCACAGCTGCCATTAACTCCCTCGTTATCTCTGCCTCTTGGCTAATCCGCCCAAGTGCACCACAATCTCGGCCCGGGAAATGCCCACCATTAATCACAATTCTCATCGCAACTCTCTCCTTCAATTTTATTTAATGCTATACATTATGAAAAGCGCTATTCTTCAATGCAAAAAAATAAAATGTTGTTAATGTAAAATCAACAACATTTTATAAAATAAATCCACACTTATTTACTTTTTACAAAATAATCGTAGGTCCGCTTTAGACCTTCTTGTAGATTTATCATCGGCCTCCAATTTAAGTTAGTAACTATTTTTGAATTATCTAATACTGAACGATAAATATCACCTTCACGACGCTCACCATATTGTCGATCAATAGTTTTTCCCGATGCACTTTCCAATAAATCTACCAACTCACGAATACTCGTTTCACTATTCGTACTTACATTATAGATTGTATTACAATACTCAGTATTCGCAGCATACCAATTCGCTCTTGCAACATCACCAGCATAGACAAAATCGCGCGTCTGTTTACCATCACCATGAATGACAAACGATTCATCTTTTGCAATCTTTTTCGTGAAAATGCTGATTACGCCACCTTCACCGCCATCCCCTTGACGTTCTCCATATACATTTGCATAACGCAGAATCACATACTCTAATCCATATAAATCATGATAAAGTTTTAAATATTTCTCTACTGTTAATTTGCTCAATCCATAAAAAGATAATGGATTGACTGAAAATTCTTCACGAATTGGTACTTCCTCAATATTACCATATGTCGCAGCAGTTGATGAAAATATAATACGCTTAACGCCAGTTTTACGACATGATTCTAAGATATTCACTGTACCCATAATATTTACATCTGCATCATAAAAAGGATCATCCACTGAAACATTCACCATCGTTTGTCCGGCTAAATGAAGTACGACATCGAATTGATATTGTTCAAAAATATCAATTACACCTTTATCACGTATATCCAGCTCAATTAAACGAACACGCTCAGGCACATTTTCTTTAAGTCCCGTATGTAAATTATCTAAAACTGTAATCTCACAGTTTTCTTTTTGCAATACCTCTATAATATGTGAGCCAATAAAGCCAGCTCCACCAGTAATTAATATTTTTTTCATCAGAGTCTCTCCATATAAAATTAATTTTTACATTTATAGTATATCATAATTATAAGATAAAATTATGAATTTATACTGAATGATCAATGCTAAAATATAATTAAAGGCAGAGAAATGATATTCATAATTATTTCTTTTCCTTTTACATTTGTACAGCTCTTCGCTTCAATATATAATTCCATACCGTTACAATCGCTGCCGCAAAAATTTTAGCAGCCATATAATGCATAGCCAAAAACTCCACAAAACCCCACATGCAAATCTGATTAATTCCAAGCCCTGCTATACTTGACCCGATAAAAACAACCCCCTGCTTCATATTCTGCTTCTTCGCCTTAGAAAACACCCACAATATACACATAAAATAATTCAAAATTAACGAAATCGTAAAGGACATGCCCGACGATATTAAATAGGAAGTTCCACAATATTCAGTAAATATATAAAGCAAAAAATAATCGATAAAAAAACAGACACCTCCAACAAATAAAAATCGAGAAATCTCCTGTATCCGTTTATTAGTCATCAGTCACTCCAAATATGTTTAAATTCTCAACCTGCTAATCATGTAGCATACACTTTTTGCTTCATAATCTTGAGCGAACACTTCATTTGCACAAATATTTTCTTTCATCTCTACTATGGATCTAACGATAAACACTATATCGATACTTTAAATAAACTGCCATTAGAAAAAAATACATTTTCATTACCTGATGCATTCCAAAACGAGTATCCGTAACCCCATGCATAGCAGCAGCTAAAGTTACCATAAAAAACATTAAATCCTCGATTTGCCGGTCTTTATACCAGCTTTTGAAACTAAAGAACAAAAAGCTCCCAAACATCAGCCAAAATAAAATTATTCCGACAATTCCAGTCTCTGCCCAGATAAGCAAAGTATCATTATGCGCATGACTAATGTGATTTTCAACTCGCTTGGTCTCCTCTGAAATATATTTTGCATTAAACACTTCTGGATAAAAGCCTAACCCATGCCCTAAAAGTGGTTTATCTCTTATCATTTCTATTGTAGAGGCTTTTATCAAATAATGCCCCTGATTCGATATATTATTTACATCAACAAAACTATGAATCCGCTCTGCAATAAAGGGAAATTGATAAGCTATTCCACCCGCAATAAGATAAAGCACAACTAAACAACCAACTCTTTTTTTTATATTTTTCCCATATAAAATAGCTGACAAAGGCAATAAAATACCTGCAACTAACCACGCAATTCTCGTTCCATTAAAAACTAAAGCAACCAAGCCAACTGCTGTCAATCCTAAATAAACAAATAACCTTTTTTTGAACTTTTCATCCTGAACTAAAAGAAAGAAAATTGGTAAATATATCAGTAAAAAGCCACCCAAAGCAATAACATCCCCACTGATTCCCGCTGCCCGAATATACTGCTGCCCATCCATATAAAAAGCAATGCCCTGATAAATCGCATATAAATTATCAATCCACAGCGAACCAATGGCACAGACAAATAAAATCAACAACTGTTTTCTCTCCTTAATGAAAAGAAGGACGATAAAAAAAGGAAACATCCGATTAAAATATCGCCAAAAAGCCTTTGTCGAAATAACTATATCACTACTTGCAAAAATTAATAGAAAAAAACCAAGAAAAAAAATAAAAATAGGGATAATATACCGCCTTATTGCTTTTAAGTTCCAATCAGCTTCCCCCCTGTATACCCCATATAAACTAAATAAAAATGCAATTCCAATAAAAAAATCCGCTATCGAATTTTTCATTGATACAGTAAGAGCAAAGCCACACAAACAAATAAATATAACCTGTACAATCCAATGATGCCTCAAGTTTTTTTCACCTCTTAAAGTTCTATATCTACAGTTTGATTTACCAGATGAATCCCTACAGATTGAAAAACATCCAGTAAACATTTATCCTGTACTTTAAGTACAGGCGCAACTGAATAGACACAAATCTGCTCCTTCAATAACCATTTCGCAGTCATTAATGCGCTAGAAATATCCCCAACCACAAACTTGAGATTACTTTTCATCATATAAATAAACTCCGCTGGTATTTGAGCTGGTAAAAACTCTATATTCCCTAAACTTTTTAAATTGCAATAGTCTCCTTTTTCCTCACGGGGATGATATTTTACAACAATATTTTTACCTTTTTCTCTTGCCTTATTAGAAATCTGTTGAATAAGCTCTGCATATTCAGAAAACTGATTTGTAAAACCGGAATGTGCAATAATAATTAAACCATCCGCTCGGGCAATTTTTTGCTTTTCCTCCCCAAATCCCTGCCAGTATCTACTTAAAAATTTCTGATAAGGAGATTTAAAACCAAAATTTCCTTCTATTGCAAATCTTTTTTTCGTCCTTAACTCCACTCTCGCCAACTGAGGATAAATCATATGAATTTCCTCGGTTGCCGTATACAATCCTGCAATTTTTACATCCTCATACCATCTGCCAAAGCTCAACTTACTATACATCTGATGCCAATAACTTTTGGGAACATATCCGGCATCACAACTATTATAAAAATCTCCTCCATCTTCCAAAACAGCAATAACTGCAGATTGATTTAACTTTTTCACTTTATACGCAGCAGCCTGTGCTTCATTTCGTGTATCTGTCCCTAAATAAATCTGACTAATCTTTTGATACTTAGATAAAAACTGAATAATCCATTTTGCATTTCGTTTTCTCAATGTATTGCGATTCTTATCCGTTCTATATAACCCTGGCAACATAATACAATCATTAAATATATCCTCTGATTTTAACGACTGAAAAATACACGTTGCATCAAAATCGCCAATGATAATCAAAATATTTTTTGCATTTTTATTTTTTAAGGCAAGCATACTCGCCAAAAACACATGATACGGAGTAAAAGTAATATATATTTTTTCTTCCATAACCGGCTCACTCCATTACAAATCTTTAAATGAAATCAATTTAATATTCCGACTGCTTAATTTCTTTAGTATATTCTCACTCATCACCGCTTGAAACTCTACCTCAAAATTATGATGCCAACCACAATCTTTATGTAATAGTGCATTATTCTTCCCTGGATGTAGCATGACCTCAGTAACTCCATTTTTCATTCCATCAATAATCTCATTTAAGCAGTCCTCTGTCACAGCCTCACCTGCCACAATTCCGGAAAAATAATCCGGAACTCTAAAGCCTGCTTTTTTTGCTTTCCATTTAGCCAGTTCAGCTAAAAATGACAACCCAGTTCTTCCAACACATTGCCCAATAGAGCAATTGTATCCACCAGTAAAATTTACTGGAATTTTAGGAATTCTAATTGCATCTATATTATTTTCCCTAGCTACCGCTAAAACAACGTCAATCACGCCAGGCAATACATGCATATGTTGATGACTATCTATATGCGTAACAGTCAATCCCGTTCTCTTGACTTTCTGCATTTGTGCATTAAGTTCAGCATAAATCTCACTCAGTTTTATTTTTCTTAGAAAGAATTTTTTTACAAACCCTATATAATCCGAATAAAATTTACCATCTTGACCTACCAATGAAGAAACTTGTCCATGCGGTAATAATGGTGTTTCCCCTACCAGCGTAAAATGCACCCCAATTCCTAAGTCTGTATGCCCCGAAGCTTGCTTAACTGCATCTTCAAAAGCATCACAATTCGGCATAATTGAAGCACTACGAATACACCCATGCGCAAACCCCTGAATAACTGCCTGATTAATGGAAACATGCCTGCCAAAATCATCTGCGTTTATAATTAAGTTCTTCATTAAACCGCTCCATCTTTATTCATCCAAATATTCTCTATCACGTTCTGTTCGAGCTCTATAAGTTACTTTTCTCCCATTATACTCATTAATAATATACAATGGACGATTTTTACTCTCATTAAAAATACGCGATAAATATTCACCAATAACCCCTAAGAAAATCAGCTGAATTCCACCCAAAAAAAGAATCGTTGTCATCAATGTAGGATAACCTTGCACCGGATCACCATACAGCAACGTATTTAAAATAATCCACCCCATAAATAACATTGCAATAATCGAAATAAAACTGCCCAACAACGAAGCAATCTTTAATGGCAGAGTTGTAAATGAAGTGATTCCTTCTATGGCCAAATTTATCAAAGAAAAATAATTCCACTTTGTCTGTCCCGCAGCTCTTGGCTCACATTGAAACAACACTTCCTTCTTCTTATAACCTACCCAGCTAAACATCCCTTTAGTATATCGCTGACTTTCACGCAAAAGTCTAAGCGAATTTACGCACCGCCTGTCAAGCAACCTAAAATCCCCGACATTTTTCTGAATATCAATACGACTTACCTTCTGCAATATATTATAAAATGCTTCTGTTATATTTCGCTTAATAACCCCTTCATCCAAACGATTTTTCCGTTTAGTATATACATCGTCATAGCCCTGCTCCCAATAAATAAGCATATCCCTTATCATCTCAGGCGGATGCTGCAAATCTGCATCCATCAAGACCACCGCATCACTATCAGCATGATCAAGCCCCGCGACCATTGCCATCTCCTTCCCAAAATTTCGCGAAAAATCCAAATAAGAAATTCGCGAATCCCGCTGATGCAAACTTTTAATTACTGTTAAAGTATTATCACTGCTTCCATCATTAACAAACAATACCTCAAACCTATAAGAATCTAAACTATTCAACACCGTATCAAGCCTAGCATAAAGCTTCTCCAATACAGCTTCCTCATTATAACAAGGAACAATAATAGTAACTGACTTCATCACTTGCACTCACTCATTTCTAGCAATCATTGTCTCGCCATCGTTGCAAAGCCAAAATATTTTGCATAATAAACACTACGAAACTTATACAACTCTTCCCCCACATCATTCACTACCACAATCCCAAACGCACTACGATTTTCCACCGAAAAAGCCTGAACACGCATATCCTGTACCCCATTGGCTTTAGCTTCTATAATATTAGCCAATCTTGCCTGATTTTCAACATACAGCGTATGGTACCCGTTGCCAGCCCAAATCGCCACAATCGACCATAAACCAACCATCAATATTGCGAAAATTTTTTTATTTTTAACGGAAATACATTCAGCATAAATATTTAATCGCCACAGATTCAATGTTCCAATTAACAAAAAAACCATTGCCCCCATGCCCGCTCTTTGCGGAAAAGTCGGAGCCGCACACATGACAAGCAACGCCAAAAAACTAAGTCCAATATAACAACAACTACTCCACAAAATCTCAGCATTTTCCTCTTTCCACGCAAGCCATTTCCCACTGTTTAAAAACTGCTTTTTATACTGAAAAATTCGCCGCACCAAATACATTAACAACAAATATATCGGTAACTGCTTTAAAGTCAATGTACTAATCGTCTTCATTGGATCAATAATATGATTCTGAACAAACGAATAATCCTCCGCTGTCGCCTCTTCAATCCGTACATAATTACCGGGAGCAAAAACCAAACAACCATAACCAAATACAGCTCCAAGTAAACCAAACAACATCCAATTTTTTAAACACCGCTGCTGCCAACAATATAAATTTGCCAAAACTAATGCACCAATTAGCATTAGCCCCGTATTTTCATTCGTCCAACCTGCCAACACTCCAAAAATAAACATAACCGTCGGTAAAAAATCTGTCATTAATTTATTTTGGGAAAAATTCTTCACAACAGCTAACCGATATGGCAATAAAAAGACTAAAACCAACGTTGTCATCCACAAATAATTACATGACCCGGTCAACCATATTGAGGTTTCACCCAACGTAGGAATACAAAACCAAGTTAAAAACATCACAACAAGCAAAAACATCGGCTCAAAATCCTTAGTAACCTGCCCCCGAGCATGATAATAAATACAAACAATTAATAAAATAAAAACCAGACTATTTAAAACATTAAATACCGGCTTCCCCAAAAACAACATCGCCTGTGCAAAAGAATGAGCAACGCTGCGCCCACCCCACTCAAGATAATGCACCATCTGAAATTCAACAATATCTGACCAACTTTCCAAATGCCTGGTCTGCTCCCAATTTTGTGCATAACGATAATCATCAGCCATCAGCGGAGTATAAAAATTAATTAAAAGCATATAAGAAAACAATGCAAATAAAATAATAAAAGATGTATATTTCCCCCTACCAAACAAACCGTTCTCCCCCCAATTTATTAAATATTAGTATATATTAATTCTTTGCCAAGTATACTTTCAAAGCCTCCTGCCAACTACACATTTCATCCCCAATTGTCATTTTCAGCAGATAATTCTCTAGTACTGAAAATGGCGGACGTTTTGCAGGGCGTGGAAACTGGGATGTAGATACAGGATGAATTTTTACGTCTAAATTAGCTTGGCGAAAAATCTCACACGCAAAATCATACCAAGAACATTGTCCCTGACACGTCATATGATAAGTTCCATATGCATCTGTAGCCAACAATCTAAAAATACTCTTTGCCAACTCTGTCGTCGATGTCGGAGTACCGACCTGATCATTGACTACCTTAAGTTCTGGATTCGACTTCGCAAGGTTTAGCATTGTCCGAACAAAATTATTTCCATCCCCATAGAGCCACGCTGTCCGTGCGATATAATGTCGCCCTAAAATATCCCGCACCATCTGCTCTCCAAGCTGTTTCGTCTTGCCATAAACACTCTGCGGATTTACTTTATCAAACTCACGATAAACCTTGTTTTCTAAGCCATCAAAAACATAATCCGTACTTACATATACCATCCGCGCACCACATTCTAAACATCCTGCGGCAATATTTTGTGCACCAACTACATTTACTTTATAAGCACCATCAAAATCAGTTTCAGCTTTATCTACATTCGTATAAGCTGCACAATGAATCACTGCATGGGGCCTTACCTCACGAAAAAAAGACTGTGTCGCTTTTACATTGGTAATATCTAAACTATCATAATCAGTCAAAATGAGTTCATGATCATGCCCTTGTATACCTATCTCTCTACCAAGCTGTCCATTTGCTCCTGTAACTAAAATCTTCATTTTATCGCTTCTTTCTGTGTATAAGTAAACAGTCGATTCTCTGATAAATTACGCAATTGTGGATACACTTGATCCTTGTCAGATAAAACTGGATTTTCCACTGGCCAATCAATCCCAATTTCAGGGTCATTCCAAAGAATCCCCCCCTCTGCTGACGGAGTATATACGTCTGTACATTTGTAAGTGAAAAGTGTCGTATCACTTAATACACAAAAACCATGCGCAAAACCTGGCGGAATCCATAGCTGTTGATGATTTTCTTCTGACAACTTAAATCCAACCCACTCACCAAACGTCCTTGAACCTTTCCTAATATCGACTGCAACATCAAACACACAACCTTTGACTACGGACACAAGTTTTCCCTGTGCATTCGGATTTTGAAAATGTAACCCACGCAATACATTCTTCGTTGAAAAAGATTGATTATCTTGCACAAAATCTAATGTGATGCCAATCTCATTATATCTATCCTTGCTCCAAGTTTCCAAAAAGAAACCACGCGAATCCCCAAAGACTTTAGGTGTGACTAATAGTACACCGTCCAATTTTGTTTTTTCTACTTTCATCTTACAAATCACCTACTCTTTTACCAATGACATTAAATATTCACCATATGCATTCTTCTTCATCGTGTTGGCTATCTCTAGCAACTCATTTTTTGTAATATAACCATAATGATAAGCAATTTCCTCTGGACAAGCAACCATTAATCCTTGTCGTTCTTGCAGCGTTGAAATATAGTTTGATGCCTGTAATAAAGAATCATATGTACCTGTATCAAGCCAAGCATAACCCCGTCCCAAAGTCTCTACATACAGATTTTGTTGCTCCAAATATAGACGATTTAAATCCGTAATCTCAAGTTCTCCCCGCGCCGATGGACGAATCTGTTTTGCAAGCTTCACTACATTTTTATCATAAAAATACAAACCTGTTACTGCATAATTCGATTTAGGACTTTGCGGTTTTTCTTCAATACTTATTGCTTGTCCATCATCATCAAACTCTACAACACCATATCTCTGTGGATCTTTCACCCAATAAGCAAAAACTGTCGCTCCACTTTCTCTTTGTACCGCTTCGTGCAATTTTTGCGTAAATCCATAGCCGTAAAAAATGTTATCACCTAATACTAAGGCACAGCCCTCGTCACCAATAAAATCTTCTCCAATTAAAAAAGCCTGCGCTAATCCATCGGGACTCGGCTGCACTGCATAAGATAAACGAATCCCCCATTGGCTTCCATCTTTTAATAAATTCTCAAATGTCTGGCGATCTTCCGGTGTCGTGATAATCAAAATATCGCGAATTCCAGCCAACATCAATGTCGTTAATGGATAATAAATCATCGGTTTATCATAAACGGGAACTAACTGCTTACTAATCGCCTTTGTAATTGGATAAAGTCTAGTTCCAGATCCACCTGCTAAAATAATTCCTTTACGAATTGCCATGATAGGGCCTCCTATTCTCCAAGTCCAAGTCTTTCACGTTGATAACTACCATCTAGGACCCGATTACACCAATCTCTATTTTCCAAATACCAATCTACCGTTTTAACGATTCCCGTATCAAAAGTTTCTTTTGGTACCCATCCAAGCTCTTTTGCTATTTTAGATGCATCAATCGCATAACGTAAATCATGTCCAGGACGATCTTTTACAAATACAATCTGCTCTCGATATGATTTGCCATTTGCCTTTGGGACTCTCTCATCTAAAATATCGCATAAAGTTTCAACGATACACAAATTCGTTTTCTCGTTATGTCCACCAATATTATATTTTTCTCCTATTTTCCCCTGCGTCAATACTTGCCAAATTGCCTCACAATGATCTTTTACATATAGCCAATCTCGCACATTTAATCCATCCCCATAAATAGGCAACTCTTTTTCTTCTAAAGCGTTGAGTAAAACCAATGGAATTAACTTTTCAGGGAAATGATAAGGTCCATAATTATTTGAACAATTCGTAATAATCGTAGGCAATCCATATGTATGATAATAAGAACGAACTAATAAGTCTGCCGACGCCTTTGAAGCTGAATAAGGCGAATTCGGTGCATAAGAAGTTTCTTCGGTAAAATAACCAGTATCTCCAAGGCTACCGTATACCTCATCCGTTGAAATATGGATAAAACGAAAACTTTCTTTTGCCTTCTGCTCTAGCTTTAGCCAATACTTTCTCGCGCTTTCTAAAAGATTAAACGTTCCATTAATGTTCGTTTGAATAAACTCCGTCGGCCCATCTATTGAACGATCCACATGCGATTCCGCCGCAAAATGTACGATTGCATCAGGATTATACTTCTCAAAAAGTGCCTCAACTAACAAACTGTCACAAATATCTCCTTTGATAAACGTATATCTAGGATCACCATCAATATCTTTAAGCGAATCCAAATTCCCCGCATAAGTTAATTTATCTAAATTAATTACCCGAATATCCTTTTGAGCTTCTAAAACTGTATGGACAAAATTTGAACCAATAAATCCCGCCCCGCCTGTTACAATAATCGTTTTCATAATTTCACCTCGATATTAATCAAATCGTTTCTTTCTTATGCTTTAATCAACTAAGAAATCAATTTTTATCCACTACATAAAATAGACAGAATTCCTCTTTCTAAATTTATTGTACTATTAAAAGTATATCTTTATTTCGGTTATTTAATTTATCATTTTAAGCATTTTAACAACTCAAATGAGTAATTTTCTATTCTTAATTCAATAACTCCTCATTTTTTTTAGAAACAATATTCCTGGAGATTTATTATAATCATTTCTTGGAATTCCAGTATTTTTATATAATTTCCCGTCAACGGTTCTGTATTTTGATAAATCATCATATATTTCTGTCATTAATCTATACTCTGGCAAGAATTTTTGCACCCAAAAATCAGTTCCTTTTAGAGTAATATGCCCGTCATTTAACATATCTTTGGATATTTGTAAAACAAAATATTTTGGACTAAGTTTCTTTAACTGATAAACCATCTGATCTGTTTTGTTTATTGGAATATGCTCAAACACATCAATACTAGTTACTAAATCAAATTTAACATCAAAAGATGGAATATCTAGTATTGATCCAATTTTATAAAACTCGTGAACTTCCTGAACTACTGAATCTTTATTATCTAATATATCGAAGCCATAAGATTCAATGTTGCTTTCTCTAAATACTTGCATTAAATATCCCCGATTAGCACCCGCATCACACACTGTTTTTACATCAGGTAAAACACTCTTTATTACATTAACTAACCACCGTTTTACCTGTAGTTGTTGATCCGTTTGACTTCCATACAGTCTTTCTAGATATTGATTTCCATATAATCGTTTGCAAAGACTCTCATACTCATTATCCGATATAGCTTTATTGATATACTCATATCCTATAAATTTATATTTTTTTAATAAATAGGCCTTAATATAGTATTGTAAATTAACTATTTTATTCTTTATAAAAAAAATCAAATTAACTTCTCCTAACTAATATATTATGGATAACTACACTATTCAATTTATGCATTTTTTTCAATAGCCTTTTGGTTTTCTAAGCAATTCTTAACAAATTCAATTTGAAGCAGCTTATCTTTTTATTGATGTTTTTGTTTATCATTTACCTCTTTTTCTATATATAACTAATTTTATACCCCTCAACTGGAAAAGCAAATGTATTTTTTATTCATCATCTTTAAAATGCCCTAGTCAAGCAAAATTGTAACACCAGTGTAAAATTTATTTATGCATCATTTCGAACTGCATATAGTCTAAGCTCCTTGTTATAGGTATGGGGTCTTACATGATTGTACCAGCAGTATACGAATTCATACATCGCCCGTCCATTTCATCTGCCGATTTGAATGTATAGTGATTAAAATATTCATTTTTTAAGTATTATAAAAGGGGCATTGTCGTAAGGGCATCCAGCTCTACGCATACTTTGTTGCACATGACAACGGAATATAAGCTCAATTCACGCATATACTTATAAATAGCTATATTCTTGTAAACTAATTTATAATGGAGTAACAAATCTCGCATAATGCGATAACTAGCTACACCTAAAGCAAGACGATAAATTTCCACAATCTTTACTTGTTCTTTTAATTTTTGTTTATTACAAGAGATTTTTCTATCTTTTAAAAAATTGTAATAAGCATTAGGACATATATGGAATTTACGAAGAAGCCATCTTTACTTGTTCGACCTTCTTCTATATGTAGATGTAAAACTTTTTCTTAAACTCAGTTTTATATTTCACAGGCATGTTGTAATCACTACTTAATTAAATTATATTGCATCAAATTTCCATATTAAGGTGTTACAACTTTAATATATCAGGTCAAAAGTACAATTAGCCAATTTTTGTCAGAATTAATCGCATTAATTTTGATAAAAATTGGTATTGTAATATATTTTCCAATTATTTTCAAATAAATTTCCATCATTATACAATTTACATGTTAATTATTTGAATTTATAAGTGTAACTCCTTTTTCTTTATCATATAGATATTTTTTATTACTAATATTTTATATAGCCTTATTAAATCTATCTAATTTGGTATAGCCTATCCAAACCGCTTTATTTTACGAAGAAAATAAAATAATTTTTCTATTAATCCAATTCTCTTATTCCATGGATTGTGCACATAGCTTGGTCGACCTAGATAAAATACTTCTGGATATTTAAAATCATTATCAAACTTATAATCCCAATCAGAACCTATTTTTTTTCTTCTATACTTAATGCAAAAATCCCCTTGTATTTCTCCTGACCTTTGCAATAGAGAAGTATGTAAGTAAAATCCATCTAAAATTGCTATTTTCCATTCACTTTCCTGTACCGGTTTATTTTTTTTGTCAAAATACCCTTCCACTCCATAATTACCTGCGCATTTAATTCCATCTATATTCATAGAATAAAGTCGAATTGTAATACTTCCCTTTATCTTCTCTATACAATAAGACTCTCTTTTAAAATCACGATAATGATAAATATCCCCTGCACAATTAATAAATTTTACAGCAACTAAATCAATTTTTCGATCCTGATTATTAATTAAAACTTGCAACCTCTCCAATGTATCCTTATACCATATCTCATCACCATCAACAACTAAAAAGTAATCTGTATTTGTTTTCTCTATTTGTTCTTGACGCAAAAGAAAAAAATTCTGCTCACTCACCGCCTCTTTTTCTTCAAAAATTATCTTCTTATTATACATTTTCGATTCTAAAATTTTCCTTATTATAAATACAGTTTTATCAGTAGAGCCAGTATCAAAAATAATCATTTTATCAACATAGTCTATTACAGACATTATACTGTACCATACCCATCTCTCTTCATTTTTCACTATCATATGTGCAGTAATAGTCTTTTTCATCATTACCTCATTCATCTTCAATACCCTTTTCTTTAAATTCATATTTTTTTAGATGTTTTTTATAAAATATTAATGAAACTAAAAAACCTATAATTTGTGCAAATAAAAAAGTGATAGCTGCCCCAATCGCACCATACTTATTCAATAAAAAGCAATTTCCTGTTATTGTTGAAAATAATGTTAGAATAGCAGCAATAGTAAAAATATGTGGTTTATTCATAGCATATAAAACCGAATTATAAGGCATCGTCCAAACAAAAAATATCAATGCAACTAAAATTATTTTTAATGGAAAAATTGAATTTGCATACTTTTCTCCAAAAACTAAATAAATAACATATCCAGAACATCCAATAAAAATAGCTATAATAAGCGTCATTACATATATAAATTTAGTACTATTTTTTATTTGTTTTACCAAATCATTTTTATCCTTAAAACTAGCTATTACAGGATTTAGCACTTGTCCATATGCAGAAAAGACCATCAGTAAAGGTTTGGTAAATTTCATAGCAATATCATAATACGCAATCTCTTCAATATTTGCTAATTGTGAAAGCATAATCATATCAATTTTGGACTGTAATACTGAAAAAATTGCCCATAAAAACATCCAAAATCCAAAATTATTAAAACTTTTTTTTATCTTAATATCAGAGAAATTTACATTTAAAAATTTATTTTGCGAAAAATCCATAATTAAAAAAGAAAATAAAAAGGATCCTCCTAATATTGCAATATGATATCCAATTAAAAACTCAATACTAATCTTACAATAAAATAATGATATATATAAAACTCCCAAAGAAATAAAACTAATATATCCCACAACTTTAAAATAATCTTTAAATAGTTTTCTTCCCTGTAATATTGAGACATTCAATCCATAGAAAAGTGCAAATATTACCCCTATTGACGAAAGACTTATTAAATAATGATAATTTTCATTTTCTAGTAAAATTGTAGCAATTTGATTTGAAAATACAATTAATACAGCAACTACAAAAAAACAATTAATAATTTTTCGTTTAAAAGCTAGATATATAATAGCACTCTCATGGGCGTATTTTTTTTCATTATAAAATTTTGATGAAAATCTAGTAACAGCAGAATTCCCCCCCATATCAGCTAAGTCTGAAGTTGTCATAATTAACATCAATACTAATGCAAAAATTCCATAATCATTTACACTTAGTTGTTGCGTTGCAATCCAAATAAAAATAAATGATCTAATTTGTACAAATAAGCTCGCTAACATATTGTAAGAAAAATATTGCATCATAGCGTTTTTTGAAACGGCTTTCAAAACTTTTTCTAACACCATATTTTATCTTGCTGTCACTTTCTCAATAATTTCTTTATATTGCAATGATATAGTACACCAATCAAATTTTAACGCCTGCTTTCTAGGTATACCGTCCCAATCCAACGACATCACTTTGCTAATTGCTTGTGCATACTCCTCTGGATTTTCACAATTGCACAGTATACCCGAATTCCCAATTATTTCCTTCCTTGTTTGGTCGTTAGGTGCAACTACTGGTAATCCCATTGCCATGGCTTCTAAGTATACAATTCCAAACGGTTCACCAGTTGAAGCTAAAGTAAACATATCAGCCTTCTCATAATATTTTTTTATTTCTTCATATGCAATAGCATCAATTTTAAAGTTCTTCCCCAATTTTTTATATCCATATTCTTTGAGTTCATTATATAGCTCACCCTGCCCTAAGATGGTCAATGAACAATTACTTAATAGTGATACAGCGTCAATGATTAATTTATGTCGTTTAAATTTTGTTAAAGCACCAACAACTAATATATTTTTTTGTTTTTTTTCCTCAAGATCCTTTTTAAAATTTTTAATTTTTTTAAATTTTCCACAATTTATTCCATTGTAAATTTTTCTTATATTATTGCTATATTTTCTTGCCCATTGCTCATGACTTGTATTTAACGCAATATAATAGTCTGGATTTTGCTCTAAAGCGATTCTTTCACCATATCCAATTCCCCCATGTCCAGTATAAATATAAGGAACTTTTTTAATCTTTCTAAATTTTTTCGCATAAATCGCTCCCCAAATTCCATTGTTTGGGAATATTAAATCATATTTTTTTCCTGATATGTATTCCAAAAATACTTTTTTAGTAAATTTTTTTTGATATAAAATATCTGGAATAATCCAATAGATTTTATTGCAAATTCTTCTATAAATCTTTAAATTCATATATAAAAATTCATGCATTTTAAACAAGCTATTTTTTTCTATTGTAACTTTAATAATATTTTCATTTAAAGCATCTATCCTCCCTGTAGAATATATATCAATATCATATTCATCCATTAACTGTTTACTCAGTTCTATTACAAAGGTTTCGGCCCCACGATTAACTACTCCAATATAAGTGGCTAATATTGCAATTTTCTTTTTCATTTTCGTTCCTCATCAGTAAAGTCACTTATCTTTTTTACAATGTCATTCCACATAAAGCATTGTGTTATGTATTCCTGTGCTTGCTCTTTTTTAATATTTATACTTTTAATATCTTCAATAGCCTCTTGTAAACTTTCAGCTAACATATTTACATTTTCACTTTCTATAATTTTTCCGACTCTTTGGTTATCTGTTAAATCATAGGCAGCAATAAAATCTGTAGTAATTACATAATTACCAAAATACATTGCTTCCGGCACCACTAGTGGAAATCCTTCCCACCGAGAGGTCAGGCAAAATATCTCTGACTTAGCATAAATTCTATACAATATATCCTTTTCTTCCACATTTCCTATAATAATCAGAATATCTTTTAACCATGGTTTTTGGTCAAAAATGACATCAAGATATTTTAAAAATCTTTTTTCCACAGGACCGACAAAATAAACTTTCCACTCTTTTAGCTTATCAAAAGGTATATGGGTAATAGCCTCTACTAATAATTCATTATTTTTTTGAATAGTCCCAATTCTGCCAACTGTCAATATAATATTTTCCTTTTTTACTTCATGAAAATCTTTTTCTATAAGAATCCCATTAGGTAAATAAATTAATTTATTTTTAAATATGCTCACCTTACTTAAAGTATCATAATATAACTTTGTCTCTACAGATATTAGATCAACAATACAATTAACAAAAACTTTTTTTATAAAATTAATTACATTTCTTTTTAAATTAAACTTTCGATTAATAAGGTTGCTAAAATTAACTTCATCTAAATCAAGTTTTAAATATATACAGCATTTAGGGTTACATAATTTAAATAATATTGGTATAGGAAAATTTAAAATACTTAAATGGTAAAAATTAATCACATTATAGTTTTTAGCATTTTTTAAAACAAATCTTAGTAATTTTATCCACATTAAAAATTTGTTATTGGTTTTAATATGAATTAGCTTTACAAATTTTTCATAATAATCATCTTTTTTTAATTGATTAGGACTAGCATATAAAATTGCACTTTGGTATTTATAAAATCTTGCTATACAGTATGGAATCATACCAACATCTTTATATAAATGTACATTTTGCGCAGGTAAAAATACAGTTAAAAATTTTTTCATGAACCATCACTTTCTTTATATGCAAAATAACTTTCAGGCATTTTCCATATGATTTTCAAAATCATTTTTACTCTTTTAAATTGCTTTCGTCGAATTCTATTTACAATAGATACAATAATCCCCAAGTAAACGGTAGGTAAAAAATAAGGAAAATATTTTTTTGTAAAAACAATTCTATTTTTTATTGAATAAAAATCAGCCAACTCCGATTTATCTAAAGGATTGCTTTTCCCTCCAATAGTTGCCCCTTCTTTATGATAAACTATACTTTCAGTAGCATAAGCCTGTATATATTTCCCCTTAGCCCTCATCACCCAATCAAGTTCTTCATAATATAAAAAATACTCTTCACTGAGCAACCCTATATCTTCTATAAATTCTTTTGAAATAAGCATGGATGCTCCAACAACATAGTCAATAGGCTTTAAACTTAAAATAGATGTATTATATTGAGAAGTAGCAAAATATTTATTATAGACGCCATTAATTGCTTGTACTCTTTCTGGTTCGTAATAGTAATGAAGCAGAGATCCACAAAGTCCTATTTTGGGGTTTCGCTTGGCTTTTTTCACCAAGTATGTTAGTGCCATTTTTTCAACAACAGTATCATTATTTAATATCCATATATATGAAAAATCATTTTTCCCCATTGTATACTGAATCCCTATATTATTCCCGCCAGCATATCCAAGATTTTTTTCATTTTCAATTAATATTAAAGGAACATCTTCTTCATTCCGAAAATCTATCTTTTTTATATCACTTTGGGTATATAAATAATATTTTATTCCTATATTATGATACCCATCCGCCCACTTTCTGATTTTTTCCATAGAGTTATCTGTAGAAGCATTATCACAAACAATAACTTGATAATTACAATATTCATTTAAAAAAACACTTTCCAAGCACTCTATTGTATCTTCATGATGATTCCAATTTAAAATAATTATATAAACTTTCTCTTTCACTATTGTCTCCTATACATATCCTTAATATTTCTTAGATATCTTATCATACAATGATTAAAAGTTTGTGTATACTTTGTTTTATATTTATTCAAATTTTCTTTTAAGGATATCAAATCAAGCTTATTTATGCTTAGTAGAAGGTCTTTCAGCGCACGATTTCCTTCCTCTATTACATACCCACTATTATGTGATAAAACTTTTTTTGCAACTAGAGTTCCTGCGGTAGTTATTATTGGTTTTTGTAAAAAAATAGATTCATAAAACTTATTAGGAGCTGCAAAAATATTATTTCTATTAAATTTATAATACATGGCATATAACAAATCTGCTTTTTGCATAATTTCTAAAGCTTGATTATACGAAACTCTCCCATAATAATAAATATTTTTCGTTTTATTTGCTGCATCAGAAATAAAACGCTCTATTTTATAGTCGCCAAATCCCGCTATGTGCAATTCATAATTTTTAAACAATTTTATTGTCTCTACTAATTCAATTAACCCACGATCTTCATAAAATCCACCTACATAGGCAATACTTATAGACTTATTTTTCGTTTTATCCACCTCCTGTTTTTTTCTATATTTAGATAAATCGGGAATATTAGGGATGGTCATGTGCTTTTTAGGAAAAACATTCATTTGTTTTAATCTATGGTCCTCACATATAATTGTTAAATCAGATAATTTAGTAGCTATTTTTTCCATAATATTCATACATTTATCAATAAAAACATTTCCAGTTTTCACTTCATCACTAAACCAATCAAAAATATCAAATATTACTTTTTTTCTAAATCCTTTCATTAGTAAGGCCGGCCATATAGTATCCAAATCACAAGCATGTATAACATCAAATTTTTTTTTGTTTTTTAATAAATATTTTGTTATAAATAAACTCCATTTAAATCTAAACACAATTCCTTTTTTCCCCATATTAAAGCTAGCTTTTATATTACAGTAATCCGTATTTTCGCGGTTAATCTCTTCACCACTACGATTCCAAGCAAGAATTTTATATTCAATATTATTTTTTTTAAACCATTCTTCATATCTTAACACTCGAGAATCCGTAAAAATATCTTGAGATCGAATTATTAAAATTTTTTGTTTCATAAATTAGTCCTTCTTAAAGATAAAACTTTTTTTAATTTAAGCGCCATTCAATAAATTTAATTCAAACAATTTCTATTCAACACTCTTGTAAATAGGAATTATCAATATGCCCCATTACGTCCAAAAACCACACGAAACGTTTTTATCAATAAAACAACATCCTGCCATAGAGACCAATTTCTCACATACCATGCATCTAATTGTAACCGACCTGCAAATTCAATATTATTTCTTCCACTAACCTGCCATAACCCAGTTATTCCCGGAACCGTCAAACAAATGGTATTAAGATAATACCCCATATCTTCCTTTTCACGTGGCAAATACGGACGCGGACCAACTAAACTCATATTGCCAATTAAAACATTTATTATCTGAGGTAATTCATCTAGGCTAAATCTCCGCATCCACTTCCCTATTTTGGTGACTCGAGGATCAAAACCTCTGAGTTTTGCAAACGTCTCCCATTCTTTTTTTGCTTCTACATTTCGGCTTAAATATTCTTCTAAAACCTCATCTGACTTCACAACCATTGTACGAAATTTATAACAATAAAATTCTTTTTTATCTTTACCAATCCGCTTAGCAATATGAAGTATAGGCCCTGGGCTATCACTCTTTATCCAAATAGATAAAATTAACAGAACGGGAGTAACTAAAATAAAAACAATACTCCCTACTATTAAATCAAATATGCGTTTTATCAGCTTGCTCATAGGATATTCCAAATTATTTTTCGTTTTTAATAAAACTAAACGGTCATCAATAAACTTCTCCGCTTCAATATTTGCCACAGGTACTCCAAACAAGTCTGGAACAATCGTTAAATTTCTAACATAAGGCTGGATTCTATGCATCAGCGTTAACAGTTTATCTCTATCTAATCCTGGTGTTGCAATAATGACATCACGAACCCTACTCTTAACCACAACTTTTTCAATTTCATTAAATGTTCCAAGATGTGGATATTCTTTAATTAACTCTCGCTCGTGATAACAATCTTCAATCAGCCCTACTATTCGATAACCAATACCACACTCTTTGCCAAATGCGCCCGCAATAATCTCCGCTGTTTTCCCTGCCCCAACAATAATCACTGGCCGCTGCCATAGCCCCAGCTTAACTAACATTCGCTTTGATATATAACGAAATAAACAGAGAAAGATAAAACTAAAAATCCCCAATAACAACATAAACAAACGAGAAATAGTTCCCGATGCCCCACCCAAATAACTAATCAAAATAACTAAAGCATTTACATAAATACAAACCTTAAATAATATTCCTGTACATTGCCAAAACGGCACTCTTTTATTATACATACCCGCATATGCTATAAAAGCAATAAAAATCAATGGAAAAATAACGTATCCATAAATGTCACTAATATAAACCAGTGGCGCTGAATTTATAAATTTAAAAGCAATATAGTCTCGAATACTCTTCGCCCCAACAACAGCTACAGTAATTGCCATATAATCAACAAAAATTAAAATAAAAGGCGCAAGAAAATATGCTATTTCTTCTTTAAAAATCTTTATTTTCGAACATCCCATCTATATTTTCTCCCCATCTTATTTAAAATAGTACGATTGTCCACTCAATATTTTTTTTAAAGCATTTGGTAGATATTTTTCACAATGCCCTAATTTATACCCAAATAGCTTTACTACATTTAATCCCATTGCTTTTGGTATTAAAAAAAGATTGTGTTTATATAAATATTTTATCTGATTTACAACTAATTTAATGCCTTCACCTTCAGCTTTACCAAATTCTTCACTAATCCAACTTTCATGAGCTTGAAAAACTCCAATATCAAAATATCTTTTAAATTCTTGGCAGATTGTATAGTCATGCGAATGATAGACCTTAGCTTCTGCTACATATGCAATAATGTAACCTTTTTTCAGCAAACATGCAGCAACATACATATCCTCACTTACTATTGCGTGAGGAAACCCACCTACACTTGCTAATGCTTTAACTCTATATGCTGCAAAGGAATCTGACATAAAAGCTGTTTTAATCCCTAGCTTATCTTTATCTTGATAAGATTTTATTTTACTTCTTTCCGGATAATTAAACAATCGTGCTTGTGCGGCGATTGCCGATGCATTTGCGTGGGGAATTTGCCTTCCATAAGCTGCACCAATTTTATTATTTGTAAAACTTTCTACAAGCTGAAAAATTGTATCTTCACCGGCAAAAATAATATCTTGTGTAATAAATATTACGATATCCATATCTCTAAAATATTCAAGGCCTTTTTGTCTGGTATCCCCGTGATTAAATTCTGATTTTTTTATTAATATAAACTCCCAATTGTATTTGCGTGCTAACTCTATCGTACTATCTGTTGAATCCGAATCTATAAGTAACTTTCTATCGACTTTATAGCTTTGTCTGTCAATACTATCAAATAATTTTATTAAATATTTTTCAGCATTTAAAGTGAGAACAACTAATCCTACCCGCATAAAATACCTACCCCATTATCTTAGTTTATTTGCTCATTATATCATAAAAACTTACAAAAAAGTACCACATATGCAAAGATGCTATGTGGTACTTTTTTCATCGCCATTTTTCAATTGTTCGAGTTAATTCATGGATGCTTTGCTTTAGCTGCTCTAGTTTTCCTTCAATACGTACCAGCAAATAAGCTGATACTACCATTGGAAATCCATAGCTTGCAGTATAAGTCAAGATTTGCTCCATTCTTATCACCTCCTATTTACTCACATTCTAAATAGGAGATAGTTTAAATGTTAAAATTTTTTCTTTTCCAATTCACCTTGCACCAAATTTAGTAAATCTTCCCCCCTATAACGAATTCCTCTTAATCCTGCATTTTCAGCACACTCTATATCAGATAATTTGTCACCAATCATTATGCTGTTTTTCTTGTCAATATCATCATATTTACTAAAAGCCTGTTCGATTAATCCCGTCTTCGGCTTACGACAATTGCATGATATCGCATATTTTTCAATGTTGCCTTTTTCATAGTGCGGACAATAAAAGAAATCATCAATATGTGCATCATATTTCACTAATTCCTCATTCATCCATCGATGAAGCTCTCTTACATCCTCTTCTTCATAGTAGCCTCGCGCTATACCGCTTTGATTGGTAATGACAAAAACATAAATCTGCTTTTGATTTATGTAGCGAATTGCTTCAATCGCATTTGGCATCCAAACAAAGTCTTCTTTTTTATACAAATAACCAATATCTTGATTCAGGACACCATCGCGATCAAAAAAAACTGCCCGTTTTTTCATCGCGTAAAATAACCGCCCGCATCAAGAAACTCACAATATTCTCTTATGGCATCTTCTAATGGGTAAAAATCACCGTCATATCCTGCCGCTTCAAGTTTCGCTAAATCAGCTTGCGTATAGTTTTGATATTTTCCTTTTAAAACTTCTGGAAAATCAATATATTCAATTCTTCCTTTATTAAAATGCGCAATAATTGTTTCTGCTACAGCTTTAAAAGTATGAGCCTTTCCTGTTCCACAATTATAAATTCCACTTGGCGCGCTATTCTTCCAGAACCAAAGATTTACCTTTACTAAATCTTTTACGTAAACAAAGTCACGTAATTGTTCTCCATCGGCGTACCCATCTATTCCTTTGAATAATTTTACATAACCATTCATTTTCATTTGATTATATAGCTGATAAACAATAGATGCCATTTTCCCTTTATGATGTTCTTGTGGTCCATAGACATTAAAGTACTTTAATCCCACAACTTGGCTCTTTGCTTCTGGAAGCATTTGACGAACATAGCGATCAAACGCTAATTTTGAAAAGGCATAAATATTTAACGCATCTTCGCATTGATCGCCTTCAATAAATCCATTTTTTCCGCTTCCGTATGTTGATGCAGAAGAGGCATACAAAAATGGAATTCTACGGTCCAAGCAAAAATGTAACAATGTTTTTGAATACTCGTAATTAGTTTCCATCATAAAGTTACAATCATATTCCATCGTATCAGAGCAAGCACCTTCATGAAAGACTGCATCAATATTTGCACCGTCATAAAGCCCCTCTTCAATGTCACGCAAAAAATCATCTTTATGGCGATAATCAAAGTATTTTAACCCAATAAGATTTTTAAATTTTTCTCCCGTTCCTAAATCATCTACAATAAGGATTTCTTCATATCCTTCTTCATTTAACGTCTTAACAATATTGCTGCCAATAAATCCGGCACCACCAGTTACTATAATCATCTATTATCTATCCTTTCCAACGAAATTTATATACATTTTTATTCATCTACTTATTATACTACTATAAAAGCAATATTTTTTAAATATTTCTTTGTTAAACAGCTACCTTACGGTATACTATATTTAAATAATTACGATAACTTGTTTGAGGTGATTTTTTGTCCTATCTTTTATTATTTCTCATCTTTTGCTTCATAGTATGGCTATACTTACGTTTTTCTACACGTATTCCTATATTAATGTACCATCGTATTGCTGACATTCCCGGGGATAGAAATTCTTTACCTGTTGAAAAATTTATTGAACAACTTGAATATCTACATCATAACGGCTACCAAACTGTCACAATGAACGATGTCTATATGCATTATACTAAACAAAAAAAGCTCCCCACAAAATCCGTCTTATTAACTTTTGATGATGGCTATAAGGATAATTATATAACAGCTTTGCCCCTACTAAAAAAATATAAAATGAGCGCTGTCGTTTTCCCTATTTCTAATTGGATTGGGCGAGAAAACCAATGGGAAGACTTTCATAAAGCTGCAACGCTAACCATGACTCTAGACGAATTAAAATCATGGCAAAAAAATGGTATGGAAATTGCTTCGCATACAGTAACCCATCCTTTTCTATCTACCTGTAAAGGAAGTCAATTACAAGCAGAGCTTCTAGAAAGTAAAAACTATCTTAGTAAAGAGTTAAACACATCTATTGATTTTCTTTGCTATCCCTATGGAAATTTTAATAAAGAAACTATGCTGATTGCCAAAAATGTTGGTTATAAAGCAGCATTTGCAATTTTTGATCAAGTTCCACTTTGGAACATTAATCTTTTTGCATTACCACGAATTCAAATTTCCTCTCGTCAATCACTAAATGAATTTAAGTTAAAAGTAAGTAAAATCCATACAATTTTTATCGTTATGCGCCAACTAGAGCGTTGGATAAAAATTTTAAGACAGAAATAAAAGAACGCAAACATTTTTTGTTTGCGTTCTTTTATTAATTTAAATCATTTCCCTTCATCGTTCTCCACCAGGAAATCGTTCTCATTCGATGCATTTCATCCATTGCTTTTTCACGTTCGTTCTCTATATTAACATTGGCATTTTGTAATATTTCTATAGTATCATCCTCAATCTTCCCGATTGCTTTAGATGTAATCCAAAGATTATGGTTAAATCCTACTGGTGCATCTTCTGTTAAACTATCCGAAATCGCGTAGTAAGCAAAATCTTTTGGTGCAATTAATTCAATTAGTGTCGGAATAATATTCACATGACTTCCTGCAATATTTTCTCCTAATAAACCTTTATGTACACCTTTTCCATATATGACAAAAGGTATTGTATAGCGTTCATATAAACTAGGCTTATCCTCAATATTCGTTCGGTCTGCATGATCTCCAGTAATAATAAATAGACTGTCAGGATATTGACGTTCAGTTTTTTCAATAAATTCACCAATCATTTTATCGGTATACCAAAGATGTCCTAAACGGTTCAATAAATCTTCATTTTGGCGACTTTCTTCTGGTAACAACGCACGAACTGCTTCTTTTTGAAAACCTTCGCTCACTAAATCTACACTATAAGGGGCATGGTTTGAAACAGTTAAAATCACAGATACCATAGGCTCATTTTCAGCTTGAATTTTTTTACTCACCGCTTGAAACATAAACCGATCATCAGCTCCCCAAACATTTCCTTTCTCATAAGGGTAATCAGAACAGCTATAAAATGCATCAAAATCCTGCGCTAATGCAAAATCCTTAATACGTTCCCAAGAACTAAATCCAGCATACCAAAACTCTGTTTTATAGCCTAATTTTTTCATTTGTGGAGCTAATCCTGATGCATAAACAGATTTATAGGATTCAGCCTGTTGATTGGGATAAATGTTTACATCAGATAATCCACTAATAAGCGCATTTACAGCCATAGGTGTGAAGGCCCCATTTGGTAAGAAGGTCGAGACACTATCTGCATTCTCTTGCAGCATTAACTTGCGTAAGTTGGGGTATAAATTTAACTCTTTATACTTTTCCAATAGAGGCCATTGCGCATAGCTTTCACCGACGATAATAAAAATTTTATTTGGCCTTTCAATCACAGCACCATTTGCTTTATGTAATAAACAATCCTCTAGTTTTTCCCCGGCTGTATCCCCTTGATTCATTTGTGCGGCAAATACCTTTATCTTATCTTTTTCTACGCCTGTCATAATGCCATGGGTAATTCGCTCATTGATACTATAACCACGATACATCGCTTGGATATCATCAAGAATCATTTCATTCAGAAAATCATCTTTTGTTTTCGCACAATTTTCCCAATGAAGCGACGATGCATAACTAAAACTGCCCCCAAAGCGAATAAATAATGCAAATAATATAAATATGGTAATAACTCCAATGCGTTTTCCATATTCTTGCCATTTTACGCTACTACCTTGCCATTGATAAACAGGTAGGGCTAAAATACGTTTGAACAGCCAAATAAAAATCCCCGAAAATAATATAGCACCTGCCAAGCGCCACACCAACTGATACTGATCAATTATCGTCATAAACAATGCCTGCATATCATCATTCACTGCGTTAAAAACAAATTGATTAAAACCAACATGGAATTCTTCATAGAAAGCAAATCTTGCCATAAATAATATGCAGATAAGTATGATAAATACATTTCCTATAAAATAGCGGATATATTGAAAACTTGTTCTGTTTAGTACAAGTTGTGGCAGCGTTGAAAATAAAAATGTAAATAATAAAGCTACCCCCGCACTTTTTAAACTCATTTTCATTCCATAGTAAAAATTTAAAACAAAATCTGTCCAATCTGTACTGGGACTAATATAGCGATTCATACATAAGATAAATCCGATACGAAATAAACAAAGCAACAGCCAGATACTAAAAAATACTTTTAAATCTTGTTGTAATTGATTAAAAAATTTCGTCCACTTCATTTCAACTCCACTCATTTCATCAAAAGACTTATAACGCCATTGTTTAAAGTTTTCCTCCGGAAAACCTGCCACTCGACGTTTCAACGAGGCAGGAGATATATACCCACCTGTTTACAGTTATGCCCGCCCCCTGTAGCGGTGGGGAAAATCTTATTCCGAGTTATAAATCATGTTCTCGTAATTTTAGTTTTACTTTTTTTTCTAAGTTACGGAAAAACAAACTTACTTTACTACGTTTTTTTTCTTCACGCATCGTAAAGTGTTCCCCACCATATAATTTTAATGGTAAACACCAAGTCTGCATATAATGCGCCTCAAATAATTCCGGCTTAGCCCGATATGCCATTAAGCTAATCGTCTGATCGTCATCTGACAAACCAACATCTGTTAAAGATACCATTGCATTACGCCATAGCTGCCATAGCTCCGCCCAGCGATAATCCTGAGCAATAATTAAATTTCCTCGTATGTAAACATCCATATATTTCACAACTTGAAATATAGGTTCATCATCTAATTCACGTGCAGTAAAAATATGTATTTTATCAGTAAAATCATACTTCCATATGTAATCAAATTCTTCCGGCTTATAGAATAATTCCCCCCCATGGTTAAAACCAAAATCAATCCAAGCAGCGGTGCCAGTAACTAAATTACGCTTTACCGCATCAGCGACAAAATAAGGTTTTAACAAAACTACATAATTAAAAATAGGGGAAAAAGATTCTGGATAATTGGGATGACGGTGAAATCTTCTCGATACAGGATGCTGCATTGTTTTTTCTATTTTTTGATAAATATCCATGTCACAACTTCTAACATCATCAATAACAATAACTTGCGTTTGATCTCTCAAGCCATAAGATTCTCGAATCGCCAATACTTCTTTGGCAACTTCAGCATTGGTATAAACAATTAGTTTATTCTTCATTCTTGCCCAAAGTTTAAAGTACGAAATATATTTGTTATCGCCACGTTTAAACTTTCCCCATTCACCGCGACCAATATCAAAATAAGCCGTGACTAATGTAATCTCTTCTTCCATGAAATCCACTCCATCGTACATATTACATACCTATTTTAGCTTTTATTTTATATAATGAATATTTTGCGTACCATAGCAACCCATCGATAATTTTGTTGTAGTAAAAATATGACTTCGCCATTTTCTTCATATCTTTATAGCTTTGCGGTTGTACCAATGGAACATCTGCCCATGGAGATAATACAGCATAATGTATAAAATCATCCTTTAATGGATGCATACACCATTCGTGCCAAGGCTTAAACCTTCCTGCATAATGTACAAAAACCGTATTTTGAGGCAAATTTTCTATAGATTTATTTCCTCCCAAATCAAAAATATAATCGTATTTTTGATCAATATATTGGACTTTTCCTTCTAAGACAATATTCAGAGCATCTTGATCAAGCCAGTCAAGCTGCCCTAACCGTGCAAAAGATACCTCTAAAGCTTTTTCCGATATGTGTTCACGATTCCATGCTTCTATATCAATATAAAGGAATCCGGCATTAAAATATTGATTTTCCTTTAAACCTAAACTGCGAATTTGCCGTTTTGCAACTGCATCTATATCATGAACAACACTAACAACTTTATCTTTAAAATCTAAATTCAACAGATCCGTAAAATTGGCAAGACATAAAATATCAGCATCTAAATAAATAACTCGTTTTGCAATTTTCGCTAAGGCTTTGGGTAACAAAAAGCGATTATAGGTTGCTTTTGTGAAATGTGCAGTCGATGGCAAACGATCAAATACAATACTATTTATATAGTATAAAAAAATATGCTGTTTATATTGCTTTGCAAATTCCCGCAATGAAGCTTTTCCTTCATCATCTAATCCATCAGTTAATACATGAAAAACGAATTCAGATTCTTGATTATTTTCAACGATGGATGTCATTGCCACTCCCATTGGGCGAACAAAATTCGCATCAATTCCATACGCAATATGAAACACATTATCATTTATTTTCGGCTCTGTATCTGTATAAGTAATACATTCACGTTTTTTTATGGCATCATCCAAAAATGAAAAATCCATTTTATTCCCCTTTTTCCACTCTAATTAATTCCTCTAATTTCTGCAATAACTCTTCTTGACTAACTGCATACGTTCCTAATTTACCCACAACAATTCCAGCTGCTATATTCGCTAAAGATGCAGCCACTTTAGGCGAAAGTCCTGCACTAATTGATGCCCCAAATACTGCGATTACCGTATCCCCTGCACCAGATACATCAAAAACTTCTTGTGCAACCGTTGGAATATGGACAACTTGCCTATTTCCAATTAAACTTAGTCCACGTTCAGAACGCGTAACAATAATATTCTTAATCTTAAATTTGCGTTTTACAATTTGCCCTGATGTTTTAACCGCCTCGTCTTCATTTATAATTGACTCCACTAAAACTTCATTAAGTTCTTTTAAGTTAGGCGTTAAGTAATCTGCATTTTTATATTTACTCCAATTATCTCCTTTAGGATCTATAATTACAGGCACTTGATGCATCGCAGATAATTGGATTATTTGTTGACAAAAACTATACGTGCAAACGCCCTTTGCATAATCCGAAATAATTACACAATTTATTCCTGTCTTGAGTAAATCAGAAATATATTGAATCAAACTTATTTCATATTCAGTTTCTAAAGCATGATTTTCTTCAAAGTCCAATCTGAGCATTTGTTGATGACCGCCCATCACACGCAATTTTGTTGTGGTCGGACGTTTTGTTTTGATAAGTCCACCTGCATAAATTTTTTCTTTTTTCAACTCAGTCTCAAGACTCAGGCAATGTATATCATCACCAACAATTCCAGCTAAAAAAGTCTGGCAACCTAATAAAGATAAATTGTGTGCAACATTTGCTGCACCACCTAATGCTTCCTTTTGTCTAATTACACGAGTAATCGGCACTGGCGCCTCTGGAGAAATGCGCTTAACTTCCCCAAAATAATATTTATCAAGCATCACATCGCCTACAACAAGAATTCTACACTGATTAACTTTACCTAAAACAAATTCCTTTGTTGCTAAGATTTCTTTACGGTTCAAGCCCAATCACCTCGTCAATATAGGCACAAATCATATGACCAACCATAATATGACATTCTTGAATTCTTGCAGTAACTATCGATGGAACTTTTAAACAAATATCCGCCAGTCTTTCAATTTCTCCATCCTTTTTTCCAGTCATACCAATAAGGGTTGCCCCCTTTTCTTTTGCAACTTCAAAAGCTCGTACAATGTTTTTGCTATTTCCAGAAGTAGAAATTCCAATAACAACGTCACCTTCACGCACTAAAGATTCTACTTGACGTGCAAATACATATTCATACCCATAATCATTGGCAATTGCTGTTAAATTTGATGTATCTGTAGTTAATGCAATCGCTGGCAAACTGCAACGCTCAGTTACAAATCTACCGACTAATTCAGCTGCAATATGTTGGCAATCTGCTGCACTTCCCCCATTACCACATAAAAATATCATATGACCATCTTTCAATGCATCACTACATTTTTTTGCAATGTTCTCTATTGTAGGAATAGATTGCTGAAGCAATTGTTCAACAGTCTCTTGATGTTCCCTTATTATTGCTTTAAAATCCATTTTCATAATCTCCATATTTTGATTCAAAAATTTTATTTAATTGTTTCCACTTGCTTTTCATATATTTGATAATTTAAATATATAGCTAACATACAGAAATAAATTTTCACCACTTGATTTAAGCCAAAGCTATAGTCTGTTATTCCTTGTAAAACTGTAGCTAATGTTATCATAAAAAACATTAGATCTGAATCATTTTTTTCTTTTAGCCATCTTCTAAAACTATAATATAAAAAAGATAAATACATATACCAAAAGGTCATACAACCAAAAATTCCTGTTTCTGCCCAAAGTGTTAATGTATTATTATGAGCATGAGGTGTAAATCCATCCTCTAATCTAAAGTGCTCTTCTGATCGATACTCCTCATTAAAAACTTCTTTATAACGACCTAACCCAACTCCCATTATTGGATTATCTTTTATCAATTCTATTGAATCCCGAGCAATCATATAATGCCCCTGATTAGATGTATTTTTATAATCAATAAAACTATATAATCTCGTTTGTAAAAAAGGACTCATATAAACGAATATTCCCACAAAGAGCAAACTAATACAACCCGTAAATAAAATTTTTTTAAGATTTTGCACTTTTAAAATAAAGATTAAAGGTAAAATAATCCCCATAGCAAGCCATGCTATTCTCGTTCCATTTTCTAATAATGCAATAAAACTAATAATAAATGCTAAAAGGATATATTTTAAATATCCTTTGTTCTTTATTTGCTTGTTAAATATTAAAATGAATAAAATTGGTAACATAATTAATAAATGTCCAGCAAAAATTATAATACCATTTTCAAATCCAGTTATACGCATATTTTGTACACCATTATAGATAAAAAAAGTCCCCTTATAAGCAGCATACAAATTATTAATAAACATAGAAAGTAAAAAAGTAAAAAATACAGTTAATATTTGCTTCTTTTCTCGAGCAAAAAATAAAATTAATAAAAATGCGAACATCCTATTAAAATATCGCCAAAACTCTTTTGATGATTTTAATATATCAGGACTAACAAAAATAGAAATAAATATAAATCCAAAAAAAATTAGTATTGCCTGTATATATCCCTTGTAAATTTTTATACTTAGTCGTTCTTTGTAACATCTTATTATTCCGATTAAAACTCCTATTGCTAATATATTATTCGCAATGACATTATTAATACATGAAGTAAAAGCAAATAAGCATATAATAATATATATATATCTATCCAATTTTCCAATATTAGAACTCAAATAAATAGCCCCTTTTTACTAAATTAAATAATTTTTTTATATTCTTCACACATTTTTTTTAAAGAAAATTGTTCATTTACTTTTTGATAAGCTTTCTCTAAGTATAAGTTTTTTCTTTGCCTTGCTTCTTCTATTTTTTCAGCTAAATCTACGCTGTTATTTTCCTTTACTAACATACCTGTTTCTTTCGAAATTACAATTTCATTTACACCAGCTACATTGGTTGCTATCACTGGCAATTTTGCAGCCATAGCTTCGCACAAAACCAGCGGCAAGCCTTCATAATGTGTCGATAAAACAAATAAATCAATCCTTGGAATTAAATCCGTAAAAAAACCTGTTTCAAAGGAAATAGTTTCTGCTAAATTATGTTTTTTTACATATTCCATGCATTGTTCCTTTAACTTTCCTTCTCCCATTAAAATTAACTTTACTGGGATTTTTTTTATTTTAGTAAGTATTTCCACTGCTTTTATCAGTGTCATTTGATCTTTCTGCTTCGTAAAACGCGCGACCATACCAATTGTAAATTCAGAGTGAGGTTGCTTTTCTATCGCAAATTTGTTTATATCAATTCCATTATAAATCACTTGTATCTTTTCATCTGGAAGATTAAACTTTCGCAACGAATTTGCAACGCCTTCTGAGACACAAATATATTTTTCCGTACAACAATCTAATTTTTTTAATAAATACGCCCTAAACTTTGTATAACGTTCTACATTATGCTCAATATGAATTAGCCTCGCTCTGTGATTTGCTTTTAATAATGCAAGTTTTGTCCATAAGTGCGTACTATATCCATGCACCATAATAATATCAGGTTTTTCTGCATCAATAAGCTTTGCCAAGCAATAAATATAATCTACAGTACAACAATCTTTTATTACATCAGCTTCAGCTATCCCTGCTTTATTATACTTTCGCAAGATCAGCTTTACTTCAAATCCTTCGCATTTTAGAAAATCACCAATAGTTACAGCGACATTTAATGCTCCTGATTTTGCACCAGATACGATGTTTAAAATTTTTTGTTTCATTGTTTCACATCCAAATTATCTCTTTAATTCCGAGTAGAGTCGTAACAACTTTTCAAGCATCACTTCACTTGTAAAATATTCTACAACGCGATTTCGCCCTGCTTGCCCCATAACAAGCCTTTCTTCATTTGCTTTGGATAAAAATTTTAATCGTTCAAATAATGCATCCAAATTATTTTTCCCAACGAGAAAACCTTCTTTCCCATTTTCCAATACCTCAGGGGTGCCACCTACAGCATAAGTAACTACCGGTTTTTCCATTGCCATTGCTTCGGTCAAAACCAAACCAAAAGTTTCAAATTGTGAGGGCAAAGCCACTACATCAATGCCATCTAAAACTTTCTGTACATCGACAATATGTCCAGCTAAATGTACGCGATCGCTGATTCCCAGCCTCCACGCCTCATACCTTAATTTCCAAAGAGCTTTACCTTTACCAATCACAAGTAGATGCCAATTCTCAGCATCTTTATAACGGTTTAATATATTGAGTAAATCTCCGTGTCCCTTATCCCGCAAATTCTTGATACGTGATACAATCGCAATCGTGAAGGCAGCTTCGGGTATATTAAATTTATTTCTAATAATATTATTATTTTCCTTTTTAGGATGAAATTTGTCAATATCTATTCCATTATAAATTGTAACTAATTTATCTTTATTAAATCCACGTGAAATTGCTGACTCACGAACGAATTCACTTACACAAATTATTTTATCACATTCGTTGAGTGTCATTTCTGCCTGATTATGCCCAAACACGCCGTGTGCAGTGTAAACAACCGGAACAGAAATCTCTTTTTTCACTAAAACAGCTGCAATTCCAGCAGCGGCAGAATTCGCATGGATAATATCAATTTCATATCGTTTAACGATTCTCTTTAATAGTGTAGCTGCAAACTTTGCATTCAAGCGAATTGGTACAAAAAAATGTTTAATTTGTACTTCTTCTAATCGCTTTACTAACATCCCTCCACCCGATGCAACAAAAACGATAAAACCTGCCTTTCTTAAGGCTAAAGCAATCGTTAATACATAAGATTCAGCACCACCAATATTAAAACGCGGTACAACTAGTAATATTCGTTTCCCCATATCTTCACCTACTGAAGCAGTTTATTAGTTTCAATAATATCGACTAATCTAGATGGTAAAATCTCATCCATACACGTTTGCCCTTTTGGCTGTGAGCAATCCAATCTTAGACATGGTACACAAGGCAATTTACTTTGTACAACAATCGCACTCGCTGGTGCCCATCGTTTTGGCTCGCCTTGTCCATAGATCGCTAAAATCGGTATATTTGCGGTTCCAATAATATGTAGTGGCCCTGTACAAACTGAGACTGCAAAAGCAGCTTTTTTTGCGATGACTGGCAATTCCCTGAGTGATAACTCACCAGCCGCATTATACTTTTTACCGCCGATTTGATCAATATATTCTTTATCTGCCGACGATCCAATATATGCAGGAACAACACCTCGTTGATTTAAATAACGATTCAATTCAGCAAAAGATTCACGCGGCCAATTTTTATTATCAGCTGCACTTCGCGGTACGATCAAGACTAGATGTTTACTCATTGCAAAAATTTTATTCAACCAATCCTTCACATACTCAGCTCTCGTCTCATCCATATTACCGACTTTAGGTAATATCCCTTTGTATTGAATTGTTGGACTTAATAATTTTATATAACTGCCAAAATCTTCACTCGCGCGTAATTCATGTTGTTTACGAATAAAAATGCGTTTTATCCCGACAGACATTTCTTTTCCTACATTTAATAATTTTGCGCCTGATTTCCAAGCCAAGAGTGACGAGCTAAATCTTTCATCCACAATAATTGCTTCATTATAACATTTTGCTTTAATTTGTGAAATGACTTCTCGTTTCGTCCGTTTTGTATAAGGGAAAACATCATCAATATAGTCATGATTTTTTAATATATCTGCTGATTTCGCTGCCACAACAAAACCAACTTTTGCATCAAAATTTTCTTTTATCAATTGTGCTAGAGGTGTCGTAACTACGACATCGCCAATTCCTAACCGATTAAAAACTAAAATTTTTCTCATCATTTACTCCAAAACATACGACAATCGCATTATTTTTTAGTCAAGCTCTCAAATACAGTCAAATATTTGCTTACCATTGTTTCAATACTAAGACGCGTTTTAATATAGTTTGCAATCTGCTTGCATTCCTCGTTCGTCACAGCAAAAGCTTTTTCTATTTCTAGCGCCACTTGCTGAGTACAAGCATCCCTATCTCGTCCATCAAAATTTACATCACACGCATAGGCAATATTTTTCATGGTGATTACACCAATAAATGATTCTGCATTGCGAATCGCTACAATCGGTTTTTCACAGGCTAGTGTCTCCATTGCAACGCGCCCCTCACCAACTAGAATGTCCGAAGCATTATACCATTCGAGAATATTATCTACAAAATTATGAATTTCAAACCGATTTTCAAATTTGCTTTTTAGCTCATTTATTTTCTTTTCTATCTCTAAACGTAACGGACCTTCACCAATAATGACCAACTTTGCCGTTGGACAATGCTCGAGAACCTTTTCCATACCTTCAATAATACGTAGTGATACAGCACCTTTTATCCTACTTAATCGGCTTACATGTAAAATAATCTTATCATTTGCACTTAATCCCAATTTTTCTCGACACGCATATTTATTTAGCGGATAAAAAGAAGAAAAATCAATTCCATTATTAATCAGATGAATCGACTCTCTATGTATCTTAAAATCTTGCGCTAAGGTATTTGCTAAATTCTCACTAACAGCAAACACTTCTGAAAATACGTTTGCATACAAAGGTTTAAAAAAAGCCCGATGCCATGGGTCATGCATCGTAACAGTATAAGGAATTTTTAAGTTTCGCTTTAGCAAATGAGCCCATATTCCAGAAGTTCGCTGTTGCGCACTAATAATTTCGATACGCTTCTCTTTAATTAAAGCACAAAGTTTTTGAAAGTCTCGTCGCCACTTAAATAAATTTACACCGCGCGTTTGAATCCTTGTAATCTTAGTATATGGATACAGTTCTTTTATTTTTCCCAGTTTTTTTTCATCGCTTCCATGATTAACAACGAGATAAACGTCGTGTCCAACAAGTCCTTTAATTAAGGCTTCTGTATGTGTTTCAGCACCACCAACACGCCACGGTTGTGAAAATAAAATCAAAATATTCATGGTTTTCCCCCATTTAATCCGTTGCTAAAGTTACTATATGCTCAGCCAATTTTCTAGAATAAATCAGTTCAATATTGGGAACAGCAACTTCAAATCCATATTTACCTGACCGTGGTACTGCAATCCGTATATTCGTTTTTAATAATAGGCGATCTGAGTAAGACCCAAGATTTTTGCAATCCCGCGGTACTAATCCCTGTATAATAAAAACCATCGGCACTTGTCCTCGTTTTAACTCATGCATGCTGAGCACACGCATATAAGAGCATGTGGCTTCTGGGAAGACTACAGCATCAAATCTATTTGGTTTTGCAATCTGCATTACTTTATTATATAAAGAACGTAAAGCTAATTCACGCTTTACAGAAACAAAAAGTGAGTTTAATATAGTTTTCTCCGTATTATATGAAAAAACACCAGAAAGTTTATTTACTACTAAGCCATTGGCGGTACTGCAAAACTTCGAATCTTCCGCAACAAAAACCTCAACTTCATGTCCCATATTAATTAAATCACCGGCAATTTGATCAATCTCTTGTTTTTGTTCCTTATTAAAAATAACGGTACCTTCTACAATAGCAAATTTCATCTCTACTCTATCTCCTAAATAAAATGAATTAATTTTTCTTTCACTTGTTCAACGCTAATTTGTGCTAAACAATCTTTATCTAATGGACACTTTCTTTTCCAACAATATTTACAATCTGCATCTATTTCAATTGTATTCGCTAATTGTCCATATGGACCATTACGATTTGCGTCTGTCGGCCCCATTAATGCAACTACAGATTTTCCAAGCCCCGCCGCTAAATGCATTGGGCCTGTATCACCACCGACTAAGGCAACGGATTTTTTTATTAAATACGCTAACTGTTTCAATGTCGTTTTTCCAACTAAATCAATTGGAGGGATTTCTGACTTTTCGTTAATTTCAGCGATAAGCCTATCATCTACTACTCCACCGCCAATTACAACAGGAATGATATTTTTATCATACAACCAATCCACCAGTTTCGCATAATAACTTGTCGGCCAGCGTTTATTCGGCCAATTTGCACCAACAGCTAACACAACATAATTATTTTCAATATTCATTCCTGCCTGCTGAGCAATACGTTTTGCCAATTCAGATTCTTCTTGCGTAATTTTCACAGGGAAAACCACTTGATTCACCTTACACCCAAGCGCCCTTGCTACATCAAGATAACGCTCAACAATATGGCCATTTTGATTTCGCCCACAAACTGGTTTACTCACCCAGCCACTAAATTCACGCATATTAGCGCACCCTAATTTTATCGGTGCATTACTTAAATACGCAATAGCTGCACTTTTCCCTAGCCCTTGTAAATCTAAAACTGCATCATATTTTTCTTGTCGTATAACAGACGAAAAAGAGGGTATATTTTTCAAAAACCCTCCCAATGATTTAAATTTTTTCTTTTCAAATACAATAATTTTATCAATATATGGATTATTTCTTAATAAATCATAGGCAGGTGGCTCAACTACCCACGTTAATCTACAATTTGGAAAACTTTCTTTTATTGCATAAGAAACTGGCAATGCATGAATTACATCGCCAATCGCACTTAATTTTACAACCATAATATTATTTATTGTCATAGCTAAAATCCTCAACCTATGAAATATTTTAAATTTAGTCTAATTACTCTATTTACAAGCTTTTATACGATTAATAATATTAGTTGAAGATCGCCCTGGGACTAATGGAATTAGCTTCGTTTCTCCACCATAAGATTCTACAACCTTAGCTTCCGGCAAAGTATCAAGTGTATAATCTCCACCCTTTACATAAATATCAGGTTCAATTTCTTCAATCAATGATTCTGCCGTTTCATCATCAAACAAAACAACATAATCTACAGGTTTTAATGCACCAAGAACCTCAACACGATCTTGTTCTCCATTCACAGGTCGCCCCATTCCTTTTAGCGCGCGCACTGATTTATCACTATTTAGCCCAATAATTAAAACATCCCCAAAGCACTTCGCATTCTTTAAATAACGGACATGTCCTGCATGGAGTATATCAAAACAACCATTAGTAAATACGATTTTTTGTTTTGCCATATGAATCTGATCAGCAAGAACACCAATATCACGTCTAGGTATTAACATTTGTCAATTCGCTCCTATCACTTGTTTTAATTCTTTCGCCGTAACCGCCGCTGTACCAAACTTTCGCACTGCAATTCCAGAAGCAAAATTAGCAAGTTCCGCAGCTAGAACAGGCTCTACACCTGATGCCAAACATAAAATAAACGTCGCTACCGCCGTATCGCCAGCTCCACTTACATCGAATACCTCACTTTTATTCGTTACCGGAACATGGTGAATAGCTCCATTATTTTCAAACAAAGTCATGCCCTTACTTCCACGAGTAATAAGCACACCTTTTGCATTCATTTTTTCTAAAATAATTGCTCCTGCTTTCAGTAAAAGTTCATCATTTGTTATCTCAAATCCAGCAACTTTTGCAGCTTCTGCATCATTTTGTTTAATATAGTGTACCCCTTTAAAGGACAACAAGTCATATCTTGAATCCACAACACAAGGAATCACATTGTTATCACAGAATTCAATCACTTGTTTGCGCAAAGCTTCTGTAATCGTTCCACTTCCATAATCGCTGAGCACAACGCCTTTAACTTTAGGTAGTAATTCTGCTAGAACTTTACTCAATTCAGCCTCTACAAATTGACTTAAAGGAGCTTTTGTTTCTCGATCAATTCGCACAATTTGCTGACTCACCGTTCCAGCCCCACCAGCAACAACCCTAGTTTTACTAATCGTTAACCGACTACTGTCATGGACAAGACCTTCGGTATTCACACCTTTCTCTTCCAATACTAACCGAAGGCCTCTCCCCTGCTCATCAGACCCCAATATACCTACAGCCCAAACTAAGCCACCCAAAGTTGCCACATTGTGAACAACATTTGCAGCCCCGCCTGGAACAAAATTTTCTTTTTCCTGTTCAAGAACAAGTACAGGTGCCTCACGCGAAATTCTTGAGATTCTTCCATCTAAATATACATCTGCAACCATATCCCCAATAACCAAAATACATTGTCTTTGAATTTGCTCAACTATTTCAACTAAATCATCTTTCATTCGCTGTGCACCCCATCAAATTTTCTAGAACCAATGTTTCGTCTTAAGCATAAATTTCCATTCATCACGTTTTTCTCGATACGTTATATCCATACCCCAGCAATGTAAATCATGAGATAATGTATAATCCATATCTGCAACTCTTTTATTTTCTAAATCATAACTTTGCTCAAGCGTAATAGAATTTTTATCATCAAGCTTATAGTTTATTCCGCTTGCTAATTCTTTCGCTACATCAGTACTGTCATAATCAAACAAATTATTATTATTTTGCGTATAGTGATATCCTGACCAGCCTGTAAGCTTATCGCTAAATCTATTCACAAAAGTTACATCATACTTTAGACTGTTCGTTTGAGAATGATCATAACTTTCTTTAACTATTTCATACCCAGCTCCTACATAAAGATTTAAGGTGTCACTTAATTTTATCACATCACGAGAAAAATAAATCGTATAATCTTGATGCCAACTTGATTTATCTTCATCCTTCCACTTACCATAAATAGCTTCAAAATCATATTTCCAAGGTCCATCACCAATACGTTGTGTTGCATAATTAAACTTAAGCTCAGGCTCCTTTTTTATCCATTCATCATCATCATCCATAAAGTGACCTTGTTGTAACAGCAAAGTATAGTTAGGCTTTCTCTGCACAAAGCCATAACTATTTTTCAAATCATGTTTTGTATAGTATCCAAAGTCAAAAAAGGCTGATACTGAAGAATCCTCTCCCCCTATTGGCTCAGTAAAAGTTTGTTTGATGAAGAATCCATCACTACTATTATACCCCATTTCTGGGAAAACAGCATCTTCGCGATTTTCGCCTATTTCAGTTGTGTACTTCTTTGTACTATAAATTACTACATCTTTCACCCAAAATTTCGCATTATAAGCAATCAGCTTATCATTTGGCCAAACTTCAATTTTCTCAGCACTAATACGATAATCTGGTTTCTTTGCAGGACATTTTGTGATAGTTCCATTATAAATAGTGATCATTTCTGGAGATACTTCAACATTCTCCCCATGAATGAACTTTTTATCTACAACACCATCAGTTTTCCCCATTTTCCCGGTCTTTTGTTGATAGTTATAAAAAATATCATGCCCATTTAAATCTACATTCGGCTGTTTTATGTTTGCCCAATCTTTGATCCAAACTTCATTTGTTTTTGTATTACCTTCTACTTCATCAGTGATAATTTTCGCAGGTTCTTGAATAATTATTACATTTCCACGTGCGTAAACATCTCCACTATTACTATCAAAAGAAATATCATCCCCATCAAAAAATACAGGGGCTGGTGGAGCAGCTTCCTGTTCTATTTTTTCATTCTCATTTTTTTTACTTTTCTTATCTTTATTTTTTACTTTATGATTGTCTTGATTTTTTGAAGTATTTTGCTGACTTGTTGCAATCTCTACTTCTTGTACTGTATCAATATTTTCATTTATTTCTTCTGCTGCTAAAACAACTACACTTGTTCCTAAAAAAATCGACAACGTAATTGCTGCACACAATGCCTTTACTGGCTTATTCATAATAAATATTACTCCTACTCTAATCTAGGATTTTCCTAGCAGAAATCTAATTAGTGTTAATTTATTAACTATTTATTATTCTACAATTATCGCCTATTTCCTTCTTAGCCCCTATGTTAATATATGTAAATAGAAAATAACCATACACAAAATATGTATGGCTATTTTATCAAAAGCAAAATTACAGTGCCTCTATTTGAATTCCGTCAGCAGAAGACTCATTTTTCGTTTGAATATACATTTCAGTGCCTTCTGGAATTTCTATATTTTTCCCTTTAATAAAGGCGCCAGTCACGATACCTACAGGTCCCAAAATAGCGAGTCCTGCCACAGTTGCTCCTGCTGCAATTACCATTGTTTCAGTTTCTTTTTGCGCTTTTTCCCCTAGGAAAGTGTTCATTTTTGTGCCATCAAGGGTAGTAATATTTTGAAAATCAATCTCTATTTTTGCATCACGCCCAAAATTCTGTGCTTGAGAAACTTTTGTAATTATACCAGTTCCCTCTGCTCCTTTTGCAACTAATAAAGCCCCTTGATAAATCACATCTTCAGCAGCTACATAATGCACAGCATCTCCTACGCGAGATGCTTTACTATCAATAGAAGTAACCAATTTTATTTTCACCAATGTATCTGGTTCTACAAATTTATTTACTAAAGTGACATCACCATCAACAAACGATAATTGCATAAGAGAGCTTAGTCGCTCTGTATACGATCCCATATTTGCTGTGCCATGAATCATCATTTCCATTTGTTCTATACGAGTTTTAATTGGTGCTGTTGACACCTCGTGCATAATTGCCCATTCCACAGAATTGGCTTTCATAATTAAAGATGGTCCACTTGTATTATGAAACACATTATCATATATTGCATCCATTTTTGCTACCATCGCATTATTTGTTTCTGCACCATATAAATCGCGTTCCAATTTTCCGATACGCTCTAATAGTGAGCCAGTTTGCTCACTTCCATAAAATGCATTTTCAACAGCAATAACTTTTCCTAATACAGTCATTTCCGCTTTATTTTCTGCGGCTAAAGCTATACTAGAAAAACAAAATATTAGCATAAGTAATATTGCAATTGGTTTACGTAACATTCCTTTTCCTCCTATATTTCCTTTTTCTATCATAATTCTAAATGAATCGTAAAAATCCTGCAAAAAAGGAAAAGAAAAAGCTCCTGCAAATGCAGGAGTCTTTTAAAAGCGTCATTTTATCTAAATCAAGAGAAAAATTTAGATTAGAAGTAGAATTCGATTTGAGCACGAGTGAATTTTGTTTTGTAATCACTGTCATCAACATCTTTACCATCATAATAGAACGCAGTGAATTTAGCATTTTCAGTTGGAACATAATCAAACCCAATTCTCCAACCTTTAGTACCAACATTCCATCCATCAGTATTATATAATAATCCGCCTGGAACTTGTTCATAGCTTGTAAAGATATCATAGCTACCCACTTTAGCAGTATCAACATTTCCATAAGTCAATTGAACTCTATAACCATTATTTTCTGTATCTTTTTCAAAATCATCTGAATTAGTACCTACATATAACGCGTCAAATCCCCAATCTTGAGAGAATTTTGTATTAAAACCAATTTCCCAAGTTTTTAAATCTTTTGCATCACCATTAAGATCAGTCAAATAGGCAGAATTAGCTAGTTGATGGTATGCAGCATATGCGCCCCATTTATCATTTGGTTTATAATTTACCATTAATGAAGCATAATCAGCATCCATATCTCCAAGAGTATCCTCATATGCCCAAGCACCAGTACTTTCCATACGACCTGCAGTAACTGTGAAGCTTGTAGTTTTATCAGCACCAAATGTCATTTGGATACCAGATACAGCTTTATCCATTACAAAATCATTTTTGGAATTCATGCCGAATTTACCAATTTTAGTATCCGCACCAAATAAAGGTCCTTCTACATAAATTTTAGTTGTGCTATCACTGTCTCTATCATTCCTACCAGACATATCTTTTTCATTTTCATATTCAACTTTAGCAGTCCAGTCTTGGTTAACTCTAGCAGTTGCCCACATATCAACATAAGAATGAGAAGTACTGTTGGATTCATCAAATCCAGGACCTTCATGTTTTTCTTCATTCACACGTAAACGAGCTTTACCGCCCCAAGTTACGTTGCCAACTTTTTCTTCTAAGTTAGCTACACGAACACCAAGATTGTCTAATTCAGCAGCATATTCAGCAGCTAATTTGTCAATCATAGCTTTTTGTTGTGCATTAGCTTTGTCTTCTTTAGCCATAGCTTTTGCTACCATTTGAGCCATTTCATAACGAGTGATGTGAGAATCACCACGGAAAGTGTTGTCGCCATAACCTTCGATAACGCCTTCTTGTGCTAATTTAGCAACAGCGTCGAAAGACCAATGGTCAGTTGCAACATCAGAGAATGGATTTGCAGCAGCAAATGTTGTGCTAGCCGCACCGATTACTAGTGCTGAAGTGATTGCAGCAGCAAGTGTTTTTTTCATGAGAAAATCCCCCTTAAAATAAATATTTTTTATTTTTTGAGTTCATTTTCAGAAAAAATCTCAGTTAGAAATTCAATTTAAGAGTATCCACGTTTCCTCATCAAATATTATTTCCTTCTTTAATTTATCCAAAATATGTAACTCTCTATTATAACGCGAATATTTCGCGCTAATAGCTTTCCAAGCTTTTACATGGCATATTATACATTTAAAAGATTTTTTTTGCAATACTTCAAATAAATATTTTTTTTAGAATTTTATTGTTAAAATGTATTAAATTACTTATGAATCCTTTAAATTACTGGGAAGTTTTATTATTATATTATTGTTATTTGAATTTTATACTTTTATTTCAAACCACAATAATATCAATTTATTGCTTTTTAAGTAATTTTATTCATGTTAAAATATTTCTTTTTTGTAAAGTATTTGCAAGGAAGTCCTTTTTACTTTTTAATATTTGGCAATTTAACTCTTTGATTTTGTAAGATTCTCCAACTAAAATAAAACTCCTTCTTTGAATTTGGAAATATAATCAATTTATTTCCATTTAATTTTCATAAATGGAAATAATTTTTTTTTACATATTAATGAAGAATTTTAAATTTATACAATAAAAAAAACACCTAAAATCATAGTATTGATAAGGTGTTTTTCT
>UMGS01006650.1_pt1 | contig 124532 bp, 115 predicted proteins | sample 1965341 | NCBI WGS metagenome assembly UMGS01 (sample SAMEA4836079, study PRJEB28245) | human gut metagenome | biome: gut microbiome; material: fecal sample | place: Denmark | collected 2008 | reverse complement strand
AATCGTTAGATTTTTGGTCTAACTTTTTGGGGTCGGTACAAAATGAAGTGATTGCATTAGGTGTTTTTTTACTTTCTAATCTATAATAGATCTATAATATTATTAGGTTTATGATGGAGTAATTATTGCAAAGTTTAGGCAACATAGAGGGGAAGTTGTATGACATGGAATATAAAGTGTATAGAGATGAAAATACGATTGAAAAGTTCCAATTTATGGCGGAAATGCGGCTAAAAGAGTTTGCAAAATTTCCGTATCTTTATCAAGGCTCAATGGCAGAGGAAAAAGAATATGCGAAGGAATATCAAGTTCCAGGAGCCATTCTGATTACTTGTAGTGTGGCTGGAGAGGATATCGGGGTGATTTCAGGATATCCTTATCAATATAATCAGGGGAAATCGGCTAAAGTGGAAGTTGAGCTTGCCACAATGGGAATGGCTATGGATGAAATATATTACATTGGAGAAGTAATATTAATCGAAAAATATAGAAATCAAGGGATAGGCAAACAGTTAGAAAAAATGTTAGTTGATATAATCAAGAAAGAGTATAAATATGCCTTGGTCATTACTGTTGAGCGAAGTTTAGATGATCCTGATAGACCAGAGGGGTATCGTTATAAAAATGGACTAAGAGAAGGAACTGGATTCAAACGATTGCAAAATGAGATTGTTTACTCTTGGCCTGTAAAACGAAAATCTGGGATTAGTGAAGAGGAAAATGTAGTATCTGTGTGGGTGAAAAATATCTAGAAAGATAGCGAAAGTCGATGCGAAGACTTTCGCTTTTGTTTTTTAGGGATTATCTTACTGTGGCTAGACATTGCCCATTATAGCTCTTTAGTATACAATAAACATATTGCCTAATGACCAATAGTGTCGAAAAATTTTGTTTTTTAGGTGATAATTAAAATCGATCAAATGAAAATATAAGTTTGTATTTTTATATAAAACGCGGCTGTTTCAGTAGGAGTTTTAACTCCCGCTGAAAATAGACAAGTAATCCAGGGGCTTACAGTGTCTTTACTTCCGCCTGGAAGAAGCGGGGGTATTATAAGCAGAGAACCAAAATCTTTGATTTTGTGTGAATCGCTTATTTCGCTAGATGACTTTGTTAGCCATCGGATAAATAAGTTTGTTGTAAGGGGAATTTAGTTTATGCTTCAAACGACGGAATGCCAAAAGACAATTCAACGATTAAAAGGCAAGCTGTTTGCTGCTTATGAATATTTATTGAAACAGGAAGACCTCGAAAGTGCCGAAAAAGTGAAACAATTAGCAAAAAAATTAGTTAATGAAGAATTTGCGATTGCTTTTTGTGGACATTTTTCAGCAGGAAAATCTCGAATGATTAATCGTTTGGTGGGAGAGCACTTACTGCCATCAAGTCCGATTCCAACGAGTGCCAATCTTGTAAAAGTAAAAGCGGGCGAAGAATATGCGAAGGTATTTTTTAAAAATGGGAAGCCACGCTTATATCGTGCGCCTTATGATTATAAAATGGTGAAAAACTACTGCAAAGATGGCGATCAAATTCAAGAGATTGAAATCAGTCATGCTGATATTGATTTGCCATTAAAGACGGTAATTATGGATACGCCGGGAATTGATTCGGCAGATGATGCACATCGCATAGCGACGGAATCGGCAATCCATCTTGCGGATTTGATTTTTTATGTGATGGATTATAACCATGTACAATCGGAATTGAATTTTATGTTCACGAAGGAATTAACGCAGGCAGGCAAAGAAGTTTATTTGGTGATTAACCAAGTAGATAAACATTCGGAAAATGAACTTTCTTTTGCGAACTTTCAATCAAGTGTAGTGGAATCCTTTGAATCTTGGGGTGTAAAGCCGGCAAATATTTTCTATACCTCATTAAAGGAAGATGAACATGAGCATAATGAATTCCCTGACTTGCAAAGCTTTTTAGCAGATCGTTTGGCAAAGAAGGATACGCTCCTATTAGCATCTATCCTTTCTTCTTTGGGAAAAATTCTCAAAGATCACGTTGTCATCGAAACGAAAAAAGGTGAGCAAACTTTGCAGCCATATCGGGAAATCTTAAACGAATTGTCAGCGGCGGAGTACGAAAAATTAGCCGAGAATTATCACAGTTTAGCCGAAGAAAAGTTATCTTTAGGTGGCGGGGTAGAAAAAGCAGATAAAGCGTTTGAGGCAGAAGTGAAAAGAATCCTTGATAATGCTTATTTAATGCCATTTGAAACGAGAGCTTTGGCAGAAACTTATCTTGCATCGTGTCAAAGCGAATTTAAAGTCGGGTTTTTATTTACTAAACAAAAAACTTTAGCCGAAAGGCAAAAAAGATTAGATATTTTTTATGAAGCAATTACGGAAAAAGCAAAATCGCAACTTGAGTGGCATCTGCGAAATTTTTTAGTAACTTTCTTAAAGGAAAACAAAGTTGAAAATAAAGAACTGCTTTCACAAAGCCAAAGCTTTACTGTGAATTTTCAGCCTGAGCTATTAATGTCAGCAGTAAAACCAGGCGCACGGTTATCTGATACGATGGTTATCAATTATACTGCTGATGTAGCCAATGAAATTAAACGATTGGCGAAAAGCTATTTAGCAGTACAAAAAGCAGAGATTCTTACGGCGATTCAAGAAAGAAATACCGAGTTAGAAGCGAGAATCGCTAAGAAGTTAGAAGGTTTTCAGCGATATATTACTGCCTTTGAAGCGGTAGAGAATGCTAAACAGATGAGTAAGAATAAAAGAGAAATGCTTGAAAGATTAATAGATCAAGCCGAAGCGATGAGCGATACAACTTGCAGTTTGTTTCAGATACTCCCAGAAGAGGTTGAAGTCATCGACGGGCAAACCGGACAGGCGGAAGAAATCAAAGAAAAAGTGAGTTTGCCGACAAAGCAGATGCTTGAAGAAAAGCCAGTAGCTTTGGCAAATCCATCTGCTGATCGAATGAAAGAGACGGCACAAAAGCTAAAGAAAACAGTAGAATTGGTGCAGGATTTACCTGGGTTTAAAAAGCTTGCCGACGAGCTTAGTGAAAAAGCGGCAAGGCTAGAAAACAAAGGTTTTACTGTTGCATTATTTGGTGCATTTAGTGCCGGGAAATCTTCGTTTGCCAATGCGCTTATCGGCGAAAGTGTATTGCCTGTTTCGCCAAATCCGATGACGGCGGCGATTAATAAAATTAAACCGGTAAGTAAAGAGCATTCGCATGGGACAGTCGTCATTCAAGTGAAAGTAGCAAGTGTTATGTTAGAAGATGTAAATCATGCACTGCACTTATTTGATTGCCATGCACAAACGCTTGCGGATGCAGTAGAATTGGTTGAAAAACTTAGTGGTGATTTAACGGCACAAGGGGCGGTTGAAAAGACAAATTATACTTTTTTACAAGCGTTTAAACGTGGCTATCATACGTTTTGTGGACAATTGGGGAAGGTAATTGAAACGGTCATTGCAGATTTTGGCGATTATGTTGCGAAAGAAGAAAAATCTTGTTTTGTGGAATGGATTGACCTTTACTATGATTGTCCATTGACGCAAAAAAATATCACGTTGGTTGATACTCCGGGGGCGGATTCTATTAATGCCCGTCATACCGGCGTAGCCTTTGATTTTATCAAAAATTCTGATGCAATCTTATTTGTGACGTATTATAATCATGCATTTTCAAAAGCAGACCGCGAGTTTTTGATTCAGCTTGGTCGTGTAAAAGATTCTTTCCAGCTTGATAAAATGTTCTTTATGATTAATGCGATTGACTTGGCAGAAAATGATGAAGAAAAAAATGCGGTTACTTGTTATGTATATGAACAGTTGATGAAATATGGGGTTAGGAATCCTCATTTATATGCATTGTCGAGTTTGATTGCGCTGAAGGAAAAACAAACGCAAAGCAACCTGCCTGTTTCAGGAATGTGGCATTTTGAAGAAGCGTTTTATCACTTTATTACGAATGATTTAGCCAATATGGCAGTGAAAGCATCTGAAAATGAATTGAAACGCGTGTATCATTTAGTGGAAAAGCTGATAGATAGCACCAAAGAGGATGCTGGAGTAAAGCAGCAGAAACGCGAAAATATGAAAGCAGAGAAATTAGCGATTCATGATATTTTTGCCCAGCAAACAGCAGAAAATTTAAAACATCGTCTTCATCAAGAAGTAGAAGAATTGATTTATTATACAAAGCAAAGAGTGTTTTTGCGTTTTAACGATTTCTTCAAAGAGTCGTTTAATCCGACGGTGTTACGTGACGATGGACGCAATTTAAAAAAGGTTTTACAAAACTCGCTTAGTGAATTGCTGGAGCAAATCGGCTTTGACTTTGCGCAAGAAATGCGGGCAACGACGGTAAGACTAGATCGCTTTGCTGAAAAGATCATGGCTGATTATCAAATCGTGCTAATGGAAACGACTGCTGAGGTAAACCAAGATGTATCTTTTTCAGTCTTTGAATTTGAATACAAAGCAGAAATTGATTTTGATGTAGCTTTCCAAGAGCTTTCAAAAGACTTGTTTGCGAAAGCAATGGGATACTTTAAAAATCCAAAAGCGTTTTTTGAAAATAATGAAAGTAAATTAATGGGTGATGAAATATACCGTGTGCTAAATATTGCAGCGGACGACTATTTGCAAAAAGAACAAGCGCGTATACAGTTGTTTTATGATAATGTAATGAACAGTGCATTTGAAAAGTTTATTGCGCAAATGTATGCGCAGGTAGATGATTTCTATCTAAGCTTAATTTCCACGCTAGATGGTGGAGTGCCAGCGGCGCGCTTAGATGAAATTAAAATGAATTTAACAACAATTATCTAAATGATTCACTTGTAATAGACGACTTATCCGATGGCTGACGGTGTTATCTAGTGGAAGCTATTATGCAGAATAAGGACTCTCGCATGAATAACTTTAATTAGGTAAATATACCATTGGTCATCGGATAAAAACTGCTATTTGCAAAGGTCTATTTTTTATTACCTTTTTACATTAATTCAAATAATAAAATAATAATTAACATTTATTCCAAAGGAGACCTCAAATGGGAAAAGAGAAGGAAACAACACAAAGTATTTCTACTTCAAGTTATGGAGTAGGCGGGTTTTTAGGATGGGTTGAAAAGGTTGGGAACAAAATTCCTGATATCACCATGCTATTTATTACAGCATTTTTTATTACCTGTATTATTTCAGCGTTTTTATCGCAAATGACTTTTGGGTATGTGCATCCAGCGACAGGTGAAGCAATTACTGTGACAAATATGCTTAGTGCAGAAGAGCTAGTGACGTTAATGACGAAAATGGTTACGAATTACTCTGGATTCCCTCCGCTTGGTATGGTAATTGTAGCGACTTTAGGGATTGGGATTGCAGATGGCTCTGGTTATATTAATACAGCATTGAAAAAAATCTTATCGGTTACACCGAAAATACTAATTACGCCAATTGTTATTTTGGTAGGTATGCTTAGTCATTTGGCGCCGGATTCTGGTTATATGATTATCATTCCAATTGCTGCCTATATGTTTTATGCCTCTGGTAAACATCCTTTATCGGGGATTGGGGCATCTTTTGCCGGGATAGCTGGTGCGTTTGCTGCAAACTATACACCATCTGCGATTGATCCGGTGATTCAAGGTTTTACGCAGACGGCTGCACAAATTATTGATCCAACGTATGAAGTAAATGTTTTATGTAACTATTTTTATGCTTTTGCTTCTACGTTTATTGTTATTGCAAGCTGTTGGTGGGTGACGGAAAAAGTTTCTGAACCTTGGCTAAGAAAAGCTTGCCCAATAGATAAAGATATTGATATTCCGACAGAAGATATTACAAGTATTACGCCTAGAGAAAATCGTTCTTTTTATCTAGCGACAGGTGTATTAATTGCGATGTTAGTTGGACTTGTATTCGCTTTATTGCCAACAGATTCTATTTTACGTGATCCACAAGGGAATATTGCTAGTTTTAAAGCACCAATTATGCAATCTATAGTTGCAGTAATCTTCTTACTTTCAGCGATCACTGGGATTGTTTATGGGATTTGCAGTGGCAAGTTTAGAAGCTCACAAGATTTTACGAAATCTATGGAAGATATAACAAAAACATTGATTCAGCTTATCGTGTTCTATTTCTTTGCAGCGCAATTCATGTATGTTTTTGGTGCATCCAATATTGGTGCATTAATCGCCGTTGCTGGTGCGGAGTTCTTAAAAGCTTTAGCATTGCCTCCGCAAATCACGATATTTGGCATTATCATCTTCGTCGCATTTTTAAATCTTATTATCACTTCAGCTTCGGCGAAATGGGCAATTCTAGCACCAATTTTTGTACCGATGCTGATGGCTGTAGGGATTGCACCTGAATTAACGCAAGTAGCATTTCGTATCAGTGATTCAGCAGTGAATGTGTCTACGCCGATGTTTGCGTTTTATCCATTAATTATTATTTATTGTCAAAAGTACTATAAAAACACGGGTGTTGGAACATTAAGTTCCTTGATGATTCCATATACGATAGCACTTTTAATTAGCTTAACAATTATGTTGTACTTATTCTGGTGGTTTAATATTCCGCTTGGTTTCCAAGCTGATTACGTTTATCCAAGAAGTATGTTTTAATTCTATATTTTGCTCTATGTATTGATTAGCTTTAAAAAACTAATCAATACATAATATGATAAAGAATTTTTGGGGGAGGCATGAAAATGCAAGAACAACTTGTAGATCGGTTTTATCGTTATGTTGCAGTAGAAAGCCAAAGTATACAAAATGGAGGAATTGAAGTTCCTAGTAGTGATGGACAATGGGATTTAGCTAAACTTTTACATAAAGAGTGCGAAGAGCTTGGTTTAGTAGAGTTAGAGTTAAGCAGTAAATGTATTTTGACAGGTCGTTTGCCGGCCAACTTGCCAGCGGATTGCAGCCGCAAGATTCCTTCCGTTGGGTTTGTAGCACATTTAGATACAGTGGATGTTTGTTTAAAACCTGAAATTCATCCACAAATAGTAAAAGATTATGATGGAAAAGATATTGTTTTGAATAAAGAACAAAACATTGTACTTACGGCGGCCGAGCATCCAGAGATTTTAAAATATAAAGGGCAAGATATTATTGTTACTGATGGTACTAGCGTTTTGGGGGCAGATAATAAAGCTGCGATTGCAAATGTAATGACAGCGCTATCAACGTTAGCTAAAGATAAAACAATTTATCATGGTGATATTTATATTGCCTTTGTTCCTGATGAAGAATGTGGATTATATGGTTCGAAAAATATGGATTTCAGTAAGTTCCCTGTCGATTTTGCCTATACGATTGATTCGTGTGAACTTGGCGAAGTTGTATATGAAACATTTAATGCTGGATGTGGAAAAGTTACCATTCATGGTGTTAGTGCACATCCGATGAGTGCAAAGGGCGTATTAGTAAATCCGACATTAGCGGCAGTGGATTTTATCAATATGTTTAATCGGCAAGAAACTCCGGAATGTACCGAAGGTAAAGAGGGGTATATCTGGTGCCAAGGTGTTACTTCGAATCAATCGACAGCAGTCGTGGAGCTAAATATTCGTGACCATTCTAAAGAGAAATATGAAGCGCGGAAACAAATGATAAATGAAAATGTAGAAAAATTGCGTCGTTTATATCCACGAGCAAAAGTTGAATGTGAAATTGCAGATATATATGGCAATATTGCAGATGCAGTTACCGCGGAAAATAGAAAGGCAATTGATTATATCTATACAGCTATGGATAATTTGGCGATTGCACCAAAAACCATTGCTATGCGTGGCGGTACGGATGGTTCATTTATTTCTACGAAGGGGATTTTGACGCCGAATTATTTTACCGGTGCACATAACTTCCATTCGCAATTTGAATTTCTACCTGTACCATCCTTTGAAAAATCTTATCAGATGACAATGACAATCATTCAACTTATTTACGAAGGAAAATAAAAAATATAGACAGTGCATAAATAGAAATGCCGAAATACAAGTGGACTGCAAAGTAGAGTACAGTCATGTGTTTCGGTATTTTTATATGAATTTTTAATAAATCTCCATTTTTTGCTTAAGATATAAGAAACGCTAATTTTGATTATTGTAATTAAATTTTGAAGTTAAATAAATGGAGGAAGCTAAAAATGGACTTTCGCGAAAAGTATGGGCAATGGGCAATTGTATTAGGTGCTACTGAAGGGATTGGGAAAGCGGCTGCATTTGAGTTTGCTAGAAGAGGGATGGATGTCATTTTAGTCGGTCGAAGAAAAGAAGCTTTAGAAGCTTTGGCAAAGGAAATTCATGTGGAAACGGGGCAGGAAATAAAAGTATTGCCACAAGATTTGTCCGAATATGATGCGGCGGAAAAATTAATTTCTGCAACCAAAGACTTAGATATGGGGGCGGTGAATTATGTTGCGTGTCTACATGCGATGGGAGAATACAATAAAATTAATTATGAAACATATGAACAAATGTATAGGGTAAATATAAGGACATTTTCAAGACTATTACATTATTTTATTGGAAAATTTAAAGAGCGAAATCGTGGGGCATTCATTACGATAGGTTCTTTATCAGGATGGACTTCGCTGCCATTTTGTGCTGAATATGCCGCACAAAAATCTTACATGATGTTAGTTACTGAAGGTGTAGCCTATGAATGTAAAAATACAAATGTCGATGTGCTCTTATTAACTGCAGGCGCAACAATTACACCTACTTGGCTTAAAAATAAGCCAGCTGACCCTAAAGCCGTAGCCGCGGCTATGTACCCTGAAGATGTCGTTAAAGATGGTTTTGATCAGCTAGGCAAAACCTATAGTTATTTAGCTGGTGAGATAAATAGAGAAAACATGCAAAAAAATAGATGTTTAGATAGAAATGAAGTAATTGAGAAATTAGGAAAAATGTTTGAGCATTTAGCTTAGTCTATAGAAAAAATTTTTGTACAAATAAAGTAAAACTCCTGCCTATTTATGCATTGCATTGGCAGGAGTTTTACTTTTTTATTGGAATACAAGCAAGAATCGGATTAAATAGAATTAAAATTGTTTTCCGTTGGAATAATCTTGGGGATTTGATTTTTTGCGCAACGGAATGTGGACAATTCGTTATAAATTTCTACTCTTGCTTGATTTATTGCACCGAGCGGCTTATGTTCGATAAGACTGTTTGCTGGAGAGTAGGTTAAGCTTTCAGAAAAATAGGCACGCTCTTTCGTATTAAAGTTTTGAGCGAGAATGCGGATTTCAGCTATTTTGATAGGCTTAGATTCTGTTTCACTCCATTGAATGCTGACATCATCTAGTGGCATTTTTATTTTATTTCTTTGAAGTTGTATGCAGAAGTCAAAAGTTGCATCGTTAGTAAGTAAGTGACGTTGCATATTTGTTGATAGGTATGCGTCAGTTAAGTCTTTAGGTAGGGTGCTATGATAAGTAGACGTTGGGCGCAGAAGGTATTTTACTGCATTGTTTCCAAACGCATAGGGAGTTATGCTCCAATATCTAATATCTAAAGGGCTTGTATCATGTTTTGTCATTTTATAAACTTGTATGAACTTGGTTAATTTTCCTTGAAATAACGTATTGAGGAATAAGTAGAAAGGATTTTTTAATCCCCAGTAGAGGACTTCGTTAAATTCATTTAATGTCCCAAAGGGCAAGGTAGGGCAGCTTGCTAAAATAAAATCTTGAGAGAAGTTTGTTTGGGTATCATCGATTAACTTTATCGCAACGCCACGGACGTCTTTTAGTTTATCACTAGTGAATTTTGGGTTAGAGTTTGAAAAGCGTATAAATGCGGGATATCTCTTGGATTTTCGGAATAAACCAATGCGTAAATTTTTAGGGAGGTCAGGACATATCGTAAAATATCCTTTAAGTAATCCAAGGCTTTTCGTATGGGCGGCACGCATTATGAAGCTGGAATTTTGATCTTTTATCATCATTTTCTTTAAGATTTCAATGATATCTCCTGTCGTTACTTTATTTTTTGTCAAAGGTAACCCATCTCCCTTAATATCAGCGTACAAATCATTTGATACTATTATGTAGAATAAATAAGTCGGTTATACAGTTGTGGATATAGTGTACTTTAATCACTTAAAAATATAATTAATTTATGAAATGGAGGATGGGCAAATGGCAGTAGTATTTACAGAAGAAAAGAAGTTTACGAGGGAAGATATAGAAGGATTGTTTTTGTCAGTGAACTGGGAGTCTGGTCGATATCCAAATCGGCTTTTTAAAGCATTATTACATTCATCCACAGTATTAACTGCCTGGGATGGTAAGAAGCTGGTAGGTTTAATTCGGGTGATGGATGATAGTGAAATGCTGGCTTACATGCATTACGTATTGGTGCATCCAGACTATCAAGGGCAAGGCATTGCGGGGCAGATGGTAGAGAGAATGAAAGAAAAGTACAAAGAATATCTTTATCTCGAACTTTCTCCCGAAGAAAGTAATACAAATTTCTATGAAAAACATGGATTTCATAGAAGTCCAGAGGGTGTCGCTATGCAGATTTGTAACTTTAACAATAAGGATTAGAATATAGAAGTATAAATGTATGTTGAAAGGGATTGAAAAATGATTCGAGAAGCAACGAAAAATGATTTGGGAGATATACTAGAAATTTATAATGATGCGATATTAAATACAACGGCAGTTTATGATTATCAAGCGCATACGCTTGAGGATAGAGTTTTTTGGTATGAAAATAAACGACAGGCAGGATATCCAATACTAGTTTTTGAAAAGGATGCAAAAGTTGTTGCCTACGCTACCTTTGGACCTTTTCGAGCATGGCCAGCATATAAGTACACCATAGAACATTCTGTATATGTACACCAAGATTATTGTGGGGCAGGGATTGCAACGCAAATGATGCAGGAAATTATAAAAATAGCGACTGGAAGAGAATACGCAACACTTGTAGCTGGGATTGATGCAGCAAATGAAAGTAGTATAAAATTACATAAAAAGCTCGGCTTTGAATTTTCGGGTACAATAAAAAAAGCAGGTTTCAAATTTAATCAATGGCTAGATTTAGCTTTTTATCAGTTAGAATTAAAAGGACCGAAGAAGCCTATAGAGGAATAAAAGAATTCATTATGTTTTCTAGGAAAGTCATTATTTTGAAACATTTATTGACTTGTTCTAGATGCTAATCAAAATTTGGGGGGAGCTTATATGAAAAGATTATTTATTATGCTAGTAATGCCCCTGACAATTATGTTTGTTATGCCTCAGCAGACGAGCGTTGTAGAAGCAAAATGTCCACTGATCCCAGACTCAGGAACGATCGAGGTGTTGGCAACTAATAGGATTTATAAAGTTGGTGAGGCTTTTCAGACAGAAAACATAGGGATATTTGTCTATGGTGATAGAGGACGTTACAAATACTATGGTCACAAACAATTAAGATATTGGGCAAATGGTGTACCGATTTCAGATGGCTACAGATTTAAAGAACCGGGTAAAAAGAATATCACAGTAAAATACAAGGACAAGCAAGCAAACTATGAAATACAGGTTTTCCCTGCTGATTTTAAGAGCAACGTCAGGGAATGCTATGTAAGCAGTGGGAATTTAAATCGTACCTACAGGCAAAACCTAGATAAATTTAATCCTGCGGATATTGTAGTTCATTGTGTTTTTACGGATGGGACTTCGCGGAACTTTAGGAGTTCGGATTTAGAATTCCTTGCAAACGGCAATAGGATAACGAAGGGGTATAGATTTAAGGAAGCTGGTCAGAAAAAGTTTGTGATCAGATTGGGGAACCGCGATATCGAGCAGACACTCACGGTTACTCCTACATTTAATAAATCGGTTCTGCGTTATGAACTCATCAGCCGACCTGAGCAAAGCATCTATGAAGTTGGGGAGAGCTTTCATACCTGCGAATATACAGTCAGATGTTATTTCCAAGATGGGACGGTGAAGGATTATTCAGGAGATCAACTGGATATAACTGCAAATGGGGTGCAAATGTATGAAAACTATGCATTTACCACTCCAGGAGAGAAAAAGGTGGTTATATCTCTAGGAGATTTTAAAGAAAGATCAACAATAGCAGTCGTAAGGTAAAATGATCGTTCAATTATAGAAAAGTAGAGACACATAAATTTTATTTTGTATACTATTTATAATATCGGGAAGAACAATTGGAAATAAAAGATAATTGTAATATATGCGATAGGAAGAAAATGCAAAAAGTTTGTTTAATTCTTGATTTGAATCAAGATATAGAGGATTATGGTTAGAATTATCCATAAATCAACAATAACTTAGTAAAGAAAGGATTAGTTATGCCAAAAAAAGAAAAGGCGCAAGAGAGCATTTTGTATGATGCTAATAATGATATTTTTAAGGGGAATAAAACATGAATGGGTATATTTTTTTGGGAATCGCAATCATTTTAGAGATTTTTTCGACTTCTATGATGAAAGCCTCAGAAGGTTTTACTAAAATGCTGCCATCAGTGATTTTTATTATTGGAATGGGGATTTCCTTTTATTCTCTATCGCAAGCGTTGGCAAGTATTCCATTAGGAATTGCTTATGCAATTTGGTCTGGAGTAGGGACTGCATTGACAGCTGTAATAGCCGTTTTGATTTGGAAAGAACAATTAAATCTATATACGGTTATTGGAATTGTACTCATTATTGCTGGCGTAGCAATATTAAATTTAAAGGGCTCCGGGCATTAACGTGGAGAGAAGTAAGAAACTATAATAAGAAAATATACTACGAAATAAGTCTTTTTCTCCGTGTAAAAAGCATCAGCCAAGGCTGATGCTTTTTTATATACTAATACCGTAGCTATAATCTAAATGATATTTATTTTGCACTTTCTATCAGGTTTTTCATGGTGCTTTTATTCATGGCACCTGGAACATATTTTACGACATAGCCATCTTTATCAATGATAAAGGTTGATGGAAACGCATTAATTCCATACTGATAAACTAAACTCCCTTTATGATCAAAAACTACAGGGAAAGTATGTCCTTCCTTTTTTAAGAATTCCTCTATATATTTTTGATCGCCTTCTCTCCCTAGATTTGGTGAGGCTACGCCAATAATCACTACATCATGATTATTTTCATTATAGTCTTTGTATAGTGCTTCTATATCGGGCATTTCTGCTCTGCATGGGGGGCACCATGTTGCCCAAAAATTTAAAAATACTGTTTTACCTTTATATTCGCTTAGTTTATGTTCTTTCCCATATTGATCATATAAAGTAAAATCTAAAGCTGCTAATTTTTTTGGTTGTTCTTTATTTGTATTATTTTTTCGGGTTTCTACTGGAGTTTCGTTATTCATCCTATTAACTTCTAGCATGTCGCTAACTCCATTGAATAAAATCATTAAACCTGAGAGGATTAGAACTATGCCACCGATTTTTTTTATTTTAATCATATGAAGTTTGATTTTATCTACACGATGAACTAACTTGTTATAGAATAATGAAAAGAAAATAAAGGGCAAGATAAAGCCTAATGTATATAAGCCTATCAGCAAATAGGACATTGTTGAGCTATCTGCACTTGAAGACAATATTAAGACCGAAGCAAGTATAGGTCCTATACATGGGGTCCAGCCAAAACTAAAGGTAAATCCCAATAAAAATGCTGTGAATGGATTCATTTCCTTTGATTTTATTTGTAATCTTTTTTCTTGATTTAAAAAATTCGATTTTATAATATCCATATAGAATAATCCCATGAATACAATAAAAATTCCACCGATGATCATCATGATATCTTTATTTGTATTAAAGAAGGAGGTTAAAATATTTAATGACGAACCTAATAAAAAGAAGGTTGTTGAAATTCCTAAGGTGAAAAATAACGTATTTTTAAATAGTGAATTTTTAATAACGCTATTACTTTTTATATCATCTAGATTACTGTTTGACAGCATGCTTAAATATACGGGTAAGATCGGAAGTATACACGGTGATAAAAAGGAAATTAATCCTTCAAAAAATACTACGCCTAAATTAAAATTCTCCATAAAACTCTCCTTGATAAAGTTTTTCTTATTTATACTATACAATTAAAAAAGCTTAAGTTAAATTAGTTGCTTTTTAGTAACCGATTTATTTTAAGTTTTTTATGATGATATTAGATTAGAATGAAAAAAATTCATAGATTTAGTATAAGAAAATGTCTATCATTAACAAAGAAATTGATTCATAAGGCACTTTTGGCGCGGATATTTAATGGCAAGATAGATTTTTATCATCCAAAATTATCATTGATTTTAGTATTGGCAATAAGCCTAATCCATTTTTGCTTAAATAATAGATAGATTCTACGGTATTATTTTTTGTTGTTTTTTCATTGATTACAATTTCCTTATGAATCAATAACTCTAACTGCTGCATTAGCATTTTTTGTGCAACCATCAATAGATCTTTGTAATTCGCCAAACCTCATTTTATTATCTTATAATTGCCATAGGATGATGGCAACCCATTTTTTACCCAATATATTTGATATGGATTCTAGAGGGCAATCATATGCCTCTTGTTCTATATCATACATTATTATAGTCTCCTAAAGGTTATTTCATAGTGCTCTATGTTAAAATTGCATGTATAGAAATATATTATTCGATTATTTGGTGAAAGTCATCTAGAATAAAGTGCGCTATTTATTTCAGCGCTTTTTTATATCAAAAGTTATTATAATTGATTTGTTTTAAATTGATTATAAAATAGTATCATTGATAGACTCAATGTTATGAGTTCTGCAATCGGTACTGCAAGCCATATACCTTGAATACCAAATAATTGGGGGTAAATGATAATGCCAATAGATATCCAGATTAATCCCTTATTTAAAGCAATAATGGCCGATTTTCCTGGGCTACCGATAGCGGTAAAGAAACCTGACGCGATAATATTAAGACCACTAATAAGGAAAGCAAAAGCATATATTTTAGCACCAGTTACAGCAAAGTTTAGAATTTCACTATTTTCTACATTAAGAAAAATATAAATTAGATTGCTTCCAAAACTAAATATCGCAAAAAAGATCGTTATACCGATGAGCGTTGCAGTTATTGCTGTTAATCCTAATACTTTCTTGATCCGCTTAATTTGACGGCTACCATAGTTATAGCTAACGATGGAACCTATTCCATCAGATAAGCCGAGCAAGATATTAGTACCAATAAATGTTAGGTAACTTATTGCCGTGAATGCTGCTACGCCTAGTTCTCCTGTATAACGAATTAGTGTAATATTAAATAAAAAGGTGGTTATAGCCGTTCCAAGTTCTCCAAGCCCTTCGGATGAACCATTATAAATAATATTATACGCTATTTTTTTATCAAAACTGCCGCCAGATAAGACTGTTTTATTGGCTGTTGCAAATGGAATTACAGCTAAAATAACAGCGAAGCAATAAGCAAATCCTGAGGCTAATGCGGCGCCCTTAATGCCGATGTTTAGTTGTATAATCATTATATAACTAAGTAGTATGTTGAGTACGATTGCGAATACTAGCGTTATCATGGCATAAGTAGGTTTGCCTATAACTTTTAAAACATAGTCGAGAACCAGCATCAATCCGATAAATGGCAAGAATATGCTAGAATATCTAATGTAAGTGACGGTGTCCTCAATAATTTCATCATTTGCACCTAAGAACATAGCAATATGTTCTGTAAAAAGTATTGAAACCAATGTTGTCAAAATACAAATAGCTGTAATCATAATTATAGCGGTTTTAAAAGCATTTTTAGCATTTGTATGATTTTGTTGGCCAAGTGATCTTCCAATGATACTTTGTACTCCGATGCCAAATATAATGCCGATAGTAAGTATTATACTATTAAAGGGCATCGCAATATTTGTGCTAGCTAGACCATTTACACCGATATAGTTACCAACAAAGTATCCATCTATGATAGCATCCATTCCTAAAACTAACATACCTATAATTGCGGGAACGCTATATTTAATAAAAAGCTTCCAAATTTTTTCCTGACCTAAAACATTTGTATTCATGTTACTCACCTCATTGGAGAGTTTAAACCATGAAGTAACTACAAGGTCAAATGTTTTTTTCAGCTTTTATCCATACTTCATAAAAATCTAACTGTTCGCTATGACAGCTTGCCATATAGTGACCATATAACGGGCCAGCGATGTGGTATTGGTTGTTATTTAGCCAAACTTTTGCTTCAACTAAAGTATCATTGACATCAACACTATAATTTGTTGCTAGGATCGTATACAAATACTCGCCTTCATCCATGTTGCTAAGTCCAAGACTTTTCAAGCGCTCGACTAGTGTATAATCATCATTATCAATAAATATGCCAAATTTAATTGAGTTGAAATTAGTATTTTGTTGTAGATCTTCTTCGGTTATTAGTAGCAAATATTCAATCGTATGTATAGAATGCTTATCTATTTTCTTTAAGTTATTTATTAGAGTAAAAAGATCATTATCATGTACCCCCATAATTTTAAATTTAAAGTTTGGGGTGGATACTAGTTTGAATTGGCCAATATGATTGACACTAGCCTCATATTGTTCTACTACTTTGGCGAGTATTTCTTGTTGGTGTTGAATTTCGTCTATTTTACGTGACAATAATCGCTGTTTTGCATTTAGAAGCATTATGATTTCTTTTAAATTTTTAGTTTTGATAATTTCGGCGATATCCTTCAATGGAACATCCAATTTACGAAAAAATAATATGTCCATAAGTATTACAATATCTTCGTAAGAATAACTTCTATAACCATTCTTTTTATTTTTATTGATTGAAATTATGCCTGCTCTTTCATAATAGCGCAATGTTTCAGGAGATATATCAAACAGATTGGCTATTTCTCCAATTGACCAGCTTTTGTTCATTATGATTACCTTCTTTGATGTTATATATTATAAATACAGCTGTTTTAGTAGGGACCAAACCCCATTGAAAGCAGATGAATAATTTAGGGATTTACCGTGTCGTTACTTCCGCTAGAAGAATGGGGTATTATAAATAAACAGTTAAAATCTTTGCTGTTGTGTAATTTGCTTATTTCCCTAAATGATTCTGTTAATCATCTCATAAATAGTATTAGCTGAGAGTTTCATACTTAAACTTCAATATGATTAACTGAGAACCCTTTAACAAATCCCAAATAGCAGTCTATTACAGAATAACCTAGCTGTTTTTATGTGATAAAGGAAAATTAATTTTTTTTTTAGTTAAAAATCGGATAAAGGTGATTACATTTCAAATTAAGCATGAGTGTAATTATTATTTTTGTGCAGACTAATATAATATTTACAATCTAAATGATATTTTAGAGGTGAGCTTATGAAACAAAAGGCAAATCAATTAATAAATGAAACGTCCCCTTATTTATTGCAACATGCGGATAATCCTGTAAATTGGTATCCGTGGGGGGAAGAAGCGTTTGCAAAAGCGAAATCGGAAGACAAGCCAGTATTTTTGAGTATTGGCTATTCGACTTGTCATTGGTGTCATGTGATGGCGCATGAGAGTTTTGAGGATGAGGAAGTTGCGGAGATTTTGAATAGACATTTTGTAGCGATTAAGGTGGACAAGGAGGAACGGCCGGATATCGACAGCATTTATATGTCGGTTTGTCAGGCTTTTACGGGGAGTGGTGGATGGCCGACGAGCATTTTTATGACGCCTATGCAAAAGCCTTTTTATGCGGGAACGTATTTTCCAAAACATTCTCAATACGGCAGAGTGGGATTTATTGATCTTTTAAAGACAATCGCTGAAAAATGGACGACGAATAAAGCTGAATTAATAAAATCCGCAGAAGCGGTAGTAAAACATTTAGATGGGGCGCAGAAGTATAAAATGGATCTATCAGAATCTATTCTTTCCGCAGCGTTTGCACAGTTTGATGTAATGTATGATGAGAAATTTGGCGGATTTGGTAAAGCCCCAAAATTTCCGACCCCACACAATTTAATGTTCTTACTTGATTACTATGAAAAGTTTAAGGATGAGCAGGCTTTATCTATGGTAGAAAAGACATTAACGCAAATGTATAAGGGCGGAATTTTCGATCATATCGGGTTTGGGTTTTCGCGGTACTCTACAGATGCATATTATCTCGTACCGCATTTTGAAAAAATGCTTTATGATAATGCGCTATTAATAATGGCTTATACGAAAGCATTTATGATAACAAAGAGAGACTTTTATCAAAAAGTTGCAAAACAGATTGCACAGTATGTGATACGTGAACTTACAGATGTTTCAGGGGCTTTTTATTCCGCGCAAGATGCTGATAGCGAGGGAATTGAAGGAAAATACTATGTGTTCTCTGATAAAGAACTGCTTGAATTGCTTGGCAAAGAAAAAGGCGAGGCTTTTAACGCGTATTATGGGATTACTGCACAAGGAAATTTTGAGGGAGCCAATATCCCAAATTTATTACACCATGACAAGTTAGAGGAAAAATATGAGAAAGAACGCGATAAAGTATTTGAATATCGTAAAGCACGAACTAAACTTCATTTAGATGATAAGATACTCACTTCATGGAATTCGATGATGATTGCTGCATTTGCAATGATGTATCGCGTATTTGGCGATAGTACTTATTTAGAAATTGCGGAAAAAGCGTGTAGATTTATAGAGCGTAGCCTTTGTGAAAAGGATAAAGTTTTTGTTAGTTATCGAAATGGCAAGTGTTCAAATGAAGGCTTTCTAGATGATTATGCCTGGTATGGCTTTGCGCTTATGCAGTTATATGAAGCAACACTTGATAAGCAATATTTAAAAAGGGCTATACAGCTTTGCAAGAAGGCTGTGGATGATTTTTATGATGTGGAGAACAGTGGATTTTTCTTGTATGGAAAACAAAATGAACAATTAATTATGAAGCCAAAGGAAACGTATGACGGTGCGATACCAAGTGGAAATTCTGTTATGGCATACAATCTTGTAAAATTAATGCAGATGACAGAAGATGAGAAGTTGACAAAGTTAGTGAAAGACCAACTTGAATTTATGGCTGGGGCTGCAGAAAACTATCCGGCTAGTCATAGCTTTTATTTATCTGCATTAAGTAACTATATTTATCCACCGGCGCATCTAGTATGTGTGCTAAGCAGTTCAGTGGATAAAGAGTATCTAAAAGGGCGGATTCCATTAGGAACAAATCTTATCGTGCTAGAGAAAGAGTCTTCGGAATATAAATTATTGAATGGAAAAGCAACCTTTTACCTATGTAAAAATTTTAGTTGTTTGGCGCCATCAAATCAATTAGATGAAGTATTGCGTGTATAGTATAGCTTTGACTTGGCATTGTAGGCCGGATGAAGTATAATATGGAAAGAAATTCATTGTGATAGGAATTCGACTATTAGATTTTGTAAGAGAGGTATAATCTATGGCATATGTATATAAAACAAAAGGGACTTGCTCAAGAGAAATTTCTGTAGAGCTTGATGGAAATATTGTAAAAAATGTTTCGTTTGTCGGTGGGTGTAATGGGAATTTATCTGGGATATCCAGTATAGTCAAAGGGATGCCGATAGAGCATGTAATAGAACGCTTTGCTGGCACAAAATGTGGTGCGCGTCCGACATCTTGCCCAGATCAGTTGGCGATTGCGTTAAAAGAGGCTTACGAAGAAAGCCAAAAATAAACAGAGTTCTTAATTCAGCTGGAGTTTTCACTCCAACTGAATTTCAAAAATCGTTATCCAAGGATTTAGCCGCTCGCCCGTGCTCTCTTAGTATAACTCCCGCTTGTAGAAGACGGGAGTCTTACAAGAAGAGAACCAAAATCTTTGAGTTTGTGTGAATCAATTATTTCGATAGACGAGAGGGTTAATCATCGGATAAAATAAGTAAAAACAGCCTTTTGATATGAAAAATTATATCAGAAGGCTGTTTTGCTTAATAATTGCGTGCACTGACAACAAGGTTTGTTTTATTGATTCTTTGTGTATATTTATCATAGTCGTTGAGAAGAACCCCCATATAGAGCATATCTACACAGGCGAGTTGGGAAATACGCGAACACATCGTTTCGCTATAAAAGGATGTTTCTAAGTCGCCAGTGAAGAAACATAAATCCGCGTATTGTGTGATTGTAGATGCTTTAAAATTGGTAATTGCAATTGTTTTTGCACCTGATTCTTTTGCTAGTTTTAAGGTATCGACAATGTCCATTGTGCTACCGGAATGTGAGATGGCGATTGCAACATCATCTTTTGTTAGATGTGTAGCACAAATTTGTTGTAAATGGTTATCGGTATACGAACGGCACGTTAAGCCAATGCGAAGAAATTTATTCGTAAGGTCATTTGCAATGCTGCCAGAATTCCCAACGCCGTATACATCAATTAATCTGGCATTAACAACCATGTCGATTGCTTTTTGATAATTTCTTATATCGACGAGTTTTAGGGTATCTTCTAGTGCTTTGGTTGTCATTGCGATAAGTTTTGCGGGAACATCTTTGGTATTATCCTCGCGGCTAATGTGAAGATCGATCAGTAAATCATTATTGTGATCTAATGCGGCTTCACGGCCTAAATCACTTGCCAGTTTTAATTTAAAATGGCTGTAGCCTGAAAACCCGAGGTTCTTTACGAATCTCATCACCGTTGGTTCGCTTACTCCTGCGCTAAGTGATAATTGTGAGAGCGACATTGTATGAATAGAATTGCTATGTAATAAGATATAATCTGCTACTTTTTTTTCTGAGGATCGTAAGGTATTGTAATTATTTTTTATGATAGCCTCATAAGATTCTGATGTATTAATTTTACTCACGTCCTTTTAGTAAATATAACTAATTTAATTATAGATGTAGTATAACTACCCAGTCAATGGGGTTTTGCACAAAAATAAAGATTTTTTGTCGAATTTTACAGTTTTTATATGATTAAGAATAGGCGTGCTTTTTGTGCATACTTTTATTACAGTAGTATTGACATTAATAATCAATATTAATACAATGAATCCTGTATTGTATAATAAAATGTTAATCTTTAAATATAAGGGGGCTAAAAGATGACCTTAGATGAAGTTGTGCGAGGTGCGAGAATTAGAATATTGGATATTCCTGATCAACAAGCACGTGCGCAAGCGATTCGTTTTGGCATTTCCGTTGGCTCTGAGGTTGTTTGTATAGAAAAAATTTTTGCAGGCCCAATTGTACTATCGCGGTCGAAACAGGAAATTGCAATCGGACGGCAATTGGCAAGGCGAATTCAAGTGGAATTGATATAAAGTAAGACTTGATTCAGGTGTTAGGAAAGTTTGAGGTGGTTTTGTGGGATGTCATGATGAACTTTCTCATATAGAAATTCCCCATGGAGCGAAAAAAATTGTTTTGGTTGGGAATCCGAATGTTGGGAAATCAGTTTTTTTTAATGCATTAACGGGGATTTATGTTGACGTATCAAATTTCCCTGGGACAACGGTAGATATTTCGCATGGGAAATTTGGTGGAGATATTGTGATGGATACGCCAGGTGTCTATGGGATATCTTCTTTTAATGATGAAGAAAAAGTAGCAAGAGATGTTATTTTATCGGCAGATATTATTGTTAACGTTGTTGATGCAGTTCATTTGGAACGTGATTTGTTTCTAACGTTGCAGGTGATTGATACGGGAATTCCAATGGTTATTGTATTAAATATGATGGATGACGTACGTAAACAAGGAATCCGTATCGATTTGAAGAAATTAGAAAGTGAACTAGGTGTACCAATTATACCAGCTGTAGCGGTAAAAGGTGTTGGGATAAAAGAGGTAAAGGAAAAGCTTTATGCAGCGCAAGTTGGAAAACAACCTAATTATGTAAGAAAAGCAATCCATGGTATCGTTGATGATACTTGCAGTCAAGCTGATGCCTTACTAATTGCGGAGGGCGATATTCACGTTTCGGCTAGGCATAAAACGATGCCTCGAGAGCACCGTGAAACAATCTATCAAGCACGTCGTGAACGGGTCAATGAAATTGTTGATCGTATTGTTTCGATAACTCACGAAGGATCATCGCTTTCTACCAAAATAGGAAGAATGATGCTTAGACCAATAAGCGGTAGCATTATTTTAGCTGTGGCAGTTACGTTGATGTACTACTTAATTGGTGTTTTTGTTGCACAAGATATCGTTGATATTACAGAAGATCTTATTATGCGGGGCTATTATGAACCAATAGTCAGAAATGTTGTAGGTTTATTTATTCCAGAATATTCAATTCTGGGTGCATATTTAATTGGTGAATTTGGCATATTGACGATGACGGTAACGTATGTGTTTGGTCTTTTGTTACCTTTGGTCTTAGGCTTTTACTTTATTATGTCCATTATGGAGGATTCAGGGTATTTACCGCGTTTAGCTACGTTGATTGACCGCATCATGAATATGGTAGGGTTAAATGGGCGAGCAGTTATTCCGATGATCCTCGGGTTTGGCTGTGTAACGATGGCAACAATCTCTACACGATTAATGGGATCGGAACGCGAACGAACGATTGCGGTAGCGCTTCTGGGTTTGGCCATTCCATGTTCAGCTCAGCTTGGTGTTATCGCAGGTCTGCTGGCTGGCATTGGAGCAAAATATATAGTAGTCTACATATTGGTGATGTTATTGACTCTAGGGGTTGTTGGTAAAGCCCTTCATATGATTTTACCGGGAAAGCCAACGGATTTACTTATTGATTTACCGCCGATTCGATTACCACGCTTAGATAATGTATTGACAAAAATGATGACGAAATCAGTAGCTTTTATAAAAGAAGCTGCACCGATTTTTGCACTTGGTGCAGCAATCGTGACGACGCTTGAAGTAACCAATGTATTAGTCATAATCCAAGATGCTTTAGCACCATTGACCACAGGAATATTAAAGTTGCCAAAAGAGACAGCAAATGTATTTATTATGGGGCTAATTCGCCGTGATTTTGGTGCGGCGGGATTGGCAAATATGGTGTTAGAACCGGCGCAGATGATTGTTGCATTGATTACGATTACCTTATTTGTCCCTTGTATTGCCTCGGTTATCGTGATGTTTAAGGAACGTGGTAAACTAGAAGGGGCGTTAATTTGGTTAGGGTCCTGGGTAGCTGCATTTGCCATCGGCGGCATTGTAGCGCAGGTGATTATTAAATGAAGCATTGTATTAATATAGTCTGTCCTCAATGTGGGTATGAAAATTTAAATGTAAATGAATTAAGATGCATGAGGTGCAATGCTTTACTAATTTTGAAATGTAACGGAAATTGCAGGAAATGTAGTAAAAGTAAAGAGCTTTCGTATCCGAGAGAAGTGCGCAGCATAGATTGATAACCTTGCGCTGCAGTTATGAATGCAGTGCAAGGTTTTTTAGGTCGCTGCAAAGGGCTGAGGGGGAAATACCGTAAGAAATAGCGATATAAATAAGAATGATAAATAGACTAAAAATTCCATGGTATTCAATATATTTAAAGTAGATAAGTTGTAGAAAAATTACTCCAGAATATATCTAAAAGATGTCAAGGGTACGTTGTGAAAGTGGGGCTATATAAGTGGAATCTATAGTTGAAATAACTAAGAGATATATGCAGCATGATCATCAGAAGCAAGTTTGTATAGAGAAGTTAAAAGATGCATTGGCTAAAGGAACAATTACAATTGATCAATTATTGGATATTGCAATAAGTTACGATGAATTGACTGGGCTAATGAATTTTAATTATTTTAAAAAAACAGTTTCAGATATTTTATTGCAAAGCAATGCAACACAAAAATTTTCGATTATCTATATTAATTTGGTGAATTTTAGGTACTTTAATGATAAATATGGCTATGAAGCGGGTGATGATGTCCTTTGCGACTTTGCTAAGGAGCTAACTTTTCATAATAAAATGATTTTATGTGGCTGTCGAGATTCAGCCGATAAATTTATTTTGTTTTCAGAAATGTCAAATTATCAGGCTGATGAAAATATGATAAAGGATAAAATCAACTATTATAGTGGTTATTTTAGTGAGCGTGAAAATAAAAAATATCCCGGAAGCAATATTTCCGCTAAAGTCGGGGTATATATTATTGAAGATAAAACAATCAATGTGTTACATGCGATTGATAATGCAAGACTAGCGCAGAAAGATGTGAATGAATTAGGGGCAAAACATAATATTTATAATCAAAATATGAAACTTAGATTTTGGCAAAGTGCGGAAATGATGCGGTCGTTTTCTTCTGCATTAGCGAATCGGGAATTTATTGTGTATTATCAGCCTAAAGTTACCCTATCTAGTGGAGATGTGGTAGGAGTGGAAGCGCTCGTGCGTTGGCAAAAAGAGAATGGGAAAATTATTCCACCAAATGATTTTATTCCACAGTTTGAACAAACAGGTGCAATCATAAAACTTGATCTTTACGTTTATGAGGAAGTGCTAAAGCAAATTCGTAATTGGGTTGAAATGGGACTGGATATTGTACCTGTATCAATAAACTTATCAAGATGTCATGCTGAAAATAAAAATTTGTATGATGAAATTATGGGATTAACAAAAAAGTATAATATTGAACCGAAATATATTGAATTTGAAATTACAGAAAGTGCATTTACGAATAATGCACAATATTTAATTGAAGTTTTAACGAAATTTAGAGAACATGGGTTTAATATTTCTATGGATGACTTTGGCGCTGGGTATTCTTTTTTAAATGCACTATACGAAATTCCAGTGAATATATTAAAACTGGATAAAGGTTTTTTGAAGCCAAGTGAAGTATCGGCAAAGCAGCGTGAAATCATCAAGCAGGTAGTCGTCTTGGCGAAGAATATCGATTTAAATATAGTATGTGAGGGTGTTGAGACGAAAGAGCAAGCCGAGTTTTTGCTTGGCATTGGTTGTGATATGGCGCAGGGATATTTTTATGCAAAGCCAATGCCGTTAGAGGATTTAAAGCATTACTTGAACAATGAAAAGGTAAAACAGCAATTAAGAAAAAGTTAACGTTAGAAGTATTGTCGTGGTGTTAAAATAAATTCTAGTGATAGTTCGCTTTTTTAGATAAAGCTTAAGATTTAGAAAAGTTTACACGATAACATGTGTAATTGCTCAATGGTGTTTTATTTGGAGGATTTGTCTTATGATTTTTGATTCACATTTACATACAGATTTTTCAGCCGATTCTACAATGTTATTTGAAGAGGCAAAACGAGAAGCCAATAAACAGAAAATTGGAATCGTTACAACGGAGCATTTGGATTATAATTATCCTGATCTAGCCGATTTTACTTTTGATTTTGATGAGTATTTTAAAAAATATAAAAGATATCGCGGCAATGATGTTAAGCTGGGAATTGAAATTGGAATGCGCCCAGAATGTTTAGAAGCGTTGAAAAAAGTCATTATACAGTATCCTTTTGATTATGTGATTGGTTCAATTCACATGGTTGGAAATATTGATATCTATTATGATATTTTCTATCAAGGTAGAGAAAAAGAAAAAGTTTATAATGAATACTTTGATGCTATGCTGAAATGTCTGAAGGTGTATGATTTTATTGATTCGTTAGGGCACATAGATTATATTGCTCGTTATGGGAAGTATGTCGATCCGGAAATTCACTATCATGAATTTAAAGAGCAGATTGACGTAGTTCTTCAAATTGCGGCTGATAAAGGGTTAGCGATGGAGATTAATACAAGGCGTTTTGGCGATAAAAAAGTGATAGATGCTTTAATGCCTATTTATAAGCAATTTAAAGCGAGTGGTGGGGAATTTGTAACTTTTGGGTCTGATGCTCATACGCCACAAGCTGTAGGAAATTATCTTACAACGGCGAATTCATTTGCTAAAGAATGTGGACTTCAACCAGTATATTTTAGTTCGAGAAAACCTATAATTATGCTGGAATAAGCATTTTGTTGTCGAATTTTTTTGTTTGCCTTATGTCAGAATTTTTATAGACAAAATATGGTGGTTGTGCTATGATAAACAAAATAATTACCACCGTTTCATTTATTATATTTTTCTTATAAGCGCAAATAGATAGTTTTTCTTATTTTCTCAGCAAAGAGATTGTAAGGAAATCAATTTGCATATGGGTTCCTCAGTAAAATGGATTTTGCAGTATGTTTGACGAGGGGATAGAGAAGTGAAACATCAATTATTTCAAAATGCTAAATATGTTTTGGGGATAGGCGGCCTTTTCGTTGGGTTGATTATGTATGGAATCACCCTAGCTGTAGAGTTAGGGGCTGTCGATATTACGATGAGCACAATGTGGCTGTTTTTTACTGTGATATTAGCTTCCTTGGGATTGTTAATCGGAAGAATTATAAGTATTCTTCATCATTGGGCATATCGTGATTTTTTGACGGACACTTGGAACCGTAAATATTTTTCGGCTAGAATTAAAGCCGAACTAAAAGATAAAGAGAAGAACGGAAATGATTTATGTCTAGCTTTAATTGATATGGATGACTTTAAAAAAATTAATGATTGTTATGGTCATGATTTTGGTGATAAAGCGATAAGAAAAGTTGCTGATGTATTAAAGGCAAATATAAGAGCTACAGATTCAATTGTCCGTATAGGTGGAGATGAATTTGTTATTATTTTCTCACAGACAGATTTAGCTTGTGCAAAATTGATTGCCGAGCGTATTCGTAAAACTGTGGCAGAAGAATGTGAATATGTAACAGTAAGTGTTGGAGTAATTGAAGTTGGAGAAGCTGCTAGAACAACCGACTTAATACAGGAAATGGACCACATGTTATACCATGCAAAGAAAATGAAAAATTCAGTTACCACGATGGTTATGGAAGCATAAAAGGATTGACAGCGTTAAGCGGTCAATCCTTTTTTGAATCTGGTGAAAGTATAAATTAGATTTTTTTTGAGGAAAAGTAATCTTTTATGTTTGCAATATGGGGCAAAACATCTAAATTTGGTTGATTGTTAAGAATTAATATTGATTGTAATTCTCTAACGATTAATTCACGGTTTTTATTCTTGCTAGTTTGGCTATCTAATGCATGTGCGCTTTTCTCAACAATTAAGTGTTGAAGTTTTGAATATTCTTGTGTTTTTGTGATGATTTGTTGTATTTGCATGCGTATTTCTGGCGATAATTGCTCGGGAACTTTTAATTTTTCAATTTCTTCGTTTATAGCTTGGGAATCTTCATTTATTTGGTCCATCCGAATAGAAGCGTTAATGATTTGAATTTCATCATCTTGGACAAGTCTAGTAATTCGATGATATTTTTGCCAAAGTGAATCCAATCGATCTATTGTTTTGTTGTAGTCGGTATACCATTCAGAAAATATTTCATGTTCCTTGACAAGCTCTTCCTGCTCAGCGATGGTTAAACGCACCGTTGAATCAGTATCGATTGGTTTAGGCAACATAAGAGGAAAGACTAAGGTAAAAGAGCAGGCTAAAATGACAGCAAGCTTATGTTTGTCTTTTATAATCAATGCAATTTCAAGGCTAGCAAAAAGTAAAATGAATAAAGCTAATTGTATTGGAAATGGGTTTAAGTCGGGCATGGAAATACCTCCATTCTTTTCAGCTATTCAAAGCTCATTCTACATGTTTCGTTGATTTCCTGCAAGGGGAATGAATCACAATTATTTTCCTAAAATAGTTGCAGTGTAAAAAAAATCAATTTATACTGAAGATTAATATGTTAATTGGAGGCGGATGTTTTGCGTATACTAGTTACGGGTGGAGCTGGATATATAGGTTCACATACTGTTCGAATGCTGGAAAAAGAAGACCATAGGGTCATCGTTTATGATAATTTAATAAAAGGGCATCATGAATCTGTAAAAAATAGTTGTTTCGTTGAAGGTGATTTATTCGATGCAAAGCTTTTAAAAGAAACGATGGAGAAATATAAAATAGAAGCAGTTGTTCATTTTGCAGCATATAGTTTAGTAGGCGAATCGATGGAAAATCCGCGGTTATATTATCATAATAATGTGAACGGGACTTTGAATTTATTGAATGTAATGCAAGAGTGTGGAATAAATAAGCTGGTTTTTTCGTCAACGGCCGCTGTTTATGGAGAGCCAGAACTGATTCCAATTGACGAATCAGCACGCAAAGAGCCAACGAATGTTTACGGCAGAACAAAATTAATTATGGAAAATGCGATGGCTGATTATGCAAAGGCTTATGGATTAAAGTATATTGCATTGCGTTATTTTAATGCTTGCGGTGCGGATGAGCATGGAGATATTGGCGAAGATCATACTCCAGAAAGTCATTTGATTCCATTGGTGTTGCAAACTTGTTTAGGCAAGCGGGATGCGATTAAAATTTTTGGTGATGATTATCCAACGGAAGATGGGACTTGCATTCGCGATTACATTCATGTGAATGATTTAGCAAAGGCGCATATTTTATCATTAAAAGCCTTATTTAAAGGCGCTGAGTCTGCGGTATATAATCTTGGTAATGGCAATGGTTTTTCGGTAAAAGAAATTATTGAGACGGCTGAGAAAGTCACGGGAATAACGATAAAAAAAGAAATAACGCCAAGAAGAGCAGGGGATCCTGCGATATTGATTGCTAGTTCTGATAAGATTAAAAAAGAGCTAGGGTGGCAGCCTGAATATACAGATGTAGAAAAAGTAATTGCATCTGCTTGGAAATGGCATCAAAATCATCCAAATGGTTTTGTAGAGGGGTAGTATATGGAAAAATTAAATATGAATCGAGATTTTTTTCGAGGCGTATGGAAGTTAACAAAAGGTTATTGGAATAGTGAAGAAAAGTGGAAAGCGAGAGGGCTTTTTGGCATCGTTATTGCAATGAACTTTGCAATTGTTTATGCACTTGTCTTACTTAATCAATGGTATAACGAATTTTATACATCTTTGCAAAATTATGATAAAGATAGTTTTTTGCCGCTTATTGGATATTTTTCTGTAGTGGCATTTACGTATGTTGCACTATCGGTTTATTCAATTTATTTAAGGCAAATGTTACAGATTAATTGGCGAAAGTGGATGACGAAGTCTTATTTAGACAAGTGGTCACAGGCGCGTAATTATTATAAAATGCAGGTGATTGAAAATCAAACGGATAATCCTGATCAACGTATGACGGAAGATATTCGCGATTTTGTGGAATTAACGTTAACTTTATTATTAGGTTTTTTACGGCAGATTACAACGCTAGTTGCTTTTATCGTTATTTTATGGCAGTTGTCAGGTGTCATTGCCTTGCCACTTGGAAGTATGAGTCTTGAAATTCATGGCTATATGGTATGGATATGCTTAATTTATGCAATTGGTGGAACCTACTTAACGACAAAAATTGGGAACCCGCTCGTTAGACTCAATTTTGATCAACAGCGCTTAGAAGCGGATTTTCGTTTTGGGTTAATTCGCTATCGTGAAAATGGTGAAAGCATAGCTTTTTATGGTGGTGAAAAAGCGGAAAATAAAAATGTTGAGGGGCGCTTTAGCTCTGTAGTGAAAAATTATTTTTCATTAATGAAATATCAAAAAAGATTGTCCTGGTTTGTAAATATCTATGGGCAGACTGCAATTATTGTACCAATCTTTTTGATTGTACCAGCTTATTTTGCCAAACAGATCCAATGGGGCGGGATTATGCAGACTTTGACTGCTTTTGATAAAGTACAAACGGCGTTATCGTTCTTTGTTGAGAGCTATGCGACGATTGCACAGTGGCAGTCGGTCGTTAATCGTTTAGTGAACTTTACGAATAATATGGAAAAGGTTGAACAGATCCAAGGAGAAACACAAATCAAACCTGTTCAAGATAATAATTTCCAGGTGAAATCTTTAGATGTTACTTTGCCAACAGGGCGTGTGCTATTAAACAATTTGAATTTTAATATTGCACCTGGCGAAACTATCTTAATTACAGGAGATTCTGGATGTGGAAAAAGTACATTGCTACGAGCGATTTCTGGGATTTGGCCTTTTGGAGAAGGTGAGGTGCAGATTCCAGATGGTCATCAGTGTTTCTTTTTACCACAGCGTCCATATTTGCCTTTGGGAAGTTTGCGTGATGCCTTGCTGTATCCACAGGAGAACAGTTTGGTTTCGCAGCAGGAAATAAAAAATGTAATGGAAAAATGTGAACTTATACATTTTTTTGATAGAGTAAATGAAGTGGATGATTGGTCGCGAATCTTATCATTGGGTGAGCAGCAGCGAGTGGCTTTTGCCAGAGTTTTGTTAGCGAAACCTGATATTGTATTTTTAGATGAATCTACGTCAGCACTTGACGAAAAAACGGAAGCTGTGATGTATAAATTATTAAAAGAAAATTTGCCGAACGCTGCAATTTTAAGTATTGGACATCGTTCGACATTACATCAATATCATAAGCAACAATTGCATTTATTTGGTGATGGAAGTTGGCAGTTTAGTATGATTTGATGGAAATATTCTCGATTGCGACTAAAATTCAGATGAAGCTAAAATTTTCCTGAATTAAGTCTTGTTTTATTGGAGTGAGAAGATGTTTGTTGAGGAACGCAAAGAGCAAATTTTAGAGATGGTGCGTAAATTTGGAAAAGTAAAAGTCAAAGAACTAAGTGAACGCTTTGATGTTACAGAAGATTGTATTCGCAAAGATTTGGCATCATTAGAAAAAAGAAATTTATTAAAACGCGCTTATGGTGGTGCGGTTAGTATTCGCTCTAATCCGCATGCGATCGAAGTGAGTGCAAGGAAATGTCAGAATCTCGAAGGGAAAAGAATAATTGCTAGTAAGGCGGTAGAGCTGATACAAGAGGGCGATGTAGTATTTCTCGATCTTTCTACGACAAATATTGAAGTTGCAAAGTTGATTGCAGTTTCTAATAAAAAAATTACAATTATTACAAATATGCTTGAAGTATTGCTCGTTTTAAAAGAAGCGACCCAACGCGTAATTTTTGTCGGCGGAGAATTAAATGATGAGCGAGATGGTTTTTTCGGCGCAATGACGATACAGATATTATTGCAATTTAAATTCGATATTGCTTTTTTGGGGGCAGCAGGAATTAATGTCTATGATAATGAGGTTACGACGTATGGCGTAGATGACGGCTTGACGAAAGATGCGGCATTAAAGACAAGTCGGCGGACTTATTTATTGGCAGAAGTAAATAAGTTCAGCCATGATGGAAATTATAAATATGCTGCTATCACAGATTTTGATGGTATGATTATAGATATGGGATTAAGTGATGTAGTGAAGAATAAAGTAACACAATATAGTATAGAGCTAATCTAAAATTAAAGGATAGTGTGGGATACCTCATAGAAACAGCCTTTTGCGAGGCTGTTTTTATATTGGTAAAAGGATTTTGTCTAATTAAGTAGAAACTGTCTAGTATTTTACTTTCTTAGGAGAGGGGGCTATAATTTTGGGGAATTATTGGCGACAAGTGCTGAATTGGGATAACTTTTATGAGTTATTATGGCAGGCTGGGAAGTTATTTCTTTTTTTATTGTTTTTGGTTTGCGGATATAGAATTTTATTCATCGGTTTGATGTATACATATTGGGGTTCATCAACAGAAGGGGTGGACATAGTTACTGCTCTTTTCTACGGATTAAGGCTTAGTATGAAAAGCATGGGACTTTTAACAGCAATCAGTTTCTTGGTTGGGTGTATTGGATATTTATATCGTCCATACAAAGGAATGCAATTTTTGCAGATAACAGGCTGTATATGGATAGCTCTATTAACGCTGCTATTCTTTGCGCGAATTCCATATTATGAGCAGTTTCATTCAGGATTTAATCAATTGATTTTTAATACGTTTAAAGATGATACCTATGCATTGTTCATGTCTTTAATAGAAGAGTTTCAACTGCCAGTTCGTCTTTTGGGGGTCGGAATTGCGGGGTTTTTCATTTGTTGTATTTTCTTGTGGTGGCAGAATTGGGGACATATATGGCGGTTACCACACATGTCTAAAGCGAACTATACGATTTGTTTGCGCGTGGTTTTTATTTGTTTACTTTATCAGGCGATTTTATGGATTCGCTTTGGTGGCAGCCTGAGCTATGTTGGGGATATTGATTGGGAAAATGCTGGGGTAACGAAGGATCAATTACTCAATGAAGCAATTCTCGATGATGTGCAAGCATTATATCGCTCTTACGAAATGGATAGCCGATTAGAGAGTTCTACAGGACTAGCGTTTGAGCCAGAGCAAATTCAACATTACGCTGAAGCTTTGTCGGGAAAAAAGCTAAATTCAAATAATTTGGATGATTATTTAAAGCATCATGCTGTTGGCTTGCGTGAGAAACCGCCGCAACATGTTTTTCTTATTGTTTCGGAAAGTTATGCAAACTGGCCGTTACTTTCCAAATATGAGAATTTGCATATTGCGGATGGAGTCAAAGAGATAATCAATCGCTCCGATAGTGATTATCTTGGATCAATGTTGCCTAATGGGATGAGCACAATTTCTGGAGTCATGGGAATTTTGACAGGTTTTGCTGATGCAAATTTATATTTGACACATTTACCAGAAGCGTACCGTGAAGCGTATCCAACGGCAATTGCAGTGAATATGAAAAAACTTGGCTATGAGACGTGCTTTTGGTATGCAGGACCAAATTCGTGGGAGCGGATACATGATTTTGCGTTGGCACAGGGATTTGATAAGTTTTATGGACGCGGTGATTATGGAGAAACAGAAGGTAATGTATGGGGCTGTGATGATGAATATTTGTACAACGCAGTGTTAGATGGTAGTAAGAATGATAAGATGAGCTTTAACTTGGTACTTAATGTATCCAACCACTCGCCGTTTACTGTTGACTTAGAGAAAGCTGGATTTGATAAAGAGTTAGTTCGAAATGCCTTGCCAGAAGAAATGAAAAATGATGAAGACTTATTAAAAAAATTGGGGCATTTTTGGTATGCAGATAAGCAGCTGGCCCATTTTGTAAGTAAGGCTCGAGAAATTTATCCGGACAGTATTTTTATCATCGTTGGTGATCATGCGGACAGATTGAATATAGATAAGACTCCAAATAGATACGAGCGTTATGCAATTCCGCTTATTGTTAGTGGTGTGGGGATTGATAAAAATAGCCTGCCAGAAAGAGCGGCAGGCAGTCATATTAATATCACGGCAACACTAATGGAGTTAATCGCACCAAAAGGCTTTGAATATTATGCATTGGGAGAAAGTTTGACGAGAGGCAATGTAATTGGGATAAATTACGGTTTTTGGATTACGCCAGATGATATTGGAATAACAGAAATTGGCCCACAGCCATATCGCTTTAACGTAAATGCACAGGAAGAGCCAGATATGAAGAAAATTAATGAAACTGTAGAAATGATTCGCAGTATTTCTTGGTGGCGTAGCAAGTACGGTAATCAGTTGGTAGAGAAGAAAGGGTAATTCGTTATGGCAATCTTACATAAAGGAAGCAGAAGTTTAAACGTAAAAGCGAGTAAATACTTTTTATGGAGTATAATTTTGCTTTTATTGCCAATCGCATACTGGATATATCTTTTTAAGTTTAGTGATTGGAGTAGTTTTGGTAATATATATAACTATTTGCCATGTATTTTCTTTTTTATGGCGTATTATTATTGGCGCAGGGCAAAAATATTTCGTGTTGGTGCAAAAGGAGAAAAACAGATACTAAAACACTTAAAAAAATACTTGCCAAATCAATATCGAATTTTTACTAATTGTCGATTGAATGAAAAAAAATGTGCAGATGAAATAGATATTCTAGTTGTTGGTGAAAATGGAATTTTTGCAATAGAGGTAAAGAATCACAATGGATTTATTCGTGGGTCAGAAGAAGAGGATGAGTGGAAGCAAGAAAAAATAGGTAAGCACGGAAAGACTTATTGTAATAAAATGAAAAATCCAATCAGGCAGACAAAACGTCATGCCCATAATATTGCACAATATCTGCGTAGTCAGGGAATACGCCGTCAATGGGTGGAGGGAATTTTGGTTTTTAGCAACCCTGATGCAAGTGTTTTTGTAAAAACAACGAAAACAAAAGTGTTTACTTCGAGTGAAGATGTCGAAAACTATATATTAAACTATGAACCGAGCATTGAATTCAGCCGTGATGATTTTAAACGAACGATTAAGCGTTTGAGAATGCTTTGCTAAAAAAATAAAGCTGCCTATAGGCAGCTTTATTTTTTAAACTTTTTTTGATACCAGAGAATACCGCCGTATACAAGGATGGCAACGATTACTATAATTGCTAATCGATCGATGTTTTTATCATAGTTGACAGCATCATGGCCAATGATGACTTCTAGTGCAGTTGAGGGGAATTTACCGATTAGGTTGGCAATAATGTAATCTCGTAGGCTGATTTGGCTGAGTGCTCCGATGGCCGTAATAATTCCCGAGGGGAAATAAGGTAATGTCCGGGCGATTAGCATCATCTTAAAGCCATTTTCACCACTGAACTCATCAATTTTTTGCAGATAATTGCTCTTAGCAATTAATCGCTCCGCAGAAGAGCGTAAAATACTACGCATCAAAATAAAACTAATGACAACACCTACTGTTTCTGCAAGCCAGGAAATGACAACTCCCCAGCCAATACCAAAAACAACACCGTTTGCGGTTGAAATAAAAATTGATGGCAAAAAGCCAAGCGCGTTGATTAGTACATCTATGATAAAACTAAGCAACATTGCCCAAACTCCAAAAGAGCGTAGATATTCAGCGATTTTATCAATGTCGCCGCTCGTTGTAATTGCCCATAATAAAGGGAAAAAGTTAGGGTTAAATAAATATATGGCAACAATAACAAAAATGAGCAGAGCAAGGACAAAGATTTTTAAACACGTTTCAGTTTTTATTGATTGCAAGGGAGTCCCTCCGATTTATATAAAATGGGGTGACCAAGTTGAGACCGTAGGTGAATCGCTACGCCAATAGGTCGGTCACTGAAAAAGTCTTGTTTCTATCATAGCGTTCTTGTAACAGGATGACAATCTTTAATTTTAAAAAAGTTATTGTAAAAATAAAAAGACAGAAATAATCTGCCTTTTTATAGGATTCTTAAGAAGATAAACTCCCTATGAAGCAAGTCTTATGTTATTTTTCGCTTATTAAAAATTTTTTATCCTATTAATATATTACATGGGAATTTAGAAAAGAATAAAAGGGTTATTTTATATATTTGTTTAATAATGGATATAATTTACGAGCATCAATAGGTTTGATGATTTTATCGGTTATTTTACTCAAATTTTCATTTGTAATAGATGAATCTGATTTTATTGCAATAATTGGGATTGTTTTTGCACAATCATGTGTGCAGTTTCTAATCCTCTCAATCGCCTGATAACCGCCTAATGGTAAATTATCTATATCAATAAAAATTAAATCAAATTCGTTTTTGGATGCCATTAAAAATTTATCGACAATTTCTTGCCCGTTATTGGCTGTAATAATTTTAATGCCTGTAATGTTCAAAAGTTCATAAAGAATTTTTAAATTCGTGTCGTTAGACTCTAATAGCAATACACAATGTCCGGAAAAGTTAAAAGAATGGTGGGGTGTAGATTCGTTTAAGTGATTTTCTGTGGATAATGCGATAAAAGCATCAAAAAGAGTAGATTTGAAAAATGGTTTAGTTAAAACTAAATTTGCTCCATCGGCTTGTATTGATTCAATAGTATGAAGTAAATAATATGCTGAAAAAATCGTAATAAATATATCTTGAAGAGATGTTTCGCGAAGTTTCTTAAGAAGTGTAGGATCTTTATTAATCAAATCATAATTAATAAAGCATAGTTCATAGTACTTCGCCTTAATAAAATCTAATGCACTTTCCCCGGATTTTGCATAATCGTAGGTGAGATTCATTTGGTTTAAAATAAATGAGGCATATTCTACGCTGTTAACATTATCATCGATGAATAGAATGCGAATATTTTTATATAAAGGTGGCACTTTTGATGATTTTTTTTCAACTAAACCAAATGGAAGTGTTACTGTAAAAAAGTTTCCTTTTTTTTCAACGCTTTTAAGAGAAATGGTACCATCCATGCAATCTACCAAGTTTTTTACAATAGATAACTCAAGCCCTGAACCTTTAAATTTTATATGATCAGAAATGAACGCTTGTTCAAGGGTGTGGAATATTTCTTTTTTTATTTCGCTTGGAATTCCAATTCCAGTATCAAAAATTGTAAATTGTAGATAAACTTTATTTTCCTTAATGTCTTCTTGGGTAACAATAAGCTGGATTTTACCATTTTGTTTTGTGCGTTTTAATGCATTAAATAGAAGGTTTAATAAAATTTGATTTAAGCGCATTTGGTCGCCTCGAACGATTTCCTCCGTCATACCCCTTATGATTAAATCAAACTCTATATTTTTTTCTTTGCATTGTGCATAATACATAGAATTTAAAGTAGATAAAGTTTGTGTTAAATCGAAAATTGTATGAGAAATTTTCAATTTAGAAGTTTCAATTGCTGACATATCCAAAACATCATTTACAATGTTCTGTAGTATCTTTGAAGCAAAAGATATTTTTGTTAAATAAAATTTCATTTTGGGGATGTTACTTATATTTTGTTTTGCCAACTCTGTTATTCCAATAATTGCGTTCATCGGTGCTCTTAGTTCTTGTGAAATGTTAGATAAGAAACGGCTTTTAGCTTCATTTACTGTTTTGACCTGTAAAATGGCTTTAGATAATTCTTTGTTTTTTGCTTGTAAGATTTTGATGTGTTGGTGACGTTGTTTTAAGGTATATAAAATAAGAAAAATACAAAATGATGCTAATATAGAGATACATATTAACGGATATTCATATTTATAAATTAAATCTTTGATTGTAAATTTGTACGGCTTAGCTACGGTGTTTTTAATAATACATTGGTCGATTTCAGCTTTGGGTAAAGAATTGATAGTTTTATTTAGTAGGGTGATAAGTCGAGGATCGATACTTTTTAAACATGCTATAGATATTTGTTCATAGGAAAGGGCAGTGGGATGAATAGCAAGGTCTTCAAATTGTGGGTTTTGCAGCTGATAATCAAGAACATAAGAATTTTGAATCATTAAATCGGCTTTATGATTTTTTACGGCATTTAAACATTCTTCAACACTTTCTAAATGGGTTATCTTGCAATTGGGAAAGTTCTTTTTTACAATCTCATCATAGACATCTAGACCAGATAAAATTGCGACTGTAGGCTTATCTGAGGCACTATAACTTTCGCCAGATCTACCGACAATCATTAAAGAGGTTGTAAGGAGAGAACTTGGAATGATAAAATCATTATTTATTAGAGTTGGGGTATCTATAGTAGGATAGACAACAAAAGAAATGTCGTTTGTTTGAAGGTAATAAAGTGGATTTACTCCAGAGGGAATAGGAACAAATTCAAATTTTAGACCAGTAATTTTACTGACTAAGGTCAAAATGTCTTTAGAAATTCCAGCCATTTCGCCAGTGGAAGCATCTTTGAAAGCGATGGGATGACGATTAGAAATGAGACCTATTTTAATGGGTGGCATATTTTGAACGAGTTCAGCTTCCTCGCGTGTAAAAAAAGGCTGAATACTATAATCGCTATTTCCATAGTATTTTTGGTACAAGGCTGTATCAAAATAAGGTGAATGGGTTTTAATCTGCGTTAATGCATCATTAAGTGAACGCATAACATCAATGTCATCTTTTCGAGTAATGAAATAAAGCGGTTCTGGATAAAATTTCGCAATCACCTTTAAATTTATTGGGTGGAATAAACTCCCGCTTAATATAGCATCTACATTTTGTTGCTCTAAAGCAGTAAGCATTTGTCCAGTAGATTCATATTCTATAGGTATATAACTAAAATCATATTCTTTTGCATAATGTGTTAACGTGTCAGATTCAAAACTTTTTTTTACTATCCCAATTCGTTTTCCTTCAAGAAACTTGGCATCGTTATAATAAGCATCTGCTTGATTTGTGTAGATAACGCTCGATTCAAAGCCAATGGGATACTTTGAATAATCAAAATATTCATTACGTTCATCTGTATATTTAACAGGTAACATTAAATCAATATCACCTTTTTTTAAGCTATCCAAGCTATTTCCCCAAGTGTCATTAATAAATTCGTATTCCCAACCTGTATATTTAGCAATTTCAGCTAAATAGTTAACTCCATAGCCATCAAAGCTGCCATCAGACTTTTTCTCAATTAGGTTTGCATAATTGGTATATCCGACTTTAATTATTTTTTGCTCTTTGGCAAACACTTCACCGAATGAAAAGAAAATTGTAAATAGATAAAGAAAGATAATATAAAATAAAATTGGTTTTCTGAGCATTGGATATACCTCCGTGGAAGATCTTAGCGTGAAAATATCAGATTACTTTAGAAATTAATATAATTTTATAGGAGATGATTAATAAAAAAGGAAGAGTTATCCTTTTTGAATTCTATCATGCTTTAAAAAAAACCTCAATAAAATATAAATTTTGAAAAAAATAAAAAATATAACACAAATGATATTGATATTCAATATCATTTGTGTTATATTATCAATATCGACTCTCAAATATATAAATTCAAAGGCTGCTCAATATTCTAACGATATTGGGCAGCTCTTTGATTATAAGCAATATAGAATGTAATAAACTTAGATAAGATTTTCTAAAAAGTATTTTAGGAGAAAACTTTTCATGGAGAAACATTTATTTTTTGATGGATTTTTGCACGAAATTGTTGAAGTGCTAGGAACTGCATTAGATGCAAAGAATCCATATACTTGTGGTCATTCCGAAAGAGTTGCGGAGTTATCTTTAAAAATAGCGAAACAGATGAATTTTACTAAAAAGGAACAGCTTCGCATTCATATTGGTGCTCATTTACATGATATAGGTAAGATAGGCATACCTGATGCAATTTTAAATAAAATAGGAAAATTGACAGGTGAAGAATTTGCGGTAATGAAAAATCATACTTGTATAGGTGCTGAAATTGTTGGAAAAATTAGTGTGTTAGATTCTATTATTGATATTGTTCGCCATCATCATGAGCGTATAGATGGGAATGGATACCCTGATGGATTGAGGGGAAATGAAATATCAATCGGTGCAAGAATTGTATCAATTGCAGATGCTTTTGATGCGATGACGAGTGCTAGAGCATATCGAACGGCCTTGCGTACCGATGAAGCGGTAAAAGAGCTCATCCGCTGCTCGGGAACGCAATTCGATTCATGTATTGTACAGTTATGTAAAAATTATAATTTATTTGATATTGAAAATCATTATCAAATAAATTATAATAAAAAAGCAAGGAGGGATGATTTTGTGTGAGAAATTTGAAAAAATGTTAGCATTCTATGGTGCCCCGACATTAGCAGGGATAAAAGACGGCACCGTAATTTCTTTACAGAAAAAGAATTTTTCTGAGTGGAAATCTTTAATGGAAGAATATAATCAATGTTTAAATTGCAAAGGAATAGAGATTACGACGTTAGTAGAAACTGAGCGTTATATCCTCTTATTTATTTATCAAGAAAAAGATTTAGCAAAAACTTTGAAGGAAGATAGAATCGCATTATTCTTACAAAGACTAGGCTATGATATTGAAGCTTCTCTAAAAGATAAAATTGAACATTTGAAGTTAAGAATGCGAATAAAAAAAGATTTTCCGCATGAAATTGGTTTGTTTTTAGGATTCCCTTATGATGATGTTGTTGGATTTTTAAAGTATAATGGGAAAAATTTCAAGATGAATGGATATTGGAAAGTTTATACCAATGTATATAATGCGGAACAAATTTTTCATAAATATACACGCTGTAGTGAGATTTTTTGCAGAAGATTACAAAAAGGTGAAAGTTTGTTGAATTTATTAAAAGTAGGATAGGAGAGATAAGATGAAAAAAGTTGCAGTAATTTATTGGAGTGGATCTGGAAATACAGAAAAAATGGCGAAAGCGATGAGTAAAGGAGTTGAAAATAGCGGCAATGTTGGCACTCTTTTCCATGTCAGTGAATTTAATATAGCTGATATGGAAAGTTTTGATCGATTTGCTTTTGGATGTCCGTCTATGGGATGTGAAGTTTTGGAAGAAAGTGAATTTGAACCTCTTTTTACAAGTATTGAAGAACTGTTAAAGGGGAAAAAAGTCGCGTTATTTGGGTCTTATGGCTGGGGTGATGGAGAATGGATGAGGAACTGGCAGGATCGTGTAATATCGTTCGGTGCGGATTTATTTGAAGAAGGTCTTATCATTAATGAAGTGCCCGATTCGGAAGATGAGAAAAAATGTGAGCGATTTGGATTTAACTTTGCAATTTGTTAACCTGTTCCCCTTTATAAAATAAATTTTTGATTTCATTTACCGATAGTTTTGATATTTTTGTCAAATTGTCGGTATTTTTGTTTTATGTATACATACTTGCGATAAGATTGAAATAGTATTATAATTTCAAACATGAATGTTCACATGTAAAGCATAGAGAAAAACTTGGTTTATTCTGCTTTGCATAGGTTTTTAGATAGATTTTTTGTAGGAGAGTATTTTCATGAGCGATTTAATTGCAGATATAATGAAGTTAAAAAAAGAACGAAATGCGGTAATTTTAGCGCATTTGTATCAGCCCGGAGAAATTCAAGAAATTGCTGATTTCGTTGGTGACTCTTTGGATTTATCACGTAAAGCGGCAAATACAAATGCGGACGTAATCGTGTTTTGTGGTGTGCATTTCATGGCAGAGACTGCAAATATTTTATCACCGGATAAAATTGTATTATTACCAGCAGCAGATGCTGGCTGTCGTATGGCAGAAATGATTTCAGGCGCTGCATTGGCGAAAAAGAAAGCTGAAATGCCGAATGCTGTAGTTGTAGCTTATGTAAATACGACTGCGGAAGTAAAATCATTAAGTGATATTTGTTGTACATCAGCAAATGCAATTAAAATAGTAAATTCTATTCCAAAAGATAAGGACATTTTGTTTGTCCCGGATAAAAATCTTGGTGCATACGTAAGTGAAAAAACAAATAGAAAAATGGAGTTTTGGCCTGGTTTTTGTCCTGTTCACCATGGATTATTTGTGGAAGAAGTGGAAGATATGCGCGAGGAGCATCCAAATGCAAAAGTCCTTGCCCATCCTGAATGTCCTGCGGATGTTCTTGCGAAAGCTGATTATATTGGAAGCACAACGGAAATTATCAATTATGCAAAAGCAAGTGCTCATGATGAATTTATCATTGCTACGGAATGTGGTGTTTTTCATCAGCTAGAAAAGGACAATCCAAAGAAGAAGTTTTACTTAGCAAGTGATTCTATGGTTTGTCCAAATATGAAAAAAATCAGTTTGGAAAAGATAAAGAAATCATTAGAAACATTAGAGCCGCGGGTAATTGTTCCGGCTGAAATGAGAGAAAAAGCTGTCGGAAGTTTGACTAAGATGCTAGAGGTTTGTCGTTAGGAGTGTGACGTCATGGAGCGTCGATATGCGTTAAATTTTAATACGAAAGAACTTAGACAGATGCGAACGGATTGCCTTGTAATTGGCAGCGGGGTGGCCGGATTGATGGCTGCTTGGAATGCTGCTCACGCAGGGCTTTCTGTCGTTATCGCTGTAAAGGATACGCTGCTTGACAGCAATACAAACAAAGCGCAAGGTGGGATTGCTGTAGCTTTAGGTGCAGATGATTCATTGGATTTACACCTTGCAGATACTTTGGTTGCAGGTGCAGGTCTGTGTGATGAAGAAACAGTTAAAATTGTAGTGAAAGAGGGACGCAAGGAAGTCAAGGAATTGATGAATTTAGGCGCCGTTTTTGACTACGATGAAAATGGGATATGTTTGGGGCGTGAGGGTTGTCACTGTCGAAATCGTGTAATTCATGCCAAAGGGGATGCAACGGGAGCTGAAGTAGTTCGTGCATTACTCGCAGCGGTAAAAGCGCTACCAAATATAAAATTGTTGGAACATCATTTTGTTGTAGATTTATTAGTGGAAGACAATATTTGTGAAGGCGCACTTATTTTACATAAACATAAAGATTTAGAAGTTATTCGAGCAAACTCTGTGATTTTAGCGAGCGGGGGGCTAGGACAACTGTATTGTCATACAACGAATCCAGATGGTGCGACAGGTAGCGGTGTTGCGATAGCATATCGTGCTGGGGCAGAGGTGATGGATATGGAGTTTGTTCAATTCCATCCAACTTCACTTGCTGCTCCGAATATACCAAATTTTTTAATTTCTGAAGCGGTACGTGGCGCTGGTGGTGTGCTTAGAAATGCGAAGGGCGAACGCTTTATGCTACGTTATCATGAGTTAGCTGATTTGGCACCACGTGATGTTGTTGCAAGGGCTATTTTTAATGAGATGCGAGCAGATGAATCAGATCATGTGTACCTTGACGTCAGTGGTATTAAAAATATTGATCAGCATTTTCCAACGATTACGGCAACATGCCTTGATTATGGCATAAATATTATGAAAGATTTTATACCTGTTGCTCCGGCGGCACATTACATGATGGGTGGAGTGAAAGTTGATCGCTGGGGAGAAAGTTCAATTGAGCGATTATATTGCTCTGGTGAAGTTTCCTGTACAGGACTTCATGGGGCAAATCGTCTGGCGAGCAATTCATTATTAGAAGGCTTGGCATATGGGAAAAGGATTATTGATCGGATACTTGCTAAAGGAAATGCTGAGATAAAGCATAGCGAGTGGGAATATAATGAGCTGAGAAAGGCGGCTGAATTAACAGATATTCAAGCGAAGCTGCAAGAGGTAAAACAAGTGATGACGAATTACATCGGATTAATTCGCTGTCAGGATGGGTTAATGAAAGCGGAAGAGTTCTTCAATGCAAAACGCGAATTTTGGTTTAATCGTGAGACGGCGGATATAGAGCAAATTGAATATTTAAATATGTTAACGACGAGTGCCTTGATTTGTTCTGCTGCGAATATGCGTACGGAAAGTCGTGGTGGACATTATCGCAGTGATTATCCAGATCGTTTAGCGTTATGGCGCAAGCATATTATTCAGCGCAAATAGGAGGAAAGAAGATGGAGTTTTCTCAAATACAAGTAAAGCATCAAATTGAAGAGTGGCTCTTAGAGGATATTGGCGGTGGAGATATTACAACCAATAATATCGTACCCAAAGGAGCAAAAACGAAAGCAATTATTCATGCAAAGCAAGAGGGGGTTTTAGCCGGAGTCGATGTAGCTAAACTTGTTTTTCTATCGTTATCAGATTCGATTTCTTTTCATGCTTGCGTTGAAGATGGAACAAAATTAGCAAAAGGGACAATTATTGCCGAGATTGAAGGAGACGCACGGGCGATTCTAACAGGTGAGCGATTAGCGTTAAATCTTTTACAACGTATGAGCGGTGTAGCGACGAAAACAGCGCAGTTTGCTGTATTGCTCGCAGGTACAAAAGCGCGAATTGTTGATACTCGCAAAACTACTCCAGGACTTCGTATGCTGGAAAAGTATGCAGTTACCGTTGGTGGTGGAGCAAATCATCGATTAGGGTTGTATGATGTGGTGATGATTAAAGATAACCATATTAAAGTTGCAGGTGGAATTAGTGAAGCTGTTGCACGCGTGCGGGCAAAAATTGGACATACGGTAAAAGTCGAAGTTGAAGTTGAAAGTATGCAGCAGTTGGAAACGGCACTAAAAGCAAAGGCTGATATTATTATGTTGGATAATATGAGCTTAATGCAGATGAAAGAGGCCGTAGCAAGAATCAATGGGGCGGCAATTGTTGAAGCATCGGGCGGTATTACAGAATCTACAATTGCTGATATAGCGAAAACAGGAGTAGATATTATCTCTTCTGGGGCGCTCACTCATTCAGTGAAAGCATTGGATATCAGTTTGGATATTGGCGCGATAAAGTAAAATTTGATTAAGATGATGTTAATCAGTAAATTACTCATTGATGAAATAAAATAAGAGGTGATTACAAAATTGTTTACGATTTTTGTAATCACCTCTTATTTTATGTATACGCATAAATTATTTTTGTGGGGAGAGTGTCAATAAATACTCTTTTAATCCTAACATGATACAAATAACAATAAGTTCATCTTGCGATAAGCCTAGATCAGCGGCTTCATATTTTGTGATTAAATCAAGCTCATCTGTTAAAGATAAAGTAATCTCTTTTAGCATTATATTCCCCTTTCTAAGGCTAGAATAAAATTATATTTTTTTCATATATTATTTATAATATAAAGTTTATATAAGCTGGCATTATCTTATATTAACTTTAATCATATCTTATTCAAGAATTTATGTCAACAAAATGTAGCTTTATTTAAAATGAGCTACTTTAAGTTGCTAATAGAACTTGTCTAGGGGTTTAATTGCTATAATTAATCACTAAGAGGTGATTTTATTGCATCGACTAAGAGAATTACGTGAGGCGAGGAATTTAAGCCAGGCTGATATTGCAAGAGCTTTAAATATTAGCCGACAGTCATATAATTTTTATGAGAATGATAAAAGAGATCCAGATACACAAACATTAAAAGCTTTAGCGGATTTTTTTAATGTAACAATAGATTATTTACTAGGACGCGATGAGTTTGAGCGTATAAAAAATAAGAAAAATCCTTTGGATAGAAAGGAAAAGCTTTTGTATAAGATTATTTCTGCGGATCCGGATACGATTGCTGAAGTCGAACAGTATTTAGAGTATCTTGAAACAAAAAAGAAGATTAAGTAGTGAAAATAAAAAATGTATTAAAAATAAAAGGGGTTAGACTTTATTGTCTAAGCCCTTTTATTTTTAATACATTTAAATATGGTACAGATGGAGATTATCTCGTATATTATAAAAACAAGTAGGAGTTTGTTCGAAAATGTTGAATTAATGTATTATTAAATTTAGTTTTTTAAGGTGATAGGAGATGAAAATATGGCTGATGAAAGAGACTGGGAATTATTTAAAGAAAAATTCAAGGCAAAATCCCAAATAGATTTAAACCAATATAAAGCAAATCAAATGCAGCGTAGAATTACAAATCTTATGACACGCAATAATGCGAAGACTTATATGGAATTTTTCAAACTGATTGAAAATGATTCCAAACGATTTAGTGATTTTGTAGAATATTTAACGATTAACGTAAGCGAGTTTTTCCGCACACCGGAAAAATTCTCGGAATTAGAGGCAAAAGTGATTCCGGAATTGTTAAAGAAAAACTCAAAACTAAACATATGGAGTGCTGGGTGTTCCATTGGAGCGGAACCTTATTCTTTAGCAATGATACTAAATGATTTAACCCCTCATACGCGTCATCGTATTTTGGCTACTGATTTAGATATTGAAATTTTAGAAAAAGCTAAAAAAGGTGTTTATACGGCAAATGAAGTGAAAAATATTTCTCAGTCGCGAGAAAAGGGTCACTTTAGGCTGGAAAATGATAAATATGTTGTTTCAGAGGATATTAAATCGCGTATTGAATTTAAAAGACATAATTTACTATTAGATAAATTTGAAACAGGTTTTGATTTGATTTTATGTCGCAATGTTGTTATTTATTTTACAGAAGAAGCAAAAGATAAATTGTATCGACGTTTCTTTGAAGCACTTAAACCGGGTGGCGTATTATTCGTTGGTGGTACAGAAGCAATTCTAAATTTCCGCGATATGGGTTACGTTAGTTATCTGCCGTTTTTCTATCGCAAACCGTTTTAGACGATTCCCCAACTGGAAAACAATTTAAAAATTGTTGTGAGATAATTGAGAAGAAAATTTGCTAATGTTCTTTCTTCTACGTTGTTGGCCGCAACTAAATCAATCGTGCGAAGGGTTTTATCATTCATGATAAAATGTACTTCGCCGATTTTTTGTCCCTGATAAACAGGGGCATTTATTTTTTTCGGCACGTTGGTTTTTACGATGAGGTTTTCACGTTTACCTTTAGGAATTACGACAAAAGGTTCTTCGCTAGTTTCCAACTTCACCGTTGTATCAATTCCATATTCTACAGCTATGCGATTTATTTCATTCGATAATTCTTCTTCGATTGGATATTCATACAAATCAAAAGTTTCAAAGCCCCAATTTAAAAGTTTCTGTGAATCTTCCCAACGGTTTTTGTCGTTTAATGTTACTGCAATTAATCGTTGGTCATCTTTTGTTGCACTGGAAACCAAACAAGGTCCGGCTTCATTTGTTGTACCCGTCTTAATCCCATCCGCTTCATCTAGCATCCATAATAACTTGTTGGTATTTTTAAGGTTTTGCTCATGCTCATTACCAGCACTGTCTTCCCAATCAATACTTGTGTTGCGCGTACTTACGATTTCAGCAAAAGTAGGATTATTCATCGCATAACGAGCGATCCAGGCTAAATCATAGGCTGTGGAGTAATGATCTTTCGTTGGCAGACCATGCGGATTTTGAAATTTCGTATGAATAGCACCTATTTCCCGCGCTTTTTTATTCATTTCAACGATGAATTTATCTACGGAACCGGAAAGAAATTCGGCGATGGCAATAGCAGCATCATTCCCTGAGCGCATCATAAGTCCTGTCACCAACTCCCGCAAACTAATTAACTGCCCCTCTTGTAAATGCATAGTTGAGCCTTGTACGGATGCGGCATTTTTACTAATTGTCGTTTTTTCGTCTAACCTATTGCTTTCAATTGCGAGGATAGCGGTCATGATTTTTGTTGTGCTGGCGGGAGCAAGCTGCTTGTTTGAATTTTTTTCATATAATACCTGCCCTGTTTTCGCGTCAATTAATATGGCGCCGGCTGCGTTAATTTCAAGTTGGACAGGCTTGGCGATTACTTCAGTTGGAATAGGAAGCAATAAAGTTAAGATCAAGAATAATTTTATCCAAAAGTGCATAATCGGTAGTCCTCCTCTAAAATCTTTTCAACAGATTATATGGATGGTAAGTCAATTTCATACGAAAGAATATCATAACTCTCATTTCTATTGCGTAGTATTTAAAATAATGGATAGATTAGGGGGGAGACGTGTGAAACGAAAGTGGCAGTATTTTTTTTCAATAACAGCTTTTATTATTTTGGTCGGAGCGAAAATAGGGCAAAGTATTGCTGTAGAAGAAGTGCATATTGTAAGGCATATTGATACGAAGGATAAAGTTGTAGCACTCACATTTGATGATGGGCCCAATGTTAAAACAACTCCAAAAGTTTTGGAAGTTTTAAAAGAAAAAAATGTGAAAGCTACGTTTTTTATTTTGGGAGAAAATGCAGTAGAGCATCCTGAGCTTGTAAAGCAAGCGGCAAGTGACGGCCATGAAATTGCCAGTCATTCTTATACGCATCGCCATTTATCTAAAATGGGCCCCAAAGATTGCGCTGATGAGCTCGCAAAAGCAGAATCTATTATTAGTCAATGTGCTTCAAAACCTAGATATTTTAGACCACCGGGAGGATTATTCAATGATAATGTCCTTGAGGAAGCAAAACGGCATGGGTATACCACGATTCTTTGGTCAGTAGATCCCCATGACTGGCAATCGCCAAGTGTGTCGGAAATGATTAAACGCGTGGAGGATAATGTTAAACCAGGTGGGATTGTCTTGATGCATGATGGGCAGCCTAACTTGCCAACACCCAAAGCATTAGGAACAATTATTGACGATTTAAGAGCGCAAGGATATTCCTTCGTGACCATAGATGAATTACTCAGACATGAAGAAGTGAAAACAACGGGATTTTTTAATGGGTAAAAGGGTCTAATTGATGCCAATATTCGCCGATTAAGAAATCGTAATGTTCCATCACTTCTTTACGTTCTTGGCGTAGTGCTTCAATAGAAGCAAGAATTTCAGGATTTAAATCATAAATTTTATGTTTAGAAACTGTAATTGGGTGCTTGAAATCTTTTAACTTTAAGGCAATTTTATTATTTACTTTTCCTTCTTTTAAAATTCTTCCTTTTTCGAGCAAATCAGAGCCATCATAACGATGAACTAAACAATTTGGAATAAATTTGTCGGTTATATTTTTATTTTCTCCGGAAAAAATAAATTTTGATTGACAATAAGGACAAATTTTTTCTTCTGTGTTTATGTAATTTGAGCAATGATTACAAATAAATTCAGACAAAATAAACACCTCCACGACTATTATGTTCTAAAATGTGTTAAAATATAATTAATAGTTGGTTGGCAAAGATTACTTTTATAAATTTTTATTTAACTATCTTACAACTTTATTTACTGCTTATTATTTTATCCATGGGGGATAAGGTCAAAGCCGGTGTAGCTCATGGATTGGAGTTTTCTTGCAGTAATAAATAGGTTTTTGCTGAAATAGCTTCAGTTATGCCATTGATGGAGGAGTATTCATGTATTGCAATATAGGAATAGAAACAATGTCACGTGCTGAAATGCGTCAATTGCAAAAAGAGAGATTGCAAAAGATAGTGAAGTGGGCACATGAAAAAAGTTCTTTCTATCGTGCTCAATGGGAAAATATAAATGTGGAAGATATTCAATCTTTAGATGATATAAAAAAACTTCCCTTTACAACAAAGGACGATTTAATTGCCAATGCACCATTTGGAATGCTTGCTATGCCAATGAGTGAAATTATTCGGTTACATATGATCGGTGAAGGTAAAAAAGCAATTGCTAGAGCATATACTGCTGGAGATCTTGAGAGAGCCACGGAGATGACTACACGGGCATTAGTTGCTGGTGGTGTAAATATATCTTCGGTAATTCAGATTTGTAGCGGACATTTAACAGCTGATGTGTTAGGATTACAGCATGCTGCTGAGGTATTGGGTGCAACGGTGGTATCAGTCTCTACAGCAAAATTAGAAGAACAATTGGCCGTTATTGATAAATTACATGTATCGACATTAATTAGTGATCCGCAGCGTATTTTACAATTGGTGGTGGCTGCGCAAGCACTTGACTATGATTTACAGTCGATGTCGGTTAAAACAATTTTTTTAAGTCATAATGGAATCAAGCGTAATATGGCAGCTCATATCGCCAGTCGCATTGGCGTAAGAGTATTTAACTTATATTCAATACCGGAGCTTTTTACTCCTGGAATCGCTTGTGCGTGTAAAGCTAAGAATGGATATCATATTCAGGAAGATTACTTTTATCCAGAAGTTGTGAGTTTAGCTGATGGCCAAGTGATTCGGGATGGAAGAATGGGAGAACTTGTATTAACCTCCCTTATTTCAGAAGCGATGCCAATCATTCGCTATCGTACAGGTGTCTTAGTTACTTTAGACCATGAGAAATGCTCTTGCGGAAGAACATTAGCAAGAATACATGTTCCATAAATTTTCCAAATAAAAGCTTGTTTTTTTTCTTCTTGATTGGTTATATTATCAATCGAGGAGGTGTTATTATGTTTGGTAATAAATATCGTCGTACGCTTCGCCAATTAAGTCACGCAAACGATATGACTGATGTGATGAAGGTTGCAGCAGCAGGATTTATTGCTTATCAGGCTGCAAAATATGTAATACGAGAAGTTATGGACTAGTCTCCTCAAGAAAAAGGGTGTTGCGATTGCAACACCCTTCCTTTATATTACTGTTTTTCGTTTGAGCTTACATTTACAATAAGTTAGAGCTGTATGATGAAGTTTAGATGTAGGAGGATAAAAATGACGAAGCAGGTATATGGATATATTAGAGTATCAAGTAGAGATCAAAATGTGCAGCGACAAATGCTTTCCTTTTTGGATTTGGGAATTGAAATACAAAATATTTTTATTGACAAACAAAGTGGAAAAGATTTTGAGAGAAAGCATTATAAAAGACTTTTACGTAAACTGCGAAAGGGAGATTTATTTATTGTTAAAAGTATAGACAGACTGGGGCGAAATTATGAAGAAATTTTGATTCAATGGAGATATATTACAAAAAATAAAAAGGTGGATATACGAGTGATTGATATGCCATTGCTGGATACGACGATTTCAAAAGACTTATTAGGAACGTTTATTTCGGATTTAGTTTTACAATTACTATCCTTTGTCGCTGAGAATGAGCGAGAAATGATTCGAACGCGGCAAGCAGAAGGGATTTTAGCAGCGAAAAAGCGGGGAGTTCGATTTGGCAGGCCAGAAAAAGAAATTCCAAGTAATTTCTCGGCGATTTGTGAATCCTGGAAGAATTCTTTAATAACGCTTCCAGAGGCACTTGATTTATTAGACATGTCACGTAGTACTTTTTATCGTAAAGTAAAAAAATATGCAAATTGTGCTCAATAATTAGTTCAAAAAGTATACTTTTTGGAATTTGATGAAATGGGGGATTTATATTGAAAAACAATTTATTGGATTTATTTACTCAATATACGGATTCTGTTTATCTATCGGATCTGCGTAAGCAGGCGCAAAATAAGTTGAGTAAAAATATTATTAATAAAATATATCTTTACGAGCATTCTTTATATGAGTGGAATGAAGCTGTTAATTATATAACAGGATGTTGGAACATTTTTGAATCTAGAGAAGAAGCCAAAACATATCTTCTAAACTTCTGTGAAAATAACAGGGAATAATGTAGTATAATAAAAAGAGCTTATTTATTAGATGATAACTGATAAATAAGCTCTTTTGCCATTTTATTCGAAGCCCGCTTCGAGCATTTGATGGAATTAGCGCTTCATACAAAATCAAAGATTTTGTTAGGTTCCTTACAGATTCCAACTCTCGATAAGAGACCATAGGCGAGCGGATAAATTTGGATACGCACAGCGGGTCCAAGTGGAGATAAACTTCTATTTGAATCAATTTTTAATTTATAAAAAAGATTATATTGAACGAGATGATTAAAATTAAACAAATTATAAAGGGGGATTGGCTACATGCGATTTATACATACATCGGATTGGCATCTTGGCAGGCTGTTTCATGGACAGCATTTAACCAATGATCAAGCTTATGTTTTAACGCAATTTTGCGACTTGGTTGAAGAGAGTAAAGCGCAGGCAGTCGTTATTGCCGGGGATATTTATGATCGGGCAGTACCGCCAACGGATGCGGTAGAACTCTTGGATGATACATTAGCGAAACTGGTGCTAAAAGCAAAGGTTCCGGTGATTTTAATTGCTGGTAATCACGACAGTCCTGAACGGATTAATTTTGGCAGTCAATTGTTAGCGAAACAAGGATTATATGTGATTGGCAATTTAACAAAAGAAATTCTGCCGATTTGTCTTGAAGATCGTTACGGGGAAGTTGAGTTTATGCCATTTCCTTATGCCGAACCGGCATTAGTAAGAGCGGTGTTTGGTGGAGAAAATTTAATTGATGCGAATGCAGCGATGGAATTTTTGATTGCGCGCAGTCAGCGATTTTTATCGGCGCAAAGTCGTAAGGTAGCGATTGCACATGCCTTTATTGCCGGTGGGACGGTAAGTGAATCGGAACGGACCTTATCGGTTGGGGGAAGCTCTTATGTTGAAAACAGATTATTTCAGCCATTTCATTATACAGCGTTGGGCCATTTACATAATGCACAGTTGGCAGGTGGAGAAAATATTCGCTATAGCGGGTCATTATTAAAATACTCTTTTGATGAAGCAACACAGAAAAAGGGCATTCAGATTGTCGATATGGGCAAAGATGGACAAGTTGCGGTGGAAACGATTCAGCTTACACCGAAACACGATGTCAAAATTATTGAGGGGGATTTTTATACGATATTGCAGAATCGCAATCTGCATCCTTCCAGTAATGACTATATTAGTGTCAAGCTTAGCAACCGTGAGCCTATTTTAGATGTATTTGGTCAATTGAGTGAGATTTATCCAAATCTGATGCAAGTTGAGCGACCAACGTTCATGATGGATGGTGAATTCAGCGAGAAAAAGATTGACCATCGCAAAATGAGCGAAAATGAGTTATTCTCTTTATTTTATGAGCAAGTAACAGGTGAAGCAATCACGAAGGAAGAAAGTAAGGTATTTGCCGATAATTTAGAAGAACTCATGCTGATTGAGCGGGAGGTGAAGCTATGAAGCCTTTGCAATTGACAATGAGTGCATTTGGTCCCTATGCAAGTGAGCAGAGCTTAGATTTTGCTGATTTAAAGGGGCGGAAGTTCTTTTTAATTCACGGGGCAACTGGCGCCGGCAAGACGACGATTCTCGATGCAATTTGTTATGCACTATACGGGAGTGCGACGAGTGACTTAAGGGAAGCAAAGGCGCTACGAAGCGACCATGCCGATCCTTTGGTATTGACGGAAGTTAGCTTTACTTTTGCGATTGGCAATGAAGTTTATCGAGTTCGGCGCAGTCCACGGCAGGAACGGCCGAAAAAGAAAGGTGATGGCGTAACTGAGCAACAGCCGGAAGCAGAGCTTTACAAAATTGATGGTGAAAAAGAGACTTTGCTCGAAGCTAAATATGAAAATGTGACACGGAAAATTACAGATTTACTTGGCTTTCAATGCAGTCAATTTCGTCAGGTTGTACTACTACCGCAAGGTGAATTTCGCAAATTGTTGGTAGCAAAATCAGAGGAGCGCCAGCAAATTATGAAAATGCTGTTTAAGACGGAACTTTATCAACGAATTGAAGAGCATTTGAAGAAGAAGGCGAAAGAAAAGGCTGATGCAATAAAAGCGATATATGAGAAAAAAGAATGGTTGCTTGCCGAAGCAGGTACAGATTCTTTAGCTAGTTTAGAGGAAACAATCGCAAAGTTAAAAATAGAAACAGAAACTGCAAATAAAAAATTACAAACCGTTCAAATTGAATACCAACAAGCGCAAGAGCAGTTAAACGAAGCAAATTTAGTTGATCAAAAGTTTAAAGAATACGAAAGTGCAAAGGAAGCATTTGGACAGGTAAATTTACTTTTAAGTGAGATGGAGGCAAAGCGCAGTGAGCTGGTGATGCTGGAACGGGCAGAAAAATTAGCAGAAGCAGAGAAAATCGTGTGGAAGCTTCAACAAGATAGCAAGCAGTATCAAGAAGCTGAGGTAAAACAGAAACAAGCGGTGGAAATAACGCAGCAAAAAGTGAAAGATGCTCAGACAGCATTTCAAGTGGAGCGGGAAAAAGAAGCAGAGCGTCAATCGTTAGACAATCAAATACTTAAACTTAAGGAGTATGTAAAGCAGACGAGTGCACTGACAGAAACGAAAAAAGCTTGGCAGGACAAAGCAGCTGTAGCGAAAAAAACACTTGTAGAAAAAAATAAAGTTGAGGAAAAACTGGCAAATTTAGAAGCGGATTTACAAAAAATGCTCGAACTAGAACAGGGCTATCTTGTCGAAACGGCTAAAGTAGATAGTTATAAAATGCAGGTGGATGCGTTAAGTAAGGCGGTAGATAAGCACCAGCAATTAAGCAAAGTGCAAAAAGAAATCAGCCGAGCTAAAAATTTGGTTCAACAATTGCAGCTCACGCTAGATAAAGTGCGCGAGGAGCGTCAGGCGATGCAGACGGAGCTTGGTAAGATGCAACATTTATTCAATATCGGGCAGGCAGGTTTATTAGCGAAAGAATTAAAAACAGGCGAACCTTGTCCTGTTTGTGGAGCGAAAGAGCATCTTAAGCTTGCAGTTTTATTAGAAGATTTGCCAACCCAGCAGACAATAGACGCTTTGCAGGAAAAAGTTGTGCAGTTAGAAGAAAAACAAGCAAAATCGCAAGCGGATCTTCAACAAGCAATGATTCGCCAGGAAACGTTAGTTGCGCAAAATGAGCATTTTACAAAAGAATTGGCAGAGTTCGCATCATTTTCACTTGAGGAGCTCAGGCACAAAGCGAATATTGCAAAACAGCAATATGAAACTACGCATACGATTATGCAGAAGTTAGCACCACTTAAAGAAAAAATTGCTAGATATAAGGAATCCCAAGAACGCGGGACAAAGAGACAAAAGGAGATGCAGGAAGCTTTTCAGCGCGCCGATGGCGAAGCACAAGCGCTGCAGGCAGTATTTCAGGAACGTGAGCAATCGGTACCGGAGGAATATCGCGAGCTTGAAGTATTACAAACTTTACTTAGGGAAGGAAGAGAAAAACAGCTTATACTTAAAGAAAGCTTTGAACGTGCCCAGCAAAGCTTACAGGCAGCAAAAGAAGCAGCGGCAAGCGCTATTGCGACTTTGCAAAGTCTGCAAATGAATTTAAAGCAAATACAGACGGAATTTGAAACGGAAAAAACAGCGTTTTATGCGCGCATGGAAGCAGAAGGGTTTGCAGATTTTTCAGCTTATGTACAAATGAGACAACAGTTGGGGGATATCCCCGCTTTGCGTGATAGACTGCTCAGGCTTGACCGCAGTTTTGCCGCCGGCAAAGAGCGTGTGAAAAGAGCAAAAGCTGCAATTCAAGGATTCACTCAGCCGAATTTAGAAGAAATCAAAACAAGCTATCATCATTTGCAAGGAATGCAGGCGCAAGCGATTGGCGACTTGGCAAAATTCAAGTTAGCGTTAGAAAAACAGCAGAAAAACGCGAAGCAGATTCATGCACTGGAAGCAGAGTTAATGAAAATGCAGACGGAAAATGGCGTCTTGGCAAAACTATATCAAGTGACAAGAGGCGATAATAAATTTTCGATGAATTTACAGCGTTTTGTTTTAGGTTCGTTATTAGAACAGGTAACGGAAGCGGCAAATGTGATGCTGAAAACAATGAGTAAATCAAGATATTTGTTACAGCGTACGACAGATGTCGCACGAAAAGGGTCAGCCAGTGGGCTAGACCTCGAAGTGTTTGATAATCATACAGGGATTGCGCGTTCTGTAGCGACATTGTCGGGTGGAGAGACCTTTTTGGCATCGCTGGCACTGGCGCTTGGGCTTGCCGATGTCGTACAGCAATATGCAGGTGGGATTCGTCTTGATACGATTTTTGTCGATGAAGGTTTTGGTACGCTAGATCCTGAATCACTGGATATGGCACTGAATACCTTGATTGAGCTGCAAAATGGCGGCAGGCTTGTAGGCATCATTTCACATGTACCGGAACTAAAGGAGCGTATCGACGCAAGGTTACAGGTCAGCATTGGCAAGCACGGCAGTAGTGCAAAATTTTATGTAGGATAGGTGATTGCGTTGCAGTTAGAATTGATTTATGGTCGCGCCGGCACGGGGAAATCGCAGCTTTGCCTAGATGAAATTCGGCAAGAACTGCGTAATTCTCCGGATGGCACACCGCTTTTATTATTGGTGCCTGAACATGCGACGTTTAAGCTGGAAAAAGAATTGGCGAGTACAAAAGATTTGGGCGGCTTTACTCGTGCTTATGTTATGGGGTTTCGCCGTTTTGCGCATCGTGTGCTTTTAGAATTAGGCGGTGCGTTAAAGCCTCGAATTAGCGACTTGGGAAAGCGGCTCCTTGTACATAGGATTTTGTCAGCGCGAGAAAGTGAATTTAGCGCTTTTGCACGTGCGGCGAAACAAAGAAATTTTACGGAAACGATTGTGAATTTAATCGAAGAATTTAAGAGCTATCGAATTGAATCAGCAGCGATTTATTCGGCAAGCCAGCAGGTAAATGATGTGATGCTCAAGCAAAAGCTAACGGATTTATCGCTGATTTATACGGATTTTGCTGATTATATGGATGGAAAATATACAGATGCGGAAGATTGCTTAAATTTGTTGGCAGAGAAATTGTCGCTATCTTCGTTAGTGCGTGGCGCAAAAGTCTGGATTGATGGGTTCACTTGGTTTAATCCGCAAGAACTTGCGATTCTTAGGCAATTATTGCTTACTGCAGCTGAAGTGAAAATTACGTTTTGCATAGAGGAAATTGATTCATCAGTGCATCAACAAGAGGTGGCACTATTTCACCGTCAATGGCAGACTCGTCAAGATGTCATGCAAATCGCGCGTGAATTGGATGTTCACGTAAAAGAGCGAGAAATGAGTGGACGATATCGTTTTGCTGCTGCTGAAGAATTAGAAAACCTCGAAGAAAAACTTGTCACTGCCAAGAAAATTCAGATAAAGAGTGCAGGAAAAATAAATATTGTGGAAGCGGCAAACCGTCGTAAAGAAGTAGAAGGAATGGCAATCGACATGATTCAAAAATGTCGTGAGCTAAATTACCGTTGGCGTGATATGGCGGTTTTGCTGCGTGATACAGAAAATTATAGTGACCTGATTGCTCATGTATTTTCTGATCTAGAGATACCGTTTTTTCGTGATGGTAAAAGAAAGGCTGTGCATCACCCATTAGCAGAATTTTTGCGTTCTATTTTAGATGCATTGCAGGGATGGCGCTATGAACCGTTATTTCGTGTATTAAAAACAGGATTTTTCTCCGTAAAACGCGACCAAATTGACAAAGTTGAAAATTACGTGTTGATGTATGGCGTTCAAGGGAAAAAATGGCAGGAAGAATGGCAGTTCGGCAAAGGTGCAAACTTTACCGAAGAAGCTTTGGCAGAAATAAATGCAATTCGGAAAACCCTGATTGTGCCGCTCAATGCATTGCAGGAAAAGTTGAAGAGCTGCCAGACGGTCAGTGAATATACAGATGCTTTATATGATACTTTAGAATCTATGGAAATCCCAGAGCAGTTAATCACTCTAGCTGATCAGGCACAAGCAGATGGGCAGTTAGCCGAGGCGCGCGAATATGAACAGTTATGGAATTTAATCATAAATTTATTTGATCAATTGGTCGAAACGTGCGGCGAAGAAAAGTTATCCCTGACGCAATATCAAGAGCTTTTAATCGATGGCTTAGAAGGGCTGGAGCTTAGCTTAATTCCAGCAAGTCTTGATTTTGTGACGATTACGACGATTGAGCAAAATTCTAGTGAAAATGCAAAAGCAATCTATATCGTAGGAATTAACGAAGGCGTATTACCAAAACGCGGGCGGATGGAGGGAATATTAAATGATGCGGAGCGTTTATTGTTACATGAGTCTGGCTTACCCATTGCGCCAGGAACGGGCAGTGATAATTTTGCTGAACGATTCCTCGTTTATTCTGCGTTGACAAGAGCCAGTGAAATGTTGTGGCTGAGTTACCCTCTTGCCGACAATGAGGGGAATGGGCTATTACCTTCTACCTTAATTGAACGTATCCGTAAATGGATAGATGGAATAAAAGTGATGCAGTTACCGCTCGATATTGTACAAGAAGACGATATTTTGCCATTTATCGGCACGGGCAGGCAAGCGGTAAGTGCACTCACCGGCAGTTTGCGCAACTTTAAAAAGACGGGAAATTTACATCCTGTGTGGCAGGATGTTTATAATTGGGCAATTCATACAGAGTCATTGAAGCTGGTATTAAATACATCTTTGACTGGCCTTTTTTATACGAGAGCAGATGATGCACTATCCGCAGAAGTTGCCCGTCAGCTCTATGCAAAACATAAGTACTTGCGTGGAAGCGTTACGCGCTTTGAAAAATTTACTGCTTGCCCATTTCGTTATTTCGCGGAATATGGGTTAAAGTTAAAAGAACGGACGTTATATCAATTGCAAAGTTTTGATATTGGAAAGTTTTTGCATGATGTCTTGCGTTGTTATGGCGAGGCTTTACTTAAAGAAGGAAAACGGTGGCGGGAAATTTCGCCGCAAGAACAACAACTGCGCTGCAGTCGTATTGTGGATACACTAAAAGAACAACCGGATTATATGGTGTTGCAAAGTTCCTCACAAAATAAGCATCTTTTAGCGCGCCTGAAAAAAACCGCGGAATTTTCGATTGCACGTCTTAGTCAATTTGATGCGGCAAGCGCATTTGAACCGATGGCCTTTGAAAAATCTTTCGGCTTAGTGGATGGAGATTTACCACCACTGACTTATCTGCTGAATGATGGTTACAGGTTGTCGCTGACAGGACAGATTGATCGCATTGATTGTGTAGAAGTTGATGGAAACCTTTATTATTTAGTGATGGATTATAAAACAGGGAAAGCAGATGTAGCACTTATTGACGTTTTCTATGGATTAAAATTGCAACTCTTAACGTATCTATTGGCAGTGCAAAAGTATGCTGATTCTATTTTTGCCCGCGAGGCATTGCCGGCGGCAATGCTGTATTGCTTTTTGACGATTCCTTTTATTACGGAATCGAAAAAACTAAATGAGGTAGAATTGAAAAAAGCTTTAGCGAAACAAGGAAAAATGCCGGGCTGGGCGTTGGCAGATGCAGATATGCTAGGGCAGATTGACAGCACCTTTAACGATGCGTTTGGTTTTATTCGCTTTGCCGTAAAAAAGGATATGGAATTTACAAAAGCGACGCAGCCAAATGTAAAAGACAGTGAAGAATTTCAGACGCTGATTGATTTTGTCGGCGATAAATTTACGCAAATTGGCAATCGTATTTTAGCCGGTGATGTGCGTATTGAGCCTTATCAATTAAAAGAGCGTACCGGTTGTATGTATTGTCCTTACGGTGCAGTTTGTCGGTTCGATAAAAGTTTGTCCTGCTATCAATACGAGCAGTTAAACCTACTTGAGGATACGGAAATTATGGAAAAAATTAATGAGGAGGTAACAAAATGGGCTGGTCAAAAGAACAATTAGCGGCAATTTATACGTATGACAAAAATATTCTCGTTGCTGCAGCTGCCGGCTCAGGGAAAACCTCCGTGCTCGTTACGCGGATTATTGAACGGATTCTAGATGAAGCGCAGGATTTTTCAGTCGATAAGGTGCTCGTGGTAACCTTCACGAAAGCGGCGGCTGCAGAAATGCGGCAAAGAATCAGTATGGCGCTTGAAAAAGAACTAGCAAAAAATCCACAGTCACATCACTTGAAACGGCAACAGATGTTACTAAATAGTGCATCGATTACGACGATTGATTCCTTTTGTCAGTCGATTGTGAAACAGAATTTCCACCGTTTAAATCTTGACCCGAAATTTCGCATTGCCAATGAAGGTGAGCTGACGCTGCTTCAATATGAAATGATTGAAGACTTATTTGAAACAAAATATGCAAACCTCGAAAATGAACCGGCATTTCGGTTATTTATTGACCATTATGGGAAGAAGCATCAGGATGATGCACTTTATGCAATGCTTTTGGATATTTATCAGTTTTCACGCAGTAATCCGAATCCAACTGCTTGGCTTGAACAGTTAAAGGATGCATTTGTATTTACCGAGGAAACGGCGATTTGGCAATCGCCTTGGGGGCAAGCTTTACGCGAGAAGGTAAGTGCTGATTTAGCAAGGTGTAAAGAGCTCATTGAAGCCAGCATAAGACTCGCTGAAGATGCAATGTTTACTGCCTATGACAAAACTTTAGCTGCTGATCAAGCGTATATTGATGAGTTTATTATAGCGTTTGAAACTTCCTGGCAAAAGATAGATGAATGTATTGCGAAAAACTCTTTTGGCAGATTGGCGAATGCACCGAAAGATGCAGATGAAGAGGTTAAGGATGCGCTAAAGAAAAACCGTGAAACTTATAAAGCGATCATTACACAATTGTGTGAAAAATTCTTTTATGCAGATTTTGCGGCAATTCGGCAGGAATTTCTGACGATTCAGCCGGTGGCAGCAGCCATTGTCGAGTTAGTCAAGGAATTTGGCGCACGATTTGCAAAAGCGAAACAAGAAAAAAGTATCGTTGATTTTTATGATTTAGAGCATTTCTGTCTAGATTTATTACAGGAAACCGTAGATGGCGAACTTGTTCCGTCCGCTGTGGCAAACGCTTTGCAAGCGAAATATCAGGAAGTGATGATTGACGAGTATCAAGACACCAATGGGTTACAGGAAGCAATTTTGCAGCTGATAAAGCGCGGCAGGCAAGCAAACTTATTCATGGTAGGGGATGTGAAGCAGAGTATTTACCGCTTTCGTCTAGCAGAACCAGAGCTCTTTAATCAAAAATATCAAACATATCCAACGCGTGGTGATTCGTATACATTGATAAAATTATCGAATAATTATCGTAGCAGAGAAGCGATTATTGACGCGGTTAACTTTATCTTTGCGCAAGTGATGACACTTAAAGCGACCGAACTTGACTATCGGGGTGCAGAATTGATTGCCCAAGCAGACTATCCTGTATGCGAGGGAAAAAGTTTTGCTGAACCTGTAGAACTCAATTTCATTGATTGCGTGAAAAGTGATGCTGGTGAAGAAAATGAGGGCGCACAAGACGAGGATATGAGCACCTTTGCACTCGAAAGTGAGTGGATTGCCACTCGAATTGAACAATTAATGCAGGAAGGCTATCAAGTTTATGACAAGGATCGTGGTGGATATCGTCCGCTGATGCTGCGCGATATTGTCATTTTACTACGAGCGGTGAAAGGTAAATCGGATATTTTGCTGGAGACACTGCGGAATCATAATATCCCTGCTTATGCGGAATTGTCGGCAGGCTATTTTGCGGCAATTGAAGTACAAATTATGTTAGCTTTACTGGCTATTATTGATAATCCTCGTCAAGACATTGAATTGGCAGCCGTTTTGTATTCACCAATGGTTGCGCTGACAACGGAGGAACTATCTTTTATTCGGTTAGCTGAGGAAAATGTTGACTTATGGGATGCATTGCTTACCTATTGTAAAAAGAATCATGACAAGCTTGCTGATAAATTAAAGGAGTTTGTCGAACGACTAGAAAAATGGCGAAATGCATCTGCACATAAGAGCGTGCCTGAACTTATTTGGCAGCTGTTTAATGATACGGGGTATTACGATTATGTCGGGAGTATGGAAGGAGGCTTGCTTCGTCAGGCAAACCTTCGGATGCTGTATGATCGGGCGGGAGAATATGAAGCGACAAATTTTCGCGGGTTATTCCGCTTTTTACGCTTTATTGAAAAAATGCGGGCAAAAGAAACGGATTTGTCGGTAGCGAGAACACTCAGTGAGAGCGAAAATGTCGTTCGCGTTATGAGCATTCACAAAAGTAAGGGGTTAGAATTCCCCGTTGTATTTCTTGCGGATCTTGGCAAACAATTTAATATGCGTGATAAAAATAAAACGATGCTTTTGCACAAAAAACTTGGCTTAGGCATTTCAATTACCAGCGGCGGGGATACGGCTCTAGCAAGGCTCCGTTATCCGGGGGTATTGCGCAATATTATTGCCCGGGAAATGGAAAATGAGAGCAAAGCGGAAGAGTTGCGCGTGCTTTATGTAGCAATGACACGGGCGCGGGAAAAGTTAATTCTTGTTGGTGCTGTCAAAGAATTGGCGAAAAAAGCGGCAAAATGGTGCGAAGCAATAACAACAAAGACGCAGGAGCTGCCACAAGATACGATTTTATCTGCGAAAACTTTCTTAGATTGGCTTGCTCCGTCGTTGCTTCGTCATGAAAGCGGCGAAGTTTTGCGAAGATATAGTGGTTATGAAGGCTATGTAGCGAATCCGATGTGGGATGCAAAGGGCGAGTGGCGTATTCAAATCATCCAGGCAGGAGATTTACTTAGCTCCGAACCCGCCTTAACGGAAGTGAATGCAGAATTTTTACAGAAAATTAAAGAAAAAGCAGAGCTGCCTGCTTCTATTCAAAAAGAAGCAGTAGAAGCAATTTTGAACTGGCAATATCCATATCAAGACGCGATTGATAAGCCGGCAAAACTTTCCGTAACGGAAATGAAACGTCGATTTGACAACATTGAGCAGGATGAATTTGGACAAAACATGCTAATGGGAGAAGCAAAGGAGACCAAAACCTTTACCAGACCGCGGTTTAAACAGGAATTGAAAGAATTGACTGGTGCGGAATATGGGACTTTGATGCACAATGTGATGCAACATTTGCCGTTGGATATTAAGTCGACGCAGAGTGCTGTGCGGTTAAACCTTGAAAAAATGGTCGAGAAAGAAATTATTCTTCCAGAGCAATTATCAATGATTAATCTATATGGATTAACTTCATTTTTAAAGAGTGATTTAGCAAAACGGATGAAAGAATCCCAAAAGGTACGGCGTGAATTACCCTTTAGTATGATGCTTGATGCAGGTGAAATTTATGATACAATGCAAAGTGGGAATGAAAAAATTTTCGTTCAAGGGGTAATTGACGTGCTTTTTGATGAAGGGGACAAATTGATTTTGCTCGATTATAAGACCGACAAAGCGGATGAAGAAGAGCGAATAAGAAACCGTCATGCGTTTCAATTGAATCTTTATGCAAAAGCGATAGAAAAGATTTTTAAGAAAAAAGTCAGCGAAAAATATCTTTACTTATTTTCTATGGGGAAGGTAATTCGTGTAGAATGAAAATGAGGTGTCTATGCAATCGCATAGACACCTCATTTAATAATCATTACCTATATCACGTTTTTTCAATACATATAAATCACGTAACATTTCGTTATAATCATCAAGTGATAGCATAACAATATTTTTTTCTTCTTTGCCCATAAGAATTAAACGTTCTTTTTCGTTATGGATTTTATCGGAGTATTTTTGAAAGTCTTTTGATAGCATTGCGGGTGTTACTGCCAACATATTTCATTCCTCCTTTTGTTACATCGTGTCCTTAACAGGATTGCTTTCCAAGTCGTGGATGTTTTGTTGGTTTTAAACTTAATTTACGTATGAGATTCACTGCATCTTTTAGGCTGATATCCTTTCGATCAGTGGGAGTTTCAATCACGCAAATTGGGTTTTCTACGCCTATTTCGCTAGCAGGCATATACACATACTCATTGTTTTCCATATCACCATAGATAATACCTGCTTTTAACTCAGCAGTAACCATTGTACTCATAAATTCACCTAATTCCTAAAACATATCTTTTCTCCATAGAACAAAAGCACATAATGAAGTTAAACCTAAGGCGATTAAAGAAACATATAAGAATCCGTGATCTTCGCCAAAAGGAACATCAACATTCATACCAAAAAAACTTGAAATCACTGTTGGTATCGCTAGCATAATTGTAATCGATGCTAAAAATTTCATGACTAAGTTCAAGTTATTAGAGATAATGGAAGCGAATGTATCAGCCATTCTACTTAAAATTTTACTATACATTTCCACCATTTCTTTAGCCTGCTTATTTTCAATAATAACGTCTTCTAATAAATCTTCATCTTCTTCATAAATTTTTAAAAAACGTTGTAAATTATGACTGGAACGAAGCCTAAGAATCTTGTCCAATACAGCTCCATTGGAACGAATGGAAGCATTAAAGTAAGTTAAACCTTTTTGTAATTCAAGTAGTTGCAATAACTCTTGGTTCTTCATTGATTTGCGTAATTGTTTTTCTATGTCTTCAGACAATTTGCTAATTTGGCGAAGATGTTTTAGATAAACTGTTGCTGATTTGTAGAGTATTTGTAAAAGAAAACGTGTTTTCTTAAATGTACGGAATAAACGAGCTGTATTTTCATTAAATTCCGAAATAACAGGATTATTTTCTAGACATACAGTTATTGTATAATCTTCTGTAATAATTATACCTAATGGTAAAGTATCATAGATATCCTTACCGCGCATAATTGGCACGTTAGTAACAACCATCATACAATTATCTTCTAATTCAGTATGAGAGCGTTCTTCTTCATCCAATGCGGATTTTAAAAGGTCAGGCTCTACCTCAGTAAAATTGCTGACAACTTTCAATTCATATGGCGTCGGATTTACAAGATTGATCCATGCACCTTTTTCTAGTGTTTTAATACTTAATTCGTGCAATAGACCATTTTCCGAACTTTTATAAACTTTTAACATGTAAAAATGATCCCCTCTCCCAAGGGGACATGTCCGAATTTTTAATTAAACAAAAGAAGACTGATAAAAAAACGGACATATCCCTTTAATTTTTTCTATTTTAAGCCACAACCACGAACTAGGGTGGTCTACATCCATTTTTCTCACCAGCCTTATCATTTATTAATTATTACATTAAAATATTACTCCTTACCTTTGTATTAGTCAACCTATAGCACTTGAAAATCTTTAGGATGATAATTTCTATGGGGTGAAAAATTTTATTCAATCGTGGTTAGAATGAAAATAAGGATAAAATTGTAGATTGGAAGAGTTTCTTTGTATGCGAAAATATATTTAATCATACTAATATTTTAAAACAGGAATAAAATATTATCCATGAAATCAAAATAAAATCCTAAAATTTAGCTAATGAAAATGATTGACAAAGTTTATGGATATTGTTATAATACTAAATGTCTTAATACGGAGAGGTGTCCGAGTGGTTTAAGGAGCTGGTCTTGAAAACCAGTGATACCGCAAGGTACCGTGGGTTCGAATCCCACCCTCTCCGCCATAAAATTTTATCATGGAGTGGTACTCAAGAGGCTGAAGAGGACGGTTTGCTAAATCGTTAGGCGCGCAAGCGTGCGTGGGTTCGAACCCCACCCACTCCGCCATTTTAAAGAAGGAATGACTACTGGCTGTAAAGTTGGTGGTCTTTTTGTTATATATTTATTGTGGTAAAATGTATTGACATGGAGTTAGCTCCAGATGATAGGATTATACTAAATAAGAGATTTAGATTGCGGTAATTATGGGAGGTATGAAGATGACGATTACAGAAGTTAGTAAAAAGTATGGTCTTTCACAAGATACCTTACGATATTATGAACGAATTGGTTTAATTCCGCCCGTCCCTAGGAATAAGAGTGGTATTAGAGATTATACAGAAGAAAGTTGTAATTGGGTAGAATTTATTAAATGTATGCGTGGGGCAGGACTGCCGATAGAAGCGCTGATCGAATATGTAGCTTTATTCCAACAAGGAGAAGATACTGTTGAAGCGAGAAAACATATTTTAATTGAGCAGCGCGATTGTCTGAAAGAAAGAATCGATACGATGCAAAAAACTTTGGCTAGATTAGATGGGAAAATTTCAAGATATGAATGTATTGCTGAGGCTGAAAATAAATTGAGGATAATACAAGAACCATAAAAAATAGCACTTTAAGTAAATTTTTTACTTAAAGTGCTATTTTTTATTCATTAGGTTAGGCAAGAGCTAGTCCTTGGATAAATTAAGCAGGTTTCGTACCTGGGCTAATGAGAGATTTTTTTTATCAGCAATTTTTTTTAAGTCCTCATATTCTACTTTACTTCGTTCAATCCCGTAACCATTGACTTTTTTTACATTGATTTTTCCTAGTGGCGTTTGCCTGATTTCTTCCGAGCGATGAAGTTTATAGCGGTTATAGTGGTATTCGCGTATACCGATCGTCGTGGTATGTTTAAATATTTCCTGAAGCAGGGAGTTTTTATCTGTTGATTTGCAGATGCAGTTTAGCATAATACCTGGTCGATTTTTTTTCATGATGATTGGGATAGTGTAAACATCTAATGCACCAATTGAGAATAATTTTTCTTGTGCATAACCGATGTCTTCAGGAGTCATATCATCCAGATTGCAGCTTAATTCGATAACTTCGTCAGCTTCGGAGGTTTCACCCCAAAAACTTCTGACGCAATTTGCAGTAGAAAAGTCTTTATGTCCCATCCCATAGCCAATTTTTTTTACATTTAATATTGGCATAGTCTGGCATGGCGATGCAAAGAATTTTAAAATTGCCGCTCCCGTTGGTGTGCAAAGTTCGCTGTGTATTGCATTGTGATAGATTGGAATGCCTTGTAAGATATAAGCTGTTGCTGGGGCGGGAACGGGAAGAATGCCATGGGCGCAATGCACTTGACCGCTGCCCGTATTGATTGGTGAGACGAGAATTTTATCGGGGGCTAGTTCATCAATTAATAAACAGACATTCACAATATCAGATATGGCATCAAACATGCCGACTTCGTGAAAATGGACAGCATCCTTTGTATTGCCATGAACTCTGCCCTCAGCTTCAGCGAGAATATGATAAATTTTTATAGCGTTGTCTTGCACTTCTTTTGGAATATAGAGGTGTTGAATGATGCTTTCGATATCAGCCAATTTTGCATGTGTATGTGAAGTGTGATGCGGTGCAGGATGGTGATGGTGTATTGCCTGATGATGGTCTTGAATATGTTCATGTTGATCGGAATCAAGCAGTTCCCCTTCTTCTGTTCCATGGATGGAAACTTTTATAAAAGTACCGCAAATGCCACACTTGATAGTAGGGGCGGCTTCTACTTTCACATCAGGTAATCCAAGGGTATTAAACTTTTCTAACATTTTTTCTTTATCCTCAATAAGTTCGAGTAAGGAAGCAGTCAGCATATCACCAGCCGCCCCCATAGAGCAGTCGATATATAATGTTTTCAAATTTTTCATTCCTTTCAAAATAGAAAATAGAATTTTGTTTATTTTTTCTGCATGTGATTGATCATACTAGCTTGGTATGCCGCGCCAAACCCATTATCAATATTGACAACACTCACGCCACTAGCACAGGAATTTAACATAGAGAGTAATGAAGAGACACCGTTGAAGGAAGCACCGTAGCCAACGCTGGTAGGGACACCGATCACGGGACAATCCGTAAGTCCTGCGATAACGCTCGTGAGTGCACCTTCCATGCCGGCAATGGTAATAATAACATTGGCATCCATAATAATGGGGAGGCTTGATAATAAACGATGGAGACCGGCAACACCGACATCGTAAAGTCTAACGACTTCATTGCCTAAAAATTCAGCAGTTAGCGCTGCTTCTTCAGCGACCATCATATCACTTGTACCGCCAGTTGCAATGACAATTTTGCCGAGACCATCCGCTTTTCTCTTTGTGCCAATTATCCCAATCTGCGCGATTTCATCATAATTTAGTGGTAGAACTTCTTTAAGTAAAGTTGCTTTTTCTGTATTAAGGCGAGTGATTAAAATATTGTCCTGACCGTTTTTTAACATGACTGTTGAAATTGCTTCAATTTGCTTGGCAGTTTTGCCAGCACCGTAAATGATTTCTCCTGTTCCCTGCCTTAACGTACGGTGTGTGTCAATCTTGGCAAATCCTATATCTTGAAATGGAGCTGCTTTTAATTGTAAAACGGCTTCGGCAGGAGTTACATTACCATTCGCCACTTGACTTAATAGATTTTCTAATGCTTCTTTATTCATTTTTACCTCCCTGCCAAATCGAGTAAAATCAGCTTGAAATATGGCTGTAAATTTTGTTGAATGAATTCTTTCTGCTCGATCGCCCGAAACATATCCTTTTGGGGAAATTGCAATTGTGCTGCTTCATGATAAATGCGAATGCGAAAATCTTTAAAGCCTAATTTTTGTAGTTCAGTTTCAGCATTCTCTATTATTTTTAATAATGGCGCAGATAATTTTTGATTTGTGGGAATTCGCGTCGCTAAACATGCATAGGCGGGTTTATTCCATGTAAACAAATTAAGTTCTTTACTGCATTGTCGAATTTCGCTTTTTGTCACGTTGCATAAGCGAAGCGGGGATAGGATTCCTAATTCTTGGCTGGCTTTCATCCCAGGGCGGTCATTGCTGTTATCTGAAGCATTTGTACCATCAATTAAGATAGAATACCCATCGGTAGTACTTTGCTCTTTTATCAGATTCATAATTTTTTGTTTGCAGTAGTAACAGCGATTTGATGGATTTGCTATGATTCGTGCATCTTCGAAAATATTAAGTGTTAGGATGGTTATGGGAATAGATAATTCCTTGCCTAACCGCAAAGCATCTTCAAGCTCAAATTGCGGCTGCAATGCTGATTGTACAAAATATGGTTTGATATTGACTCCGTGTTTTTTTGCTATAGCGAGTAAATAGGCGGAATCACAGCCACCGGAAAATGCGAGTGCAACCTTAGGGTAGGTCTGGAAAAATTCATTTAATTTCATATGTATTGTCATCCTTATTCATGTATTCTCCAACCTTGTAAACGAAGGGGAAGTTCTAAGTTGTGAGCAGTTAAGAGCGATTCATTTTGTAAAATATCTAAAGTATTTCCTGCGTTGATTACGCGTCCTTTATCTAATAGGATTACTCGCTCGCAGGTATCAGCGATAAAGTCCAAATCATGGGAGGCAATGATTTTCCCTTGGGGAATTTTCTTTAGCAAATGAAGGATATGACGACGATTCTTAGGATCAAGGCCATTTGTCGGTTCATCCATAAGGAGCATATCGGGTTCCATAACGATAATTGCAGCGATAGCAGTCAACTTTTTTTCCCCGCCCGATATTTTATAAAGAGGGCGCTCTAAAATGCCTTCTAAATTTAATAAAGCTGAAAGCTCCTTTATCCTTTGTGTAATTTTTTCTTCTGACCAGCCATAGTTGCGTGGTGCAAAGGCGATTTCTTCACGAACGGATGGCATAAAGAGCTGATTGTCACTTGATTGCATGATCAGCCCAAGTTTCTGGCGAATAGCAAGATAGTTTTCCTTGCAAATATTAAGACCGTCTACGGTAGCAGTCCCTTGGAATGCAGAGATTAAACCAACAAGTAATTTTAGAAATGTCGATTTGCCTGCACCGTTACAACCAATTAAACCGATAGTTTCATTTTTGTTGATAGAAATAGATATATTGTCTAAAATTATTTTTTGATTATCATAAGCAAATGTTAAATTTTTAAGAAAAAGATAATCGTTCATATTTTCTCCCATCCTTTAATAAAAAGAAAAAAGCAGAGCCAAAACAGTAGATACCCGATATCTGTTTTTGTGATTTTCTGCGAAGTAAGATAAAAAGTTTCTGGTGTATAGTTGCGTAACAGCATACTTTGATAAAGCTGCTCAGCGCGATGAAAACTGTGCAGCAAAAGTTGACCGGCAAATGTGCCCCAATCTTTTAAAGCAATGCCGTGCTGCGCGTTTGTGCGCAATTGATAAGAAAATTGCATATCCATGGCAGTATGTAAAAGGATAATAATATAGCGATACATTAAAAGGATTTGTGTAAGAAAAAATGATGGGACACGTAAAATTCTTAGCGCCGTACAGATATCTTTTATTGTTGTAGATGCGATGAACAAATAAGATGCGGTAATCGTTAAAATGCCTTTTAAAGTAAAGGAAAGAAAGGAGATGATTCCTCCTGTAATGGTAAGGTCGTGAATTTGGATCAGCGGTATTGTGTCAAGAAAAGGATTGGCAATACCGACGAAGAGTGCCAGAGAAAAAAAGATTTTCAGTTTAGAAAAGGTATGATAAAGGTTTAATTTGCTTAATGTAAATAAGATGATTGGATAAGTTGCTAAGATGAGCAATGGCAGTAGCGCATATTTATGGATAGAAGTTACTGTCAGGAGGTAGGTAAAGGTAACAAGTAATTTTATAAGTGGATGGCGACGATTCAGCCAGCTGTATTGCAGGGTAAATTCTTCAAGTGTGCATATTGCTTTTATTGCGTTATGTATATGGTTCATGAATAGTTTTCGCTTTCTTGCGCCTAAAGCGGAAAATTTTGCTCGTTAAAACAATGGAAAAGATGGTTAAGAATGAACCGAAGATTCCGGCTATGCTGGTATAAAAAGCGGATTCAGTCCCAAGTACAGTATAGTCTGGAAAAATTGCAATTGTTTCTTGTAGAGTTGAGGATACAGTTGAAGTTTCACTAAGTGATTTTTCTATGCCGGCTTTTTCTAAAGACCATTCTAAGCCATCGGGATTTTCACTTGCGAATAGGGATAATCCACCGCTAAGCAATAATGCGGTAATTGCAAAAGTAATAATAGCAGGTTTAAGATTGAACTTTGTATCATTATTGTTTAAGATTTCTGGTCGCGATTCGAAAATAAAGCAAAGAATTGCGCCTGTTACCACGCCTTCAACAAGACCAATTGCCAGATGAATTGGCTGCATTGCTGTAAAAAATAAATACATCGGCAATTCAGTTACGTCAGACAGTAATGTCTCGATGACCACACTTCCAGCACCAAGCTGTAGACTTACAATACTGCTAAAAATTGAGGCAGTAAATAATCTGCGTTTGGTGATTTTTTTTCGCACGATAGGATGAAAAATACAAAACCAACTTAATAAGCATGAATAAAATGCCATATTCCAAATATTACATCCTAATGCTAATAAACCACCATCTGCAAATAGTAGACATTGTACGGTGAGTATTGCTGCCATGACAAGAAATCCTTCATATGGACCTAAAAGAGCAGCAGCTAATAATCCACCGCAGAGATGACCGGATGAACCGGTTCCTGGAATGCTGAAATTTATCATTTGTGCGGCGAAGATAAATGCGCCAACAACGCCCATAAAAGGAACTTTGCGTTCATCATTCATTTGTTTTAATTTACGGCAGGCAATTGTCATTGTACTTATACTTGCGATATACATTGCTATACCAATAGATGGGCTTACTAACATATCCGCCATATGCATATAAAAACCTCCTTAGTATTCAATAAGATTACGCTAGTTAGGCTAATCATAACACTTGGAGTTTACTTCAAGTCAAGAATGTTAGCAGAAAAAATTTAAAAAATATTCTTGACTTGAACTGAACTCCAAGTGATAGAGTGATAAATGAAAGAGGCGTTGTATTCAATGCTATTATATGAGGAGAATGATTATGATATGGATAAAGAGAATAAAAATAGGTCTAGGCCGAAGTTTGTAGGGATTTTATGTGTAGTCTTTTTTGTGGCAATTGCGATATATTCGCTTATGCCAAATATGCGTGAACATTCGCAACAGATCACACAATCTACATGGGGAATTGCCGGGGACTATCTTTCGATGGAAGAGACGGAGGCATTCGCAATTCGGCAGGTGATAACGAAAGAGAGTGCGACCTCACGGACGATTATGTGGCAATCTGAGCTAGAGGAAAATGATGCGATTGTGGAATATAAAATAAAAAATTTGTCAGAGATAAAATCTGTTGTAGTGAGCAATAAAAAATTTACGGATGATGGAATAACGCTCTATCTTCATACTGCTAATTTGGAAAATTTAGAGCCACATGTACAATATGAATATCGTATTGGCGACGGAAATAAGCGTAGTAATTGGTATACTTTAAATACAGATACTGGTGGAGACTTTAAAGCGTTAATTTTTCCTGACTCTCAGTCGAATGATTACAGCGGATGGAAAAGGCTTGTGCAAGTTGCGCGAAAAGAGAATCCGGATGCAGAATTTTTTGTGAATATGGGAGATTTAGTTGATAATGGGGAAGACTATAGCCAATGGCAAGCTTGGTTTAACGCAGTTTCGGGTATGGTTGAAACAATTCCTGTAGCACCGGTTTTAGGAAATCATGAAACGTATAATCGGGATTGGAAAGTGCGGATGCCAGAATCGTATTTGAACCTTTTTTCGCTACCTGAAAATGGTGATGCTATGCGGCAAAATCAGTTTTATTCTTTTGATTATGGAGCAGTACATTTCATTGTGCTCAATACACAAATCGATGAAATGGAACAGTTTCAACCGGGCCTTTTGGAAACTCAGCAAAAATGGTTTGTCAATGATATAAAGAATACAAATAAAAAATGGAAAGTTGTTTTGATGCATAAAGATGTTCTAACTTATGAAATAAAAAATAGGACAGATCGTAAAGCTGGAATTTCAGATATTGGCAGAGCATGGATGCCATTGTTCGACGAATATGGAGTAGATGCTGTGCTTACCGCGCATTTACATACTTATCGGCGGCGGGGAAATTTATATAATTTTGAATCAGATACACGCGGCCCGCTTTATATTATCACTGGTGTCGCAGGAAATGTTCGATATCCTGACCTATGGGTGGATCATCCATTTGATCAGGCGACGGCTCCACAGCCGGAGACTGACAATTATATGACGATAGAAGCGTCAGAGGATGTTTTGCGCTTAGCAGCATTTTTAGTTGATGGCAGGAAGATTGATCAAGTAGAAATAAGAAAGTAGAGGAGAGATAACGGTGGAAAAGAAAAAGTTAGGGTTTGGCTTTATGAGGCTTCCAGTCAAGAATGAGAGTATTGATATGAATGAAGTAAATCGAATGGTGGATACTTTTTTGGCAAAAGGTTTTACTTATTTTGATACGGCTTATATGTATCACACGGGGAAAAGTGAAATCGCAATTCGTCAATCGGTAGTTAAACGTTATCCTAGAGAATCTTACACTATAGCAGATAAATTGCCAACGATGTTCCTAAAAGAAGTTGGTGATCAAGAACGAATTTTTGCTGAACAACTGGAGAAGTGCGGAGTAGAGTATTTTGACTACTACTTGTTACATAATTTAGGTGTAATTAATTATGAAATTGCGAAAAAATTTGATAGCTTTGCTTTTGTGGCAGAACAGAAAAAAGCGGGAAAAATAAAATATATGGGCTTTTCATTTCATGATCATGCTGATTTATTAGATGAAATTTTAACTGAACATCCGGAAGTGGATTTCGTTCAACTACAAATTAATTATTTAGATTGGGACAATGAAAGCATTCAATCGCGAAAATGTTATGAAGTGGCGAGAAAACATAATAAATCGGTAATTGTTATGGAGCCAATTAAGGGGGGGACACTTGCGAAAGTACCAGAAAAGGTAGAAGCTTTATTTAGAGAATATCATCCGAATCTTTCAATAGCTTCTTGGGCGGTACGTTTTGCGGCAAGCCATGAAGGAGTTATGATGGTGCTGAGCGGGATGTCTAATATGGAGCAATTGCTAGATAATACAGGTTTTATGCAGGACTTTAAACCGCTTGGACCAATAGAAAGTAAAATTATTGAAAAAGCGGTTGCCTTGATTAATGAATCCATCGCGATTCCATGCACAGCTTGTCAGTATTGCGTAGAAGACTGTCCGAAGCAGATTGATATTCCGAAATATTTTGCTTTATATAATGCGGAAAAACAATCCTTAAATACTGGATTTTCGACACAGGGTGTATATTATGAGAACTATATTAAAACACATAGCAAGGCATCGGATTGTATTGGTTGTAAACAATGTGAAAACCATTGTCCGCAACATATTGAGATTACAAAATACTTAAAGAATGTAGCTGAGACGTTTGAAGGAAAATGAAGAGGGATAGCTTAGAAAAAGGGGATGGATAAATGCATAAAAATATAGTAGTGTTATCGGGAAGCCCGCGTAAAGGTGGCAATTCCGATTTATTATGTGATGAATTTGTGAAAGGGGCATTAAAAGTAGGAAATCAGGCAGAAAAGATATGCTTGGCAGACAAAAAAATTAATTACTGTATTGCTTGTGATGCTTGTAAAAGAAATAATGGTGTATGCGTTTGGAAGGATGACATGGTGGATATACTTGAAAAGGTGATACAAGCTGATGTGATTGTAATGGCAACACCGGTATATTTTTATACAATGGATGCACAGATGAAAACGTTAATTGACCGAACGGTAGCACGATATACGGAGATTAAAAATAAAGAGTTTTATTTTATTGTAACGGCTGCGGATAATAGCATTCCTGCAATGGAAAGAACGATTGAAGGTTTCCGGGGATTTATGGACTGTCTTGATGGAGCAAGGGAACGGGGAATTGTTTATGGGGTAGGTGCATGGAATAAAGGGGATATCAAAGGCAGTAAAGCAATGCAAATAGCATATGCAATGGGAAAAAATATAAAAGAATAAATAAAAAAATGAAGGTTAGGAAAATCATTGCTTTTCCTAGCCTTCATTTTTATAAATCACCAGTGAATTTTTGTAGAAAATACTCTTGACTATCTATTTTTATTTCAGGGTCTTCGTTGCGCTTTTATATTTTTATTATTTTATAGTTCACGTGCTTTAACATTTTCAGGCCGCATGATATTTAACGAATCAAGAAAAATTTTTTTATTGATTGCTCAAAGATAGGGCAGGCAATATATTTGTACAAAAATAAATTGAAATATTTAAAATTGCATAAAAACTATTTACTTAGAGTTAACTCCAAATGATAAACTTAGCATATGAAGAATATGTCGCTTAATTTAAGGAGGGAATATGGGGAAATTTATATTGTTATGGTTGGGGATTTTATTTGTTGGTTTAGTCATTGGAATAGTGTTTTATATCCAACATCCGATGTTTGGAAATATGCCGTCTGGTGAAAGGCTTGAAAGAATAAAAGGGTCACCATATTATATAGATGGAGAATTTAAAAATTTAGAGCCTGTGACGCAAATTGTTGAAGGCAATCGTCTTATTGCTCTGTGGAATTTTATTTTTGGAGAAAAAGAGCAGTTAATACCGCAAAAGTTAATTCCAGTTGAAAAGGTCGATTTGAAAGCATTAAATAAGAATGAAGATATTATTGTTTGGTTGGGACACTCCTCTTATTACATGCAACTCGACGGAAAGAGTATTTTAATAGATCCGGTTTTCAGTGCGTATGCATCGCCGATCTCGTTTATTAATAGAGCGTTTGATGGGACGAATCCATATACTGCTGAGGATATACCCGATATTGATGTTTTATTGATATCTCATGATCATTGGGATCATTTAGATTATTCAACGATCATGAGTTTAAAACAAAGGATTAATCAGGTTGTTTGTGCTCTGGGAGTAGGAACGTATTTTGAGGAATGGGGATTTGAAAAAAAACAAATTTTTGAGGAAGATTGGTTTGCAGAAATACCATTGCAAGACAATTTCGCAGTTTACATATTGCCAGCACAGCATTTTTCTGGAAGGTTGTTAAAGTCCAATCAAACGCTATGGGCTTCATTTGCCATTACGACCCAAAATCATCGCGTATTTTACAGTGGAGATGGAGGCTATGGGAAGCACTTTAAAGAAATCGGTGAGCGATTTGGAAATTTTGATATTGCTATTATAGAAAATGGTCAATATAACAAAGATTGGGCAAGGATTCATATGATGCCAGAAGAGACAGCGCAAGCAGCAGAGGATATACATGCGAAAACATTGCTTCCTGCACATGCAGGTAAATTTGCTTTAAGTAAGCATACGTGGGATGAACCATTTCAGCGCATTGTAGCGGCAAGCGAAGGAAAGAGCTACCGTTTGCTTACGCCGAAACTTGGAGAAATCGTAGAAATAGGAAATGATGAGCAAGTATTTACTCATTGGTGGGAATAGATATTTTAAAATAAGGGAGAGATACGTGTGAAAGAGGATTTCAATAAAGGAATTATTTTTTCAAAAGGTGAGAAAATGCCCGCACCTTTTAATAAAAACTTTAGTGGGCAAGCTTATTTAGAAATGCTTGTAGCTAAAAAGCATTTAATTGTCCAATTGGAAATGTAACGTTTGAGCCTGGATGCAGAAATAATTGGCATAGGCATCCGGGGGACAATTGTTACTGGTAACAGGAGGGCGCGGGTGGTACCAAGAAGAAGGTGAATCCGCACGTGAACTTCACGCTGGTGACGTTGTTGAAATTCATCCAAATGTGAAGCATTGGCATGGTGCAGCGTATGACAGTTGGTTTTCTCATTTATCAGTGGAAACTAATGTTGAAATGGGGCCCCCAGAATGGTTTGAACCTGTATCGAAAGATGAATATAATCAATTGAAATAACTGGTTAAGATTTTTTAGATAAAATAATAAAATGTTGTGGATAGAAGTTGTATTGTTGGAGCAACTATTTTATTTTTAGCTCGATTGAGAAAAATATATAAAAAACAAGCAAATCGACGGGCGATTTGCTTGTTTTACATTGAATTATATAGATAAAGCGCAGGAATTTTATTCTGCTTATTCTTTCTCTTTTTTCTCTGTAATTGTAAAAGGCTCTTTAAACTTTTCTTTTTCCGCTGATACTTTGCGAAGCTCATTTAGCCCTTTGCCTAGAGTTCTGCCGATATCCGGAAGTTTATTGGGGCCAAAAATTATAATACCGATAATTAAAATTAAAATTAATTCAGGAACGCTAAAGCCAAACATAATATATTTCTCCTTTAATATTGATTTTGAATAGTTTAACTTTGTTTTAGCAATGGAATAATGAGAAAATATTTTCGTAATAATGCTTGAATAATCTAATCATCAATTTATTAAATTATTCAAAACTTTTATTTGCTACTTAAAAATCTTGTCTATTTATTGTAATGTATAAAGCACTTCTTTTACAAGGGTAATTTTTGTTGCTCTAGAGTCTGTTAAGAAGGATAAAAGGATAGTTCTTACTAAAAATCCGCTAAGACAGTGTCTTAACGGATTTCTCAGTTTGTATTTTATTTTCTTGGGAAAAATATATTTAATGTTTTTGCATCTTCTTGTTTGCTAAGATATGAGCCGATAATAAACAAAATCCCTGCAGAAACAATGCCGATAACGATTTGATGCAGTCCCATAATCTTAAAGCCATATGCCATGCTCAGACAGTAGGCGATTGTTCCTCCTGCCATAGAGAGAAGCGCGCCCGTTCTATTTGCTTTTCGCCAGAAGAGTCCTAATAGAAGTGTCCAGAAAAATGCGGTTTCAAGGCCGCCAAAAGCAAACATATTGATTAACCAAATAACGCTTGGTGGAACGAGTGAGATGACAAAGACGATAATTCCAATAGAGGCAGTGGTTATTGTGCTGATGCGTCGCACTTTTTTTAGAGATACAGCTTGCCCTTGTTTTTCTTGATGATGCATATAGATATCTTTAATCATTGCTGAAGAAGATACGATAAGTAGCGAAGATACGGTAGAAATGGTTGCGGCAATTGGCCCAATGATTGCAATTCCCGCAAGGAATGGTGGCATTGTTTTTATGATGGCAAGCGGGATAATATAATCGACACCGCCATAGACAGAAAGGTCTTCCATAAGAAAACCCCGTGCAAATACGCCGATAAGGTTTACGCCGATTGTCATTGCACCAATAATCACCGTTCCAATGAGCATTGCCTGATGCAATCCTTTTGTTTCTTTGTAACTGATGCCACGTACTACGGATTGAGGTAATGCAATCGTGAAGATTCCGACAAGCAACCACTGGGTAAAATATAAAGAGTATGGCATATTACCGCCAGCCAGCGGTTCAAGCATTTGAGGATGCAAAGTTTCGATCGTGGTCATTACGGAATGATATCCACCACCTGCATCAAGAACAAAATAAAGGAGAAGTCCAATCCCAATCAACATCATGATTGCGCACCAGGCATCTGTTATTGCAACAGCGCGGAATCCACCGATTGCAGTATAAAAAATAACGATAAGACCAAAAAGTAAAAGTCCCGTTAGATAGCTATAACCAGTAACGGTTTCAAAAAGTTTAGCACCGCCAACGAATTGTGCGACCATCGTTGCGCAGAAAAATAAAACGATGATAAATGCGGAAATATTCGCAAGCAAATCAGATTGATAGCGAGTGCGAATGATATCAATAATCGTAACGGCATTAATTTTGCGTGAAATTAATGCAACCCTTTTGCCGAAAACGCCTAAAACGAGGAAGATGGCGGTAATTTGTACAATCGCCATGTAAATCCAGCCAAAACCGACTTGCCAGGCCATACCGGGACCACCGACAAAAGAACTTACAGAGCTATAGGTTGCGACTGTGGTCATTGCAAGAACAAAGCCACCGAGATCGCGGTTCCCGATAAAATATTGTTGGACAAAATTTTTCATGCGTCCAGAGCTTTCTTGTTGACGGCGAATCATGATACTAAGTATTATCATAAAAGCTAAGAAACAAAGCATTGGAATGAGGATGGAGACATTATTCATCTTCAGTATCCTCCAAATCCATATCTTTGAACACTTTTGTGATTAAAAACCATACGATTGCTACGCCAAATAACCAGGTACCAAAACAAGAGGTAATTACCCAAAGGGGAAGACGAAAAATTTTTATATCGAGTGTAGCTGCGCCAAAACCTGCGATAATCCAAAAAATAATAATTGCTAAAAGTGCTAAGCCGGTTGCTTTTGCTTCCTTTCTGACTTGATGATACTTTTTTTCGTTTGTCATGGTTGCTCCTCTTTGATAAAAAGGCACCCTATATCTAGGATGCCTAAAAAGTGAAAGCAAAATTCTTTCAGCTTAAAATCTCTATGACAGTCCCATTCTTAAGATATAGGCTTATAATTTCATACCTTTTTCAACATTATGTACAGTTATTCATTGAATATACTGCCGATTATATACTATAGCATAGGAATTTTTACTGCTCAAGCCAGAAAAAGGTCTATTTTAAGGAAAGTTTATTGCTGAACAGGCGTTTAAATAATAATTTTGTAAGTTGTGAAGTGTAATATGTTAAAATAAAAGAAAAGTGTAAGAATGTTGGAAGTGAAAGAATGAAACAGCTTGTTATGCATATTGATATGGATGCTTTTTATGCATCTATAGAGCAGCGTGATCATGAAGAGTATAAAGGAAAGCCTGTGATTGTTGGAGGACTTAGCGGTCGTGGTGTTGTATGTACAGCTTCATATGAGGCGAGAAAGTTTGGGGTGCATTCAGCGATGTCAATGGCAGAGGCGAAAAGACGTTGTCCGCAAGGCATCTTTTTGTCATGTAATCATGCATATTATGAATCCGTATCAAGGGAAATATTTCAGATATTTCATGAGTTTTCACCTGTTGTAGAACCTTTATCTCTAGATGAAGCTTTTCTTGATGTTAGTGGAATGGAAATGTTAGTCCAGGATTGGCGTGTGTATGCAGAAAAATTGAAAAAGCGGATTGCTGATGAGCTTGGGCTAGTTGCTTCTGTGGGTCTAGCGCCCAATAAATTTTTAGCGAAGCTGGCATCTGATATGGAGAAACCAGATGGACTAACGATAATTGAAGAACAGGATATCGAGCGTGTATTGAACGATTTACCGATTACTTCGCTTTGGGGTGTGGGGAAAAAGACTGCACAGCAGTTATATGATTTAGGCTTTGTTAAAGTTGGTCAGATTGCCAAAGCAGATGTTGTTTTTTTAGCAAAGCATATAGGTAATCTGGCGTATCAATTAGTGAATCTCGCGAATGGGCACGATGGGCGAAGCGTTGAAGGAACGCCAAAATCTCAATCAATAGGGAATGAGGTAACATTTGCCCATGATTTGATTACGCATGAGCAAATTACAGAAAAGTTTTTGGCTTTGGCAGAAAAAGTAGGTAGTCGGCTTCGTCGTGAAGGCTTTGCGGCGAGAACAATTTCGATAAAAATTCGCTTGGCTTCCTTTCTGACGCTTACGCGTAGCCTGACTTTAGTGGAAGCGACGAATTTTGATGAAGATTTATATCAGATAGCAGTAGAGTTATATGAAAAATGTAAAGTAGCGGAAAAAATAAGATTGCTAGGGATTACAGCCAGCAATCTTACGATACATGAACAGCCTATTTTATTTGCAGAAAATAATAAGAAAAAAGAACTTTATCACGCTGTAGATGCAATTCGAACGCGCTTTGGAAATCACATGATTACGAAAGCAAAATTGTTGAAAAATCGCGATTGATTACTAAAAATAAGTTTACATAACGAAAAAAGACTTACCAAAAGGTAAGTCTTTTTTAAACTTTTGCCCGTAATGCCGCCCTCCGTTATGTCCAAACCTGCAACCCAGCAGGTGGGCATCATAGTTATGGTTTTGCTATCCGTTCAAGACGGTCCAGCAGCTACAAAACATCCGATTCCCTTTTCAAAAAAGTAGGTTGGACATATTGAAGGTATCGTGCATCTCAGGCACTGTTTCTACGTTGTTTATAATATCATAAATCCAGTATGGTTGCAACATTTATCATAGAGAAAATCATGATTTTCCAAATATTTTCACTGAAAAGTTTGTCGTTAAAAAAGGGATTTTGTTATGTTTACATAATATAGATCATTTTTGCAAAATAGTCAAGAAGTTTGTAATGGAAAAGGTTTTTCTTTCCCATTGGCGAATATATAAAAACTGATATGTTTGCAGACTATTTGAGTTTGCCGGAATTTAATGATGAGGAGTTAGTTATGACAACAGAAGAAAAAAATCCTGAAGTGAAAACTACGATGAATTGTATTCTTATTAAACCTGGACAAGATCCAGAGATTTGTGCTTTACCAAATAATCCGTTAGAGCAGGTACAAGCAATTGGTGATATTCTTGGTGGGAATTTCGCAAGTGCGCGTTTATTCGATTTAGGCGATAATAAATCTTTGCATATTTTAGTGAATGACTTTGCTGTGCCGTTAGGATTGATGGCAAATCGTCGTTTTCCAGGCGCTGATAATGAAGAAATTATTTTTGGTAATGCAATCTTCGTTGCAATGGATGATGAACATTCAGACCAAGGCCCAATGGATATTACAGAAGAAGTTTGCAATTACTTTATTGAACAGTTAAAAACTAATTTATTGCCATGTAAAGGCGATGAAAAACCAGATCCTAAACATGAAATTTTTATAGAAAACTATGGAACGCCAGAGCAGCGTAGTTTTAAATGGGTAGAAATCGAAAAACCAGAAAACGTGGATGAATTTATTGCTGCTGGTCGCGCGAAATTAATTAAGCATCCTGAATATGAAGTGATTGAAATTAATGGACGCTATTTTAAACAAGTAACAGTATCAACAAGCCAAGGTCCAATACAATAAATTTTAGATTTTTTTTGTTTTACGTAATAAATTGCATAGATAATAAATGATGGTTGCACGAACTCCAGCTGTATTAAGTAATGTTTTTCGCACTGCTTTTTCGGTTGGAGTTTTAATTTTGCTATCGGATAGGTACAAAGCGACTAACCCGCGTACGATTGTTGTAGCAAAATATGAATTTGGCGTATTTTCTGCATGATTGAAAGCCTGCTGATAGATAAACTGCAGACGCTCTTGCATTTCTTGTTCATTCGAATAATAAAAAATGAAGTTTAAGTCGTTGTTTTGGCGATCCTCTGCTTGGTCAATGAAATAGTCAAGCTGAATATGTAGGCAACTAATCCAAGGGAAATAAGCTTCTTTTAATGTAGTGACATCTTCTGCATTGAGATTTTCTTGATAAGCAGCGGCGGTAAGCATGAACATTCCTAGGGTAGAGCCTGTAGCAGCAGCAAATTCCCAATTTGTCAGCCACGTATTTGTATTTGCATCATTTAACCAATCTTGCATAGCTTGTTCGCGATCTTCAAGTGCAATATGCTTATACGTCTGTAGATGGCTGTATAAAGAAGCGAGTTCTAGCAAATGTATTTGTACTTTATCATAAGATGGAAGTTTTGCTAAAATATCTTGTGAAGTTTTAACTAAACTATTTAAATAGCCGCCATCTTCTTTAAAAGGATAAAAAGCATAGTAATCTTTTAATTTTGCACGGGGATTTAAAGCATCTGTCATTGCAAGGTGCAATTGGGCAAATGCTTTTTCATCGGTGACATTTGCACGATCACATAAATTATCTAAATAGTCGCTGATTGTTTGCAGTGCAACGACGAATTTTACGAATTCAACTCTATTTACCCCTGGGTATAGACTATAAAAGCTACCGCCTTGACAATGAAATTTTTTATCGGTTATGCTGGCTAAGGCTTGTTTTTGCAACTCGCCAAGCATTTTTGTTTCAGCATAAGTTTTCCATACGTCTAATTCCGTATTGACAAGCGGTAAGATCTCAGTAATAAAAGTTTTGATCATGTGTGCGCTATACATAGAATTTTTATAGATGTTCAACATGATATCCTCCGTTCCTTATTGAAATAATTTACCCACGGATAGGACAATATATACTAAACCAGCCGCAATCAATGGTCCAACGGGAATCCCGTTGCAAAAGAAGACACCAGCTATCGTCCCAATAACTAATGAGCTTACGATTTCAGGCGAAGTTTTCAAAAGTGGAATACCAAGACCACCTGCCCAAGCAACGAATACGCCCATCGCTATCGCTACGATTCCTGTAGGTGTTTTAAATGTATCCAGCATAATTCCCATATTGATCTTGCCAGAGGCAATTGGTGCAAGAATACCGATCGTTAATACGATGATACCAACATTTAGTCCGTGTTTTTCGAGAATGGGGAACCAGTCGTTAAAGCCAAGTAATTTAATGAGCATGAGAACTGTCGCAGCAATTGCAACGGAATTATTATGTCCAATCACTCCGAGAACGAGAATGATGAGTAAGGGAAGGTAATCTAGATTCATGGATATCGCCATCCTTTATTATTGTATTATAGTTCTATTTGAAAAATTATTATATACTTTAGCGTTTTATTAGGCAACTTTTTGGAGAGGATTTACTTATAAGATATGCTTGTTTTATTTATTTATAGATAGAATGAAAACATCCCTGCCTATAATTCTATGCAATTTTATGTTTTAAGGTTATAATATTACTATGTCTGAAAAGTTAACTTTGATCTATGGAGGATTTATGGAATGGAAAATTTATATAGCGTAGCGGTTCATTTTGAAGAAGATAACGGATACATTGAATATGATATACAAGCAAAAACAGTAAATGTAGTATTAAAAACACCGGAAAAAAAAGCGGAAGTAGAAGCGTATTTGAGTGCATCTCATGAAATTAATGTACCAAAAGATACATTAATGGATTTTGAAAAGCGTGTGATTCAACCATTAAATAGTGTGGAAGAGTTGAAATTGGCACTGACAAGAATGTGGGATGCTACAGAAGTGTACGTAGACTGGAGCAGACCAGTTGGTGTAGAAGTATAAAATAAAATGTACCCTATAGTAAATGCTGAAAAACCATTACCTATAGGGTACATTTTTATTTGACGAATAAAGCAATCAAAAGGAATGCTTTATTCGTTAGAACTTGGCGGAATAAATGTCCGTGTGCCAAGTTCATTATCTAAATAAAGAAGATCTGTTGGCTTGTCTCCGATTAGCTGAATTTTATTTAACACCTCAGAGGTGCTGTCTTCTTCTTCTACTTGTTCACTAATGAACCATTGTAGAAAAATTTGTGAAGCAAAATCATTTTCATCCATTGCAATTTTATATAATTTGTTAATGCCTGCAGTTACTTGTTGTTCATGCTCAAGAACTTTTCTGAATGTTTCAAGTGGAGTGCCAAAATCGCTTGGTGGTGCATCAATAGCTTTTAAAATGACTTTTTCACCACGACTTTTTATATAATCATAAAATTTTAGAAAATGAAATGTCTCTTCTTCATATTGTACTCGTAGCCATTTAGCCATTCCTTTAAACCCTTGATGTTCAATATGCGCAGACATTGCTAAATATAAATGAGCAGAATACATTTCGAACTTAATTTGCTCATTCAGTGTATTTAACATTTTTTTAGATATCATAATAAAATCCCTCCGAAATTATTATTTGTATGTCAAATGTTAGTATGTACAAAAATCTTTGATTAAATTTGGTTTATATAAATAATTCGTATGTGAATTGGCAGGGGATTAAAAGTAAGAAGAAAACGAAGGATTAAATTGTTCACATAAAAAGTGAGTTATCCACAAAGTTATACACAAAACCCATGTTCTTGTGGATAAAGTACTTTAAAGTTAAAATATTATCTTTGTATACATAGAAAATAAGGGAAATAAATATGATTTATAATGTGGATAAAATAGAATGTAATTTGGAAAATCATGATTTATTATGTAAAATTAAGGGATATTTGAACTTTTCCCTAGGAAAATCCCCAAAACTTAAAAAGTTATCCACAAAACTATCCACAAAATTACTCGGAGTGTTGATAACTTAGGGTTTTGTCAATAAATGTGTGAATAAGATAGTGCAGGGATGTGGATAAAATGAGATATTTCTGTGAAAGAATATTTTCTTGCTGTGATTGGCAATAATTAGGGAATAAAGACGGGGAAAATTTTCTAGAAAGAGATTACTAAAAATATTGTTGACAAATAAAAAACGTAGTGGTAATATAATATCTGTTGATTGCAAGAGCAATAGACAATGACTCTGTAGCTCAGTTGGATTAGAGTATTTGACTACGAATCAAAGGGTCGCAGGTTCGAGTCCTGCCAGGGTCACCATTTTAAAATTTAAGCCTCGGAGGTATCCGGGGCTTTTGTGTTATATGACGAATCCATTTTGGAGTCGTCATATTTTTTTGCGAAAAAATGAATCTACTTCATACTTGAATTCGTCAAAAAATCAAGTATAATAATTGAAGTATGATTTTTGGGGGTGAGTGTATGGCGGAAGTGATTAACCGTAGGGAGAGAAAAAAGTTGCATTCTAAAAAGGTGATTACTCAAGCTGCCCTTAAATTATTTGGACAGCAGGGATTTTCCGATACATCGATTGCAGATATTATGAATGAAGCTGATTTAGGTATAGGGACGTTTTATAATTATTTTCAATCAAAAGAAGAGATTTTAAAAACCTTGCTTGGCGAGATGATTGCAGAAATTTATCAAGTGTATGAATCGTTTCCAAAGGATGAAAAGAGTTCGGCTGAATTTTTATCAGAGGTTTTCTTACTCACTGCTCGCATTTTAGATAAAAATCGTTTTGTATTACCGCTTTTCGTTAGTGCGGCGCAAAAGAGCGCAATGATAAAAGAAGAGCAGCCTGCTGAAACAGAAAGTAAAATGGGCTTTAAAAGAATTTTTGAAGCGATTATTCGACGTGGACAAGATTTAGAGGAATTTAGAAAAGATATTCCGGCAGAAGTCATTACGGAAATTTTTCATTCGGTATTTCAAGCAGCTGCATTTAGTCGCTTAGAGCTCGATTTTTTAACAAATGTCGAATATAAACTTAAAATTATTTTAGATGGAATTGAGCTAAAATAAGTGGATAAGTTCATTGACCGTGAAAAAAAATATTGTTAATATATAAAAGATGAATGCAATTCAGAAATGAGAGTCGTTCTGTTTTGTAATTGGGAAAACAAAATAAATTTGAGAAAGTTTTATAGGTGATAAAAAAAGATGATAAGCGTTACGAAATTATTATTTTCGACTGATTATTTTGGTGATTCACTACGTTATACAAAAGGTGCGGCAACAACAAAACATGGTGTTCGCGAAGGTGCTGGTCCTGTAGTAGTATGGAATTCTACACGTACTTGTAATTTATCTTGCCGTCATTGTTATATGAGTTCGGAAGCGAAAAAGTATGAAAATGAGATGACGACGGAGGAAGCAAAGAGATTTATTGATGATTTAGCTGAATTTAATGTGCCTGTACTATTATTTTCTGGCGGCGAGCCTTTATTGCGCCCAGATTTCTTTGAATTGGCTACATATGCGGCTCAACAGGGAGTACGTCCTACTTTATCAACGAATGGTACTTTGATTACGCGCGAAATTGCGCAAAAAATTAAGGCTATCGGTGTTGGCTATGTTGGTATTTCTTTGGATGGATTACGTGAGGTAAATGATAAGTTCCGGGGAAAAGACGGTGCGTTTGCTGCGGCGATGCAAGGCATTCAAAATTGTGTAGCAGTAGGGCAACGCGTTGGACTGCGTTTTACGATTAATCATCATAATTTAGAAGAATTAGATAATATCTTTGACTTTATTGAAGAAGAAAATATTGATCGCGTATGCTTTTATCATTTGGTGTATTCGGGGCGTGGAAATGCTATGATGGACGAAGATGTCACGCCGGAAGAATCACGTAAAGCAATGGATATTATTATTCGTCGGACGCGTGATTTTGAAGAAAGAGGCTTGAAAAAAGAAATCTTAACTGTAGATAATCACTGTGATGGTGTATATATGTATCTTAAAGCGCTTTCTGAGGGCAATGACAAGTTAGCGGAGCAAATCAAGGAGTATATTTCAATGAATGGTGGTAATCGTTCTGGCATCGCATTCGGAGAAGTTGATCCATTGGGGTATGTGCATCCGGACCAATTTACGCAGCATCACACGTTTGGTAATGTACGCGAACGTAAATTCGGCGATATTTGGCAAGATGAATCTCATGCAATTATGGCAGGGTTAAAAGATCGCAAAGTATTATTAAAAGGCCGTTGCAGAGAGTGCAGGTTCTTAGATAACTGCAATGGGAATTTCCGTACACGTGCAGAAGCGACGACAGGCGACTTTTGGGAGTCTGATCCGGCATGTTATTTAACAGACGAAGAAATCGGAATTAAGTAATAAAGGAGAGATAACAAAATGATTATTTCTTGGAATACGACAAATGCTTGTAATATGTATTGTGATCATTGTTATCGTGATGCCGGTTGCAAGGCGGAAGAAGAATTAAATACGAAAGAAGCAAAAACGCTTTTGGAACAAATCGCAAAAGCGGGCTTTAAAATTATGATTTTTAGTGGTGGAGAGCCATTAATGCGTCCAGATATTGTTGAATTGGTTGCTTATGCAACTTCGCTTGGGCTTCGACCTGTTTTTGGTACAAACGGTACATTGATTACCCCGGATATGGCGCAGAAATTAAAAGATGCTGGTGCGATGGGAATGGGAATTTCTCTTGATTCTTTAGATAAGGACAAACATAATCAATTTAGAAAATTCCCTAACGCGTGGGAAGGCGCTGTACAAGGTATGCGCAATTGCCGTGCAGTAGGGCTACCTTTTCAAATTCATACGACGATTATGGATTGGAATGAAGCAGAAATTGAGCAGATTACAGATTTTGCTGTAGCAGAAGGCGCGGTAGCGCATCATTTCTTTTTTTTAGTGCCTACAGGCAGGGCGAAATCTATTGAAGCAGAATCGTTAAGAGCACATGCTTATGAAGATACATTAACTCGCATATTAAAAAAACAAAAAGAAGTTAATATTGAATTGAAGCCAACTTGCGCACCTCAGTTTATGCGCATTGCTCGTCAAATGGGTATGAAAATGCGATTTGGTCGTGGTTGCTTGGCAGGAACGTCTTATTGTATTATCAGCCCGCGTGGACAAGTACAGCCTTGTGCTTACTTGAATATCCCATTGGGAGATGTGCGCGAAACTCCATTTGATGAGATTTGGAAAAATAATGAGGTTTTAAATAAGTTACGGACTTTGGAATATAAAGATGGTTGTGGGAAATGTGAATATAAAAAATTATGTGGTGGTTGCCGCGCTAGAGCTGCATATTATAATGATGGGGATTATATGGCGGAGGAACCATGGTGTTTATATCATGGAAGAGCTGGTCAATAAATTCACAGTTTAAAAATAGCTGTTGTTACTCTAGAGAGAAAAAGTGTTACAGGGGAAATTCCTGTAACACTTTTTGCCATAATATATAATGTTTGCTATTTTATTGCGTTTTATAGTAAAATTGAATTATTCATTATGGTGAATGTAGAATAAATCAACGATTGTTGTAAAATAGAAGGAGGGTATCATGGTAAAATTAATTTTGACTGATATGGATGGAACTTTGCTTGATAGTCATTTTCGCATGCCAGAGGGCGTAGATGAGACAATTTCCCAATTAGCCGATCGGGGTGTTGTTTTCGGAGCGGCGAGTGGACGTCAATATTATTCCCTCATTAAAAGTTTTGAAAAACATGTGAATGAAATGTTATTCGTCGCAGAAAATGGAACTTATGTAGTTTACAAAAAACAGGAAATTTTTTCAAATGCGCTGCATCGAGATTATTTAAATGATGTTTTAAAAGTAGCTCAGCAATTTCCTAGTTTGCACGTCTTAGTATCAGGCAAGAAAAAAGCATATTATCAATCAACAAATGAAGTTTTCTTAAGAGAATTGGATAAGTACTATAAAGAAGTACAAAAGGTAGATAACTTGCTTGATTTATCAGCGATAGATGATGAGTTTTTAAAAGTTGCAATGTATGATTTGGACCATGGTGCCGAAGAGAAATATCATTCATTTGAACATTTTCGTGGTCATCTGCAAGTTGCAGTGAGTGCAGATTGTTGGCTTGATGTGATGAATCTAGGGGCAACGAAAGGTGCTGCGGTAAAGCATATTCAAGATGCACTTGGAATAAGTTTTGAAGAAACGATGGTCTTTGGCGATTATATGAATGATTTGGAAATGATGAGCAGTGCGTATCATAGCTATGCTATGGAAAATGCTTTAGATGAAGTGAAAGAAGCAGCGAGATTTATTGCACCAAGTAATGACAAGCATGGTGTGCTGGTTACGATTAGAGAAAAAATATTGAAATAATAAGGGTTTTGAGAAATAGTTGCATTATTTGTTGAAACATCCTAATATATATTATGTTATTTGTAATGAGCTGTGTGAGGGGTTGAATTACGTGAAGTTTGATTATCATATGCATTTTGAATATGGAAGTTATGATTTAGACTGGGTACGGGGTTTTTTTGATAGTGCGAAAACACGTGGAATAGATGAAATTGGCATCTCGGAACATAGTCATGGATTTATTGAATTTAAAGAATTATATTATGATGAATTGATTATCGATGATTCAATCGTTGGACAATATCAACAAAAATGGTTGAAGAAAAATAAATTTAAATATTCACTTGATGATTATTTTAATTTTATGAATTCTTTAAAAGAAAAAGGGTATCCTGTAAAAACTGGGATTGAAATTTGTAATTTTAAAAATCAGGCGAAGATAAAAGAGATCATTAATAAATATGATTTTGACTATATCATTGGTTCTGTACACTTTTTAAAGGGCTGGGGTTATGATTTTTCTGATATAAAACAAGTATGGCAGGAACATAGCTTAGCAGATATTTATCATTGGTATGCGCAGGAGATTGAAAATCTTTGCGAAAGTGGTTTATATGACGTATTAGGGCATCCTTTTAACATTCGTTTATTTAAAAATTTACCTGATTTTTCTGTTGATTCTGTTTTGGTGAGAGTAGCTAAAGCTTTGAAAAAAGCGAATATGGCAATCGACATTAATACGGGGACACTTTATCGCTATCCGATTGCTGAAATTTCACCATATCCAGATTTCTTAAAAATTGCACGTGAATACGACTTACCGATTATTACATCTTCTGACGCGCATCAACCGGAGGACTGCGGGCGTTATATTGATAAGGCAGTTGAATATGCGAAAGAATATGGATATGAAGGCTCATTAATTTTTACGCATCGCAGGGCGGAATTTAAAAAATTTTGATTGACTCTGCTTTAAATAGTCATGATATAATGGAGGTAGAAAAATGATTGCTTTAGGCTGTGACCATGGTGGATATGAATTAAAAGAAGCGATAAAAAAATACTTAGATAAACAAGGCGTTGCTTATAAGGATTTTGGAACAAATTCTATAGAAAGCGTAGATTATCCGGAATATGCGGAAGCTGTTGCTAATAGTGTTGCTTCTAAAGAAGCTGAAAAAGGTATTTTAGTATGTGGCACAGGTGTTGGAATGTCGATTGCAGCAAACAAAATACCTGGAATTCGGGCAGCATTAATAAGTGATTGCTTTAGTGCAAAAGCGACTCGTGAACATAATGATTCTAATATTCTTTGCTTAGGTGGAAGAGTGTTAGGTGAAAATCTTGCGCTTATGATTGTTGAGATTTGGTTAAATACTGCATATATCGGTGCACATCATGCAAAACGCTTAGAGATGATTCAAAAAATGGAAGATAAAGCAAAGAAATAATTGCTTAATAAAAAAGAATATAAATTGATTTATTGGTGATGAAGAGAAAAGTATTGTAGATATATGCAGTATTTTTCTCTTTTTTTACCAAGAAAAACTTACCAATATAGATAGATTCAAAGGTATTTCTAAAGAAATCGCGTATATAATAGGATAAAAAGGAAATATAAGTGGATAAAATAAAAAAAAAGAGGAGTGTTTTTACAATGAAATATGACGTTACCATTACTGCAATTGGTGAAGTTGTACAAGATTTATTGGATTCCTCAGGTGATTTGATTTTATTTGATACATGCCCAATTGAGGCGCTAGGTGAAGTTTCAGTTATGCACACGATAGGTGAAGTTGGAGATATTCAAGTAGGCGATACAGTGAGTTTTGGGAATAAAAGCTATACAATAATGGCAATTGGTGATGAAGTTTTGAACGGATTAAAAGAAATTGGCCATTGTAGATTAAAATTTAATGAAATGACATCAACTTGTTTACCGGGACAAATCATTTTAAAAGGTGACGGTTTACCGGAGCTAAAGGTAGGGGAAAAAATAATTTTTGAATAAGCAAATTAGAGAAATAAATGTTTTGGATAATGGGAGAATGCTATGTTTTTGATTGAACGAAGAAAAAAGATTATTGAATTCTTAAATCTACAACAAAAAGCTACTGTGAAAGAATTGGCAGCTACACTTAAAGTTACTGAGGTTACTTTAAGAAGTGACTTGAAAGTGCTTGAACGAGAAGGTTTAATTAAGCGGGTACACGGTGGTGCAGTTTTAATTGAACAGGAGAATCCGGAAACTTCATTCATGTCTAGAACAGAAGAAAATAAAGATAAAAAGATTATGATTGCACGCAAAGCTGTGGAAATGGTGAAAAGTGGACAATGTTTACTTTTAGATGGAAGTACGACAATTTTGGAATTTGCAAGAATTCTAAAAAAGATGCCGCTAAGATTGACGGTTGTAACAAACGGCATTTATACTGCGCTGGAATTAAGTGAGAATCCACAGATTACTGTTATTTTAGTCGGGGGTGTATTGCGCGTTGGGTCTACTACGCTTGAAGGGACATTGGGAACGCATGTATTGAATAAATTAAACTTTGATATTATGTTTACGTCTAATAATGGTTTTACAATAGATGATGGACTGATGGATTTTAATGTTTATGAAGCTGATTTAAAACGGGCAATGGCGAATGCTGCGAGAAAATTGGTAGCACTTATGGATTCTAGTAAATTTGATAAGTCGTCTTCTGCCTCTTTTGCACCAACACGTCAAATAGATACTTTAATTACTGATGAATTTATTTCTGTTGATACGATAGAACAATTGAAGAAATTAAATGTTCAGGTTGTAATTGCATAAGAATTTAATATTTATAGGGAAAAATAATTCGATGATTAAACTTATTAATCGTCGGATTATTTTTTAAAATTTGTACTATTTTATAAAAACTCTGCATAGAATATATTGGTAATTTTCTAAAGGAGGAAAAAAATGTACAAAGCAAAAAACTATCCATCACTATGGACGATAACAAGTGTAAGTAATCTTCTCATGAAAAATCATATCAAATTATATAAAGGCTATGTTGAAAACACGAATGTAATATTAAATGAATTAAAGCAGAAAAATGAAGATTTAATTTGTCGCCAATCGATGAAGTTACGATTGGGTTGGGAATTTTCAGGGATGAGGCTACATGAATATTTCTTTGGCAATTTAGGAAAAGAACCAATGATTCAGAGTGGAGAATTATTAGATTGGCTGAATCATTGTTTTGGTAGTTTTAATGATTGGCAGGAAGATTTTATTGAAACAGCAATGACACGTGGCAATGGATGGGCGGTACTTTGCCGCGATAACCATACAGGGAAGTTGATGAATATATGGATACAGGGGCATGCTACAGGCACATTGATTGGTTGTCAGCCACTATTGGTGATAGATGCCTGGGAACATGCGTATATGATTGATTATGGATTAGACCGTAGAAATTACATAGAACGAATCATGAACGAAATCAATTGGGCGGTGGTAGTTGATCGATTTTGTAAAATAGGGATATAAATACATATAAAAATACAGGATAGTAAAGGAGCATGTATTGCTATCCTGCATTTTCGGAAGATTTTTGACAAAAAAATAGATATTTGCTATACTGTCATGTATGAATATGCGGTCGTAGCTCAGACGGATAGAGCGGTTGCCTCCTAAGCAATAGGCCACAGGTTCGACTCCTGTCGATCGCACCATTAGAATAAATGAGTTTCGGAATTTACCGGAACTCTTTTTTTTATTGTTTTGGGCAAATAAGATTTTCTAAATAAACAGATTCGAATGGGTGCAGAGCATTTGTACTCATTTTTTTATTGTATTAAAGCTTTAATAATAAATAGAAGGTCTTTTGATAAAACTGGTAAAACTACTTTGCGAGTGTATTTAGCCGTTGCATAGCCTTGCAATAGCAAGGTTTAAAGATGATTTTGTGGAGTTATGGTAAATATATCGGGGGGAAGAAGTGACGATTATAAGGGGGGACTAATAGTATCGAAATAAGTATAGGAAGACATGCGCCGGATGAAATAGAAAAGATGCAAGAAAATGAAAGGGCTAAATAGGCTCTTTTTTTTATCAAAATTTATATATTTACCTATTTAAAAATTACTTAATCAAGAATGTATACAAGTGAAAGACAGTAAACAGACGAAAAAGAAAACTGAATTAAGAGGTTTGTAGATTACCGGATTTCAAAAATCCTTATAAAAGAGGAGAAATGAAAATGTTGTACAGATTAAATGATGAATTTACAAAAATTGAAGAAACAGAAGGGTTAATGCAAAATTTAAGTAAAGAGCAAAGTGTTGAACTTGTAACTTGCATTGAAAATCCGCAAAAAGATAGTGGTGTAGTATTACAGCCAAAAGAAAAATTAAAATTCACAGCAAAACCCGATGAATTTATTTATGCTAGATGCGTAGAAAATGGAGGGGTTATGGCAAATCTTAGTGTAGTAAATTTAGCTTTTGCTTCAAATGCTAATATAAAACATGATCATGATGATCGCTACTATACAGAAGCAGAAATTGATAAACTGCTTGCACAGTTAGATTTTAATCAAATTAATGATTCTGAAATTTTAACAACTAAAACATGGTCAAGTCAAAAAATTAGTTCTGGTTTTAATGAAAAAGCTGATAAAAATCATACACATAAAGAAATTATTGAAGAATTGAAAGGTGATATCGAAGAAGTAACAAAAAAAGCAGGAATAAATTTATTAAAACGCAATAAGGCCTATGTAATTGGAGATATAGCATATAGTTCCAATCTTCCAAGCTGGGTAAGATTGGAATGTATTACAACTGGCACAACGGCAAGTATAGAACCATCGTTTTTGAATATTACACAAGCAGGTATTTTGGTTACAGATGGCACGGTGGTATTTATCGTTGATGATGTTAGGGAGGGAAACAGGGTAGGCGATATCGTCATGCGTCATACATTGTGTGATGGCTTTGTTAAAGCAAATGGAGCAGTATTAGTAGCAAGCGATTATCTGCGATTGAAGAATTTTGTTGTAGAAAAAAGCTTAAGTGTATCAGCGACAGACTGGCAAGCGGGAATGCAAGGATTGTATGTATATGATGAAGCCGCAGATACATTGAAAGTTCCAGATGTGAGGGCAATGTTTATTCGTGGTCTAGATGATGGACGTGGGATTGATGAAAATCGCGGCTTAGGTTCCACACAGGAAAGTGCTAATAAATCGCATGTGCACTATACCTCAGATCAAAATACAACAAGGCTTCCAGCAATAGATGGGACAGGTGGAGTACAATTTTTAAACCTAAATACTGGTTCAAGAGTAAATTTCAATGCTGACATTCAACCTAGTGGTGGTAAAGAATCAAGACCTTACAATATTGCATTAATAGCACAAATCAAATATTAATATCAAGAGAGGCATTCAGCCTCTCTTTTTCATAGGAGGATGATTAAATGTTCAATTTTTTTCGCGAGATAGTCCCAGTAAGGTTTGAAATGGAAGTTGGAGCTGTATGTTCTTTCGTGGGGACATTTCTTTCATATTTAATAGGTGGATTTGATATAATGTTTCAAACATTAATTATGGTGATGTTTCTTGACTTTGTTACTGGCATAATGGCTGCTTGGTGTGAAAATGAAGATAGCAAAAAGAAACCAAGTAGTAAACGAGGGCTAAAAGGAATCATCAAAAAAGTATTTATATTATCGTTAGTTGCTTTAGCACATTTAATAGATCAGATATCAGGTGGAGGAGATCTTGCCAGAAGCATGACAATATGGTTCTTTTTTGCAAATGAAGGACTAAGTATTTTAGAAAATGCTTCTAGAATCGGTCTACCTGTACCAAAAACGATTAAAAATAAATTGGCTCAATTGGCCGAGGAAAAGGTGGGAAAATAATTATGAAAATATTTTTAAATCCAGGGCATCATCCAGGGGTTGATTCAGGCGCAGTAAATAAAGAATTAGGCTTACAAGAATGCTATATTACTTTGAATATTAGCAAGCGTGTAAAACAATACCTCGAAGCAGTAGGATATCAGGTTCAGATGGTGCAATCTGATAACCTTGCAGGTGAAAGTCCTCAATATATAAATGTTACTGAGTCTGCAAATACGTGGGGAGCAGATTTGTTTATAAGTATTCATTGTAATTCTGCAACTCGTTCGGATGCACGAGGTGCTGAAACATTATGTTGTGGTTTAGGTGATGAAGGGGAAAGATTGGCAGAGTGCATACAAAATCAAGTAGTTGCTACAATTCAAAAGATCGATGTTAGTTTTCCTGATCGTGGAGTCAAGAAAGATGTACGAGGATTAGCGGTATTAAGAGCAACAGCAATGCCAGCCGTGCTTGTGGAAATGGCATTTATCAATAATGTTGAAGATGCAAAGCTATTAATTGATTACGAAGATGAATTTGCTCGTGCAATCGCCAGAGGAATTAGTGATTTTTATGTATAAAAAGATTGAAATTTAAAATAATGCATTATAGATTGAAGTAAAGATATGTCGTAATAGAATTGAATTAAACGCCCATAAAAAATTTTTTGAAGTATTGATATTATGGGTGTTTTATGGCTTCAAGGTGAATTTTTCTAATCGATTGGGTACAGGTTTGACTCTTATCACTGCACCTTTAGAAATTAAAACCTCCCAAATATGGGAGGTTTATTTATTATTGTCTTTCTCGTTAAATGTATCAATGATAAATTGCTGAAATTTTTTTGCGGCGGGGGAGAGGTATTTATTTATATTCCATGCCATGCCGAGCGGGCGGGTACAATGCGGTGTAGAGATGGAGATAAAAGTGATGTTTAAATGCTCAAGACCAGGAATATGAGGGATTAATGAGACGCCTAGTTTGGCATCAACTAATCCAGCTACGGTTGCAATTTCATCGCCTTCAAACATAATATTGGGATGGATAGACGCCGCTTCAAAACATTGATTTACCAGCAAACGTAAACCATACGTTGGTTTGAAAGTAATAATAGATTCTTGGGCAATTTCTTTTAACTCAATTGTTTTTCTTTTGGATAAAGGATGGCCATTCGGAACGATAAGAAAAATCTCTTCGGAACAAAGTGGCATCCAACCAATGGTGCCTGTAGTGATAATTGATGAGCAAAGGGACAAATCACAGCTACCTTCAGCAAGGTACTCAATTAATTGTGTAGAGTTGTATTGATAGAGGCGAAATTTTATATTGGGATAAATTTGATTAAATTTACTGATAAGTTCAGGGACAATATAGCCGCCTAAAGAATGAAGGAATGACAAATGAATAACGCCTTTATCGGGGGAGGTCAAATCAGCAAGTGTTTGTTTACCGGTACTGATTTCTTGTAATGCTCGCTCAATATGTGCTAAAAATATTTGTCCGTACTGTGTAAGTTTAATTGTTTTACCTGATCTTTCGAATAAGGGAACGCCTAGTTCTGACTCTAACTTTGCAATAGAGCGGCTTAATGCCGGTTGAGAAACAGATAAATTTTGCGAAGCTTGTGTAAAATGATTAATATGGGCAAGTGCCTTAAAATATTCAAGCTGATTTAGTTCCATAAATAAATCCTCCATCAAGTAAGACTTGATTCAGATGAAGGTTTTAATCCATCTGAATTTTAGTTCCACTTATCCAGAGACTTAGCCGCTCGTCTGTAAGTATAACTTATATTTATAAAAAAATGGAGATTAAGAGCGGGGGAGTCAGCGGATAAAACATTTCTTTTGATCAATAATAATAAGTTTTTATTTTCATATTAAGATTATCATAGCTGAATCTTTAAGATTTTACTAGCGTATTAGAGAAAAATTATGCATTTTAGTAATAGAAATAATGCATATCGTTAATGTAAGAATATGCTTAACCTATAGGTTTAGTATAGTTGGATAAGCTATTTTATTTTTTGATGCAGTAAAAGTATAAAAGTTATTATTACTATGCATTTGACGTATTAAAAGTGTTGCTCTATGATAGGGGAAGATTATTTAATGGGGTGTTCAATTGATGGAAACAGAGATGCGAAGTTTTATTGAGAAAGATACCAATGCATATTGGCGTGCAATTGTAACGTTGTTTTTAGGTAGTGTAGCCGCTTTTGGGGCTGAATATTGTTTGCAACCAATTATTCCTGTTTTAGCGAAGGAATTTAATTTGATGCCAGCGACAGCAAGTTTAGCGATGTCATTTGGTACAGCTGGAATGGCGTTTGCAATGATTGGAATTGCGAGCTTTGCAACAAGGTTAGAACGAAAAAAAACGATGACAATTGCGTTAGGTGTTGCGGCTATTTTAGCGATTGCAATCGCAATTAGTTCGAGTTTTGAGTTGATTTTAGGATTAAGATTATGTCAAGGGATTTTGTTAGCAGGTTTTCCCGCGTTAGCAGTTGCTTATATTAATGAGGAATTTGATCCTAAAATTATTGGGCTGGTTGTTGGAATATATGTAGGTGCGAATTCATTAGGGGGATTATCTGGTCGTTTGCTCATTAGTACATTGACAGATTTCTTTTCTTGGCGTATTGGACTTGGAGCAGCTGGAGCTTTCTATTTATTGATTGCAGTTGCATTTTGGTTTGGATTGCCGAATCCAACAAAGAAAATAGTAGCGAAAAAGAATGGAGATAATGTATTAGAAGGTTTTAAAAGTGTATTGAGAAATAAAGCTGTTGTTACTATCTATGTTATTGCTTTTATCATCATGGGCTCTTTCGTTTGTATATATAACTATATTAGTTACGTGTTTATTGCTCCACCGTATAATTTAAGTCAAACGGTTGTTGGAATGATTTTTACAATGTATCTTTTAGGTGCTGTGAGTTCTACCGTTATGGGGGGGTTATCTGATCGCTATGGAAATGGGAAAATTCTTTGCCTAGGATGTATAATGATGTTGGTTGGTACGTTGATTACCATGGGATCGCCTCTAATATTAAAGATTATAGGCTTAGCGTTGTTTACATTTGGATTTTTTGGCAGTCATTCGACAGCTTGCAGTTGGGCAGGGAAAATTGCCAAAGGGGATAAAGCGAGAATATCTTCGATGTATATGTTGTTTTATTATATTGGTGCTAGTGTAATTGGTACATTGGGGGGATTTTTCTTAAGTTCGTATGGCTGGGATGGTGTGGCTTTATTTATTGGGGCGGTGCTGGCAATTGCATTATTAATGGCTATGCGATTAACCTTTAGTGAGTTTCCGTTGTTTCATTTCAATCTTCATAAGGTGCATTAAATTTAAAAATCAAATAATAAATGATAAAACCAGCAATTGGATTCTTATCTTGAATCTAATTGCTGGTTTTTATTTGACTGAAAATATTTAGTCGAATCTTATCAATAGGAAAAAAGTTTTATTTTTATCTCCAAAACACTTAAGTAATTGGAATAATATGACGATAATATATATAACAAGGATGTAAAGTTATATTAGGCGGTGATTTATATGATTGAAAGGATTTTAGAAATTATGCCGATTCAAAGGATTGATAACTATAATAATAATCGTCAATCGTCAAGGGATAATATGAAACGAAAAGATGAATTGAGCTTTGGTGCTATTTTGGAGAAAAAGATGACCCAAATGGAAAATAATCAAAATAGAAAAAGTGATGCTTATCATCTAGATTTAAGGAGAGGTTGACAAGAATAGATGTTGCTAAAATCTGAAAATAATAATAGAATATTAAGCAGTGTAAGATAAGAATATCCTATATGAAAATGTAGTGATATTCTTATTTTTATTTGAAGACAAGAATTCATTGTTTATATGAATCAAGTTTTATTTTATTGCAATAAATGGATGTGAAATAAGATGAATGATGAAGGGTATATGAAACTAGCATTAGCCGAAGCGCAGAAAGCTTTTGCGTTAGGGGAGGTTCCCATAGGTGCAATTATTGTAATGGATGGAGAAGTTATTGCTGTGGGACATAATATGAGGGAAACCTGGAATGATGCAACAGCACATGCAGAAGTCGTAGCGATAAAAGCTGCCTGTGAAAAGTTAAATCGGTGGCGACTTTCAGGTGCTACACTTTATGTTACAATTGAACCTTGTCCGATGTGCGCTGGTGCTTTGGTGATGAGCAGGGTGGACAGAGTTGTTTACGGTAGTACAGATGCAAAGGCTGGAGCAGTAGAATCTATTTTTAATATTGTGAATCATCAAGCATTGAATCATCGTTTAGAAATAACCTCGGGTGTTTTAGAAGATGAATGCCGTAATTTAATGAAAAAGTTTTTTAAAGAACGACGTCAACTGAAAAAATTACAAGTCAATCAAGATAAGGCATGACGCCACTCAGTTAACAGTGCATCAAAATTCCAACGCGCATTTGCAGGGCTGGTAGACGGTAAAGATAGATAGTTGATACGTTCGGGAAATATCATTCCGATGTGACGTTGGTAGGAGGTTTTTGCTTTATTTCCATTAAAGCAAATGCGATGAATCTTAGGATATTGAGTTAAAAAGGAACCGAAATTATGCACTTTTTCGTTTGTAATGTTTGAATCGAGACTGCCTTCACGGTTGCAAGAGTATACGACGTCCCATAATGCGATTTTATTTGCTAAGAGAAGAGTAAGTTTATCTTCATAAGATTCAGGGACAATGCCGTTGTTGAATATTTCGCCTATGATTCGCCAAAAGCGATTCTGTGGATGGGCATAATATTGTTGGTGAGCAAGAGAACAAACCCCTGGCATTGAGCCAAGAATTAATATTTCTGAATTTTGGTCGATAGAAGCATCAAAACAGATACATTTACTCATGACAATCCTGCTTTCCTTTGAGATGAGCTTAATTATAGCATAAATAAGGCTGTTTCAGTAGGCATTTTAATTCCCGCTGAAAGCAAATGTGCAATCTAAGGACGAATGCTCGTTTCCAGCAAATAGTTCAAATTTTATATGTTTACTTTTATAGGTTTTGTGATATAATATTAAATGTTCTTAACTGAATACATGGAGAGGTGTCCGAGTGGTCGAAGGTGATTGACTCGAAATCAATTGTACCGCAAGGTACCGAGGGTTCGAATCCCTCCCTCTCTGCCATTGAAATTACAGGCTTTGCGAATGTTTTGCAGAGCCTTTTTTGTTGTGTAAATTAAATGTTGTGGTAGAATAAAAGGATTTAAATGATGAGAATAAGGGGGAAGATAATGATGTTTAGAGAAATGCGAAGAATAGATAGAAAAATCAGTGATGATCAGGCTAAAGACCTTTTGAAAAACAATACATATGGAGTTATGTCAACGATAGGGGCTGATGGTTATCCTTATGGAGTGCCATTAAACTATGTCTTTTTTAATGATGCAATATATTTTCATTGTGCTGCTGATGGGCATAAATTTGATAATATTTCAAGGGATAATAAAATCTCTTTTTGTGTGGTAGGACAGACACAAGTTTTACCAGATAAATTTAGTACAAAGTATGAGAGTGTCATTATATTTGGCAGAGCAACGGAAATTTTTGATAATGAAAAAAATATTTATCTAGCAGAGTTAATAAATAAATATTCGGCGGATTATATTGAGCAAGGAAAGGAATATATTCAAAAGGGAAGCAGGAATACTAAGGTTGTAAAACTTAGTATAGAGCACATTTCAGGAAAGGCTCGAAGATAATTTTTAATGATGTATTGCAGATAAAGTGCTGACATTAAAAAACATAAAGTTTAAATTGATAAATTTAAACTGTGTATCAATAGTTGGCGGGACATTGTGTTGGGTTATATATTGATGTAATGTAGAAATTTAATTTAAAGGTAATAAGGACTGCTTTAAAATGGAAGGTTATACTCTATTTTAAAACATCTTTTTTTATATTCAAAATTTACTTTCTAGGTTCACTATGCATAACATTTTGTATATATTTCAATGTGGAAAGTTTTTTCATCATAGATAATTTCTCTGAAAAGCTAAATTAGTAAGTGGAGGAGGTGTGAATGTGGCCATTCATATTTCAGATTTGTTGATTGATACTTATCGGGGGATTAAAAATCTAGAAATACATAATCTTAGTGATATCAATATCATTACTGGTGATAACAATTGCGGGAAAACAAGTATTATGGAGGTGCTTAAAAATTTAAATAATATAAATGATATTAATACTTGGCTTGACGATATAAGAGGCGGTCATCATAAGCTGTTGCCTTATGATGTTATGGAAAATTTATTTAATATTGATAGCGATAGAAAAGAACTTTCTTATGGTGTGAAAAAAGCGATAAATAAAGAATTTTTAAGTTTACGCTTAGAAGCTGTACGGGAAGTTTCAATATTATCAAAAAATGAATTGAGGGAAATTGCTTCATTTCCTAATGACTATAATAAAGAAGTGTGTAGATTTTCCTATCGTATTTATTGTAATAATCTCTGTGAGAAAAAAGGGATGGTGTATAATTTCCCTACCCCAAATATTAGAGGAGGAAATAATAGCAAAAAGCTGACCTTGGTAAAAGTAAAATATATTTCGCCAGTAGAACATATTACAGGGGATGTATATTTACCTAAGGTGTTAGATAGTGGTGAGTTGTATCAGGAGATGTTAGCTCTGCTAAAAGAATTTGACAAAAATATTATTAGCATAAACACAGAGAAGATAAATCATTCATATAGAAATAGAAAGGTGTATAAAGTTTTAGTGAAAGGGCAGAAAAAACAACTTCCTCTTGATGTCTATGGAGACGGAATGAAAAAAGCAATATTTTTAATGAATGCTGTAGTTATTGCTAAAGATGGGATTTTACTTTTGAATGAATTTGAAACAGCAATTCATCCTTCTGAAATGAATAAAGTTTTTTCGTGGATTCTTAAAACTTGCCAAAGATTTAATATTCAATTGTTTCTGACTTCGCATAGCAAGGAAGCCATTGACAAACTGCTGAAGTGTGTTCCGGAATTTCAAAATATGATAAGAGTGATTACTTTATATAAGAAAGAAAATGAAACAGTAGCACGGGTTTTGGAGGGAAGAGAGGCTATTGAGGCTCAAGATGATTTAGGATTGGAGTTGAGATAGAATGAAGAGTGTAATATTGTGTGAAGGTGGAACGGATTTAGCACTTCTTCAATATTTTATGGAGGTAGCGAATGGCTGGGAGAATCGTGAAGGCAGCGATTTCAAAATAAATATTGGAAAATATTGCAAGGCTTTTACGCAGGAGGATGATTATTTACTGATAGCGGAAACGGGTGGTTGTTCTAACATATGTCCGCAAATCAATAAGCTTCTTAGGCTAATTACACGGTCAGCTAACCAAAAAGAAATGATTGATAAAATTGTAGTTATTACGGACAGAGATGAAGTTGATAGCTTAGAACAATTTATCAGTGGTATTAAAAATCTTTTTGGGAAATATGAGATAACTTTGCAAAATGAAATCTTGGAGAATCAATGGATTTCCTGCAGCGTTAGAAATGGTGTTAAAGATGTAGTACATTTTGAGATGCTATTTTTATTGATTCCTTTTGAAACGACGGGAGCTTTAGAAACTTTTCTTTTAGAAGCAGTCTCTAAGAAGGATAAGTATGATGGTATAATTGTAGAGAAATGCAATGCTTTTGTTGATACTCTTGATTGTGCTAGAAAATATTTATCAAAACGCCGATATAAAACAAAAGCAAAATTTGATGTGTATTTTTCGATTAGAACTCCAGTAGAACAATTTTTAGAAAGACATAATATATTAAAAAACATAAAATGGGAAGAGTATGAGTACATGCAAGAAAGCTTTAAAGAGTTAAAAGCATTACATATAAATCAACTTTAAGAGTTTTTAATCTAAACGTATGTTTAGGCGTAATTCTAAGGTGGACTTATCCTCCACTGTTTAAAATATAGGCTTTGCGAGCACTTCCGCAAAGCTTTTTTGCTGTATGGAAGAAACAAATATATTGTTGAGCTCAAATATAATTTGTTTGAAAAGTGTCATGATATGTGAGACAATAATTATGGATTTAATTTCTATTTAGTATAATTTAAGTAAAAATACATATTATTACTTTTTGCTGTGGCGATATATGTAAAATTGAGGTTACATATTGAATTGGATTTGATAAGGTACTTTTATATACTAAACTACTCTTGTTATAAAATAGATGAGGATAAACAATTTTAAGGAGGCAGAATAACAATGAAAATTACTAAGGATATTTTTAATGTTGGTGTAAATGATCATCGGATTGATTTGTTTGAAGGACAGTATGCTGTACCAAATGGAATGTCGTACAATTCTTATGTCATTTTAGACGAGAAAATCGCTGTTTTAGATACCGTTGATGTTCATTTTACAAATGAATGGCTAGATAATTTGAAAGCTGTATTAGAAAATCGTGAGCCAGATTATTTAATCATTCAGCATATGGAACCAGACCATTCTGCAAGTATCTATAACTTCGTAAACGCTTATCCAAAGGCGGTAATCGTAGCGAATGCCAAAACCTTTGTCATGTTGGAGAATTTTTTTGATGATATGGATATTGAAAATAGGAAATTGGTTGTGAAAAACAATGACAAGCTTTCCTTGGGGAGTCATGAGCTGCGTTTTGTTTTTGCACCTATGGTGCATTGGCCTGAGGTTATGGTTTGTTATGATAGTAAAGATAAGGTGCTATTCTCGGCAGATGCCTTTGGAAAATTTGGAGCATTAGATGTAGATGAAGAGTGGGAGTATGAGGCACGCCGCTATTATATCGGAATTATTGCTAAGTATGGTACGCAAGTGCAAGCACTGTTAAAGCATATAGAAGAAATGGATATTGATATTGTCTGTTCATTACATGGCCCTGCTTTACAAGAGAACATAGCTCATTATCTAGCATTGTATAATATTTGGTCTTCCTTCCGTGTCGAATCGGAAGGTGTTATGATTGCTTATACTTCAATTTATGGACATACGAAAAAGGCTGTGGAGATTTTGGCTGAAAAGCTAAAGGAAAAAGGTTGCCCAAATGTAGTTGTATGTGATCTTGCAAGAGCAGATATGGCGGGAGCGGTAGCCGATGCTTTTCGATATGGGAAGCTAGTTTTGGCGACGACCACCTATAATGCAGGAATTTTCCCTTTTGTAAAGCAATTTATTGATCATTTAACTGAGCGCAACTATCAGAACCGTACGATTGGTTTAATTGAGAATGGTTCGTGGGCACCTTTGGCAGCAAAGATTATGAAGGACATGCTTTCTTCTAGTAAAAATATTACATGGATTGATACTACCGTAAGAATCAATTCGGCGGTTAAGGCGGAAAATGTAGAGCAACTTGAGGTTATGGCAAAGGAACTTTGCTAGAAGAACATTTTCAGGGATGAATAAAAGTTTTCCCTATGTAAATTTAGCAGAACTATGATGATTAAAAAATGCCTGCGTTAGTCGCAGGCATTAATAGTTTGCTGGGGAGAAATTTCATCTTGTATATTTTCTTTGTACGCAAAAAGCTCCTTTTGTGGCAGCCCGTTTTATAGTTTAAATGGGCTGCCACAAAAGGAGCATATCGATAAAAAACGTGGGATAGAATTAGGCGGACTTTTACAATGTTAAAGTATTATTTATTTTGCAAAATTTTTAAATTTTGCTCTAATAATCTTTTTTCTTGGGTTTGATGCAAGGTGCGTTTAATTCTAGCACGTACTTCTTCAATGTTATATGGTTTGGTAATATAATCATTAATTCCCCATTCCAAAAGTTGAACTTTATATTCAATATCATCAATTGCTGATACAAAGATAACGGGTATTTTATCTAATATTGGATTTTGGTTTTGGGCGATGTAGATAGATATCCCATCAATATCAGGCATCATAATATCCAAAAGAATTAAGTCAGGCATCACTTTTTCAAATACTTCAATTGATTTAAGGCCATCACAAACAGAGTAAACATCATATAAGTCGCTTAAAGAGTTTTTCAGAATATTCAGGGCAATATCATCATCATCGACAATAACTATTTTTTGTTTAACCTCATTCATATAAAAACCCCCTTCTCAAATTAGATGAAAATATGTTATTTTATCATATAAAAGTACTATTTAAGAAAGCAATTCTATAAAATAATACAAATTCCTTCTATTGGTTATTTAATTGAAATTTTTGTTAATTATAATGGAATAAATACGAATTTTATATCCACAGTTATAGAATTAAATAAATTTACTTTATTTAGTTTAAACAACGAATCTGTGTAAGAACAAATATAAAACGATAAATGGGTTTATTAATAAAATTATATTCTTTTTTGTTGGAATCTATTTTGATTTCATTATGGCTATTGATAAAAAGATTATATGATATTTTGTGGGAGTTAAGAGATAAATAAAATATTCTGTACCTTCGCTAGATGAGATTGAAGCGAAGAAGAATAATAAAAGTTAAAGCAACACCTATCTATAGAGATTTATAGGCGTTGCTTTTTTATGTGAAAAACACAGCAGTATTCATGAGCTGATTTTATATAAATATAACCTTCCAACAGGGAACTTTTTACTCAAGAATAAATTGTATAAACTAAATATATAATCTTTTAGGGGAGGTACGATTGGGTTTATAATTATTGAATTTTGGAGTAAAATTCAAGGAGGCTTTATATTGGGAAGAAACGTTACTATTCAGGTTTGGAATAAAACTCAGGGGAACTTTTTATTTGTAAGTGATAATATCATTCATGGTAAGTATCAAAATGGATGTAAGCCGCCAAGCGAAATATCAAAAGACAAAATGGAATCATTTGAAGTGGGAAACCATACTGGCGCTAAAGTTGGTCCAAAAGGAAAGGTGATATATCAAACAATGCAAAATAGTGAAACATTTAATATAATTTTTGACTGGGATCATCCATTTAGTGCATCAACAAGCTCATATCATTGCTATTCTTCTCCTATAGGCAAAGTCACCGCGGTCTTATCTCCAGAACATCCGATTGGGCATAATCAAAGTATAACGTGGACAGTAGAATTGATTTCAATTAAATAGGGAGGGTGCTAAATTTGGGGCGAAATGTGACGTTGCATATTCAAAATGAAACTGGCTTTGATTTAGCTTTCGTTAGGAATGAAATTGAACATGGAAAATATAATGCAAATCCACCCAAAAAAATTAGTAGGGGGGAAACGGTTACTTTTAAAGTCGGCAACAAAACTGGCGCTAAAGTTGGGCCGAAAGGTTCTATAACCTATCAGCTAATATACACTGAAAATATTTACGTAGAGCTTACTTTTTATTGGGATCATCCATTTAGCGCTTCTGCCAGTACTTATGAGGTAGCTTCAAGCCCACCTTGGTTTGCCAGCTATTATTTAGATCCGGGATCACCTGTAGGACACGATCAAGAGGTAACTTATATTACACGTTTAAATGACTATTGCTTTGATTCGAAGGAATGGATGGGGCAAATTGCAGAGAGTAAAGCCAATGTCAAATTACGCGAACTGTTCATTCCTGGCTCGCATGATTCTGGTACATATAATATAAACTATTATTCAGCCTTAACGCTTGATTATGAAAATTGGATAATCCCTCTGGGCAGTATTGTCGGTGCGTCACAAGGGTGGGCTAAAGCACAAAATAATTCAATTATAGATCAACTTAATGCAGGAATACGTTATTTTGATTTGCGGTTTTCTAATGGCATTTATGCTACAGCTCCTGTGACTGGAGCAAGGTTTACTTATATAGGTCCAGATGATCCGATTCCTATGATTGGGAATCCACCCCAGCCAGTAAGCAATATTGTTCGTAAAAAAGTTTTTTTATGCCATTCTTTTGCAAGTGTAGAAATGAAAACCGTTTTTAATGATGTGAAAGCATTTATTGATGCGCATTCAAAAGAAATCGTTTTTATAAACATTCAGCATATTTATAATTTTAGTCATGAAGACTGCCAATTTTTTATTCAACAATTGCACGACATTTTGGGGGATAAGATGTTACAGCGTCCAACAAATAAAACTTTGGATTTAACAGTAAAAGATGTATTGGCTAACGGAAAACAAATTATTCTTTTTATCGATCAAGTACATACTGTTAATATCTCTGGCAAAGCAGAGTCAGGAACGGATTTTAATAAAACATTTTCAGACATATTTGAGAGTAATAAATTCATTTGGCCTGCAACAGAATTTTTAGATAATCCTTATCCTAATACTTGTAAAGTAAGCGAATTAAAAACAAAAATGTTTAATAATATATCAAACGATACAAATAAATTTTCGGTGCTTCAGGGAATAATAACTCCGGACACTAGTTTTCCAGCAAAAGAAGATATAGCTTATCAAAATGCGATTACAGGAAGATATCCAAAAACTCTAGAGGAACTAGGCAGTGAAGTATCTCCTAAAGTTATTGCATGGGTTAATAATGAATGGTTTGATAAACCAATAAACATTGTAATAATTGATTGGGTGTGTACATCGATTATGACACAGGTTTGCTATATGATTAACAAGTATCATATAACAGAAAATAAATAAAGCTTAAAATTGTTTAGGGTATAAAATTTATTATGATCTTAGGCATTTTAATTTAAGCAGGTAAATAAAAAATTAATTGACTTGCTTAATTTTCTAGCATTATGAAAATCTCTCCTTCAAGGCTTTGAGAGTGGTTTCGCAAAGTCTTTTTTATTTTTGAGAATGCGTTTAATTGCAGCTTTTTATTGCCATCATTAAAAATACAAAATACATCTGCATTTCTCCATAAAATTGCAAAATTTATTATAGATTTTTTAAAAAATAAATGTATAATTATCTACATGTATAAAAATAGTAATAGTGATAAGAGGGGATTTGGGGGAGAATTTCATGAGTGGGAAAGACAAAAAGATTACCCTGACAACACAAATTTTTTTAGGATTAGTATTAGGTGCTCTATTTGGCTTCATATTTCCTGAATATGGAGCCAAATTGAAACCGTTAGGTGATGCATTTATTCGAATGATAAAAATGATTGTGGTTCCGCTAATTTTTAGTACGTTAGTTATGGGAATCGCAGGCACAGGGGATTTTAAGAAATTAGGAAGATTAGGTGGCAAAGCACTTATCTGGTTTGAATTAGCTACTACTGTAGCTCTTTTTGTTGGACTATTTGTGGTCAATGTATTTCATCCGGGCGTAGGGGTAGATATTCCTGTGCCTGCTGATGCTGGTGCACAGGCAGCAGCTGCAGCTAAGAATTCAATTGATATGGTACAATATTTAGTAAATGTTATACCTACTAATATCATTGATGCCTGTGCAAGAGGCGACATGTTACAGTTAATATTCTTTACGTGTTTCTTTGGTGTCGGGGTTGCTCATATTGGCAAAGATGCAGAGATTATCGTGAATATGTGCCGTAGTATTGCGGAGGCAATGTTTAAAGTGACGCATTATGTAATGATGCTTGCACCAGTGGGCATTTTCGCAATGATAGCTTATACGGTGGGCAGTTTTGGACTGGCAATGCTGGTACCATTATTTAAATTAGTGCTATCTTTATATTTTGCGATTGTACTATTTGTATTTATTTTGGCGCTCAGCGCTTCGATATTAACTGGAGTTAATTTTGTGCAAGTATTTAAAGCGTTAAAAGATCCATTGCTATTAGGTTATTCTACTGCTAGCAGTGAGGCAGCGTTGCCATTAGCTATGGATAGATTGGAAAAACTGGGGATACCAGAGCATGTAGTTACTTTTGTTATGCCAACAGGATATTCATTTAATTTGGATGGATCTACTTTGTATAGTTCGCTGGCAGTAGTATTTATTGCACAAATGTATGGTATAGACTTTAGTTTTTCACAACAATTGTTGATGCTTCTGACTTTAATGTTATCAACAAAAGGTATTGCAGGTGTCCCAGGGGCATCAATTATTGTTATTGCTGGTACGGCCGTATCCTTTGGACTTCCGGCAGAAGGGATTGCTATTATTTTAGGTGTTGACCGTATCATGGATATGGCGAGAACATTCTGTAATATATTTGGCAATTGCACAGCTACAGTAGTAGTCTCGCATTGGGAGAAAGAATCTACAGCTGAATCAATGAAAGAGTCATATAATAAAAACTTTAATAATTAATATAATCTAAAAAGAATATAACAATAAAAATTGACAGAACTCAAATAGTTCTGTCAATTTTTTTAGGCTAAATCGGCGAATATTAACTTTCGTAAATATACGAAAATGTCTTTACTCTAGTTTCAATAGTTAATGCGACATTTATTTCCTCGTTTTTTAAGTGGCAATAGAACGTAAGCCTAGGGATTACTACATGGTGGAAAGAGTGTCTGCCATGTCATTTTACTCGGATCAATGAGATTTTCTTTTAATAGCCTTTGATAGACAAAGCCGTATCTGGCTGTTGGAACAATAGTTTTCCATGAGTGTTGGTGTGGGATTTGTATAGTAGGACAACAATCTGAATTCTAAGAATTATCAATTTGGCTTAACAAAGAAATAAAATAAGGAGAGTATCTTTGCATTCTTTTAGCTTCAAAGATACTCTCCTTATTTTTATGAATTTTATTGTGTAATTAATAATAGAGAAGCTGTGTTGTGCATAGAATTAACATGCGAATTCGCATGTTAATATCATTATATAAAATATTGTTCTTGTATTTAGCAACATAAAAAATGAAAAAATTACAACTGTTTTTATTTAGGAGATGATGCTACAATAAGTAAGAATTTGTATTATTATGGAGGTTGAAGGAGTGAAGGTGTATTCTTTGCGTCGTTGTTTCATTTTTTTTTGTAGTTTGTTTATTTTTAGCTTAAATATATCTGTAAAAGCAGCTTCGTTACCTAATTTGGAAGAATTAGAATCATATATAAATAATAGTCCAGAAGTTTTAAGTGCCGAAATGAATTATTTGCGAAATGAAAGTTTATTGAGAGCAGAAGAGGCGAGAAATGGGACAAAGTATTTTTTAGGTGCTAATTATGGTTATTTTCATGAACCTTTATTTGAAACGAGTCCGAATAAAGATACCTATCAAAAGTTGAACTTGAATGGTGGACTTGTATTCCCTTTACTAGGGAGTAAGAATAAAGAGCGAATTCGTGAAATTCAAGCAGAAATAGATGTAGTCGGTACAAAGTTACAAAAAGAAAATGCTAAGGTATCTCAATTAACGGACTTGCGTAAAGCCTATGTTATATTATGGGCTGCGCAGGAGAAAACTGCATTGGCAGAACAGTTTTTAGCCACAGAGAAAACGGTGCAGTCTGTTTTACAAGACCGACAAAAAAGTGGCTTATTATTGCCAGCGGATGAATTAGAATTGTTAGCAGTGTATGCAGATGCCAGACGTGATATAGCTTTTTCAAGACTGATGAATGTACGGGCTTTGCAAATGATAAATTTAGTTACAGGGCAAGAATGGTCGGTAGAGGGGAAAGTAATATCACCTTTGTTACCAGCCTTAGATGTAAAAACGATAGAGGTTCAAAAATATCCGGAGGTGCTCTATCAAAAGGAGTTAATTGAGAAATATCAAGAGTTGGTAGAGAAAAGTGGAGGAAATAATCAAGATGTGGATTTAACAGTTGGTTTTCAGTCATCGAAGGATTTTCCTGGTGATACAGGAAATGGCGCGTATGCGGCACTTACCTGGCGTGGAGCGATTGAAGGGCTGAAGGCGAAGGAAAATTATGATGCGAAGGTTGCTAGTTATGAATTGGAGAAAGCGAAAGAAGAAGCTAGATTGAATTATTTAAAACTGGTGGGCAAAATCGAAGAATCTGTAGAAAATGTAAACTATTTACAAACGAATATCGAAGCAAAAAAAGCGCATTTATTAGTTGCGGCAGAAGACATTCGTGAACGATTGTTAAGACATCAATTTTTGCCAGGAGATACGTTTGAAAGATTGCAGCAGGCTAAATCACAGTATTATCGTTTAGCGATGGAAGTGATTGATGAAGAAGCTTCATTGTTAGAAGCGGCAATTGATGTATTGGAATATACATATCCTAGTGGCAATCAGGAAAAAGAACGAACTTTTTCAATTGGAGAAAATGAGTTTTTGCGTAATTCGTTATTTTCGGAATCATGGGAGAATACGGAGACCTTATTTCCATTTGGGTATAAGGATTTAAATACGAAAGAAATGATGCCGTTATCAGTGGATGTTGTTCAATCAATAGAAAAAAATACAGAAAATCCTCAAACAACGAAAAAAAATATAGTGATAAATCAAATGGAAAGAAAAATTCCATGGGGAGTATATATATGGAATGCGGATGCTTTATTAAATGAAAAACAGAGATCTCAGACTTTGCAAGACTTAATAAATGCAGGATTTTCAGATGTTTTACTTTCTTTTACAGGGGAACAAATTCGTTATATTGTTTCAGAAAAAGGTCAAGCGGAGTTGGAAAGCCTGCTGGATGAAGCAAAGAAAAGTCATTTGAAGGTTTCTTTATTGTTGGGGGATCCCAATTGGGCGAAGCATGAGAATAAAGGTGAGTTGATACATGCGATTCAGCAGTTAGAACGTTTTGATTTTGTAGGCGTTCATTTAGATATAGAGCCGGATTCACTTTCTGAGGCTAAGGAGAATCGAATTGATTTATTTAATCAATTGATTGATAACTTGCATGATGTAAAGAAAATTACGAAAAAACCGTTGTCAATTTCTATCCATCCTAGATATTTAGAAGGAGAATTAGGCGAAATTGCAAAAGAACGCTTACCGCAAATAGAGTTAGAAAAAGTTGTTGTTATGTTATATTCTAGTAAAACAGATCAAACGATGAAGAGAATGAAAGAAATTATTGAAAGTCAGCCAAACTTAAACATCGCATTGGCACAAAGTGTAGAGCATAGTATTTCTTCTGAGGAGAGCTATGCATATCATACGCAGCAAGATTTTTTTCAAGCAATGCAGTCCTTAGAAAACGGGCTAGCGGTTGATGAAATTTTCATTCAGGCATGGGAAGATTACAAGGAGGATGTGAAATAGAGTTGAAGGTTTCTTTTTCTACAACAAAAGCAAAAGATAGTACAATGGAAAACCACATAAAAGTTCCTTATAGTGCAGGGAAAAGAAATTTTCCGCAGATAAAATGGATGGGAATTTTGATTCTTATATTTTTACCGTTTTTATATTTAATCGGGCAAATTCTTTGGGCAAATATTTTTACGACTTCACCGGGAATGATTTATTTAGATAGGCAAGTAATAAATTCTCCAGAGGATGGAATTGTAGAAGAGATAAAGTTTAATCATGGTGATGCAGTAAATGCAGGGGATATCCTAATAAAAATAAAGCGAAGATTGCCGGAGAATTATAAGCAGATTGCTTTGCTAGAAGCTGAACGGGAAACATTAACGAATCAGAATGCAGGTAGTTCATCGGGGAGCAGCAGAAGAAAAGCAGGCGGTGAGAATGTACAATTATTACAAGAAAATCTCTCCTATTACCAGATATTGCGAGATCATACAGCGCAATTGCTTGAGCGTGGAGCTGCTACACAGGCTGAGTTAAATGAAGCGGAAACGAAAGTAAGGGAGATAAAGGCTACATTGGCAGGAATGAATGAGGTATCTAGCACTCAGATAATCGAAAATCAAGGGCAATTGCGCCTTGCTCAAGTAGAGAACAGTTTAGCATCTTTGAGAAATTTAGCAGAAATTTCTTTAGAATTGAAAGCGAATAAAGGCGGAACAGTAGATCAGATTCTTGTTTCGACTGGGCAGAGTTTTGCCGCAGGAGAACCGTTAGTGACGGTTTTAAATTCTGAGAAAGTACGGATTGTAACGTACGTAGAACCGGATGATTTTGGAAAAGTGCAATATGGTAATGAAATTATGGTGAAAATTTTAAGTTCAAAACGCAAAGTTAAAGCTGTGGTAGAGAAAGTGCCAATCCAAGCAGAGCTTGTGCCGAAAGGGATTTCAGAAAGTTTGTATCCAACTTCTATGCGAGGCATACAGGTAATTCTAAAGATAAATGAACCGTTGCATTCGGATGAGTTTATTGATGGACTCCCAGTAACAGTTGTTTGGTAAATGATTTAAAGAAGGAGAATAGGATGATTTTGAAGTTTGCACAATTACTATTTGGTGGACCGGTTAAAAATTCATTGAATGGTTTTGAATTTACTTCTTATACGAAAGTAGAAGATCTCATTGAGGACTTGGATTTTTCTACTATTGTTTGTGTTGATGGAGCCTTGGTGGATAGAAAGGGAAATGAAGAAATTCTTTTGGCACTAAAGAAGTTGCGACAAGCAAAATACGGGTATATTATCCCTGTTTTTTTTGCGGATTCACTAAATAGTCTTAACCTATTTGTTGATGGGGCAGAGATGTCCGCTGAGGAAATGTTAAGAAAGGGAAGTCGGATTTACACAAATTTAAAGGGGATTAATTTAGGGAAAAATTGCGAGGACCCAGATCTGAGATTGTTAACGTTTTTTTATTCACGGGGTCAATCTTATCGAGCGTTACCAAAACTTTTTCCACATACAGATGCAATCTATGAATACCCGGAAATTTCTTTATTGCTTCAATCAAATCTAACGATAGATTTAGTGTCAAACGCTAGCTGGGAGTTGCAAAGCAAAGAAAAAGAAAACAATGGTGGAAGTTCGTTATTAAAGATGCTTTCACTAACTTCACAAGGATTAATTGAGAAAGGAAAGCTAATTGAGCGTATTCGCCTTTGTCCTCATTGTCAAAGCGGATATTTGAATTATATTGATAGGTGCACTTTATGTGGAAGCATTGATTTTGAAAAACGAAAAATGATTCATTGCTTTACTTGCAGTCATATTGCGCCGCAAGAAGAGTTTAAAGAGGGAATGCGTTTAGCGTGTCCGAAATGCAATTCGATTTTACGACATATCGGTACAGACTATGATCGTCCCGTAGAATCTTATTTGTGCAACAGTTGTAATGAACGATTTATTGAACCGGAAGTTTATGCAGAATGTTTAAATTGCCGAAAAAAGAGTTTGCCAGAAAATCTAATTGTTCGTCAGATTTACGAATACCGCTTGAGTGAAAAAGGCGAGCGTGCCGTAAAAATGGGGCAGATTGATTTTAAAATTGAATTATTTGATGAACAGCAGAACATGTTGATGCCGTACTTTTGTCACATTTCAGATTGGCTCTTAAAAATGCGTCAAAGATATCTCGATGCAGAATTTTCTTTAATTTATTTAAATATAAAGGGGCTTAAAACGATTGAGGAAAATGTTGGCAGAGAGTGTCTCGTCAATATAATGCAAGAGCTGGCGGAGAGAATTCGGTCGATGGTGCGATTTACTGATCTGACTACCAATAGTAGTGAAGATACCTTTTGGATATTGCTTCCTAGAACCTCAGCGCAAGGTGGCGATATATTAGCAGCTAGGCTAATGGAACTAGAAAAGTTGATTATGATTGACGAAAAGAGCATTGCTAGAATTGAGTGCCACAGTGTTCAGATACCAAAAGAATATGTAGGAAAGGAAAATGCTACAATGCTATTTATTAATCAATATGAAGCTGCAAGGCGAGAGTAGGAAAGCAAATGATTTATAGCGTGATAGAAATTTTGTCGGAAATTCTTGTGCATCCTATCTCTAATCATGAATTTTCTAGTATTCTTCTCACTTTAATGCCGTTGGTGATATTTTTTGAGATTCCGTGGACTTTATTTATTCTCGTAGGAATTGTCCGTTATAAATGGGAGCGAATGCACGAAGGCGTAAGACGTGATTACTTTCCTTCTGTTTCTTGTATTATTACTTGTTATAGTGAAGGGGCAGCGATAAAGCAGACGATTCGCTCATTAACGGAACAGATATATCCAGGGAAAATTCAGTTGATCGTTCTGGTTGACGGGGCGGCTGCAAATCAAGAAACCTTGCGAGTGGCTCAATCGATGAGTGGCTATGTAAATGAATTTTTGAATCGGAAACTCCTCGTGATTCCGAAATGGCAGCGAGGTGGCGTTGTGTCTAGCAGTAATGCGGGGCTTCGATTTGCTGATGGTGAAATTATTATTAAGGTAGATGGTGATTCATCTATGGACAATAACATGGTAGAACGGGCAACGCGACATTTTGAAAATCCTGAAGTAGTTGCCGTGAGTGGGTGTCTAAGAGTACGAAATGCAAATGAAAGCATTTGGACATCATTTCAGGCGATTGAATATTTTATCGCCATTCAATCGTCTAAGAGTGCTTTGAGTACTTTTAATATGGTTAATAATATATCTGGCGCGTTTGGTATTTTTCGTCGGGAACTGCTGGATTTAGTCATGGGCTGGGATGCGGGGACAGCTGAAGATTTGGACATGACGATGCGAATAAAAAATTATTTTGCCAATAAGAAAAAGAAATTTCGTATTGTATTCGATCCAGAAGCGATGTGTTTTACCGATGTTCCCGTCACTTTAAAGAATTACTTGAAACAAAGACTTCGCTGGGATGGAGACTACTCGTTTATTTTAGCCAAGCATAAACATACGTTAAGTCCCAAATTTATTGGGTGGCCGAATTTTATCGGTTTGTTGGTGAGAATGTTTACAAATCTGGTGATTCCTTGTACTGTATTTTTTTATACCATATGGCTTTGTATTGCATATCCTTGGTCATTTGCAATTGCACTAATGATCTTTATGTATCTTTTTTATTTTATTATGCATTCGTGTATGTATCTCTTTTCAGTTTTGCTATTGTCCGAGCGGATAGGTGAAGATTTAGCAAGAATTCCATATTTGCTATTTATTCCTGCATTTATGTTTATTGGACGAATCAATGCTTTAGTGGCAAATTTATGGCAATGGTTTGGCAAAGGACATCAGGATACTTCCATGGCACCCTGGTGGGTGATTAAAAAAAATAAATTTTAAAAGTTGTGCATTTTCGATAGAGGATGTACAGCTTTTTTCTAGATGCGGTAAAGAAGATGCCATTAATAGAAATTATATTTGATAAAAAAATAATTCTCCGTATTATTTTAGGTTTTTGACAAAATAACCTTAAATTTTGTGTATATATTATATGATTTGGTCAAATTATTTTTCAAAACCTCTACCCATGATAGACTTGATTCAATGTCTATAGAATATGAAGAAAGTAATAAAAATAGCTAGCGTATGAAGCGAAGTGCTCTGCTTCATACGCTAGCTTTATTTTTATTTATAGAGAATAAAAACGATATACTTTTATAGTTTAACCTTTACATTTTTCGTAAATCCCTTTTTCTTTGATTACTTTAATCAAAGTTTCGCCCATAACGGCAGGTGTTTGGGCAACCTCAATCCCACATGCATTCATTACGCGGATTTTTTCATCGGCAGTTCCTTTACCACCAGAAATAATTGCCCCTGCATGTCCCATACGTTTTCCTGGAGGTGCCATGCGACCACTAATAAAACCTACAACAGGTTTTGTCATATTTTCTTTTACCCATTCAGCAGCTTCTTCTTCTGCTGTTCCACCGATTTCGCCAATCATAATTACGGCATAAGTTTCTGGATCTTTATTGAATGCATCTAGGACATCAATAAAGTTTGTCCCGTTTACAGGGTCACCGCCAATCCCAACTGCGCTTGTTTGACCTAGTCCAGCCGTAGTTAATTGATGTACAGCTTCATAAGTAAGTGTCCCAGAGCGAGATACTACGCCAATATGCCCTTTTTTGTGAATATAACCAGGCATAATACCAATTTTTGATTCCCCAGGGCTGATTACACCAGGGCAGTTTGGTCCAATAAGGCGCGTTTTTTTGCCTTCCATATAACGCTTCACTTTAATCATATCAAGTACAGGAATATTTTCCGTGATACAAATAACTAAATCAAGTTCAGCATCAACTGCTTCCATGATTGCATCTGCGGCAAATGGCGCAGGTACGTAAATAACTGAGGCGTTTGCACCTGTTGCCAAAACAGCTTCTTTTAATGTATTAAAAACAGGTACGCCTTCAACTTCACTACCACCTTTGCCTGGAGTAACGCCAGCAACGATTTTTGTGCCGTACTCAAGCATTTGTTTTGTATGGAATTTAGCTGCTGAACCAGTAATACCTTGCACTACAACTTTTGTATTTTCATTAATAAAAACGCTCACAATTCTCCTCCTAACAATTATCCTACTAAGGAAACAACTTTTTCTGCACCATCGGCCATTGAGTCGGCAACAGTTATGCTGATGCCTGAATCTTTTAATATTTGTTTACCTTTTACAACGTTTGTACCTTCAAGGCGAACGACTAATGGAACCGTAATTTTTACCTGTTTAGCGGCTTCTACAATACCTTCGGCAATTGCATCACATTGTACAATACCACCAAAAATATTAACAAAAATACCGCGTACTTTTTGGTCGGAAAGAATAATTTTGAAAGCTTCCGATACTTTTTCAGCGTTTGTGGAGCCTCCTACATCTAGGAAGTTTGCAGGCTCACCGCCATAATGTTTAATGATATCAATGGTAGCCATTGCAAGTCCGGCACCATTTACCATGCAAGCAATATTTCCATCTAAAGTAACGTAGTTTAAATCGTATTTAGATGCAGCTAATTCTTTTTCATCTTCTTCAGATAAATCGCGGTAAGCTAAGATATCAGCGTGACGATATAGCGCACTGGAATCAAAATTCATTTTTGCATCTAGCGCCATAACTTGTCCATCACCCGTTACAACTAATGGATTGATTTCTGCAATAGAACAATCTTTATTGACAAAAGCTTCGTAAAGTCCAGTCATGAATTTTACAGCTTTATTGATTAATTCCTTTGGTATATTAATTGCGAAGGCGATTCGTCTTGCCTGAAAACCAGTAAGTCCGATTGCAGGGTCAATGATTTCCTTGAAGATTTTTTCTGGTGTTTTTGCTGCAACTTCTTCAATCTCTGTGCCGCCTTCTTCTGATGCCATCAATACGACACGGGAAGTTTTTCGGTCAAGAACAAGCCCTACATAATATTCTTTTTTAATATCGCAGCCTTCTTCAATTAATAAGCGTTTTACCTCTTTTCCAGTTGGTCCAGTTTGATGTGTTACTAAAATTTTACCAAGAATTTCTTCGGCGTACTTGCGTACTTCATCGAGGTTTTTAGCAACTTTAACGCCACCGGCTTTACCACGTCCGCCAGCGTGTATCTGTGCTTTAACTACACATACTGACGTGCCTAAATCTTGAGCAGCTTTTACCGCTTCATCAACAGAAAATGCTACTTTGCCGTTTGGGGTAGTAACGCCATATTGTCTGAGGACTTCTTTCGCTTGATATTCGTGAATGTTCATTTAAACCTCCTAATATTATAAAGATATAATTTGGCTAGTATTTTGCCGTAAATTCAGACTATTTAAATCAGTAAAACAATTTATATAGTTTATCTTATCATTTTATATTATTATGGAAAGGATTGTCTAGCAAAAATAGGCGATATTAAAAAAATCCTTTTGTATACATCAAATAAATAAAAAGATAAACATAATGATAGCTAACGTAAGAAAAATAAAATCTAATTTTGTAAAATAATATGCCAGTCGGGGAGAAACGATGAGAACTCGTGGGAGATTACTAAATATTAAAGATAATCCCAAAAAGACGTCAAAGAGTGACATGGTAATTGGTTGAACAGAAAAATAAAAAAATGCTTTTCCGATTAGATAAATGGAAAATGCAATAACGAAATAGCTAAACTGTTTGCCAAGCAAAATAAAACACATCCATTCAAAAATATTATTCATAAATAATATTCTAAGTAGATCCTTATGTTTCCTGCATAAATGTAAACAGTTTAAATAACATACTTGTTTTATTATTACAAGTTATCATGGGAATATTCAAAATGGATTTTAAAATTCATATAAAAAAATATAAGAGATATTAGCGGATAAAACATAAGGCCACCTAAATGTAATCAATAGATGAAACATGTCGAAAAAAAGGAAATAACTTCTTTTTGATTCGGAAAGGTTTGCTTTTGTTATAATTTTTCTTTTGAATTGATTAATTAATATAAATAAACAGAAAATTTTAAAAGGAATTAGCAGGAGTTTTAGAATGAACAAAGAATATATATAAGCGATGGATTCATATAAAAATTTATAAATGTAAATCCTAGACTTATCATTTATTTTTATGGAGGCGGTTATAATTATGAAAAAACGTTATAAGGCTCTACTTCTTGCATTATGCTTAGGGGTGTCTGCAACGGCTTTTGCACAACCAGCGGCAAATTTTAAGGATCAATTACCAAAATACGAGTACAAGTTAGTAGATACTGTAGAAGTGTTCGGACGTCAAGGCATTGCAACTGATGGCGACTACTATTATGTAAGTGGAAGTAAAACATTAGCTAAGTACGACAAAAATTGGAACTTGATTGCAAAAAATGAGAAACCATTTGAAGGCTACGCAATTCCAGCAAATCATATCGGTGATATTGATGTATTTAACAATGAAATTTATGTAAGTGCTGAAAACTTCATGGATGGCGTTGGTAAAGATATTCAAATCGCAGTACATGATGCAAATACTTTGAAATTAAAACGTACTTTTAAATTCGAACCATCTAGTGGACAAGAAGAATGTTCGGGTATTACTGTAAACCCAGATGAAAGAACGGTGTGGATGTGTTCTTGGGTTGGTGAAGAAAGTGGCAGATATTTATATGAATATAGCTTAGATACTGGGGAATATTTACGTAAAGTTCATCTTCAAGCGGTTCCACAATGGGTACAAGGTATGTTCTACTATAAAGGTTCCTACTATTTAACTGCTGATGATGGAACAGCTGATATGAAAGAATCCGATCATTTATATCGTGTAGACATTAAGCCTGGTGATACTCGTGCAACAGTTGTAATGGAAAAAACTTTTGATGATGTAATCTTTGAAGGTGAAATCGAAGGCCTTACTGTAAATCCAAAAACAAAACAAATGTTAGTTCACTTTAACCGTGGATCCCAAATTGTTCTTGGAATGGTGAAAGGATTCTATCCTGGATATGATCGTGAAATTTCTGAAGTATATATTTATGATATGAAAGAAATTAAATACTAATTTAAAATATAAAAGTGCCCATTTATCAGATGATGAATGGGCACTTTTGTTTATATGCACAATGATTCTAAAAATAAATTGAAAATAAACAATATATACTTGTTTTTGTATTTTCTAGTAGTAAAGTAAATGATATAATGAAAAAGTAATTATAGTTAATAGATATTATGAATCTGAGGGGGCTGACCATATTGGATAGAAATTTGAAAATACTTATTTGTGATGACTCTATGCTCTTACGTAAAAAATTAACAAGAGAACTTGAAAGTCAAAATTGTGAGGTTATTGAAGCTGCAAATGGTAAAGAAGCCGTAATGATGTTTTTGAAACATCAGCCAGATGGTGTTTTTTTAGATATTGTCATGCCGCAGGTTGGAGGATTAGAAGCACTTCAAGCGATTCGCGAAATTAATTCTAATGCACATGTAATTATGTTATCATCAGCGGGAACTTCATCCAAGTTGGTAGAAGCACTTAAATTAGGGGCCAGAGATTTTATTCAAAAACCATATAATGATGAACAAATTCAAAAAGCGCTATTGGATATTAGAGGAGGGTCTGCTAATGCTTAGTCAATATTTAGCACAGTACTTATTAAATACCGGTTTGCTTAGTCCACAACAGGTGCGTGAAATTTTAGAGAATGAACAAGAACATCGAGTTAAACTCGGTGTTATAGCGATAAATAAAGGGGTAATGAATGCTGAGCAAGTAGAAACGGTTCATCAACTGCAAGTGCGAGCGGATAAACGATTTGGTGAGATTGCAATAGAAGAAGGATTTATTACGGAAAAGCAATTGGAAGAATTGTTAGCTGTCCAAGCTGACGGAAATTTAAATTTTGGACAGGCAATTATTGATAGAGGGTTTATGACATTAAGTCAATTGGAAGCTGCTTTAGAAAGGTATAATAAAAATAATGCGTTTGCAGTAATTAAAGCGCTTGATAAAATTGAGATAAAGAAAATAGACTTTTCTGAACTTGAAGAAGTCCGTGAAATTTATGGAGAATATGTAGACTTGTTTGTTCGTTCCTTATTGAGATTTATCAATACAACAAGTTTGATTTTGCAGGGAGAACCAGTCGATGTGAAAAACAAGTATTTAATTTCTCAGCAGATGACTGGAGAATCTGCATTTGCAACGGGGCTTTTATTATCGGAAGATACATTAATAGAAATTGCTCGTCGTTATAGTGGGGAAGAAATTAACTGTGTTGATGAATTGGCTGTTGATAGTGTGGCAGAATTCTTAAACGTGACTAATGGGCTATATATTGTTAATTTATCTAATCGTGGGATTGATGTTGATTTAGAGCCTCAAAAAACAGGTAGAGGAATTGTCCCGATTGGGACTAAGCAGGCTGTTGTAAATATTGATACTAATTTTGGGAGGATTCAACTGATTTTATCAGCGGATGATTTACAATAATTTCTTACATATATAATGATGTAATATGATAAAATACAAATAGATTGTTTTATAAAAGGGACTTGTTTCAATAAAAAATAAATTATCGTTCATATAAGTATGTGTATTCAGGAGTTTGCGGCGCTCATTTGATTTTATCTTAAAAAGGTTTTTGTGCTGCTAACTCTTGAATTAGATAATCATTTCTATATTAAAAAAAGTGTTGACAATAAATTATATTCGTGATAATCTATATGAGTCGCAGGCGAGAAATGATGCGATGGAATTTTATATTGTGTAGTTTGATTTAAGCATTGGAGAGATGTCCGAGTGGTTGAAGGAGCACGCCTGGAAAGCGTGTGTACGGGCAACTGTACCGAGGGTTCGAATCCCTCTCTCTCCGCCATTCATTTTTAATATGGAGTTATGTTTTTGAGGTCGGACTACAGTTCTTGGGTCTTACGCAATGGAGACTCATGAATCCCGTCAGGTCCGGAAGGAAGCAGCGGTAAGTGACAATCTTTATGTGCCGTAAGGGTGCCTGAGAACTGTGGTCCGACGTTAAAAACATAATATGGATAATATAAACAACCAGACTCTGGTTGTTTTTTTGTTATATACAAAACTTACAGGGGATTTGAGTTGCGGGATAGAATAATAATATTAAAGTTTTGCGAAAGGTGGCTGAGAAGTGTCATATATAGCTTTATATAGAAAGTGGCGTCCTAATGATTTTGAAAATTTAGTAGGGCAAGATCATATCAGTAAGACTTTATCGAATGCCATTCTTTCAAATAAGATTGCGCATGCCTATTTATTTTCTGGCCCTAGGGGTACTGGCAAAACGAGTACAGCGAAAATTTTGGCCAAGGCATTAAACTGTGAATCTGGTCCAACGCCATCTCCTTGCAATTCATGTACAAATTGTACAAAAATTAATAATGGTTCTTCTATGGATGTTTATGAAATTGATGCAGCATCTAATCGAGGAATTGATGAAATTCGCGATTTAAGAGAAACTGTTAAATTTACACCAGTTGATGGTCGTTATAAGGTGTATATTATTGATGAAGTGCATATGCTGACAACGGAAGCGTTTAATGCTTTATTGAAAACATTAGAAGAGCCTCCTGCGCATGTAGTTTTTATTTTGGCGACGACAGAAGCCCATAAAGTCCCGGCAACGATACATTCTCGCTGTCAACGATATGATTTTCGCAGGATTAGCGTCGGAGAGATTGTAGATCGGCTTAAAGTTGTTACTGAGCAAATGGGAATAACAACTACGGATGAGGCGCTAAAATTGATTGCCACTCATGCAGATGGTGGGCTTCGTGATGCGCTTAGTATTTTAGATCAATGTAGTGCGCTAGATAACGAGCCTGTGGACGAGGAAAAAGTTAGACGGATGCTAGGTTTGGTCGGCAATGATTGGATTTTTAAACTGGTCAATGCCATGGCAAAAAGGGAAGGTTATACGATTCTTACTATTTTGGCAGACTTGTTAGCAATGGGGAAAGAAGTTACACAGATTTTAAGTGAAGTTACTTTGCATATGCGGAGTGTAATGTTATATCAATCTGTACAAGATATAGATGGGTTTAATTTGTATACTGCAGAAAAAAGTATTTTAGAAGAACATAGCAAAATTTTTTCTTATGAAGAAATCGTTAAAATTATCAAGTGTTTACATGCGGCTATTCATGAAATAAAATGGTCTCCGCAACCTCGTATTACAGCGGAAACAGCATTTTTATCAATTTGCCATATAGATGATGTGAAGTTAGAAGGTACTAGTCTTGACCTAATCAAACGGATTGAAAAACTTGAAAAAACCATTCAAAGATTGCAAAGTAATATAACGTTGCCAAATAAAAGTAATGATAGAGCAAATTTATCTTCGGGAAAAGTGTATCAAGAAATAGAGCAGACGGTAAAAAGTCGCGTTCCTAAAATACAAGAAGAAAGAATAGAAAGTGTGCAGGCGGTAAAAAATGAATCGGTACAAAACCAAGCAAAACAAGTAGCAAGCCCAATTCCTTTAGATAATACAAGTCATAAGGAAGTTTGGGAAAAGGTTTTAAAAGGATTGATGTCGAGAAAAAAAGCTGCTGTTCATGCCTGTGTGGCGCAAGGATATTTACAAAGTCTGGATTCAGGGCAGGCAACGATTGCTTTTGAAGCTAAATTTCCTAAAGAACGGACGGACAAAGAAGATTATCGAGCGATTCTAAGTGACGTTTTTAGTGAAGTTTGTGGTATGGTGATGAATGTTCGATCGGTGCTGATAAGTAGTTCAATCCCCCCCGACAAACCACCGCACACAATGAGTCGAGTGGAAAAAGCGGTGGAGAATAATGAAGCATTGACGCCCGAGCAGCGTTATGTACTAGATACGGCGATTAAAGTCTTTGATACTGAAGCGATAAAGATACCGCCACGCGAATCATAATTCGTTTATTTGAAGAAGAAAATTAGATAAAGAAGGCTGATTTAGAGAGAGTTTTAACTCCCCTGAGTCATAGATTACAGTGGCTTTATTTTCCCCTGAAGAGGTGGGGTATGATAAGTAGAAAATCAAAATCTTTGATTTTGTCTGAATCCCTTATTTTAATGGATGGCTCTATTAGACAATGGATAAATTTCATTTGACGAGTGGCTACTATTTTGGTAGTCTTAACTATGAGATTAGCGAAAGCGAATTCAAAGGAGGACATAGAATGTTTGGTGGCATGGGTAACATGGGCAATATGGCTGGCATGATGAAAAAAGTTCAAAAATTGCAAGCTGAAATGACTAAAATGCAAGAAGAACTGAAACAAAAAACAGTTGATGTATCAGCTGGCGGTGGAGCTGTAAAAGTTGTAATGACAGGAGAAAAACAAATTTCTTCATTAAAAATTGATCCATCTGCTGTTGATCCGGAAGATGTAGAAATGCTTGAAGATTTGGTATCAGCAGCTATAAATGAAGCTTTGAAAAAAGTGGATGATATGATGGCAAAAGAAATGGGCAAACTTACTGGCGGGTTACCACCAGGAATGTTTTAATCATGCAGTATATAGCACCTTTGACAAAATTGATCGAGCATTTTCGTTCTTTACCGGGAATTGGTGCAAAAACGGCATCGAGACTAGCTTATCATATATTAGATATGGAGGATGCGAAAGCAAAAGCCTTAGCAAAAGCTATTGTTGATGCAAAAGAAAAGATAAGTTATTGTAGCATTTGTTTTAATCTGACCGATAGTGATCCGTGTTATGTTTGTGAGTCTAAGCAGAGAGATAAATCTGTAATTTGTGTGGTTGAACAACCGCGTGATGTAGCGGCAATGGAACGTATGCGTGATTTTAAGGGGCTTTATCATGTTTTGCATGGTGTTTTATCTCCTCTTGAAGGAATAGGGCCTGATGAAATAAAAATTAGAGAACTTGTTGCACGACTTTATTCTGGAGAGGTAAAAGAAATTATTGTGGCGACGAATCCGAATGTTGAGGGTGAAGCTACTGCGATGTATATTGCAAAACTACTTAAACCTATTGGAGTAAAGGTGACGAGAATTGCTCATGGATTACCAATTGGTGGAGACTTGGAATATGCGGATGAGGTTACGTTATCAAAAGCTTTAGAAAACCGTCGAGAAATATAGAGATAAAAAGGTATTGCCATAAGGTAATACCTTTTTATTTACGTATGAACTATGAATATTATGGTAAAAATAGAATTATTATCATAATTTTTCATACAGATAAATATAGTATATTAGGAGGCGGTGTAATGCGGTTCTTTTCGTATGATAAGCATATTCCAAATGAAGATGAGATAAAAATAAAAGGACGGACTGAATTTTTAAATCTAATTAAACAAGCAAAAAAAGATTGGCAATTATCACAAAAACTATTGAGTGAAGTTACAGATTGTGATTTAATGGATTATGTTATTTATTCGATAAAAGCAAATGAGGCACGATATAGATATTTATTAAAAAATGCACGCCTTCAAAATTTACAAGGTGATGCATGGACGGGGGAAAATTTTAATGATATCTAAATAAATGGACAGCCTCTAGTAAAGGAGGGGTTTTAAATGGAGACTTTAGCACTTCAACCGGGAGTATTATTTGCTTACATAATTGGAATAGGATTGATTTATTTTATTGGCAAAGTGTTTGTAATGCCGGTAAAATTCATTTGGAAGTTTATTTATAATGGCTTGATTGGCGGAATTATGTTATGGATAGTTAATTTTGTGGGAAGCTACGTTGGATTTGAAATTGGGATTAATGTAGTTACCGCATTAGTTGCAGGTTTTTTGGGAATTCCGGGAGTTGTTTTATTGATTGCGTTTAAATTATTTTTTTAAAAATGGTGCTTTGTCGATATTTTTCAAAAAATATGTTGACAAGGCACTTTTCTTCTGATATCATAATAAAAGTCGTCA
>UMGS01015062.1_pt1 | contig 127202 bp, 137 predicted proteins | sample 1965341 | NCBI WGS metagenome assembly UMGS01 (sample SAMEA4836079, study PRJEB28245) | human gut metagenome | biome: gut microbiome; material: fecal sample | place: Denmark | collected 2008 | reverse complement strand
CCAAATCGTTAGATTTTTGGTCTAACTTTTTGGGGTCGGTACAGAATCAATGACTTCTTTTATTTGATTATTTATTTCCAGTGTATAAAATTTATTGTTGGATAATCTAATATTACAAAATAGGAAAGGAGCGTTGTTTTGTGAAAAAAATAAAAAAATATACGTCATTTTTTATGGTATGTAGTTTAATTTGTTTTTTTGTAAGTAATCTTTTTATAAAAAATGTTGATGCTTCAGTTGAATTACAAGCAAAATCGGCAATTTTAATGGATGAGAACGGAAATATCCTTTTTGAGAAAAACAGTAATGAAAAGTTGTCACCGGCTAGTGTAACAAAAACAATGACAATTTTATTAGCAGTAGAAGCTGTTGAGGAAAAACGTGTAAACTTAGATGATTTAGTTTCTGTAAGTGAACATGCATATCGTCAGGGTGGTTCACAGATTTGGTTAGAAACTGGCGAAAAAATGACGTTTAAAAATTTATTAATAGCGACAGCTGTTGTCAGTGCAAATGATGCTGCAATGGCAATGATGGAATATATTTATGGGGACGAAGAATCCGCAGTTTCAGCAATGAATCAACGCGCTTTAGCATTAGGATTAAAAAATACACACTTTTCAAATGTGAATGGATTACCCGTAGAAAATCATTATATGAGTGCTTATGATACGGCACTTATTGTGAAGGAAGCTGTTAAGCACGATCTGTATAGAGAGGTATCCAGCATAAAAGAATATTGGCTACGAGATGGTAAAAATTGGCTAGTTAATACGAATAAATTATTATGGTGGTATGAAGGAGCTGATGGTTTAAAGACAGGCTGGACTGAAGAGGCAAAATACTGCTTTGCTGGTACGGCAAAGCGTGATAGTTTACGATTGATATCGGTTGTTTTTGCTGCACCTGAACCTAGACAACATTTAAAAGAAAGTATGAAATTATTAGATTGGGGGTTTGCTAACTATAAAGCAATTCAAGCTATGCAAAAAAATGAAGCGATTTGTGAAACTAACGTAAGTAAAGGGGTAAAGAAGAAAATCATTTTAATTGCAAAAGACGATATAAATATTACGATAAAAAAGGAAAATAAAAATCAGTTAAGAAAAGAAGTTAAAGTTGAGGAAAATATAACTGCGCCGGTCATTGCAGGGGAAAAATATGGTGAAGTTTATCTATATGATGAAACGGTTTGTGTAGGGAGTACAGATTTACTGGCGCAAGAAAACGTGGAAAGAAAAAATTTCTTTTCTACGATAACGGATCTTGTGGAAAAATTATTATTACCATGAGAGTAATTGTTTGCTAACTTGATAAATTTATAGAATAACGGAAATGTAAAAACATTTTCGTTATTTTTTTACAATCTAGAAGGTAATTTATTCCTTTTATAGAATAAGATAGAATACTATGAAAAAGAAAAAGAGTTTGAGGAGGATAATATGGTAATAACAACGTTAATAAATAAAGGTGTATTAGTAGTGCGTGTTGATGGAGAGTTAGATATGCACGTGACAGATGATTTTCGAAACACTTTAGATAAATGTATGGATAATACAGGAATTAAAGAGGTTATATTGAATTTACAAAGAGTTGAGTTTATCGATAGTTCTGGCATTGGAGCTATTTTAGGACGATATAAAAAAATTCATTTTATGGGTGGAAGTTTATGCATAGTGGGTATCCAACCTGTTGTTATGAGGATTTTTGAATTGTCTGGGCTGTTTAAAATTATAAAAACTTATCCAACAGAAACGGATGCATTTACTTGCTTATGAGGAGGATATGATGGAGATTAAAAATCAAATTAAAATGTCTATGTATAGCTCAAGTGAAAATGTTAGTATTGCAAGATTATCAGCAGCAACTTTTTCCGCTCAAGCAGAGTTGACTTTAAGTGATATTGAAGAAATTAAAGTTGCAATTTCAGAAGCTGTATCTAATGCAATTATTCATGGGTATGGTGAAGAAAAAGGAATCGTTGAATTTTGCATGACTTTATATGAAGATAAGATTGAATATATTATAGAGGATTTTGGAAAAGGAATTGCTGATGTTGAAATGGCACGAGAACCGTCTTATTCAAGTGATCCCGAAAGAATGGGATTGGGCTTTGTTTTTATGGAATCTTTTATGGATGATTTGTCAGTATCATCAGAGTTAGGTAAAGGCACCCGTGTGAAGATGATTAGAAAAATTCAGTGCTTTTCTGCACAGTAGGTGGGCTGTGTATGTTGAGTAATGAAAAGATAATGGATTTAATTACTCAGGCTCAATCAGGAGATATAGGAGCAAAAGAAGTTTTATTGACAGAAAATTTAAATTTAGTACGAAGTATCGTCCATAGGTTTACAAATCGTGGTTATGAATGGGACGATTTATTTCAGATTGGGTGTATGGGGATGGTAAAGGCTATAGAAAGATTTGATTTATCTTTTAATGTAAAGTTTTCTACCTATGCAGTACCGATGATTATAGGTGAAATACGAAGATTTATACGTGATGACAATCCAATTAAGGTAAGTCGACCTATAAAAGATATTGCGTATAAAGTACATAAAGTTCAGGAATTTTTGAGAGGATCATTAGGGCATGAACCGACAATTCAAGAAATTGCAGAAAAATCGGAATTATCTACGCAAGAAATTATTTCTGCTTTAGACGCAATGCAGCCCATTGTTTCATTATATGAAGCTACTACAAATAATAGTGGGGATCAGTTATTGTTATTAGATCAAATTGCAAGTACAAATGATGAAATAGATTGTCTTGAGAAAATAACATTAAATGAGGTAATAGACCGATTATCTGAAAAAGAGCGGTATGTAATAAGAATGCGTTTTTATGAAGATAAAACACAATCGGAAATCGCCAACCAAATTGGTCTGTCACAAGTTCAAATATCAAGAATTGAAAAGCAAGCATTAAAAAAAATTAAGAACTTTTTATAGATCTCGTAAGAGATCTATTTTTATTTTGTGAGTATAAAAAATGATTAAAAGAAGAAAATACATATGAAGTTTATTAATATTGGAGGTTTGATATAAATGGTAGTAAAAGTTATTGAATTGGTTGGTAGCTCCAAAAATAATTGGACAGAAGCGGTTGACAATGCTGTACATGAAGCAGCAAAAACGATTCATTATATTGTAGGTGTAGAAGTAACGAATTTTACTGCAAACATAAATGAAGGCGAAATTGTAGAATATCGCGCTAATGTAAAGTTGGCATTTAAAGTGAAGTGATTAATATGAAAAAGTTATCAAAGAATGAAATGCAAAAGCAATACCAAAATGAAGTAGATGGAATTGTTCCTAAACCACCAGTGATAAAAAATATATTATGGGCATTTTGTGTCGGAGGATTGATTTGTTGCATTGGACAAGTTGTTCAAAATTATTTTTTAGATGGAGGTTTAATCAAAAAGGATGCTGCTGCTGCTACTTCTTCTGTGATGGTTTTTTTAGGTGCTTTTTTAACGGGTATTGGTATATATGACGAAATTGGGAAAAGAGCTGGGGCAGGTTCTGTTGTTCCTATAACAGGGTTTGCAAATTCTATTGTATCTTGTGCAATGGAATTTAAGCGGGAAGGATTTGTTTTTGGCATTGGAGCTAAGATGTTTGTCATTGCTGGTCCTGTAATTGTATATGGATTAGTTATGGCCTTTATTGTAGGTTTGATTCGATGGTTTAGAGTTTTTTGGTGAGCTAGTTAAGAGGTGATAATGATGAATAAAAAAATTGGACAACAAAGTATCCAATTCGCAAATCCGCCTATTATTATTTCTACCGCTAATATTGGTGGTCCAAAAGAGAAAGAGGGATACCAGGGAGAAAACTTTGATATCTTGATGGAAGACAATATTAATGGGTTTGATAGTTGGGAAAAATGTGAGTCGTATATGATGGAACAAGTAATAGCAAAGGCTGCAGAAAAAGCTAATAAACAAGTGAGTGAAATAGAGTGTATTTTAGCAGGGGATTTATTAAATCAATTGATGAGTACCCATTTTGCAATGCGCACATTGCAACGCCCTTTTTTAGGGTTATATGGAGCTTGCTCAACAATGGCGGAGAGTATTCTTATCAGCTCAATGATGATTGATGGGGGATTCGCGAATCTTGTCGCTGCTGCAGCATCAAGTCATCATGATGCTGCAGAAAGACAGTATCGTTTTCCTACAGAGTTAGGCGTACAAAGACCGCCCGTTGCACAATGGACGGTAACTGGAGCGGGATCATCTTTAATCTCCACTGTAGGAGATGGCCCTCGAGTTGTTGGTGCAACCATTGGAAAAATTGTAGATATGGGGATCAAAGATACGAATTCATTAGGAGCTGCGATGGCACCAGCGGCAGCAGATACATTACTTTGTCATTTTAATGATTTTGGTATACAACCAAGTGAATATGACATGATATTTACTGGTGATTTAGGGATGATTGGTAAAACAATGGTCATAAAATTATGTGCAGAGCATGGCTTTTATCTTAGTAATAACTATCAAGATTGTGGATGTATGATTTATCGAGAAGAGCAAGATGCACACGCTGGTGCGAGTGGTTGTGCGAGTTCAGCAGTAGTTTTCAATGGGCATATTTACAAAATGCTGCAAAAAAAACAATATAAGAAAGTTTTGTTAGTTGGAACAGGGAGTTTACACAGTCCAACATCTTATCAACAGAAAGAATCTATTCCTTGTATTGCTCATGCTGTAGCAATACAAGCTTAGGAGGGATAAGGATGCAGGATTATATCATGGTTTTTATTATAGGTGGTATTATTTGCGTTATTGGGCAGCTGTTAATGGATTTAACGAAGTTGACACCGGCACATGTACTCGTTTCTTTTGTAGTTGCAGGGACAATTTTAGGCGGGTTAGGTTGGTATCAACCTTTAATAGAAATTGGTGGCGCTGGTGCAACGATACCTTTAACCGGATTTGGGAATTCTTTAGCGGCTGGAACAATCGAAGCGGTGGATAAACAAGGATTTTTAGGGATATTTACAGGGGCATTGACAGCTACCTCTGCTGGGTTGATGTCAGCAATTTTTTTTGGGTTTTTAATGTCACTAATTTTTAATCCAAAAGGATAAGGTGAATGAATGAAAAAGCAAATGATAGAAGATGAGATATTGACATTGATGAAGGAAATGGATCAAAAAATTGAGTGTTTAGAAAAGCTTATTTCACAGCAGCAAGATTCTACAGAAAAGGATAGGGAAAAGAAGAAGCAAGAAAATTGGAGTGAAAATGTAAAAAAAATAAGTGCCATGCAATATGAAATGTCAGAAGAATTGAGTCATAGTATGAAAAATTTAAAAAGTATTATTGTAAAAAGTGAAAAGTTATTAAGTGATGCTCAAGCAAATGAATCATGATGCAATACGAGATTCTTGAATTGAGGGGAAATGTATGAAAAAAAGAGTTCGGGTTATCTTGGTAACTGATGGGGATAGTGTTGCACAAGAGGCAGTTGAGACAGTGGCACAATCTTTAAATCTAAGATGTATATCCGCCTCCGCAGGGAATCCGACTCCGATTTCTGGCGAGACAATGGTAAATTTAATAAAACAAGCTGAGCATGATCCAGTTTTGGTGATGTTTGATGATAAAGGTGAGCCAGAAAAAGGGATGGGAGAGTTTGCGCTAGAGTATGTGGCAAAGCATCCAGATATTGAAGTGCTGGGGGCGGTTGCTGTAGCATCTAATACTACAGGGATTCAAGGAGCTAAAGTTGATTTATGTATTGTAAAAGATGGAACGATTAGTCGTACGGCAGTAGATAAAAAAGGTGATAAAAAATGTGGAAATCTTATGATTGGTGAACCAATCATAAAGGGAGATACTGTAGATATACTTAATGAATTGGATATACCTTTAGTCGTTGGTATAGGGGATGTTGGCAAAATGAAAAGAAAAGATGATATTTGTATTGGCGCACCAATTACAAGAAAGGCTATCGAAGAAATTTTGCAAAAAAACAGTATTGATTATCAAACAGAAATCCTGTGATTTTCACAGGATTTCTGTTTATGCATAAATTAGGATTTAATTAAAAAAACGTTTAAAAGTAGATTCGTCATCGGATAAAGGAAAATAAGAATGAAAAGGCGAAATACATCATCATTATGCAAATTTGTACTTTTAATATGAGGTGTAATAGATGTATAGACCCATAATGTCAGAATATGAGGAAACACAGTATTGTTTAATTCAACAATGGAAATCTGCAGAACCAGGAATTATCGCAAAGGCTCTAGATAAGGTAACAGCTCCTGCGTCTTGGGTATTAGAAAAAATAATTCCTTTGCAAGGGATAAAGTATGTTCTCGATAGTGCAAATTCTATTGCGAAGAAAACGACAGATGTTGAAAAATTAAAAAATACTGCTGCGGTAGCTGAAATTAAATATTTGCGGCATAAAGGATTGGCTATTTCTGATTTTTTAGCACATGATATAGAAAAGTGGGCATTGGGAATTGCAGCGACCGAAGGGGCGGCGACAGGCTGGGCTGGGTTTACGGGTTTGGTAATCGATGTGCCTGCAGTCATCACGTTAGCACTGAGAACGATTTATAAAATTGGTTTGTGTTATGGATATGAAGGAATTGAAGTGTGGGAGCAAGATTTTGTATTTGGAATTTTGTCCGCTGCAGGAGCGAATACAATAGAAGAAAAAATGGCAGCTTTAACGATGATGAATGAAATTAATATCGTATTGGAAGAGGAATCAAATCGACTGATGGGGGAATTTGCAAAAAAACAATTAAATCGCAGGTATGCGGTAATGACTGTAGAGAAGTTAGCTAAACAGTTAGGAATGAATATGGCAAGACGCAAGCTAATGCAGGCATTACCGGTAATCAGTTCTGGTGTTGGGGCAGCAATTAATGTTTGGTATATAAATGAAGTCGTCGCTGCGGCAAAATGTTCTTATCAAGAGCGCTGGTTAATCGATAATCAAAAAGTTATGCGATGATTTGAAGGGATCGTACAATCTTTGCATTTTTTGCAGGGATTGATTATCTTTATGACGAATTTTATATAACTTATGATGATTTAGGAGGTTGGTAGATACGTGTTTGATGCAGATATGATTTTTCGTATTCCGGCATTGTTGATTGCTTTAACGATACATGAATATGCACATGCTAGAGTGGCCGTTCATTTAGGCGATCCTACACCAAGATTTCAAGGAAGGTTGACTTTAAATCCAATTCCACATCTTGATCCGATTGGATTGATTATGTTATGGCTCGTTCAATTTGGTTGGGCGAAACCCGTTGAGGTTGAGGCGCGTAATTTTAAAAATTGGCGACAGGGAATGATGTGGGTTGCTTTGGCAGGTCCGGCTGCTAATTTGATTATGGCATTTTTAGCTATGGTAGTTATGGTTATTTTATTAAAATTTAATGTATTGACAGATTGGTTAATTATTACATTAAAAATGATTTATACCTATAACATTATCTTTGCCATTTTTAATATGATCCCTATTCCGCCGCTTGATGGGTCTAAAGTTTTAATGAACTTTCTTCCACATAAACTGGCTTATCAATATGAAAGTTACAGCAGATATGGATCATTTATTCTTATTGCATTAATTTATATCGGTGTAATTGGGGCGATTATTCGTCCTGTCCAATATTTTTTAAATTTTTTAATGAATCAATTTATTATGCTGATTTTTTAGGAGGAATTATTAATGACTAAAGGACGTATTTTTAGTGGGATGCAACCATCAGGACGATTTCATTTGGGGAATTATCTTGGTGCATTAGAAAACTGGGTTAAATTACAAAATGAATATGAATGCTTTTTTTCGATTGTTGATTTGCATGCATTGACATCTGCTTTTGAAAATACAAGTAAAATTCCCGAAAATATTCATAATATGGCGTTAGATTGGCTGAGTGCTGGGCTTGATCCAGAAAAAAATGTAATTTTTGTTCAATCGAAAGTAAAGGAACACGCTGAATTACATTTACTTTTATCCATGATGACTCCATTATCCTGGTTAGAGCGTGTTCCAACGTATAAAGATAAACTTCAACAACTTGGTGAACAGGGTAAAGACATTAATACATATGGATTCCTCGGATATCCTGAATTGATGACAGCGGATATTATCTTATATAAAGCGGAATATGTTCCGGTAGGGGAAGATCAAATTCCACATTTAGAACTTTCGCGCGAGATTGTTCGTCGATTTAATAATCTATATCAACCAGTATTTCCAGAACCACAAGCGCAGTTAAGCAAATCATCGCTATTACCTGGAATTGATGGCCGGAAAATGAGTAAATCCTATGGAAATGAAATTCCATTCGCTGCTAGCCCAGAGGAACTAAGAGAACGAGTTCGCTTGATTGTTACTGATCCAAACCGTATCAAAAAGACAGATGTTGGGAATCCTGATGTTTGTGTAGCTTATAAATTTCACAAAATCTTTAATAAAGAGAATGTCAATGAAATTTGTAAATGTTGTAAACAGGCTGAAATTGGCTGTGTAGAATGTAAAAAGCGGTTAGCGGAAAAAATGGTAGACGTAATGACAGATATGCATATACGTCGTGCCGAATATGAAGCAAACCCTGCAAGAGTAAAAGAAATTTTAGCATATGGTGCTGAGCGGGCAGGAAAAGTTGCAGCTAAAACGATGGAAGAAGTTCGAGAGGCTATGCATTTGTAAGCTATGGAAGCGTATAAAATAAAATTAGATGCATTTGAAGGTCCATTGGACCTCCTTATGCATCTAATTGAAAAAAATAAAATTAACATTTATGATATTCCGATTGCTGAGATAACAGAGCAGTATATGGGATATTTAGAGCAGTTTCAAGAGTTTAATATTGAGATAGCCAGTGGATTTTTAGTTATGGCGGCAACTTTACTGCAGATAAAGTCGCGAGTTCTTTTGCCAAAACCGCCAAAGTCAGAAAATGATATAGTGGAAGAGGAGATTGATCCACGGCAGGAGCTTGTAGAACGATTACTAGAATATAAACGATTTAAAGAAGTAAGTGAAGTTTTGGATCAATTGGCAGTTAAACAAGCAAAGTATTTTTTTAAGCAACCAGAATCTTTAACGACTCGCTATTTACCACTTGAGGGATTGCCGCTGTCTAGTTTGGTTAATGCTTTTAAAGCAGTTTTATCTTCTGCGGTGGAAGAAGCCGCAATTGTTGAGCGCGACCCATTTACAATTGAAGAAAAAATGGAAGATATAATTTTTTTGTTACATAAAAATAAAAAAACGGTTTTATTTACAGATACTTTTAGCTGTATATCTAATAAGGCAGAGATGGTTACTACTTTTTTAGCACTATTAGAGTTAATAAAATTGAAACGAATATTTATTGAACAGCAATATGCATTTGCACCAATTTATATTAAATTAAAAGGAGAAAATGATAATGTTTTATGATGAATTAAAAGGGCATATTGAAGCATTATTATTTGTAAATGGAGACCCTTTATCAGTCCATCGGCTTGCAGATATTTTAAATGTTGATAAGGAGAATATTGAGGATTTAATCGTCAAATTGAAAGCTGATATGGAAAGTAGTCAGCGTGGCTTGACAATTATAAAGGTTGCAGGCGGATATCAATTATGTACGAAACCAGAGCTATCAGAAATCATTGAAGCGTTAGCACAAGTGGTTGAACCTAAATTGTCAGTAGCAGCGTTAGAAACTTTATCAATTATTGCATTTCGCCAGCCAATCACAAAGCAGGAAATTGAAATGCTAAGAGGTGTGCGTGTCGATCGTGTATTGACGACTTTATTAGAACGTGGTCTAATCGAAGACGTTGGACGCAAAGAGGTGATTGGGCGGCCAATTTTATATGGGACAACAGAAGAATTTCTAAAGTGCTTTGGCTTAGATTGTATTGATGATTTACCAGCCTTGCCGGAAAAAGGAATACAGGCAGAAATAAAAGATTATGTGTAATAACATTTTGTTTATTATACATAATTTTTTTTGTTTTGGGGAAAGTATGAATGATTAAAATATTAGGGTGAGATTATTTTGAAATATCTTTTAATTATATTTTTTCTGCTTTTTTGCGCATGGTTTTTTATTAAAATAAATTTATCGATAAAATATGTTAAAAATTCTACAGAAGATTTATTAACGATTAAAATACTTATTTTTAATATACGGTTATACGAAAAAATCTTTTCGCCTTATCTGAAAAAAATATATGAAAAATTTTTATTGAAAGAACTAAAAAAACAGCAACTTCAATCTCAAACAGAAGATAAATCAAAGGATAAAAACTGGAGTGAAATAAAAGATATCTTTAGTAGTTCTTTATATAGAACGCAAAATGAAAAAAGCTTTGGGAATTTTAAGCATAAATTCGGCTTTAAAAAAGGCAAGATAAAGATATGTTATAGCTGTTATGATCCTGCGATTACATCGATTACCTATGGCGTTTTAAATTCATTGTTCTATACTTGTTTTATTCATAATTCAAAATATCTTAATATTGAGATTCAACCTAATTTTATTGTACAACAACTATTTGTAGATGCGGAATGTATATTTACTTTTACTTTTGGGGATTTTATATGTATGATAAGAAATTTTAAGCAGGAGGCAAAAAAATGAGCGATACGTCAATACAAGGTTTCATGCAGACTGCTATGAACAGTATTAGAGAAATGATTGATGTAAACACAATTGTAGGTGATCCAGTAACTACACCGGATGGGACAGTGATTATTCCAATATCGAAAGTAACTTTTGGTTTTGTCGCTGGTGGCGGTAAAGGTGAGATAGAACAAAATGAAAATAAAAGTGGCTTTGGAGGCGGCAGTGGTGGAGGTGTTAGTGTAAGACCGGTCGGCTTTTTAGTTTGTTCCGTAAATCAAGGTATTCGATTTATGTGTGTAGACAATCACAATGTTTATGATAAATTATTGGATTTTATGCCACAAGCAATGGAAAAAATACAAGAAATGCTTAATGGGAATATGACAAATTACGATGATTTAGAATCGAAAGAAAATAATTGAAATAATAAAACAAGACTTTCGTATTTAGGGGGTCTTGTTTTATTTTGTAAAGATTTGATAAAACAATGGATATCCTTTGACGAATGTTATAAAGATGTTTATAATATTTATTATGTTTTATTATCCGTTTGATTTGAAGGGAGCTCAATAATAGGTTTATGGTAAATTTATGGAAGATAATATTATGTATGATATTTTTAATAAATATGGGGGGAACGAATTGTTTTGCAAGTAGTGAACCCGCATTGACAGCTAAATCTGCAATTGTTATGGACGCGACGACAGGAAAGGTATTGTATGCTAAGGATGCTGAAAGCAGAAGGTATCCTGCAAGTACGACAAAAATGATGACGCTGATTGTTGCTTTGGAAAACGGCAATTTAAATGATGTTATTGAGGCGAGTGAAAATGCCTCCAAAACTGAAGGCTCTTCTTTATGGCTTGAACATGGAGAAAAATTAACATTGAGAGATCTTTTATACGGTGTAATGCTTGTATCTGGAAATGATGCAACGGTAGCAGTAGCGGAACACATTGCGGGTTCAGTTGATGCATATGCAAAGATGATGACCCAAAAGGCACATGAAATTGGAGCAGTTCACACAGCTTTTACGAATTCGAGCGGATTACCTGACACTAATCATTATTCGACAGCGCATGATTTAGCACTTATTGCTGCTTATGGCTATAGAAATCCTTTATTTGAAGAGATTGTAAGCACAAAGACTAAAATTATTCCGTGGGCAACGAATGATTATGGCAGAGAGTTATTTAATGAAAATAGAATGTTGTGGCTTTACGAAGGTGGAAATGGTGTTAAGACCGGATATACAAATGCAGCAGGTCGTTGTTTAGTATCCGCGGCTAAGCGTGATGGGATTCAATTGGTTGCAGTTGTGTTAGATAGTGAATTTATGTGGAATGACTCAATTGCGCTGTTAGATTATGGTTTCCAAAAAATAAAAGCAGTAAAATTATATAATGCCAATGCTGTCATAAAAAATGTTTCAGTAAACTATGGTGTTAAATCAGATGTAGATGTTGTTGCTAAAAATGATATTGTTGTTCCAATGGTCGATGAAGACAAAAAGAATTTTGTCACGGTGATTGACTTACCAGAAAAAATAGAAGCAGGCTTCCATGAAGGAACTAAATTAGGAACTTTAAAAATTATGTATAATAACAAAGAAGTAGCAACAACAGATTTAATAGCTGCCAATGGCGTAGATAAAAAATCGTTTTTTCAAACTGTATATAGATCATTAAATAAAGTATTTAATTTATTCATGACGAAGTTTTTCTAGAGCGACTATTAAAGTCGTTCTTTTTTTATTGTTTTTATTCATACCTTGGAATAGGAGGTGTGGCGAGCAATGATAAATTATATATGGGGATTTTTTCTTGTGTTCGGAATTATTTATGCTGGATTTTGTGGAAATATTGAATTTGTAACAGAAAGTGCGATAAAAGCTGCCCAAGATGCCGTTTTATTATCTTTAAATTTGCTTGGTATGATGTGTCTGTGGCTAGGCCTGATGAACATTGCAAAGCAAGCAGGGATGATTCGTTTTTTGGCAAAAAATTTAAAGCCATTATTGAGATTGATTTTTCCTAGCATTCCAGCTAACCATCCTGCGCTTGGTGCGATTGTTATGACCATAAGTGCAAATATGCTAGGCCTTGGAAATGCTGCAACACCTTTGGGAATAAAAGCCATGCAGCAATTGCAAACCTTAAATAAAGAAAAAAAGAAAGCAACACCGGCGATGTGTACTTTCTTAGTTTTATGTACAACCGGAACGACTCTAGTTCCGATGACCATCATTGCGTTAAGATCGGCTATGGGGGCTGCTACACCGACAGACATTGTAGGTTGTGTACTCATGGTAAGCTGTATAGCGACAATTGCAGGTCTTGGCATGGATTTTTTATGCAGAAAAATATTGCGATTGAGGTGATGCTATGTTTGGCGATTTCATACAGGCAGTATCGATATGGTCCGTTCCAATGATTATCACTAGTATAATCGTACTTGGCTTGATTAAGAAAATAAAAGTTTATGAATGCTTTGTTGAAGGAGCAGCTGAGGGTATCCATACAGTAGTAAAAATTATACCTTTTTTAGTTGCGATGATGGTTTCCATCCAAGTTTTTCGATCATCAGGAGCAATGGGGGAATTTTTATCCTTTGGTGCCCCTCTTTTCAGAGTTTTAGGAATACCTAGTGAATTAATTCCTTTAGCGATGATGCGACCATTATCAGGTACGGGAACAATGGGCTTAGGCGTAGATTTAATGAATTTTTATGGCGTTGATTCTCTTTATGGTAAAATAGCTGCGACGATTATGGCGAGTAGTGATACTACTTTTTACATCTTAGCAGTTTATTTTGGCTCAGTAGGAATTAGTAAAGTAGGATATTCTATTTTTACTGGACTATTTGCGGATTTGGTAGCTTTTTTCACTGCTGTTTACCTAGGTTCTTTATTGTTTACCTAGCTTTTTCATCTTAGATCTGTGGCATTTTTAACTTGCCTGAATACTATGGAATTAAGATTTTAGGCAGGGAGGGAAAGCCTTGAGTAATGTAGTGATAAGTGGAGGCGGCTGGTCGGGATGCGCAGCCGCACTTTCGGCGGCCAAAGCTGGTGCTAAAGTTATTTTAATTGAAAGAACCGATCTACTATTAGGAACTGGACTCGTGGGGGGAATCTTCCGCAATAATGGAAGATATACAGCTGCTGAAGAAAGTATTGCCATGGGCGCGGGAGAGTTTTTTAAAGTAATGGACGAAAACTCTCGTCATACAAATATTGACTTTCCAGGGCATCAGCATGCATCTTTATATGATGTAACTACGATGGAACCAATGATAAAAAAAATTCTTTTAGAGTATGGTGTTGAAATAAAAACACAAGTTAGAGTAAATAATGTGAAGAAGGCAGGGCGGCATATAGAAGCAGTTGCTCTTGATAATGGAGAAGTATTACAGGGGGATGCTTTTATAGATGCAACAGGTAGTGCTGGCCCAATGGGAAATTGTTTACGTTATGGAAATGGTTGTGCGATGTGCATTCTTCGCTGTCCATCTTTTGGCCCGAGAATTAGCCTTAGTGGCAAGGCGGGGGTGAAAGAGTTTTTCGGTGAAAAAGCAGATGGTTCAGTAGGTGCGATGAGTGGTTCGTGTAAAATTAATAAGGATTCATTGAGTGATGAATTAAAAGCAGAACTAGAACGCAAAGGTGTTGCTGTATTAAAAATTCCAGAAGGACTAAGAAAAAAAGGTGGCTTATTAAAGAAAGCTTGTAGTCAATATGCACTAGATGCATTTGCAGAAAATATTATATTACTCGATACTGGCCATGCAAAATTGATGACATCTTATTTTCCGTTAAAGGATTTAAGAAAAATTCATGGACTAGAAAAAGCGCGTTATGAAGATCCTTATTCTGGCGGAGTTGGGAATTCGATGCGCTATTTAGCAATAGCTCCATGTGATTGTACTCTACGAGTTGATGATATTGACAATTTATTTTGTGCAGGAGAAAAATCAGGTACAATTGTAGGGCATACAGAAGCTATTGTAACTGGATTACTTGCCGGACATAATGCAGTTCGGTGCAGCTTAGATATGGAATATTTAGTTTTGCCCAATACAATCGCAATTGGTGATTTTATCGAATTTGTACAAAGAAAAATGACTGATGAAAGCGGTAGAAGGATCCGCTATACTTTTTCTGGGTCAGTTTATTTTAATCGAATGAAAGAAGAAGGTCTTTATGAAATTAATTCTGAATTTATTCAGCAAAATATTGAAAAAGCTGGACTAAAAGATATTTATTATAAATGTTTAGTATAGGCAAGGGGGAGCTACTATGTTAAAAGAGTTAATAAAAAGATGCATTGATATCAATTCGTCTTATTGTCCTTGCCTTTTAGCAGATACAAACCATTGTGTGTATTGTTCGCAATTGCAGGGAAAAGAATTTTGTGATTGTGACTGGCAAGGTGTATGCATTTTGTATGAAAATTTTTGGCAAAAAAAATGTATTGCTACTAATAAAATATCTAGAGTTGAAGAAAAAACTCAATTTTCTATTAAAGAAAAACTCAATGAAAAAACTTATATCATTGAGTTTACGGTAAGTCAAGAATTAGCAGAAAGATTAGACGAAGTAGGAGCTTTTGTATTTTTACGTAATGCGGAAGATGAGGGATGTTGCTGTTTTCCTGTAGGGGTGATGGCCGTACAGAAAAATATAATAACAGTTGCAGTTGAGATTGTCGGCGCAAAATCAGCTCGTTTATTTATTAACGATGGGAATATTCTTGTAAGAGGGCCTTACTATAATGGAATGCTTGGAAAACCATGGATTGACAATATAAAAGAGAGTAATATATTATTGGTAGCTGGGGGAATCGGTCAGGCACCTGCATCTTCTGTAATACATAAGCTTGTTGAAAATAACAATATGATTACAGCCATTCTTGCCCCTGGTAAAGTGGGAAAAATATTTGTTGGTGAAAAATTGCGCAAGCAAGGTGTTTTAGTATATGATGTAGATAGTTTAAGAAAAACTGGGTTTGTACTATTAAAAGAGTTGCTTAATGATCGGAAAATTGATTTAGTGATTAGTGCTGGCCCAGACAGTCAGCATCGAGGCTTAATAAATGGATTAAATGATTATGGGTATAATATACCAATGGCGGTAACCAATAATGCTACAATGTGCTGTGGCGAAGGTATTTGCGGCAGTTGCCAGCAGATGAATCATGATAATCAAATGATGAAATTATGTAAAATGCAAGTTGATTTTAATCAAATTATGCAAAATTAAATAAGCTTTAAAAGGGGTAGGAATTTTGGAACGTTTACAAAAAGTAATGAGTCAAGCAGGGGTTGCATCAAGACGCGAAGCTGAAAAATTGATTTTAGCGGGTAGAGTTAGCGTTAATGGAAAAATTATTATGGAGCTAGGTACTAAAGTTGATATAAAGAAAGATAAGGTTCTTGTAGATGGAAAGCCAATTGCGCTAGAAGAACCTATTTATATTTTATTAAATAAGCCTAAAGGTGTTGTAACAACGGCAAAAGATGAACGGGGAAGAAAAACAGTCGTTGATTTGTTAACTGAGGTAGACCAACGCGTTTATCCTGTTGGACGATTAGACTATAATACAGAAGGCGTTTTATTATTAACGAATGATGGTGAACTAACAAATCAATTGATTCATCCTAAATATAAAATCTATAAAACGTATATTGCAAAAGTTTTTGGTATACCAACGGAAGAGAAGTTGGATTTGTTAAGAGTCGGTATTCGTTTAGAAGATGGAATCACTGCACCAGCAAGAATTCGGTTGCTGAATGGGGATGCTTTAACAAATACAGCTGAAATTGAAGTTATTATTCATGAGGGGAAAAATAGGCAGATAAGGCGAATGTGTGAAGCAATTAAGCATCCAGTGAAAAGCTTGAAACGAATAGAGTTTGCTAATTTGGACTTAAAAGGGCTACGACGCGGCCAATACAGAACTTTATCACAACAGGAAATTGATCGATTAAAGAATTTTATCAATGGATAACAGGAGTAGTAAAAATGAAAAAAGTAATTGTAATTGGTGGCGGTGCAGCTGGTTTAATTGCCGCGATTTATGCAGCACGATCTGGGGCAAACGTTACAGTTTTAGAGAAGATGAAGCGAGTAGGTAAGAAATTATTGATTACTGGAAAAGGGCGTTGCAATATTACGAACACAGCAAGTAAGCAAGAGTATATAAAAAATATGATTGGAAATGGAAGTTTTTTGTATAGCGCATTTAGCCAGTATAGCAATGAAGATGTTGTAGATTTTTTTCATCAATTGGATGTCCCAACAAAAGTAGAACGGGGCGGCAGGGTGTTTCCCGTTAGTGATAAAGCGGCAGATGTTGTAAATGCTCTAGTGCATGAGGCAAATCGCTTAGGTGTTGAAATTATTACTGATCAGGCTGTGAGTAAAATTCAAAGCACGGATGGAAAAATAACTGGGGTTAAAAGTATAAGTGGGGGAATATATCCTGCCGATGCAGTTATTTTAGCTACAGGTGGAGCTTCGTATCCTGGAACAGGGTCGACTGGAGATGGGTACACCTTAGTAAAAGAATTAGGACATAGTATTATAAAAATTCATCCTTCTTTGGTTCCATTAGAAACTGAAGATGAGTGGGTAAAAGATGCGCAGGGTTTGTCGTTAAAAAATATAAGGGCGACCATATTAGTGAATGGGATTAAAGCTGGAGAAGATTTTGGGGAGATGTTATTCACTCATTATGGGGTATCTGGTCCGATTATTTTATCTTTAAGTAGATTAGTTGCGGAAAATTTGAATAAAGATAATTTTATTGAGCTGGTTATTAATTTAAAACCAGCATTAACGGAAGAAGTATTAAATAAACGGATTCAGCGAGACTTTGATAAGTTTATTCGTAAGCAGATAAAGAATTCTTTAGGAGAATTGCTTCCGGCAAAATTAATTCCTGTCATTATGGATTTAGCTTATCTTGATCCTGAAAAACCGATAAATCAGGTGACAAAAGAAGAACGTCAACGTTTAATTGAAACGATTATGGGATTGACATTAACAATAAAAGGAACTCGGCCGGTAAGTGAGGCGATTGTAACGGCTGGCGGGATAAATATCAAAGAAATAAATCCTAGAACGATGGAATCTAAAATAATCCAAGGGTTATATTTTGCTGGAGAAGTAATTGATATTGATGGCTTAACTGGAGGTTATAATCTACAGGCCGCATTTTCAACGGGCTACGTTGCGGGATTTTATGCAGCCGATTAGATTAATCTGTTAAAATTTGTTTATAATAAATAAAAGGTAGGATAGAATAATTAGTTATTCTATCCTTTTTCATTATGAAATTATCGGAGATGAAAAAATGGATAAGTATATTGAAAAATTTTTATTTCGTGCTACATTATGTTTGATGATTTTTCTAATAGGCGTACAAAGTCTAATGTGTAATGATTTCTTTGTTATGTGTTTATCGATTGTAGATAAATTGGAGGGAATTAGAATTAAATGATGAACTAAATATAGTTTTAGCAGGAAGAAAAGGAGTTTGGATAGAATAAGAAACAGATATTTGTAATTTTATCTGATAATTAGAAAGACTAATGTTTAAAGAATTTATAGAGACGTTGTAGTACTATAAGCTTAAAATTAGCTAGATGATTTCAGTGGAATGTTTAAATTATTTTATATATTTTTATAGAACTGGAGAGGGCTAATTGATGAAAGATATAATGAAAATTATAGCGGGACAAGGATTAAAAGGAGATTTTTTCATTCCAGGAGATAAGTCTATTTCTCATCGCAGTGTTATGTTTTCTGCACTTGGAGATAAACCGGTAAGAATTAAAAATTTTTTGAACTCCCAAGATTGCTTATCTACAGTGAAATGTATACAAGCGTTAGGGGTTAAGGTTGATTTTATTAATGAAAATGAAATTGTCATTTATGGGAAAGGTATTCATGGATTAACAGAGCCATCAGATGTTTTAGATGCCGGAAATTCAGGGACTACATTACGTTTAATGATGGGAATTTTAGCCGCACAACCTTTCTTTTCAACATTTACTGGGGATCAATCGTTAAGAAAACGCCCTATGCGTAGGGTAATTAATCCTTTAAGTGAAATGAAAGCAAAGCTTGTTTCTCGCGAAGATTCTAAATACTTGCCACTTGCAATTATTCCTGTGGATAAGCTTCAAGCAATTAACTATGCTATGCCCATGGCAAGTGCACAAGTGAAATCGGCTATTTTATTAGCTGGTATGTATGCTGAGGGAGAAACGATTGTTACTGAACCTTATACTTCACGAGATCATACAGAAAGGATGTTTGAAACGTTTGGAGTTAAATTAAGAAAGTTTGGTACGTCTATAGGAATTAAAAAAGTAGATAAATTTGTGTCTCCAGAGGAAATTGTCGTTCCAGGGGATATAAGTTCAGCGGCTTTTTGGCTGGTAGCAGCTTCAATTATACCTAATAGTAAATTGATCATTCGTAACATTGGAATTAATCCTACAAGAACAGGTATTTTAGATGTTTTAAAAGATATGGGAGCTAATATTGAGATAGTAAACGAAAAGTGGAGTGGAAAAGAACCAGTTGCAGATTTTATCGTAAGATCAGCAGAATTAAAAGGTGTCACTTTTGGTGCAGAAATTATGCCAAGGCTAATTGACGAAATTCCAATTCTTACTGTTGCGGCAATGTTTGCTGAAGGTGATACAATTATTTCTGGTGCTGGAGAGTTGAGAGTGAAGGAAACGGATCGATTAGCAGCAATTGAGGCAGAATTCACGAAAATGGGAGCAAAGATCCAGGCTACTGACGACGGATTAATTATTCATGGAAAGGCAGCTTTAAAAGAAGCAGAGTGCTACTCTTATCATGATCATCGTATTGCAATGGCATTGGCAATCGCAGGCATGGCTGCACATGGTGTTACAATTCAGTCTCCGCATTGTGTGGATATATCTTATCCTAATTTTTATACTGTTTTAAATGAGCTAAAAAAGTAATGAGGAGATAAAAATGAATAAGAAGAAATTAGTAATCGCAATGGATGGGCCGGCAGGGGCAGGAAAGAGTACCGTAGCACGATTAGTTGCAAAAAAGATGAATTATACATATATCGATACTGGTTCTATGTATCGAGCTGTAGCTTGGAAAGTTTTAAAAGAAGATAAAGGAACGTCTAAGACTGCAATCTTAGACGTGTTAAAAAATATTCAGCTACAATTAAAATATGGGAACGATAAAGTTTTAGTGTTTATGGATGAATTTGATATTACAGAACAAATACGCACGCCGGAGGTCACTGGATTGGTATCAAAAGTGGCACAAATAGGTGAAGTTAGAGCTAAAATGGTAAATTTACAACAGAATATGGCGCTTAATGGTGGCGTAGTCATGGATGGTAGAGATATTTGTACGCATGTATTACCAAATGCTGAAATAAAAGTTTTTTTAACCGCTTCGATTGAAGAACGTGCAATGAGGCGTTGGAAAGAGTTGAAGAATAAGGGATATGAGATTGGATTAAAGGAGCTGCAGCTAGAAATAGCTGCGCGAGATAAAGCTGATAGTGAACGGGAAATATCTCCACTTATTCAGGCAAAAGATGCAGTTTTAATTGATACGACGAATATGAGCATTCATGAAGCTGTAGATTCTATAATAAAATTATGTGAAAGGGCATAATTATGTATAAGTTTTTAAAAAGTTTATTTAAGTTTATATTTAATGTAATTTTTCGCTGTAAAATATCTGGGATAGAAAATATTCCAACTCATGGAGGAGTTATTATTGCGGCAAACCATTTGAGTTTATGGGATCCTCCTTTAGCTGCAACATATGTACCTAGATATGTACATTTTATGGCAAAAGAGGAATTGTTTAAAATTCCTTTATTGGGAACTATAATAAAAAAATTATATGCTTTTCCTGTTAAACGAGGTGCAGCAGATCGTTCTGCGATTAGGAACTCTATTCAACTATTGAAAGATGGAGAATGTTTAGGATTATTCCCAGAAGGCACGCGTAGTAAAAATGGGAATATCGGTAAAGCTGAGCCCGGGGTTGCATTAATCGCAATTAAAGCTGGGGTTCCGGTTATTCCAACTGCTGTAATTGGGACAAATAAAATTTTTGGGCCTTTTGAGGTTAAATATGGGAAAGCAATTACCTTTGAAGGTGAGCAAGCTGATAAGGTGCAACTACAAAAATTTTCAGAAGAAATTATGGAGGAAATTATGAATTTAATTAAATGTTAAATTCATAATTATAGATATTTAATAATGAAAGTAATATTAGCGAAACATCATGGCTTTTGCTATGGCGTAAAAAGAGCAGTAAAAATAGCGCAAGATAGTGTTAGTTTAGAAGGAAAAGCGTATACGTTAGGACCAATTATCCATAATCCTCAAATGGTTGAAAAATTAGCGAATGAAGGAGTAGGAATGGTTCACTCCCTTGATGATATAAGACAAGGAACTGTTATTGTTCGCTCGCATGGTGTAGGACCAAAGGTTTATGAACAAGCTGAGGAGAAGGGGCTAACTTTAGTAGATGCAACTTGTCCACATGTAAAAAAGGCACAGATGGCGGCATATGAGTTGTCGGAAGCAGGCTATCAGGTGATTATTGTTGGTGAAAAATCACATCCGGAAGTGAAAAGTATTTTTGAGTGGTCTAAAAATCGAGCTATTATTATTGAACATGAAGCCGAGTTAAATGATATAGTTTTTTTAAATAAGGTTGGGGTTGTGGCACAAACTACTTTTTCAGGCGAAGAATTTCAGAAAATAGTGAATTCTTTAATTGAAAGAGTAGAAAATGTAAAAGTTGAGCGTACAATTTGTAATGCTACTGAAAAGAGGCAAGAGGCTGCAATGGAGTTAGCTAATCAAGTCGATATGATGATTGTTATTGGAGGAAAAAATAGTGCGAACACTACAAGATTAGCAGAACTTTGTTTGAAAAAAAACAAACATACGTATCATATAGAAACAGTAAATGAAATAAATGATAATTGGTTTAATAAAGGCATAAATACAATAGGAATAACAGCTGGAGCATCAACACCAGATTGGTTGATAGAGGAGGTTTATCATAAAATGAATCAAATGGAAAACTTTTTAGGTGACGATTTAAAGGAAATACAACAAGGTGATATTGTACAAGGCAAAATAATTAGTATATATAATAATGAAGTATTTGTTGATATTGGCTATAAATCAGAAGGGATTATACCAATCAATGAATTAGCATTTCCACAACCGGAAAATATTGAAGATATCATAAAAATAGGCGATAAAATTGATGTATTTGTAGTAGAGGTTGATGGAAAAAATGGATTGGTTTTATCAAAGATTAGAGCAGATAAGGTTGTTGCATGGGATAAAATAAAAGATGCTATGTTAAATAAAACCGTGTTAGAGTTGAAAGTTTTAGAAGCAGTGAAAGCGGGATTAGTTTTATCTGTTTTTGGGCTTAGAGGATTTGTCCCAGCATCGCAAATTGATTTGCATTATATTGAAGATTTGACTCAATATGTAGGAAATGCATACAGCTTTATTATAATTGAAGTTGATAAAGATAAACAAAAAGTTATTTTATCTAGACGTTCTTTATTAGAAATTGAGAAAGCAAAAAAGGAAAATGAGCTTTTCGATTCTTTAGCTATAAATCAGATTCTTGAGGGTTCTGTAAAACGCTTTGTAAAATATGGTGCTTTTATTGATATTGGTGGATTTGATGGATTGCTTCATATTTCGGATATGGCTTGGCATCGGGTAAAAGATCCAGCGGAAATTATGAGTATTGGTGATATCGTAAAAGTAATGGTTACAAAAATAGACAAAGAAGCAAGAAGGATATCTTTAAGTTTAAAAGATATAGTTAGAGATCCTTGGCTTGATAAAGTTGATTTAATTAAAGAAGGTATGATTGTTCAAGGAAAGGTTACTAAATTAATGGATTTTGGAGCTTTTGTCAAATTTAATGGAGCTTTGGAAGGTTTAGTTCGTTTAAATGAATTGACTGAGAAACGTATACATAAAGCAGAAGAAGTCGTTAATATTGGAGATGATTTGAAGGTAAAAGTAATCCAAATTGATAGAAAAAATAAGCGGATAGGATTAAGTTTATTACAAGTGAAACAAGATGCTGAGCGGGAAGAGTTTAAAAAATATATTCAACATCAAGAGGCTGTAAATGATACATTAGGAGATAAATTTGGGCATCTTTTCAAAAATTTTTCTGATTAATAAAAAATTATTATTTAATTTAAAAACATGGCTTTCTAAGTCATGTTTTTGAATTTTGTGGACGAAAATGGGCAATATATTCTTAATCCATTCTTAAATTAAGAGGTGATAAGAATATGAATTTTCCAATAGGTATGATTGCTTTACTAGTTATTGGAGTTTTAATTTATTTTGGTGTTGCGCAACGGCTTTTAGATAGAATGCGATTAAATGATCGACAAGCGGTTATTTTTATCATTCTGATGATCATGGGGAGCTTTTTAGAATTTCCACTTTTTCAAGGCGGGAGAATTCAAGTTTCTGTAAATGTAGGTGGGGCAGTATTGCCATTTTTATTGTCGGTATGGTTAATTTTTACTTCTGATCGTGGGATTGAAAAGATTCGTGCAATTGGTGCATCAATTATGGTTGCTTTATTTATTTTTTTAGGATCTAAATATTTTCCGTTTGAACCAGAAACCATGTTTATGGACCCTAAAATTATTTATGGAGTTGGTGCTGGTTTAATTGCGTATTTAATCGGAAGATCGAGACGAAGTGCTTTTATTGGTGGGGTTTTAGGTGTGATTTTAAGTGATGTTGTACACTTAATTACGTTATTAAGAAATAATATTGTTGGTACAAGCGCATTAGGTGGAGCAGGAGCTTTTGATGTCACAATTATTGCAGGTTTAATTGCTGTAATGACTGCTGAGCTAGTGGGAGAAACAAGAGAAAAATTACAAGGTGGACACAGGGCTAATAACCGGATTCATAAAATCCAACCGATGTATGAGTTTAGTGATGAACTAACTGAATTAGAGCAAAAAGAAAAAGCTGACGTTGTATCTATTGACCAAAAACGAAAAACTTCTTCAAAGTTAAAAGAGCAAGGGAGAAGGAATAATGAAAATGATTAAATATAAAAATATTATGCTTTTAACGGTTTTGCTTCTTTTAGTTACAGTAGATGTAAAAGCGGAAAATATGTATTATAACATGGTGGACGATAGTGGGAAAATCGTTTATACAACTGGATGGAAAGTTCGTATTGGTGATGAATTTATTACCGAAGATAATAATAGATATCAAATTACATCTATTCAAGGAGAAATTGCATATGTGAAATTATTGGAAAAGAAAGATGTTGCAAAATTAAGTCATTTTTTTGTTTCAAATTTTGCTGGTTTACTAGAATTGCAGCGTGTTTATGCGCAAGATAATAAAAAAATTGCGATTTACCATACGCATAATGATGAAGCTTATGTTCCTAGTGATGGGACAGAAAGTTCAGATAGTGGGAATGGAGGGATTATCAAGGTAGGAAATGTATTTTCAGATGCTTTAGCTAAGGAAGGATTAGAGCCTATACATGTGGATACAAATCATGTACCGCATGATGATATGGCATATGAAAGATCCAGGCGCACAGTCGTTCAATTATTAAAGCAAAGTCCGGCAGCGATTTTTGACATTCATCGTGATGCTACACCACCGGAAGCATATCAGGCGAATATCAATGGCGAGGATATAACAAAAATACAATTGGTTGTAGGAAAATATGGACCAACAGGGAAGCAAATTGAAGAATATGCACTTCAAATGAAGGCAGCCTCTGATGAACAATATCCTGGATTAGTTAAAGGAATCTTTTTTGCTAAAGGTGGAGATTACAATCAAGATTTACATCCTAAATCTATGTTGCTTGAAGTTGGCTCTCATACCAATAATCGTGAAGCAGCTGAACGTGGGATTGCTATGTTTGCTGCAGTTGTTCCAAGTGTAATTGGTGTAACTTCAGCTAATAATAGTAATATTGAAGGGAAAAGTGGCGTTGGAACACCAGAAGCAGGAATATCAGGTTCAGTTAAATCTATTGGTTGGATTATTTTATTTTTTGTTATAGGTACGGCGGTGTTCTTATTTTTAAGTACTGGTAGTATGAGAGAAGCTAAAGGTAAACTGAGTAATTTTCGCAGAAAAGAATTTGCAAACTTTTGGGGAAAGAAATATAATAAAGATAAGGAAAAATAGCAGAATATAAATTTTCTATGCTAGGAGTGTTATTTTACTCCTAGCATAGTTTTATGAAGTAGGTATGAGGTGGAAAAATGAGTCATTACGGTGTTATTGCCGGAATACATAAAGAGAGTTTAGCTGAAGAATTGGGTTTGGAAATTGGGGATAGGATTCTTAGTGTAAATGGACAGGAGTTAATGGATATTATAGATTTAAGTTTTGCATTTGCGGAAGAAGAAATAGAGCTTTTGATTGAAAAAGCAAATGGTGAGCAAGAACTTATTGAATTTGATAAAGAATATGATGAAGAATTGGGCGTAGAATTCGAAAGTGCTGTTTTTGATAATATTCGACGCTGTGGAAATAAATGTTGGTTTTGCTTTGTTGATCAAATTGCTCCTAATATGCGAGACAGTTTGTCGATTAAAGACGATGACTATAGAATGTCTTTTCTATATGGAAATTTTGTTACGTTAACTAATATTCGCGAAATGGATTTACAAAGAATTAAACAATTGCATCTTTCTCCATTATTTATTTCTGTTCATACAACAAATGGACAATTAAGAGCTCGGATGCTTAATAATAAGCGAGCGGCGAATATCATAGAGCAGCTTGAGTACTTAATTAAAAATGATATTCAAATTCATACCCAAATTGTTTTGTGTCCGGGAATTAATGATGGTGAGATATTAGATCAAACCATTCATGATTTAATTAACATGGGAGAAAATGTTTTATCCTTGGCTATTGTTCCTGTAGGCTTAACAAAGTATCGGGAAAGTTGTTATTCGTTAACAGGTTTTTCAATGGAGCAAGCAGGGAAGATAATTGAGCAAGTTGAAAAATGGCAGCTGATTGCACGGAAGAAGTTTGGAAAAAATTTTGTTTACTTAGGAGACGAATTTTATTTTTTAGCTAATCAAGATATTCCAGATGCTGATTATTATGATGATTTTCCGCAACTTGAGAATGGTATTGGACTTACGAGAGATTTTATTGAGGAATGGAATGCTTGCCAAGATAAGGATTGCAATGCGTATGAAGAGCCGATATACTTAGATATTGTGTGTGGCAAATCCGCCGAAAAAATATTATCGATATTATTACGTGAGTTAGAGATAAAAAATTTGTTTATTAGAGTTATTCCTATTGAAAATAAATTTTTTGGTGAAAATATTACTGTTACGGGTCTTTTAACAGGACAAGATATTATCCAGCAATTAAAATTCCTATCTGGAAAGCGTGACGGAATCATTATTCCTGGTGTTTCTTTGCGAAAAGGAGAAAATATATTTTTGGATGATTATCATATTAGTGATATTGAAAAAGAATTAGGGGCAAAAGTTCAAATTGCACATGATGCAGTAGATTTAAATCGTTTGTTAAAAATGTGGAATAATTTTAAGGAAGAAAATGAAACTGAAGACATGAATTATACTTGGCAGGGAAATTGTGCATATACAAAAAATAATTGATAAAGATGAGGGATGAGAATGAGTAAACCAATAGTCGCAATTGTAGGACGACCGAATGTTGGTAAATCTACATTGTTTAATCAAATTGGGAAAAAGAGGGTATCTATTGTTGAAGACATACCTGGAGTCACACGTGATCGTATTTATTTAGATGCAGAATGGTTAAATACTGAGTTTACAATGATTGATACTGGTGGGATTGAGCTTGAAACAACAGATCATATCTTAACGTCTATGCGCCATCAAGCGAATTTAGCAATTGAAGAAGCTGACGTTGTTGTATTTGTTGTAGATGCAAAGACAGGGATGACAGCAGCCGATGAGGAGGTTGCACATATTTTACGTACAAGTAAGAAACCGGTCTTGCTTGCTGTAAATAAGGTGGATAGTCCAAATAAAGAAAATGAAATTTATGAATTTTATAATTTAGGATTGGGCGATCCCATTCCTATATCCGCATCTAATGCATTAAATTTAGGAGATTTATTAGATCAAGTAGTTGAAAATTTTCCAAAGGATGCAGTGGATGAGAAGGAAGCTGATGAAATTAGCATTGCAGTAATTGGAAGACCTAATGTAGGCAAATCTTCGCTTGTAAATGCTTTACTTGGGCAAGAACGTGTCATCGTGAGCAATATTCCAGGGACAACTCGAGATGCGATTGACACTCATTTTGTCAAAGATGATACGAAATTTATTTTAATTGATACAGCTGGGATGCGTCGTAAGGCTAAAATTGATTTACCGATAGAACGATATAGTGTTATGCGTTCACTTCGTGCAGTAGATCGCTCTGATGTTGTTTTGATGGTCATTAATGCTGATGAAGGGATAACTGAGCAAGATAAAAAAATTGCTGGTTATGCGCATGAGGCTGGAAAAGGTATAGTTATTGTAGTTAATAAATGGGATTTAGTAGAAAAGGATGATAAAACTTCATTGCGTTTTACGGAAGATTTGCGGGATGAGATAGGCTTTATGCAATATGCGCCAGTTCTATATACTTCTGCATTAACTAAACAAAGAGTACATCGTGTGACTGATTTAGTGAAATATGTAGCAGAACAACAAGCGATGCGTATTCAAACAAGTGTTTTGAATCAAGTGATTACAGACGCAACGGCGATTAATCCGCCACCATCGCATAAAGGGAAAAGATTAAAAATATATTTTACAACACAGGCAGATATTAAGCCTCCTACGTTTATTTTCTTTGTAAATGAACCTGAAATCATGCACTTTTCTTATTTAAGATTTTTAGAAAATAAGTTAAGGGAAAGTTTTGGTTTTGAAGGAACACCATTAAAATTAATTGTACGTGGAAGAAAAGAAGAGGAAGTTTAATTTTGAATAAAGGACGATACGTATGGAAATGTTTCTTATTGCACCGATTGCATATTTGATAGGTTCAATTCCAAGCGGTTTGATTCTTGGAAAGCTTTTTTGGAACACTGACTTGAGAAAGTTCGGTAGTAAAAATATTGGGGCAACGAATGCATATCGAACGTTAGGAATATATCCTGCAATAATAATTTTTGTTGCTGATTTTGTAAAAGGTATTTTAGGTGTTTTGCTTGGAATTTATTTTTTAAACACACCTATAGCGATGATTATTGGTGGGATCGCAGTAATTATCGGACATAATTGGTCGCTATTTTTACGTTTTTCTGGGGGGAAAGGTGTAGCAACAGGACTTGGTGTTATTGCGATATTGATGCCTATAGTGACATTGGCTATATTTATTGTTTGGGTTCTAATTGTGGTTTTTACAAAGTATGTATCTTTAGCTTCAATTGTTGCTGCAGGATTAGTTCCTATTCTTGCTTATTTTTGGATTGGTCAAATAGAGTACATAATTTTTAGCGCATTAGCAGCCGGATTTGTTATATATCGGCATAAATCGAATATTATTCGTTTATTGAAAGGGACGGAAGTAAAAATTAAGGCTGGGAATAAATAAAATATTAAAGATAAAAAAACTGAATTCATATATGGATTCAGTTTTTTTATCTTTAATATTTTGTAATATATTGGACGTAGTGTCATATATTATTAGTGATTAATGCACTTATTTTTTGAAAGGAGTGGATTTTTAGGCGATAGCTCATTTGATTAATTTTAGGGAGGTTTCGTTTATGGAGAAATTTGATTTGTTTAGAGATATCGCTGAGCGTACTGGCGGTGATATTTATATTGGGGTAGTAGGTCCAGTACGTACAGGAAAATCAACTTTTATTAAAAAATTTATGGAAACACTTATATTGCCTAATATTATTGATCCATATGAGCAAGAAAGAGCAAAAGATGAATTACCACAAAGTGCAGCTGGAAAAACTATTATGACGACAGAGCCTAAATTTATTCCAAATGAAGCAGTAGAAATTAATATAAAAGAAAATGTTTCGGTCCGAGTACGCATGGTTGATTGCGTAGGATATACTGTAGAAGGAGCTTTAGGATATGCAGAACAAGATGAACCAAGGATGGTATTAACTCCTTGGTTTGAGGAAGAAATTCCGTTTCAAGAAGCTGCGGAAATTGGAACGAAGAAAGTAATAACAGAGCATTCAACGATTGGCTTGGTGATAAGCACAGATGGAACAGTAACTGATTTACCTAGGCAACAATATCTTGCGGCAGAAGAACGTGTAATTAATGAATTGAAAGAGCTAGAAAAACCTTTTTTAGTAATTATAAACACGAATAAGCCATTAGCGACTGATACACAGGAACTTGTGTTGTCGTTAGAGGAAAAATATAATGTTCCAGTGATTCCAGTAGATTGTGCAAAATTAAATAGTGATGATATTTATGCAATTTTACAAGAAGTTTTATATGAATTCCCTGTGAAAGAAGTAAATGTTTCATTGCCAAAATGGATTGATGAATTAATGGAAGATTATTGGCTAAAACGAAATTTTACTGGGATTGTTGAAGGTGTGGTACAAGATATTCATAGATTGCGTGATATTGATGCAGCTATAGATTCTCTGAATGAATCTGAATTTGTTTCTGAAGTAGTTTTGCAGGATATGGATTTAGGATGTGGAGTAGCAACAATTGAAGTGATGACACGTGGCGATTTATTCTATCAAGTTATTGAAGAATTAACAGGATTTACAATTAGTGGTGAACATCATTTGCTAAGAATTATGCAAGACTTGTCTGTTGCAAAACGCGAGTATGATAAGTTATCAGATGCGTTAGAAATGGTAAAAGAAAAAGGATATGCTGTTGTTGCACCACAGGTGGATGAAATGGTGCTGGAAGAACCAGAAATTATTCGAACAGGCAGTAAGTTTGGGGTAAGATTAAAAGCTACTGCGCCATCATTGCATATTATAAGAACGGATGTACAGGCAGAAATTGCGCCTATTTTAGGTACTGAAAAACAAAGTGAAGAATTGATTCAATATCTGATGAAAGAATTTGAAGGAGAGCCAGAAAGAATTTGGCGTACAAATTTATTTGGTAAGTCGTTAAATTCTTTAGTTCGTGAAGGAATTCAAAATAAATTATCTTGTATGCCTGAAAATGCACAAAATAAATTAAGAGATGCACTAACACGTATTGTAAATGATGGAAGCGGCGGTCTAATTTGTATTATTTTTTAAAAAAAAAGTCAGTCTTGTAAAAGCAAGCTGACTTTTTTTATATACTCTTGTAATTATCAATCTATTAGTGTTATAATGTCTTTTGTATATAGATTATTATCCATTACAAGAGTACGGAGGTTCTTTCATGCATAAACAACAATCAGGATTCTTTTTGGTAAGAGAGGAAATCTTGCCAGAAGCAATAAAAAAAACAATTCGAGTAAAGGAAATGTTAAAACGCGGTGAAGCAAGAACGATTAATGAAGCTGTTGAAAAAATGGAATTAAGTCGCAGTGCTTATTATAAATATAAGGATTTTGTATTTCCGTTCTATGAGGCAAGTCGAGATAAAATAGTTACTTTAACATTATTATTAGACCATAAACAAGGCGTATTATCAAGAGTATTGAACACAATATCTGCAGACTCAGGGAGTGTGTTAACTATTAATCAAGGAATTCCACTACAAGGGGTTGCAAATGCGACAGTATCAATAGAAACAGCAGATTTGGCAGTAGATTTAGAGGCTTTGTTAGATAAGCTAAGAATGGTAGAGGGAGTAAAAAGATTAGAAGTATTAGGACAAGCTTAGATAAGATGGAAAGGGTAAAAGTATGAATAAAAAGATTAAGATAGGACTATTAGGTTCTGGCACAGTTGGAACGGGTGTTATTAAGGTATTATTAGAAAATGTTCATGAAATTACACAGAAAATTGGTAGAGAAGTTGCTATAACAAAAGTTCTAGTGCGTGACTTAAACAAAAAACGTAAAATTCCTTCTACATGTACAATTATAGATGATTTTGAAGAAATTATAAATGATGATAGTATTGATATTGTAGTCGAAGTCATGGGCGGTGAGAATCCAGCGAAAGAATATATGTTACGGGCATTAGAAGCTGGAAAGCATGTAGTAACAGCAAATAAAGATGTCGTTGCAAAGTATGGAAAATTAATGTTTGAGGCAGCAGAAAAGCATAAGGTGGATTTCATGTTTGAGGCTAGTGTTGGCGGTGGTATTCCAATTATAACACCTTTAAAGCAGTGCTTAACAGCAAATAAAATCCTTGAAGTTATGGGGATTGTCAATGGTACGACAAACTATATGCTGACTAAAATGACAAATGAAAAATTGGATTATCATACTGTACTTACTGAAGCACAAGCAAAAGGTTATGCTGAATCTGATCCTATTGCTGATGTTGGTGGATTAGATGCTGCCAGGAAAATTGCGATTTTGTCTTCTATCGCATTTAATACTAGAGTTCATTTAGATGATGTTTATGTGGAGGGAATTACAGCGATTACTCCAGAAGATATTGAATATGCACGTGAGCTTGGTTATGTAATAAAATTATTGGCAATTGCAAAAGATGTACCTGCGTATGGCATCGATGTTAGAGTTCATCCTGCATTGGTACCGAATACGCATCCATTAGCATCGGTGAATGATGTATTTAATGCAATTTTCGTAAAAGGAAATGCTGTAGGCGAGACGATGTTTTATGGGCGTGGGGCTGGCGAAGGGCCAACAGCTAGTGCTGTTGTTGCTGATATCGTTGATATTTCTCGCAATATTGTTCACAAAACAAGTGGAAAAATTAGTTGTACTTGTTTTGAAGATAAAATGATTTGCCCAGTAAAAAAGTCGATTTCTGCTTATTATGTACGTTTATTAGTAAAAGATGAACCAGGGGTTTTGGCAACAATTGCAGGGGCCTTTGGAAATAATCAAGTAAGTTTAAATTCTGTCATTCAAAAACGTCGTGTAAACGGTTGTGCTGAAATTGTATTAATTACACATGAAGTAGCGCAAGAACATCTTGCAAAGGCTTCGGCTATAATTAAAAATTTAAAAGATGTTACAGAGATTCGTAATATTATAAGGGTTGAGGCGCAGCGCAAATAGGTTTCAATAACGGGGGAGAAAAAATGCTGAAATCAGTAAAAATTAAAGTTCCAGGAACTTCAGCAAACTGTGGGCCAGGTTTTGATTCTATAGGAATTGCTTGTACAATTTATAATGAATTAGAATTGACCTTGAATAACAGTGGAAAATTAACAATAGAAATTGATGGAGAAGGTAAAAATAATATTCCGTGTGATGAACGCAATGTTGTTTGGAAATCTATTCAATATTTATTAAGAAAAGCGGAAAAAAAATATAATGGTGGAATAATCAAAATGTCTAATGGAATTCCGCTAGCACGTGGATTAGGAAGTAGCGCGGCTGCTATTGTATCTGGATTAATGGCGGCTAATGTAGTTATTGACAGCCCATTTAATAAGCAAGAGATATTTCAGATGGCAACGGATATAGAAGGGCATCCGGACAATGTTGCTCCAGCTATTTTTGGCGGCATTACGTTAAGTATTGATCAAGATCATATTGCACAATGCTTATCTTTTATGCCACCAAAAGGAATTAAATTAGTCGTAGCTATTCCTAGCTTTAATTTATCGACTAAAATGGCAAGAAGAGTCCTGCCTAATATGGTTCCATTACAAGATGCGGTTTTTAATGTTAGCCGTACGGCGCTATTAGTAGGTGCGCTGTGTAAAGGCGAATATCAACACTTGAGAAATGCCCTAGGGGATAAATTACATCAACCATATCGCCTAGGTTTGATCCCTGGAATGGAAGATGTATTTAACAAAGCCTTAAAAAATGGTGCATTAGGTGTTGCTTTAAGTGGGGCAGGTCCTTGCTTGATTGCATTTACAACTGAAAAAATGAATGAAATAGGCGAAGCGATGGTAAGTGCTTTTAGATCAAATGATGTTGATGCAAAATATGTTATTTTAGATATTGACTCACAAGGAGTACAGGCTACGGAAATTTAAACATGCATAAATAAGAATGACAGTTTCATCTGTTATTCTTATTTTTTTTTTGAATAAATTGCGAGTTAGCTCATAATTTTATATAGATAGAGGAGGTATTATCGTGTGGAGTATTGGCGGGATATTCCTTTTACTTATATATGGAATTTGGTTGCGTAGCTACAAATATAGAAAAAAAGTAGAAGTTGAGCCTGTATCATCTCCATTGTCATTAGCAATACAAGATTTAATAGGAACAGCAGGCGGGATTTATTTGGCAATTACGCTGTTAATTTCTTTTTTAAAAATTGTTATTCCTGATAAAATTATAATTTTTGCAATAGAGGTCGAACCCATTGCACTAATTTCTATACTTTTAGCAGTATTTCAACCGGTTATTGAAAGAATAATAAGGTGGGTGAGGTTATGAGATTAAGTGAGCTTAGGGGAAAAGAAATTGTCGATATTAACGATGGGATAAAAATTGGAGTTTTGGATGAATGTGAATTGGTATTTGATGATACAAGTGGAAGTATTCATTCTATATTGATTCCCAATAGAAATGCATTATCGCATTTCATTGGAAGCAATCGTGCAATATCAATTCCTTGGGAATCAGTACAGAAAATTAGCAATGAACTAATTATTATAAATAGTTATAAATATAAAGACAATTCAGAATGAGTTTAAATAAGTCTGTTTAATTGAATTTTATGGGGGAATTAATATGGATAACTTTATTTGTGATGAAATTGTTGAGAAGTATAAAAAATATATTAACCCATCGTTGCCTAAATTGTTATATTTTATGAATATTTTAAAAGTTGAAGATAAATCAGATGGATTATACATATACGATATAAACAATAAGCCATATATAGATTGTTTAGGAGGGTATGGAGTTTTTAATTTTGGACATCGCAACTCATTTATAATTGATGAAGTAAAAAAGCAATTGGATCTCATGCCTATGGGGAGCAAAGTTTTTCTAAATCGACCTTTGGCAGAATTTTCAAATTTACTAGCAGAAATCTTGCCGGGGGATATAAAATATAGTTTTGTGGTAAATAGTGGAGCCGAAGCAGTGGAAGGGGCTTTGAAATTAGCTAAACTTTATACGGGTAAAAGTAAAATTATTGCCATGCTGAATGGGTTTCATGGGAAGACTTTAGGTGCGTTAAGTGCTACCGGAAGAGAGTTATATAGAGATCCATTTAAGCCATTACTTCAAGACTTTTTTCATGTTCCATTTAATGATATAGAATCTTTATGTAAAATTGTTGACAAAGATACAGCTGCAATTATTGTGGAACCAATACAAGGGGAAGGTGGAATTATAGTTCCTGATACTGGATATTTGAATAAAGTAAAGCAACTATGTGAAGAATATAATTGTCTACTAATTTGTGATGAAATTCAAACCGGAATGGGGCGCACGGGTAAATTTTTTGCGGTGAATTATGATGAAGTAGTACCGGATATTATTCTTACAGCTAAAGCCCTTGGCGGTGGGATAATGCCAATTGGAGCTTTTTCGTCTACAAAAGAAATATGGAATTCTTTTATAGAGAGTCCTTTTTTGCATACTTCGACTTTTGGAGGAAATCCTTTAGCTTGTAGTGCAGGAATTGCAACTATTACCTTTATGCAACGTGAATATGAAAATTTAATGGTTGGTAAAAAAGGGAAATATTTCATTAGCCAATTAGAACAATTAAAATCTACTTATCCACATTTAATAAAAGAAATTCGTGGGCGTGGTTTGATGATTGGAGTTGAGTTGATTAAGGAGGAAATAGGTGGATTAACCATTGCTGAACTTATAAAACGCGGTGTTTTAGTTGCATATACGCTAAATAACCCAAAGGTAATTCGATTAGAGCCGCCATTTATTATTACGGAGAAAGAAATTGATCAAGTGATTAACATTTTTGCAGAAGCATTTCAAAGTATTGAAAAATTTATGGAATAAATATATTTACAGTTAAAATAAGTATAGGGAGGTTTTTTTATGCCGCATATAGAGGTTGACAAACTTTTAAAATACAGTTGTGATGCTATTTATCCATTTATTTGTAGAATGGAACGTTATCCAGAATTTATGGACAACGTAGTAGAGGTAAAAATCTTAGAGCGTGATACTTGTAAAACAATAACTTCATGGAAGGTATTCGTGGATGGAATAAAAGTAGGATGGATAGAAGAAGATTTGTTTGATGAAAAAAACTATAAAATTTCATATAAACAAATTGAAGGTGATTTTACTAATTTTAACGGAGAATGGATACTGGAGAAAACGCAAGAGGGAACTATAGTAAAGCTTATTATAGATGTTGATTTAGGAATTTCGATGTTAGCAAACTTTATTAATCCGATACTAATAAAAAAAATATCGGATAATAGTATGAAAATGCTTGAATCAATAGAAAAAGAATTGAATCAAAAAGAAAATGAGATAAAGATGACATCTTGAAACATAAAAATTAAAAAATAACAAATAATGGCTTGATGGAATATAGAAATTGTCATATCATAGAAAATAGATTCTTTAAATTAGGAGTTGTTTTATTTGAATAAAAAAAATATTATTTCGTATAAAGGAGTAGCACCTCAAATTGATTCAAGTGTATATATATCAGAAGGTGTTGCTGTTATTGGTGATGTCAAAGTTGAAGAAGGAGCAAATATTTGGTTTAATTCTGTGCTGCGTGGCGATATAGAAAAAATTCGAGTTGGAAAATATACTAATATTCAAGATAATTGTACAGTACATGTAATGGGGGATTGCCCAGCCCTTATTGGAGATTATGTAACCGTTGGGCATGGGGCAATTGTACATGGATGCACAGTAGAGAATAATTGTCTAATTGGAATGGGAGCAGTTTTACTCGGTTATTGTAAAATTGGTGAAAATTCTATAATTGCAGCAGGAAGTGTAGTAACTGAAGGAAAAGTTATACCACCAAATTCGATGGTTATGGGAATTCCGGGAAAAGTGGTTCGACAATTAACTGAAAAAGAAATAGCAGATATAAAAAAATCGGCTATGCATTATTATGATATAGCACAAGAATACATAAAATAAGGAGTCAAGCAAATGGAACATACACTTGTTTTAATAAAGCCGGATGTTGTGAAAATGAATTCAATAGGGGTTATTTTAACTGAATATGAAAAAGCTGGTTTGAAAATTGAAGCTTTAAAAATGTTGAAAATGACAAAAGAGTTGGCAGCAAAACATTATGCTGAACATATTGGTAAACCTTATTATGCTAAACTTGTTGATTTTATGATTTCAGGTCCATTAGTTGCATTAGTTTTAAGTGGGGAAAATGCAATCAATGAGGTAAGAAAAATTAATGGTGCCACAAATCCAGTAAATGCAGAACCTAATACAATTCGAGCTAAATTTGCTACAGATAGTACTTTAAATGCTGTACATGCATCGGATTGTATCGAAAATGCGCGACGGGAAATCAATTTATTTTTTCTAGCAGATGAATTAATGTATAATTTTTAAATGGAGATGATATTGTGGGTGTTTATACAAAAACTGGCGATCATGGAACTACAGGGCTTTTTACAGGTGAACGTGTTGATAAAGATTCAATACGAGTAGAGGCATATGGTTCAGTTGATGAAGCAAATTCTTTTTTAGGGCTAGCTAGAGCTTTTGCGAAGAAGGAAGAGGTAATTGAGCAAATTCATAGTATACAAAAAATTAGTATGCTATTAATGGCTGAATTGGCAAGCAAATCTTCTAAAGAATATATTACCCAAAAACATATTGATGAGATTGAAAATATTATTGATAATTTTGAGGGGAAATTACCACCGTTAACTGCTTTTATTACGCCTGGAGATACGTCTGCTGGTGCCGCTTTAGATGTAGCACGAACTACGATTAGAAGAGCTGAGCGCAGAGTTCTTGCTTTACATCATCACGAAGCGGTATCGAAATATGTAACAATCTATTTAAACAGATTATCTGATTTGTGTTTTGTGTTGATGCGTTATGAAGAACTTTAATTGTCACAAAATTCTTCTGTGATACATATGGTAATGTAGATGGATTATCATAGGAGGGGTTTTTGTGAAAGCGGTTTCTATTTATGTTTTTTCTGTGCCAAAACCATTGCGAAGTGTTATACGTGTCATCAGTAAAAATAAATAATTACTTATTAAACCGTCCTAGATCATATAAATTACTTTAAATAATTTATATGATTTAGGACGGTTTAATTTTTAGAAAAATCAATTTTAAAAAAGGAGAATGGCATGTTGTCAGAGAATACAGAAAATACTGACAATATTGTAGCTGTCGAGTTAATAGCACAGGAGGGATAACCATGAAAGAGTATACAAGAAATCTTATTAGAAACATTGCAATTGTAGGACACGGAAAATCAGGGAAAACTTCACTGACAGATACTTTGATTTTTAATGCTGGCTATGCAAAAAGAATAGGTAAAGTAGATGAAGGGACGTCACTCATTGATTTTGAGGTTGAAGAAGTAAAAAGAAAGATGAGTATAAGTAGTACTCTAGCCTCTTGTGAATGGCAAGGTTATAAATTGAATTTTATTGATACTCCTGGTTATCCTGATTTCATAGGCGAAGTGAAATCTGTAATGCAGGCGGCTGATAGTGCTTTAATTGTGCTATGTGCTCCTGCGGGAATAGAAGTTGAGACGGAAAAGGTTTGGGAGTATGCTAGTGCAATTAAATTGCCAAGGGCTTTTTTTATTAATAAAATGGATCGGGAACATGCAGATTTTTATGCTGTAGTCGAACAGTTAAAAGTAAAATTTGGAACAGGCGTAGTGCCTATTCAGATTCCGATTGGTTCTGAAGAAGCCTTTCATGGGGTTGTAGATTTATTATCGATGAATACTCGGTTTGTTACGAGTAACAATGTGCCTGTAGAAGGAGAAATACCAGAATTTTTGCAAAAAGAAGTAGAGGACGCTAGACAGCAATTAATTGAAGTCGTAGCCGAATTTAATAATGATTTATTAGATAAGTATTTAGAGGGAAAAGAGATATCAGAAGAAGAAGTTTCTATTGCTTTAGCGGAGGGAATTCAGGCGGCAAAAATATTTCCTGTTTTATGTGGGTCATCCTTAAAGAATATTGGATCTCGTAAGCTGTTAAATTCCATTATCAATTATATGCCAGAACCAATGCTCAAACCGGTGATGGGAATTATTCCCGATACAGGAGAAATTATTGAACGGGTTGCTACAGATGAATTCTCCGCTATTGTTTTTAAAACAACAGCAGATCCATTTGTCGGTAGGCTAAATTATTTAAAAATAATTTCAGGCGTATTAAAAGCAGATATGACTTTATATAATGTTGATAAGGAAAAATCGGAGAAGATAAATGCATTTTTTACGATGCGAGGAAAACAACAGGAGGCTATGGAAATAGCTCATGCAGGAGATATTGTTGTCATAGCAAAAATGCAATATGTAGCGACTGGAGATACACTTTGCAGCAAAGAAAATACCATTTTATATGAGCCAATTGAATTTCCTAAACCGATGTTTACGATGGGGATACAGGCGAAAAACAAGGGCGATGAGGATAAGATTAGCAATGCATTAGGGCGTATTACCGACGAAGATTTGACAATAAAAGTTTTTAAAGATTCTGAAACAAAACAATTATTAATCAGTGGTATCGGAGAATTACATTTAGAAATTATTTTAGATAAAATAAAAAGAAAATTTGGGGTTGAAGTTTTGTTGAAAGAACGCAAGATTCCCTATAGAGAGACGATAACTGCTAGTGAGAAAGTAGAAGGTAAGCATAAAAAACAAAGCGGTGGCCATGGACAATATGGGCATGTATGGCTGCAAATAGAACCTTTGCCAGCTGGAAGCGGGTTTGAGTTTATCGAAACGCTCTTTGGTGGAGCTATACCTAAACAATATGTTCCGGCGGTTGAAAAAGGGGTTCGAGAAACTTTAGAAGCGGGTATTTTAGCTGGATATCCTATGGTTGATATCAAAGTCAATTTATGTGATGGATCATATCATAACGTGGATTCGTCCGAAATCGCATTCAAGATGGCAAGTGCATTGGCGATTAAAAAAGGAGCGATGTTAGCAAAACCTATATTGCTTGAGCCAATCTATAATTTAACAATTAGTATTCCAGAATATTATATGGGAGATATTATTGGTAATTTAAATGCTAGCAGAGGTAGAATCTTAGGGATGGAAAACATAACCAAAGGAATGGGATTGGTGAGAGCTCAAGCTCCATTAAGTGAATTAGCGAGGTATGCTACAGATTTACGATCGATATCGCAAGGCAGAGGAACCTTTGACATGGAGTTTTCACATTATGAAGAATTACCTAATAAATTGGTAAAAGATATCATTGAATCTAAAAAAAATGAAAAAAGTGATATATAGAAAAGAGGAGCTAAGAAAGCTCCTCTTTTTTTTATATCACTTTTAAAAATCAAAATGGCTGAGGCGGCTGGACTCGAACCAACGAATGCGGGAGTCAGAATCCCGTGCCTTACCAACTTGGCGACGCCCCAAAAACATACCCGATAGTTAAATATTATATTCTTTTATAATGTGAAAGTCAAGAAATATCTTTGGCAATAACAAAAGATAGTGTAGGTTTTAAATCAATTTCAAAGGTTCGCTGCCAAGGATATTTTACATCAATATTTATATCTTTAACTTTTAAAAGAAAATAAGTATCATTATACTGGATTTTAATTGGAATTGTATAAGCAGAGTCATTCAATAGAATACGAGATTGCTGCAACATTTCTTTTTGTAATTGTGCGTTTGCAAAGTTGTAAGAATCATTTAAATCATATACATCAATATTTTGTGCTTTTAAAAGACGGTCAATTTTTTCATGTGAAGATTTTAAATAATACCAATCTTCTAAGAAGCGTGAAGTTAAAAATGTCAAATGATTCAAATACGTGGATTCTAAATCCCTTTCGCTGGTGATATTGTGTAATTTGCTAGTAAATAAAGTTGCTTGTGTGATTGTAGTTCCGAGAGAATTGCTTGTGGTATTCCATCCAGAGTAGGCAATCAACTGATTTAATGGAACGTGGTTAGCTTTTAACACAGGAAAAAGTGTTTCAGAAGCTTCGAAGTTTTCACTTAAATCAACTAACGCGACTTTGTAGCCGCTCTCTAAAAGCTTTTTTAATTCTTGCATACTAGTATATCGATTCTGCATATTGTCTTTAGTTCCAATGTAAACGTAAAGAACAAAATCTGCACTATCAATAGAAGTGGTTTGAATTCCTTTAGCAATTTCAATTTTTTCTTTTGCGGTAGTTGCAACTGAATGTGGCATATAGGGCATTACAATACTTGATGCTTTTTCATCATTGTATTGTACAAAAATTTTAGGTTGATGATGTTGAAGTGTAGAATTTATACTCCCTAATATAGTTAAAGCAATTTCATCGGTCCCTCTGGTAATAATCACCTGGTTTTCAGCGATGTTTTTTTGCCATAAATAATGTTGTAAATTTCTTTTTATTATATTGGGGATGCCGAAGGATTGTCCATCATCTTGACCGATAATCAGTTGTTTCAAAACACCTTTTTGGGCTAAATTTATTAATTCTTTATTCAATTTTTCATTTTCAGTATATAAGGTAAGATAATTATTTTTGATATTCGCTGGCAGTTTTGCTTCTACTTCCTTTTGTCGTTCTATATCAATAGGATTATGAAAGGTATAAATAATATCTTTTAATTTAGAAAACTCTAGAATACTTTTTTGATATTTTTTAGTTTCTTCGCTGTCGCCAACCCAAAGACGCGGGATTATATTAAAGGCATATAAATCTATGCTTGGATATTGGTTATGTATTTCTTGCAATAGCTGAAGTGTATCAACTATGTCATTCTCTGAGCCTTCGGAAAGGCGTGAAGCCATTAGGCCTCCATGAATGAGCATATCTGTAGATATAATAGCAAAATTTACATTTTTAATATTATCTTTCAACCATTGTCGTACTAAAATTTGATTTGCGGGTGTTTTATAATTGTCAAGAATTTCATCAGGTGGAATGATTATTTCAATATTTACTATTTTAGCTAGGTCAATAACAAAATTTGTACAAGGCGGGCGACTGTCTAACGGAATCAATAAAATTTTATGTTGATATTGAATTGGGATGGGTGTCATTAGTTTATAACTAGGAATAGTTGAAAAAAAATAGCAGGTTATTATAAGAAAAATAGAAAAGCTTGCAATAATTTTAGATTTCACTTTATCACCTTTCTTTAAGTCTTGCATATTAAACATGTATTTTGTACGTGCTAATATTCACTAATGATAGCAAATATGCTAGAATATAAAATATAATTTTATATGAGGGAGTACAATGAGAATAATAACAGGAATTGCAAAAGGATGCAAATTAAAAGCGCCAAAAGGCTTAGTAACTAGACCAACGGCAGATAGGGTAAAAGAATCTTTATTTAGTATAATTCAAAATAAAATCTATGCTTCTAATGTATTGGATATTTTCGCGGGAAGTGGGAATTTAGGATTAGAGGCCTTGAGTAGGGGGGCTAATAAAGCCTTTTTTGTTGATCAGAGCTTAGATAGCATGCGTGTAATAAAAGATAATGCTGAACATACAAAATTAATCGAACAATGCAATATTTATAAAATGGATGTTTTCTCAGCGTTAAGAAAGTTTATGAATATGGATTTGCGATTTGATCTTGTTTTTTGTGATCCTCCATACAACAAAGGGTTGAGTGAAAAAGTTCTAGTGATCTTAGACGAACTGGAAATTCTTTCTAATGAAGCGCTGGTCATTATTGAACATTCTAGAGAAGATAAATTAATTGAGAATTTAAAATATTTAAATTTAAAAAAACAGCAAAAATATGGCACAACTATAATCAGTATATATCAATATAATAAATAGTTATTAAGCGTAAAAGGAGAGATAAAATTATGCGGATTGCTGTATGTCCAGGGAGTTTTGATCCTGTTACCAACGGACATATTGATATTTTTGAAAGAGCAAGTGGAATGTTTGATTTGTTTATCGTTGGCGTTTTTCACAATCCAAACAAAAAACCGTTGTTTACAATGGAAGAACGTGTAGATTTATTAAAAAAATCTACTGAACATATAAAAAATATAAAAATAGATTGTTTTAGTGGATTGCTAAATGAATATGTTAGAGAAAATGATTCTAAAATTGTTGTTCGTGGTTTAAGAGCGATTAGTGATTTTGAATATGAGTTTCAGCGAGCTTTATTATTAAAAAAGATAGATTCTGAGATTGAGACGATATTTATGATGACGAGTAATGAGTATTCGTTTTTAAGTTCGTCTGGAATTAAAGAATTAGCAAATTTTGATGGAAATATTAAAGGACTCGTGCCCGAGTATGTAGAAATAAAAATAAAACAAAGAATTTCTGATTTGAAAAAACAAATGAATAGATAGGATGGTGCTATTAATGACCATTGAAGAGTTTTTGGATAAAATGGAACAGTTGATTTTAGAGGCAGGCAGAGTGCCTTTTACGAACAAGAGAGTAATAGAAGAAGATGATTTAGTGACTCTTTTAGATGCATTAAGACGTGATGTTCCAAATGAAATTCAAGATGCACAAAATATCGTAAAGGAAAGAAATCATATTCTAGCTGAGGCTGAGGAGGAAGCTAAAAAAATCGTTGAGATGGCTCATAATAGGGCAGATTCTTTAATAAATGATCATATTATAGCCAAAAAAGCTCAAGAAAGTGCAAAAGATTTAATGGATGCAACGAAGAAGGAACGCGAAGCATTGCGTAGTGATGCTTTTGAATATGCAGATGCAGTTTTTAGTCAGTTAGATCAAAATTTAAATACTGCGCTTCAAACAATAAGACAAGCACATGTTGAATTAAAAAAAATTAAATAACTTGAAGTTTAGCTATAAAAATATAATGCGCTCTAAATATTTAGAACGCATTATATTTATTTCTGAATATAAAATAACTTTTTTAAAAATAAAAAAAACATAGATAAGATGAACATAACAAGCAATATAAGACATGTTTGGTATGCGATAAAATCTATTCTTAAGATCCAATCTGACAATGAATGAATTGATTTTGTAACGGTAATATCAGGGGATAAAAACAGTTGAGTGATGAAATTTGCTGGTCCCATAAGTAAAAGAACTAGAATTGCTGAGAAAATTGCATGTAAAAAACGAGAGATTATATAGGGAAACATTCGAATGTGGGATTCAGTTGCAATACTTGCTACTTGCCCATGTACAGATAAACCACTCCAAGCAATAATTGCGCTTGCGATTGCAACTTTTTCAGTTAAAGGGCAATCTGCTTGACTTGCAGCTAATACACCTAAATCTATTTCGAATAATCCAAAGCTTAATGCTTGTGAAAGAGTATCACTAAATCCTATAATTGTCAAAAGATTAGCAAAGAAAAGATTTAAATATGCGATTATACCAATTGCTGATAATAAATTCAGACAGACTGAGAAAATAACAATAAATCCACCGATTAATAAGATAGTGTTCATTGAAGTTCTAATAGCGTCTCCTAGTAGGTTAGGAATGGAGCGGGGGTCTTTTTGTCTATATAAATATAATTCCTGAAATGCACGTTTAAAAATATTATTATAGGGTTTTACGCAGGAAGAAATTTGATCTTTATTTCTTCCATAGAAACTATAAATGAATCCTATAATTATACTAGAAGAGTAGTGGGCCAAAGCTAAAATCATGCCTAACTCAGGAGACTGGAACATTCCAACGGACACTGCGCCAAAGATAAATAATGGATCAGCTGTATTACTGAATGCAAGTAATCGTTCCGCTTCAATAGAAGAACAAAGGTTGTTTTTTTTCAACTTACTAGTTATAACTGCATCCATTGGATATCCTGAAGCAAGGCCAAGAGATAAAGCAAAAGCACCTACACCAGGAACATTAAAAACGGGACGCATTAAGGGTTCAAGAAAAACGCCTATGGCATTTACAACTCCAATACCCATGAGAAGTTCTGAAAGAATGAAGAAAGGTAATAAAGACGGGAAGATTACGTTCCACCATAAACTTATCCCAGAAATTGCTGCATCAAAAGTTATTTTTGGATTAGTGATTATTGAAATGGTCATGAAAATTAGACCTAGTGCAAATAAATAAGTAATTATTTTGGAATGTTTAATGGTTTTCATTGAATTTTATACTCCTCAAAATTAATTTTAATAATTCATATTCAAATTAATGGTTTTTGAGAAGCTTTTAATGTAATATTAAATTAAAAAAATAGGACTGTTTAAAAAATCTAATCCTCCAATATGTTTTTTTGAATCTGGAAGACTAAGAAAAAATAAGTCGGTTGCATAAATATCTAGTAATAACATTTTTTGTAGATCTGTTAGATTTGAATTGTTTTTATCTTTAGATGTAATGTGTTTACTTACTTTGGTTATGATAGGAATATCGGAGTGTTGTTTTACTTTCTTTAATAAAGTTCTTCCCGTTTGATTAAAACCTAAAACTCTAGCATATAAAGGTCCGCTTTTGTCAAAGGAGTGTAAGGAATTTTTTTTTGTACCTATTAAAAAATGAAGTAAAATTCTTTGCAACCTAGAATTTGGATATCGTTTGCTTTTAATATTTTCAAGTAATGATTCATAAGAAGTCGATATATTCATAGCATTAAATATTTTATGTTCTAAACCTTCAGCTATTCCAGGAGTTTCTTGAAGATTTAATATGGTAGTATTGCGTAACTTTGCAAGTAGTGGGATTGATAAGTTATCTAGAGAAGGAAGCAAATTTTCTTGTAATCGGTTCATCATTACATTATAAGTTGAAATAGGAATACAGTTTTTTACCGCCGATAAACCTTGCGGATTGGTGTAAATTTGATGCCTAATAGCAGATGCGCTAGCAATAACATCAGCTATACTTGTGTCATTATGTTGAGCTATAGAGCGTTCAATTAGCAAAGGCTGGATAGCGGAATTATACTGATGAATTGCTTTTAAATATTCTATCGCTAATATATTGTTCGGTTTAGAAATTATTTCAGGCGAGATATTTAGTAGTGAACTAATAGATGCTGCTAATGCTTGCGGATAGCTTTTACCGAATTTTAGGTGTTTTTTAAAGAGGGGTAAAAAATCTGTGTTTTCTGAAATGAGAGCAATACTATTTAGCAAATTATAATTTGAAATTTCTGCACCAAAAGAAACGGTATTAACGATTTTTAAGGCATCTAACAATCTTATAGCGCCACTTGCAAATGATTCAGCACTGCGTGCCGTAAACACAAATGGAAGCTCTATAACTAAATCTACTCCGCATTTTATTGCCATTTCAGCTCTGCTCCATTTATCTAGCAAAGCTATTTCACCTCTTTGAGTAAAATTTCCACTCATAACACATATGATTCCAGATGGTTGTACTTTCTCTTTTGAAATATTTAAATGGAATTGATGACCATTGTGAAATGGATTGTATTCTGCGATAATGCCTAATATAGACATAAAGACTTCACCCCTGTATTTATTTTTAGATAAAATCTATTTTAACATTTTTTCTTACTAAATATAGATAGAACTATATTATATTTATTTAAAAGATAAAAATCTTGACATTTTTCTTTGGTATCGCTATAATAGATTGAGGTTGAGGTGGAAATGATGAAAATTAATGTCGTGCAACCTAAAACTAATGTTGGGAAAGCTTACATATTTAGTTTTACGACTTCAGCAGAGGAACTTGATATAAATGTTAGTCAATATACCATAGATGGTAATGTTGATATTAAGGGAGAAGTTTTATATACGGGAACTTGCTTTAGGATTTCTGGGGATATCAGTTTTACTAAATCTTTTCAATGTGATCGTTGTTTAGAATATTTTTCTCAAAAGCAAATGTTGAGTTTTCTTGAAGAGTGTAAAGCAGAAGTGAGCGATGAGGACGTCGGGGAAGAAGTAATTTGTTTTAGTGGAAACGAAGTTGATATTGCGAATTTAATTCGTGAGACGATATTGCTGTCGCAACCACTGAATAATATATGTAGTCCTGATTGTCGCGGATTGTGTTTGAAATGTGGTGCGAACCTGAATGATGAAGAATGTGGGTGCGATAGACACATTGTTGATCCGAGGCTTGCAGCATTACAAAAGCTTTTAAATAAGCGGTAAAGGTTTAATTGCCTGAGTTGATTTAAGGAGGTGTAATAAATGGCAGTACCTAAACGTAAAATGTCTAAAGCTCGTCGTGATAAACGTCGCGCGAATTGGAAATTAACTGTTCCTGGTCTTATTGCATGTCCGCAATGTCATGAACCTAAAATGCCACATCGTGTATGTTCTGAATGTGGTTACTACGATGGTAAAGAAGTAGTTAAAGTAGAAGCTGAATAAAAATTTCTAGTATGAGCAATATATAAGTTAACTTATATATTGCTCATTTTATTTTTTATTTTTCTTGATTTTTAGTATTGATATGTTTTATAATGGACACAATGACTTGATTATAGTACCTGATACTAAAAATAGGTGATAGTAGTATGGCACGGATGAAGAAAGCTGATAGACAACGATTTTTATTAGAATATATACAAGAAACCCCTTTTTTAACTGATGAAGAGTTGTCAAAACGTTTACACGTTAGTATTCAGACAATTCGTTTAGATAGGTTAGAACTAGGGGTTCCAGAATTGCGCGAACGCATAAAAAAAATGGCAGAAGATGCGCAATTAAAAGTTAAATCAATATCTAATAGAGATGTTGTAGGAGAGCTTATAGATTTAGAATTAGGCAAAAGCGGAATATCTTTAATGACTGTTACAGAAGATATGGTTTTTGAGAAAACAAAAGTGGCAAGGGGATATCATGTCTTTTCTCAAGCAAATTCTTTGGCTTTAGCAGTAATTGATGCGCCGGCCGCTGTAACTGGAGTGGCAAATATAAAGTATAAAATACCGATAGAAGTCGGTGAAAAATTGATCGCAAAAGCAGAGATTGTAAAGCGAAGAGGTAATAAATATTTTGTTTGGGTGAAAATAAAAAATGCATGTCAAGAAGTATTTCGTGCTAAATTTATTATGGTTTCATTAGATTAATGGAGGGCATTTCTTTATGAAAATTGCAATTGATGCAATGGGCGGTGATGATGCGCCAAAAGAAATTGTGCTTGGTGCTATAGAGGCTACAGAACAATTTGATTGCGAGTTAGTTTTAGTCGGAGATAAAGAAAAAATTAATAAAGTTTTAGCGACTAAACCTAATTGGAATAGAAATAAAATTTCGATTTATCATGCAGATGAAGTAATTGAAATGGGAGAGCATCCTGGTGCAGCTGTAAGAAGAAAAAAAAATTCTTCGATTGTTGTGGCTACAAGATTGGTAAAGACAGGAGAATGTGATGCGGTTCTTTCCGCTGGAAGTACTGGTGCTGCTGTAGCTGCGGCACTTCTTGGTTTAGGGCGTATTTCTGGGATTGATAGACCGACAATTGCGACTCCACTACCTAACAGTGAAGGAATAACTTTATTGTTAGATTCTGGTGCGAATGTTGATAGTAAACCAAACCAATTAAAGCAGAGTGCCATTATGGGGGCAATATATGCTAAATATGTTTTTGGTATACATAATCCGAAAGTTGGTTTGCTAAATATAGGAGAGGAACCTACAAAAGGAAATGAACAGGCTTTATCGACATATCCTCTTTTACAAAGCTTAAAAACAATTAACTTCATTGGAAATGTTGAAGGAAGAGATATTCCTAAAGGAACTGTTGACGTTGTAGTTTGTGATGGCTTTGTAGGAAATATTGTTTTAAAATTTGCCGAGGGATTAGCAAAAACAATGATTGATTTGCTAAAAGATGCAATAAAAAATAGTAATATATTTTCAAAATTGGCGGCTTTAGTATTAAAGTCAAGTCTTAAAAAGCTTAGTAAACGTGTCGATTATGCTGAATATGGTGGTGCACCTTTATTAGGGGTAGATGGGTGCTTTATTATTTGTCATGGAAGTTCAAAAGCCAAAGCGATTAGAAGTGCAGTTGGAATAACCTGTAATTATATAAAAAATGATGTGGTTCAGCATATTAAGGATAATGTAATAAAGGAGGCCGATGTAGAAAATGTCAAAGAATAAATTTGGAGTAGGAATAATAGGTACTGGGTACTATGCACCAGAAAAAGTGGTAACAAATGCGGATTTAGAGAAAATGGTTGATACGAATAATGAATGGATTATAGATCGGACAGGAATCAGTGAACGCCGAATTGTCGATGACAATATAGCAACCTCAGATATTGCAGTGAAAGCGGCGCAAAATGCTTTAGCTGATGCAGGGGTTAAGCCAGAAGAAATAGACCTTATTATTGTAGCAACCTTGACACCTGATATGGTTTTTCCGTCGGCGGCTTGTGTAGTACAAAATAAATTACAAGCGGTAAATGCAGCAGCTTTTGATTTATCGGCTGCTTGCTCTGGTTTTGTATATGCCATGAGTGTAGGAAGTCAATTTATTCAATCTGGAATGTACAAAAAGGTTCTAATTGTTGCTGCGGAGTCTTTATCGAAAATTACAAACTGGGAAGATCGTAATACTTGTGTATTATTTGGGGATGGTGCTGGTGCAGCTGTTCTTGGTCCTGTTGAAGAAGGATATGGGATACTTGGTGTAGAATTAGGTGCAGATGGTTCTGGAGCTGAATTCTTGCATATGCCAGCAGGAGGAAGTCTTTATCCTGCAACTTTGGAAACAGTGAAAAATAAAATGCATTATATTCATATGAATGGTAATGAAGTTTTTAAATTTGCAATTAAAATTATGGGCGAGGCTGCTTATAAAGCTTTAGAAGATGCAGGTTTGGATACTAAGGATGTGGATTGTCTTATCCCACATCAAGCAAATATTCGCATTATTAAATCGGCAGCAAAACGTTTACACTTGCCAATGGATAAAGTTTTTGTTAATGTTAATAAGTATGGAAATACTTCTGCAGCTTCAATTCCAATTGCGCTTGCAGAGGCTGTGAAAGAACGCCATTTTAAAAAAGGTGACATTATAGTTTTAGTCGGATTTGGTGCAGGGCTGACATGGGCATCTTGTGTATTGAAATGGTCGAAGGAGGAATAGTTTTGTTTAATGATACTATTTGTGATTTATTAAATATAGAATATCCGATTATGCAAGGTGGAATGGCTTGGATTGGTACAGCTGAATTGGTTGCTGCCGTATCTAACGCTGGAGGAATTGGTATTATTGGTGCAGGGCATATGCCGCCGGATATATTAAGAAATGAAATACGAAAGGCTAAAAGCTTTACGCAAAAGCCCTTCGGTGTAAATATTATGCTGATGTCTCCTTTTGTAAAAGAGGTTATGGAAGTTGTAATTGATGAGAGAGTGCCAGTAGTTACTACTGGTGCGGGAAATCCAGGAGAATATATTCCGGCATTAAAAGAAATCGGCAGTAAGGTGATTCCAGTAGTTGCGTCAGTTGCGTTAGCAAAACGATTGGAGAAAATCGGTGTAGATGCTGTAATTGCAGAGGGAATGGAAAGTGGAGGACATATTGGAACAATTACAACAATGGCATTAGTTCCTCAAATTGTAGATGCTGTAAATATTCCTGTTATAGCAGCCGGTGGGATTGCTGATTCACGTGGGATTACAGCGGCATTTGCACTTGGGGCGAAAGGAGTACAAATCGGTTCGCGATTTGTTGCATCAAAAGAATGTATTGCCCATGAAAATTATAAAAATGCTGTTCTGAAAGCTAAAGATCGATCAACTGTTGTTACGGGCGTGAGCACTGGGCATCCTGTTCGTGTAATTGGAAATAAATTAACGCGTGAATATTTAGAACTCGAAAAAAATGGGGCAAGTATAGAAGCGTTAGAACAGTTGGGTGCGGGAAAACTGCATTTAGCGACTCACAAAGGTGATATTGATAATGGATCGGTTATGATTGGGCAAATTTCTGGATTAATTAGCTCAATTGAATCTGTGGATGATATTATGCAAAATTTAATTAAAGGGATTTATCCTGTAAAAGAAAAATTAAACAATACGTTTCAAAAATAATATAATAGGAGCGATCAGATGAATAAAATTGCTTTTGTTTTTCCTGGACAAGGTTCTCAAACTGTAGGAATGGGAAAAGAATTATATGAAAATTATGAAATAGCTAAAGATTTATTTGAAAAGGCTGATAAAGCATTAGGTTTTTCTATTAAAGATATGTGTTTTAATGGACCGGAAGAGGAACTGCGAAAAACATATAATACACAGCCGGCTATTTTAACAATGAGTGTTATATGTTTTGAGGTGTTAAAGTCAAAAGGATTAAGTCCTGATATTGTTGCAGGGCATAGTTTAGGTGAATACTCTGCACTTGTAGCTGCCGGCGCAATAAATTTTGAAGATGCTGTATATCTTGTTCACCAACGTGGTAAATTCATGCAAGAGGCTGTGCCTTTGGGGAAAGGCGGAATGGCTGCAATATTAGGTATGGATAGAGAGAAGATTATTGAAATTTGTCAAAGAATTTCGAACAATGGAGAATCAGTACAAGCCGTTAATTTTAATTGTCCGGGGCAAGTTGTTATTGCAGGAACTACTCGTGGCGTAGAAGAAGCTTGTAGCTGTTTAAAAGATACAGGTGCTAGAAAAACTGTAATGTTACCAGTAAGTGCTCCATTTCATAGTTTATTAATGCAACCAGCAGCAGAAAAGTTAGCCGTTGAATTAGACAAAGTGGAAATTCGTGATGCTAAAATCCCGGTAGTAGCGAATGTTAATGGTAAAGTAATGCATGATGCTGCTACAATTAAAAATTTATTAGTTAAACAAGCGGCTAGTCCTGTAAAGTGGGAAGACTGCGTTGCTGAGATAGTAGAACAAGGTGCTAAGACTTTTATTGAGGTTGGTCCGGGAAAAGTTTTAAATGGCTTTAATAAGAAAATTGATAAATTAATCATAAATTTAAATGTCGAAGATATTACCTCCTTAGAAAAAACTCTTGATTATTTCAAGGAGGTTCGTTAAAATGCATTTAGATGGTAAGGTTGCTCTAGTTACTGGTGCATCGCGCGGAATTGGTAGAGCAATCGCAATTTCATTGGCAAAAGCTGGTGCTTTAGCTGTAATAAATTATGCTGGAAATCAAGAAGCAGCGCAATCTGTTGAAAGTGAAATTAACTCTTTTGGTGGAAAGTCATTTTTAATTCAAGCGGATGTTTCTAAAGCAGATGCAGTTGAAGAAATGATTCAAGAAGTTGTTAAAGAATGCGGAAGAATTGATATACTAATAAATAATGCAGGTATTACTAGAGATTCATTATTAATGAGAATGAAGGAATCTGACTGGGATGATGTATTAAATACAAATCTAAAGGGAATATTTCTTTGCACAAAGGCAGTTTCTAGATTGATGATGAAACAGAAATCTGGTAGGATTGTGAATATGACTTCAGTTGTTGGAATTATGGGGAACTCTGGTCAAGCAAACTATGCAGCGGCTAAAGCGGGTGTTATTGGATTTACAAAATCAATGGCAAGGGAATTGGCATCGCGTGGAATAACGGTTAATGCAGTTGCTCCGGGGTTTATTGCTACTGATATGACGGCGATTTTATCTGAAGAAGTAAAAAGAGAGTTAAGTAATAGAGTTCCATTGCAAAGATTTGGTGAAGCAGATGATGTTGCTAAAGCTGTAATGTTTTTAGTTTCTGATAATGCATCTTACATTACTGGGCAAACTTTGAATGTTGATGGTGGCATGGTAATGTAATATATATGAAACAACCTTTGGAGGGAGGTGAATGTATGTCAACTTTTGAAAAAGTTAGAGAAATTGTAGTAGAACAATTAGGTGTTGAAGCTGATGATGTTACTATTGATTCTACTTTTATTGATGATTTAGGTGCTGATTCTCTTGATATTGTTGAATTAATCATGGCATTTGAAGAAGAATTTAGTGTTGAAATTCCAGATGAAGTAGCTGAAAAAATTAAAACTGTGAAAGATACTGTTAACTACATAGAGCAAAATAAATAATGTAGTTTATCACTCTCTGAAAGTCCCGCTAAAGCGGGACTTTATTGAGGTGATGTTTTATTGAATGGAGGAATTATTTCGTGAAACTTCCAGAATTAAAAATTGGTGAAAAAATTGCAAAGGTGCCGATTATTCAGGGTGGAATGGCTATTAGATTATCAACTGCTAGATTGGCTGCTGCAGTAGCCAATGCTGGTGGAATTGGACTTATTGCCGCATCTGGTATGTCAATGGATGAATTACGTCATGAAATTAGATTAGCTAGAAAACTTACTTCTGGTGTTATTGGAATAAATGCTATGGTAGCTGCACGTAAATTTAGTGATTTAGTTAAAACTGCTATAAGTGAAGGTATTGATCTAGTTGTTGCTGGTGCTGGATTTTCACGTGATATGTTTGGATTGGGTAAGGAGTCAAATACACCAATTGTACCAATTGTATCATCTGTAAAGTTAGCTAAAATATCAGAAAACTTGGGTGCGACGGCTGTAATTGTTGAAGGAAAAGAAGCTGGTGGACACCTAGGAACAGATCAATCAGTAAAGTCGTTAATTCCAGGAATTAGACAGGCTGTCAATATTCCTGTTATCGCCGCTGGTGGCGCAATGTCAGGATATGACATTGTAGATTTAATAAAACTTGGTGCTGATGGTGTTCAGATGGGAACTCGCTTTGCTGCGAGTGAAGAGTCAAATGCAGCACCAGCGTTGAAAGAATTTTATTTAAAAGCTAGGCCGGAAGACGTTGTTGTAATACAGAGCCCAGTAGGGCTTCCAGGTCGTGCTGTACGAAATCCATTTGCTGAAAAGATAATGAATGGAATTTCTCCTATAGATAAATGTGATGCTTGCTTAAAAAAATGCAAACAGAATTTTTGCATAATCAAGGCCTTAATTCGAGCGCAACAAGGTGATGTCGAAAATGGACTTGTATTTACTGGGGAGTATATTCATAAAATTGAAGAAATTTTATCAGTAAAAGAAATTTTTGCTCAGCTTCTTAAGGAAGCTGAAGTTACAAATTAAGTGAGGTGCTTTGATTGAAAAATAGAGTTGTTATTACTGGGATTGGAGCTATTACTCCGATTGGTATTGGAAAAGAAAACTTTTGGAATGCCTTATTAGCAGGAAAATCTGGCATTAATCAAATTACACGATTTGATGCAACTGGATATACTACACAAATTGCTGGCGAAGTACGTGATTTTGATCCAACAGAATATATTGATAAAAAAGAAGCTAAACGCATGGATAGATCTACCCAATTTGCCGTTGCAGCTACAAAAATGGCATTTGAAGATTCTAAAATTGATTTAGAATCAGAGGATAAAGAACGTATCGGAGTTATTATTGGTACAGGTATTGGTGGAATTGAAACCTTGCACTCTCAATATGTAAGTTTATTTGAAAAAGGTCCTAGTAGAGTAAGTCCATTTTTTATTCCAATGATGATTGGTAATATGGCTACTGGTCAAACGTCTATTGTTTTTGGGCTCCAAGGTCCTAGTAGTTGTGTAGTAACGGCTTGTGCAACTGGGACAAATTCTATAGGTGATGCATTTAGACTAATTCAATATGGTGAAGCTGATGTTATGGTTGCTGGAGGAACTGAGGCTTGTATCTCACCAGCAGCAGTGGCTGGATTTTGCTCAATGAAAGCTATGTCTGTAGAACATAATGATAATCCTACAGTAGCGTCACGCCCATTTGAAAAAAATAGAAGTGGATTTATTATGGGTGAAGGGGCAGGCGTCGTTATATTAGAAAGTCTTGATCATGCGGTAGCTAGAGGGGCGCATATTTATGCAGAAGTGGTTGGATATGGATCTAATTCAGATGCATATCATATTACAGCTCCATCTCCTGGTGGAGTTCAAGCTGCTAAATGTATGAAACGTGCAATTATTGATGCTGGAATGAATGTAGAAGAAATTAATTATATTAATGCGCATGGAACATCTACTCCAATGAATGATAAAAATGAAACATTAGCAATTAAAGATTTATTTGGAGATCATGCATATAATTTAGCAGTAAGTTCTATTAAATCTATGACTGGACATTTACTAGGAGCTGCTGGCGGAGTTGAATGTATTGCTACAGCGTTAACTATTGAAAATGATGAGGTTCCTCCTACTATTAATTATGAACAACCAGATCCAGAACTAGATTTAGATTATGTTCCTAATAAATCAAGAAAATGCAAAGTAAATGCAGCATTATCTAACTCCTTTGGTTTTGGTGGACATAATGCTACTATTTTATTAAAAAAATTTGTTAAGTAAACATTTATTGCTATGAACACTTTAAATGAAGAAAGAAAAGATGAACTTAATACATTTTCTCATACATTAGGAATAACGTTTTTTGATATTTCTTTTTTGCATCAAGCATTAACGCATACTTCATATGCAAATGAAGTAAAAAAACTTCATGTAATTCATAATGAAAGGCTAGAATTTTTAGGTGATGCAGTTTTAGAGTTAATAGTTAGTAGTTATTTATATTGTAATTTTCCAAATCTGCCAGAAGGTGAATTAACAAAAGCGAGAGCTAGCGTTGTTTGTGAGGCTACTTTAGCAAAAAGGGCTCATTTATTAGATGTTGGGAAACATCTGCTGTTCGGGAAGGGCGAATTGGCTACAGGTGGGCGTAATCGAGCATCAATTTTAGCTGATGCATTTGAAGCAATAATTGGTGCAATATATTTGGATCAGGGGATTGATAATGCTACTAGCTTTGTATTGGGGCAATTAAAAGATGATTTAGATATAGTAAAAAAAGGTAAATATGTACAAGACTATAAGACTTTATTACAAGAAGTTGTTCAAAAGAATAGTGACAGTAAGATTCATTATGAGTTGATTTCTGAAAGTGGCCCTGATCATGATAAATTGTTTCATATTGCAGTTTTTATTAACCAACATCAAAGTGGTTCTGGTTTTGGAAAAAGTAAAAAAGAGGCAGAGCAATGTGCTGCAAAAGAAGCTTTGCTTAAGATAAATAAAATAAATATATAAATGGGTGACTTTACGTCATCCATTTTTCTTTAGGAGTATTCATTATGAAACGTTATATTATTCCTGTTTTTATTCCACATTATGGATGTACAAATGAATGCGTGTTTTGCAATCAACATAAAATTACAGGCAGCCAAACAACGGTGAATGAATATCATGTAAGGAAAATAATTCTTGACTGGCTAGAAAGGTTAAATTATGCAGCTTTTATTGAGGTAGCTTTTTATGGAGGAAGTTTTACCGCATTATCTATAGAAAAGCAACAAGAACTATTAAGTCCTGCCTATGAATTCTTAAAACAAGACAAAATCCAAGCAATTCGTATTTCAACGAGACCAGATGCAATAGATGATTTAATTTTAAGAAACCTGATATTATATGGAGTATCAATTATTGAACTGGGAGTTCAATCTTTAGATAATAAAGTTCTGAAAAAATCTTGTCGTGGGCATACGAAGGAAGACGTGGAACTAGCGGTAGCGCTAATTCGAAAGTATGCTAACTTTAAATTGGGATTACAGGTTATGCCAGGGTTACCGAAAGATACACTGCTAAAAGGTTTATTAACAATTCGAAATATTATTGAATTGAAGCCTGACTTTGTAAGAATTTATCCAACGGTTGTTTTAAATCATACAAAATTAGCAAAACTTTATTGCGAAAATCAATATACTCCGCTATCCTTAGATGAATCTATCAAGTATTGTTCAATATTAAAAATTTTATTAGATAATCATCAGATCCCAATTATTAGAATGGGATTACAAGCAACTGAAAATTTAAATTCCGCTAACGTACTTGCAGGTCCCTATCATCCTGCTTTTGGCGAATTAGTGCAAGCTGAAATATTTTATTTAAGCATTACAAAATTTTTAGAAAAAATTAATTTATATAAAAAAAATTTTTTAAAACAGGAAATTATCATTTTTCACTCTAATCGTCTTACTTCTAAAATTAGAGGAAATAAAAATTCTAATATTAAGAAATGGTCAAGAATCTTTCCTTATTTTAATTTAAAATTTTCTCAAGAAGCAAATGAGAAAAATTTTATAAAAATTAAATGTGATAATCAAATCTATACACTAAATATAAATTTGATAAGTAATATTTAATTTTTACAAAGAATATTCTGAACTGTAATCCTTAAAAATTGGAGGATCGGTGATATGAATATATTAAAAGTATCTAATAAGTCTAATCCGAAAGCGGTAGCAGGGGCATTAACTGCTTCCCTAAGAAATGATGGTAAGGTTCATATGCAAGCAATTGGTGCGGCCTCAGTTAATCAAGCTGTTAAATCTATTGCAATAGCCAGAGGGTTTGTTGCTGCAAATGGTTTTGATTTAGTTTTTATTCCCGCCTTTATTGAAACCACTATAGATGGGAATATTTGTACGGGAATAAAATTTATCATTGAGAGGCGATAAGTAGTAGCAATTAGCTACTACTTTTTGCTAATCATTATTAAAATAGTGTATAATATCAATACGATAGTATGAAATAATGGGTTGGTGAACGTGGTGCAGTTGCGTAAGCTAGAATCATATGGATTTAAATCTTTTGCTGACAAGGTTGAATTAGATTTTGATATGGGGGTTACGGCGATTGTCGGCCCAAACGGGAGTGGTAAAAGTAATATTACGGATGCGATTCGTTGGGCTTTAGGAGAACAAAATATTAGGAACTTGCGTGGAGTGAAAACAGAAGATGTTATTTTTTCAGGCAGTAGTAATAAAAGAGCATCGGGCGTAGCTGAAGTTTCTTTAATATTTGATAATTCTGATGGAGTTTTACCGTTAGAGTACCAGGAAGTCGTTGTGACGAGAAGAATTTTTCGTTCAGGTGAAAGTGAATTCTATATTAATAAAGTAGCATGTAGGCTAAAAGATATTCATCAACTTTTTTTTGATACGGGGTTAGGAAAAGATGCGATGAGTGTGATTAGCCAAAATAAAGTTGATCAAATTTTAAATAGTCGTCCTGAAGAGCGAAGAGCATTTTTTGAAGAGGTTGCGGGGATTACTAAATACCGAACTCGCCAAAAAGATTCTATTAGAAAATTAACGGATACGGAACAAAATATTTTAAGAGTGACTGATATTTTAAATGAGTTAGAAATACAATGTATACCGTTAAAAGAAAGTGCCAATAAGACAAGACAATATAATCTATTATTTGACTCATTGCAAAACTACAAAATAAAAAGCATAAAACATGAATTCTTGATTAGCAAAAAAAAGTTAAACCGTATCATCGAAAAAAAAGATTCTTTGAATCTTAACCTAAAATCTCTAGAAAATTTATTAACCTTAAACGATGTTGATAAGACTAAATTTAATAATGAAATTTTAGAAATTGATACACAATTAAAAGGGTTAAATGAATATAGGCAAGAGATTTCGTTCAAAATAGAAAAGAATAAAAATTGTATAATTATTGCAAAAGATAGGATTATACAAGCACAAAACTCACTTGATCATACAACTTTAGAGATAACACAGAAAAAAGCTGACTTAGAGGCTTTAAAGATAAAGTCTAAAATGCTCGCAGATGATAGTCTAGACATAGAATCTAAATTAAAGATAACAAATGAAGAACTTCGGATTCTTGAAAATAGACAAGAAAATATAGAAAAAGCGATAAATCATAACGAAAAAAGTTTAGGAAAATATAAAGAAGATGCATTAATTAATTTTACAGATTTAATGGAAAAACGTAATAAATTAAACCTTATCGCAGAAAATATGAATTCTGCGCAAGTTAGTTTAAATAAAATTAACCAAGAACTAATAAATTTTTCATCTAAGCGAAGTGTTTGTATCTATAATACGCGTTTTATCAATAGTCAAGTAAATGCGTTGAAATATTTGATTTTGCAAAAGGAAGGAATACTTCAAAAAACGCAAGAGCAAACTCATGCATTTCATAAGGAACTAGATGAAGTAGAAGAAAAGAATAAAAAGACAAAAATGATGTTAATTGAAAAACAAAATAGATTTAAATTTTTAACGTCATTACAAGAAAATTATGATGGATTTAATAAAGCTGTTAGATTAGTGTTAAAAAGCCAATGTGCTTGGCGAAAAGACATATGTGGAGTTATTGCAGAATTGATAAAAGTACCAGCGGAATATATTACTGCCATAGAGGTAGCATTGGGAGGAAATCTGCAAAATATTATTACGATGAATGAATTGGTTGCAAAACAGGCGATAGCCTTTTTGAAAAAAGAAAAGGTTGGCAGGGTGACATTTTTACCATTAAATTTATTGCAAGTGAATAGATTAGAACTAGATAGAAAGATTTTACAAATACCTGGCGTAATTGGGCTAGCACATCAATTAGTTTCGTTTGATGTGCAATATAAAAAAGCGGTGGAAAATCTTTTGGGTAGAACACTTGTGGTAGATTCGATTGATACAGCATTAAAGATTATTAAAACGAATCGAATTAGAATTGTTACTTTAGGCGGAGAAGTAATCAATCCAAGTGGGGCAATATCAGGCGGAAGTAGTAAAAAAAATGAGATGGATTTTTTTAATCGCTTAGAGGAAATAAAAAAATTAGATTTACTGATAAAAGATTTATGTACAGAAAATGAAAAATTAGATACACTATTAATTGAAAAGAAAGGTCAAATCGATCGTAATTTTTTCTCAATGGAAAAGCTGAAAGAAAAATTGAATACATATTATCTTAAACAGGAAACTTTAAAAATTAATAGTCAAAAAGTCGTAGATGATTTGAAAAATATTGAGGAAAAAAATCAAATTTTAAAAGAAGAATTACAAAATACTAAAATACAAATGGATCAGCTTGAAAAAACAAGAAAAATATATTTGCAGGAAATTGGAAATTGTGAAGAACAAATCAAAAATAAAAATAAACAAAATATAGAAATAGAAAATACTTTAGCAAATTTAAAATCTAATTATGAGTCGGAAAATAAAAATTTATTAAACTTAAAAATTGAATGTAATCGACTTAAAGGGGAATTTAACAATAAAAATTTATTAAAGAACGAATATAAGCGAAATGAAGATCAGCTTGTTTATTTAATAGAAGAATTAAGTTTAAAACTTTTTGAATTTCAAGGGAATCAAAAAAAATATCAACAAGAGATTGAACAGGAAGAATTAGCAAATAATGAATTGAAGTTATTGGAAACAAGCGTAGCTAAAGATTATTCAAATTATTATCAGATAAAACTTAGTAAATTAGCGCAAATACAAGAAAATGATAAAAACGCACAAAAATTGCGGAAAAATCATAATGAAATAAAAGAAGAGTTATATAAATTAGATATTGATTTTATGAAATATAATCATGAAGTAAATACATATTCAGAAAAGTTGAAACAGGAGTATTCTTTAATAGATTTTGAAGAAGATGATCAAGATGCATGCGTGGATATTAAAGAAGTACAAGATAAAATTAACAACTTAGAGCTTTCAATTAAAGAATTAGGACCGATTAATCCGAATGCAATTTCAGAATATGACGCATTACAATCTAGATATTCCTTTATGAAAAAGCAATCAGAGGATTTAATTGTTGCAAAAAACTATTTATTAGGCATTATAAAAGATATGAATATTGCAATGACTAAACAATTTAAAATGGCATTTGAAGCGATTAATGATAATTTTCAAAAAATATATATACGGCTTTTCGGGGGTGGGCAAGCAAAACTTGCATTAATAGATGAGGACATTCTTGAGAGTGGGATTGAGATTTACGTCCAGCCGCCAGATAAAAAAATGAGAAACCTATCACTTTTATCTGGTGGGGAAAGAGCATTAACTGTAATTGCGTTATTATTTGCTTTTCTAGCATTTCGTCCGAGTCCATTTGTTGTATTAGATGAAGTAGATGCGGCTCTTGATGAAGCAAATCTAAAGCGCTTTAGCGAATTTTTACGAGATTACTCTATTCATACTCAGTTTGTAGTTGTTACACATCGTAAAGGAACAATGGAAGCTGCCGATACTATGCATGGGGTGACTGTTGATGATACCGGGATATCTAAAATAATTTCAGTTAAATTAGAAGAAGCTTAAGCAATATATGGAGGATTTGAAATATGGGTTTTTTTGATAAGTTAAAAAAAGGATTGGAAAAAACACGTCAAAGTTTTACCGAAAAAATTGAACAAATTATTGTTGGATATGCAAAAATTGATGATGAATTTTTGGATGAGTTGGAAGAGGCCTTAATTATGGCCGATGTGGGGGTAAAAACGACAGATTATTTAATGAAAGAGATTCGTAAAGGAATCAAGAGTAAAGAGATTAAAAATCCTGAGGATTTAAAACCATTTATTCAAAAGCAAATTAGTGAAATATTAGGTGGAACTACTGTAAAAGAGAAAATTACAGATGATACACCAATCGTGATTTTGGTCATTGGTGTGAACGGAGTTGGCAAAACCACGACGATTGGAAAATTGGGCAACTATTATAAGCAGGAAGGAAAAAGTGTTATGTTTGCAGCCGCTGACACTTTTAGAGCTGCTGCGATTGATCAGTTGGAAATTTGGGGAAATCGAGTTGGCGTTGATGTTATCAAACATACCGAAGGAGCTGATCCTGCTGCAGTTGCTTTTGATGCAGTTCAGTCTGCGAAAGCACGAAAAGTAGATGTCTTAATTATTGATACAGCAGGGCGTTTACATACTAAATATAATTTAATGGAAGAATTGAAAAAGGTCACACGGGTAATTCAGCGAGAAATTCCTAAGGCGCCCCATGAAACACTATTAGTTTTAGATGCAACAACGGGACAAAATGCAATTAATCAAGCACAAATTTTTTCAAAAGCTGCCGGAATTTCAGGTCTTGTATTAACTAAATTAGATGGAACAGCTAAAGGTGGAGTTGTCATTGGAATGAAAGCGGAATTGGATATTCCTGTAAAATGGATTGGTGTAGGAGAAGGAATTGACGACTTACGACCGTTTGACTCTGACTCTTTTGCAAAAGCTTTATTTAGTGACAAGTAAAAAGGCTTGACATTGATTAATTACTCTTGTATAATATCTAATGTCAAGTAAATCTACTTGACGCATATTACTTTTAAAGTAATGGTGGGAACAGAATGTTGGATAAAATATTAAAAATTGCTGTTCTTTATGATTTTTATGGAGCTTTGCTTACAGAAAAGCAGCAGAGTTGTTTAGAGATGCATTTTTTACAAGATTTTTCTTTGTCTGAAATAGGGGATCAGCTTGGAGTTTCTCGGCAAGCTGTTTATGATATTATTCATCGATCAGAACAGGTATTAGTAGAATATGAAGAAAAACTTAAATTGGTAGAACGACATCAATTTGAACAACGAAAAATTAAGGAAATATTGCATATGATGTCTGGGTTGCCTCAAGATATGCAGAGGATGCCTGTTTTTCAGAATATCTTAATGAAAATATCTGATTTAGTTACTGAGGCAGAGGAGGCATAAAATGATTTTTGAGGGTTTAGCTGATAGGTTGCAAGCAACTTTTAAAAAACTTCGTGGTAGAGGTAAGTTAACAGAGGATGATGTCAATGAAGCGATGCGAGAAGTTCGGATGGCTTTATTGGAAGCTGATGTTAATTTTAAAGTTGTTAAAGATTTTATAAAAAAAGTAAAAGAACGGGCGATTGGACAAGAGGTATTAGATACATTAACTCCAGCTCAAGTTGTTATAAAAATCGTAAATGATGAATTAACTGCGTTAATGGGAGATACACAAAGTAGGATTAACATTTCATCGAAACCGCCAACGATTATTATGTTAGTTGGTTTACAAGGGGCAGGGAAAACGACTACAGCCGGTAAGCTTGCCTATGCTTTGAAAAAACAAGGAAAACGTCCCTTACTAGTAGCTGCCGATGTTTATCGTCCAGCGGCTATTAAGCAATTGCAAGTCTTAGGCGAACAATTGGCTTTGCCTGTGTTTACAATGTCAGAGGGAATAAATCCAGTAACAATCGCTGAACAAGCGGTTGTGCATGCGAATTCTTATGCAAATGATATTGTCATTATTGATACTGCTGGTCGCTTGCATATTAATGAAGAGTTAATGCAAGAACTCAAAGCAATTAAGCAGACAGTTAAGCCACATGAAATTTTATTAGTGGTAGATGCAATGACAGGTCAAGATGCAGTAAATGTTGCCGAGCATTTTAATCAGGATCTTGGTCTTGATGGTGTTATTTTAACGAAACTAGACGGTGATGCTCGAGGCGGTGCTGCTTTATCAGTAAAGGCTGTCACTGGTTGTCCAATTAAATTTGTTGGTATGGGTGAGAAACTCGAAGCTCTCGAAGCCTTCCATCCGGATCGGATGGCATCCAGGATTCTTGGAATGGGCGATGTTCTCAGTTTAATTGAAAAGGCTCAATCTAATTTTGACTTAGAGCAAGCGCAGGAGATGGAGAAAAAGCTTCGTAAAGATTCATTTACTTTAGATGATTTTCTCGATCAAATGAATCAAGTAAAAAAGCTTGGCTCAATAGATCAAATCTTAGGAATGATTCCAGGAATGGGGAATTTAAAGAAAAAATTGGGCGATGTTGATTTTGATGAGAAAGAGATAAAACGTATTGAAGCGATTATTCTTTCTATGACGAAAAAAGAACGGCGAGATCCGAGTATTCTCAATGGCAGTCGTAGAAAAAGAATTGCAATAGGTAGTGGAAATCGTGTTCAAGATGTAAATAAATTATTAAAGCAATTTAATGAAGCAAAAAAATTAATGAAGAAAATGAAGGGGATGCAGAAAACCGGTCGTTTTAGCGGGTTTAAGTTACCTTTTATGAAATAATAAGTCTTTATGTAAAGGAGGTGAATATTGATGGCAGTAAAAATTCGTTTAAATCGTATGGGTGCAAAGAAAAAACCTTTCTATCGCGTTGTTGTAGCTGATTCTCGTTCTCCGCGTGATGGTCGTTTTATTGAAATTCTTGGGCATTACGATTCTACAAAAGAACCAGCAGTGATTAAAGTTGATGAGGAAAAAGCTTTAGAATGGATGTCTAAAGGAGCTCAACCTACAGATACTGTAAAGTCCTTATTTAGTAAATTAGGGATTATGGCTAAATGGAATGAAACAAAAAGCACTAAGAAAGAGGCGTAATAACGATGAAAAAAATTGTTGAAGTTATCGCCAAAGCATTAGTACAAAATCCAGATCAGGTTATCGTAAATGAAAATACAGATAATAATATTACTGTATATGAACTTCATGTAGCACCTGATGATATGGGGAAAGTAATTGGAAAACAAGGTCGTATTGCAAAAGCTATGCGAACAGTTGTAAAGGCTGCTGCTACCCGTGAAAATAAAAAAGTTACTGTAGAAATTATTTAAATTATGCGGCAAGTAAACTCAAATTGAGTTATTGCCGCTAATTGTTTATTTATTTTTAACAATATTTTTAAGGAGGACTTAGAGTGGAAAGTATGACTTTAAAATGTCCTGTGACAATAAAAGCTAAAGTTACAGAAGACTTAAAAAAAGAATTATCTGCTGATATACAAGATAAGATTAAAAAAGCCGATGTTGAATTACAACAAATTGAATTTCATGCAAAAAGAATTATGGCAGAACAAGCCAAACAAGATGCGCAAGGATTAGTTCAAATTCGCCATCAGGTTGAAGCGGAAAAACAAAAACGTCTTGAATTTAAAAATCGCCTTTTAGAAAAATTAAAGGAAACCGCACAATTAGAAATTGGTTCTGAAATTGTTCAAGGGACTTTAGAACGCATTATTGAGGTTAAAGTTGGGGAGCAGTTACCTCAATTAATGAATGCTGAAATTTTATTAGAAGATGGAAAAATCATAGCTTTTCGGAGTTAGGAATGGATAATTTAATTACAATTGGCAAGTTTGGTGCCCCGCACGGTGTGCGGGGTGAAATTCGTATTATACCCTTAACTGATTTCCCCAATCGTTTTAAAAGTTTAAAAAATGTGATTATTGATGATTCAAAAAAATTAACTATAAATAGTGTTAGGTATCATAATCAATTTATTGTTATTAAATTTGATGAATTTGATAGTAAAGAAAGTGTAAATACTTTAAACGGGAAACTTTTAAAAGTAGAAAGAAAAGATGTTCCTCCTTTATCACCAGGAGAGTTTTATAGCTTTGATATTATCGGTTTACTTGTACGGGATGAAGATGAAACTATATTGGGGCATGTTGTAGAAATATTAAAAACTGGTAGTAATGATGTCTATATAGTTAAGAAAGATAATCAAGAATTACTTATTCCAGCACTAAAATCTGTCGTAAAGAGTATTGATGTTGAAAATGGATACATGATTGTGAAACTTCAAGAAGAGATGGTTTAAAATGAAAATTGATATAGTGACTTTATTCCCAGAAATGTTTGCAGGCACATTTGGACAAAGTATGATAAAGAGAGCGGTTAAAGAAAATATATTAACGATTCATACGATTAATCCGCGTGACTTTGCGGAGGACAAGCATAATACTGTTGATGATTACCCTTTTGGTGGAGGTGCGGGGATGGTTCTTAAACCAGAACCTGTATATAGGGCAATCGATAGTATTCCTACCTTTTCTGAGAATAAAAGAGTTATTTTACTTTGCCCGAGTGGAGCTACTTTTTCTCAGAAAAAAGCCATTGAGTTATCAAAATATGATCAGCTTGTTTTAATTTGTGGTCATTATGAGGGATTTGATGCACGAATCTCTTATTTGGCGGATGAAAAAATTTCAATTGGTGATTATGTGTTAACCGGTGGGGAAATTCCAGCAATGGTTCTTGTTGATACAGTTGCAAGAATGCTTCCAGGAGTGTTGGGGTCTATGGAATCTGCATTAACAGACTCTTTTTATAACGATTTGTTAGAACATCCACAGTATACTAGACCACGTAATTTTTTAGGAATGGAAGTCCCAGAAGTTTTATTATCTGGAAATCATGCTAAAATTTCTGATTGGAGACGTAAAGAATCATTACGAATAACTTTGCTAAATCGACCAGATTTATTAGATAAAACATCTTTATCATCTAAAGATGTTTTATTTCTTGAGGAAATAAAAAGAGAATTAGGAGATTTATAAAAATGGCTAGGGTATATATAGGATTAGTTCATTATCCTATCTATAATAAACATAATCAAATTGTAACTACAGCTATTACAAATTTTGATATTCATGATATTGCTAGGACTGCACGGACATATGGAATTGATAAATATTTTCTTATTCATCCATTGGATACACAGGCTGAATTAGCAAATAATGTAATTCGGTATTGGCAGGATGGATATGGTGGACAGCATCACCCAGATAGAAAAGAAGCATTTAGAACATTAAGTCTTGTTAAAACCATTGATGAAGCGATTTCTAACATTAAGGAAGAAACGGGAAATGAGCCTTATATTATCACAACAGATGCGCGTATTTATCCTAATACAATATCTTATTCTCATTTAAGAAAAAAAATTGAAAATGATAATAACTCTTATTTAATTTTATTTGGTACTGGATGGGGGATTGAAAATAAAATAATGGCTCAATTTAACTATATTCTAGAGCCTATTTATGGTCCTGTTGATTATAATCATTTACCTGTTCGTGCTGCAGTTGCAATTATTTTGGATCGTTTGCTGGGCGAACTTTGGTGGGAAAAGTAAGTTTAAAAATATTTGAATTTGTAAAATATTTATGATATACTAGTTCAGTATCTAGACGGTCCGCTACGATTTTATCGCAATGAACGTCTAAAATGAGGAGGAAAATATAAATGAACATTATTCAAGCTTTAGAACAAGAACAACTTCGTACAGATATTCCCGAATTTATTCCTGGAGATACTGTTCGCGTACATGTAAAAGTTGTCGAAGGATCTCGCGAACGTATTCAAGCATTTGAGGGTGTTGTAATTGCGCGTCAAAGCGGTGGAGTTCGTGAAACATTTACTGTAAGAAGAATTTCTTATGGTGTTGGTGTAGAGCGTACTTTCCCTGTACATTCTCCAAGACTTGAAAAAATTGAAGTTGTACGTAAAGGTATTGTTCGTCGTGCGAAACTTTATTATTTACGTAATCTTACTGGTAAAGCTGCTCGTATCAGAGAAAGACGCTAGTAGTATAATAGGGGCTGTTATAGTCCCTATTCTTTATTTTAGGAGGTAATTGATATGAGCAATATATCATTGGGTGAAGAGGTTAAAGATTGGTTTATTTCGATACTTATCGCTGTTGTTTTAGCTTTCTTTATTCGTTATTTTATCGTTGAGCTATATCTGGTCGAAGGTCCATCTATGCAGCCAACTTTGTTGAGTCACGAAAGATTGGTTGTGAATAAATTTATTTATCGTTTCCGTGAGCCGGAAAAAGGGGAAATTTTAGTTTTTCGTTACCCAAAGGATCCAAGTCGTGACTTTATTAAAAGAGTTATTGCCGTTGCTGGAGATACGATTGAAATTAAAGATGGAAGAGTTTTTGTTAATCATCAGCTGATGAATGAACCATATATATTAAATCAGACTCGTGGCTCATACCCATTATCAACTGTTCCTGATGGAACGATTTTTGTAATGGGTGATAATCGTAATAATTCTGAAGATAGCCGCTTCAAAGATGTTGGTTTTGTATCTTTAGATTTAATTAAAGGCAAAGCTATGATGGTTTTTTGGCCAATCGACAATATAAAAACGTTACCATAAACCAGTATATAAAATACTGGTTTTTTTAGTAAAAATTCTTCTTTTTGTAATACTATATAGAGAAAATTATCTATATAGTATTACTGTTGAGGTGAATTTGGTGAATAAATTACAATTAATCGAAATTTGGGACGCGGTTATAAAATTGGATATCGTTAGTGAAGGCACTTTAAGCGAAGAAATTGCATTGCTTGTAGACAAAATTGAAAAAATAGAACAAGGGATAAGGTAGATTAGCGAATTGTATGTTAAATTTTAAAATTATGTACAATGGGCTATTCACTTTATCAATGGCGTAAAATCAGCAATTGATAAAGTGAATGGAAGAATAAAAGCTAGTAAAATTAATAATTTATATGAGGATGAGAATAGATGATTGAAGATAATAAAAATGATTTTCCAACGATAAATTGGTTTCCGGGGCATATGGCAAAGGCGAGGCGCTTAATACAAGATAACTTGAAATTGGTTGATGTGGTCGTAGAGTTGCTTGATGCGCGCATTCCTTTGAGTAGTGCAAATCCTATGTTAGCAGATCTTATTGTAGATAAACCTCATATGATTGCTTTGAATAAGGCTGATCTAGCAGATCAAATAGCAACAAAAGAATGGATTCAGTACTTTAATCAGAAAAATATTCCAGCAGTTGGAATTGATTCAATGACTGGAAAAGGGATGAAACTATTATTAAAAACAATAGATGAGCTGGCAAAAGAAAAAGTAAATAAACTAGTAAGCAAGGGAGTAAATGCACGTTCGGCACGTGTGATGATTCTGGGAATTCCCAATGTAGGAAAATCATCGTTAATCAATAAATTGGCTGGTGCAGCTATAGCTAAAACAGCAGATAAACCAGGAGTTACAAGAGCTAAGCAATGGATAAAAATCGGTAAAAATCTTGATTTATTAGATACTCCAGGTGTTTTATGGCCTAAGTTTGAAGATATGCAAATCGGATTAAAGCTAGCTTTTACCGGTGCAATTAATGATGAAGTTTATGATATGGAAAAAGTAATGAATATTTTTTTAGAGACTATGATTCAGTACTATCCAGAACGATTGATTGAGCGCTATAAATTACAAAGTGATTTATTAGAAAGTTCATCAGAGGTATTACAGGCAATTGCTAAAAAAAGAGGCTGTTTATTAAAAGGTGGCATGATTGATGAAGAAAAAGCCAGACGAATTATTTTAAATGAGTTTCGGAATGGAAAACTGGGATTAATTACCCTAGATCGAATAAATTCAATATAAAATAAAGGTGTAAAATCATAAAAATATGACTTTACACCTTTATTTTATATTGAGTATTTAGCTAATAAAGCTTCTGTTTCTTCCTTATTAGAATCAACGACAATAGTTTTTTGATTACTATAAGTTACAAATCCAGGTTTTGCTTTTCCAGGTTTTTTTACATAACGTCGTTGAGTATAGTCGATAGAAACTTTTGATGATCCACAAGCCTGACTAAAGTATGCTGCAAATTTTGCAGCTAAAAGTAATGTGTTTTCATTGATTATTTTTTCATTTGTGTGAATGATAACATGTGAGCCAGAGTGATCTTTGACATGAAGCCACATATCATTTGCTTGTGCAATTTTAAAAGTTACCATATCATTTTGAAAATTATTTTTACCAATCCATATCGATGTATCTTCTGTTAAAAAAATTTTTAAAGGTGAAGATGGTTTATATATTTTCGTAGATTTCTTTTTCTCTTGGATATAACCTTCAGCTACTAGTTCTTTTTTTATTTCTGCTAACTCACTCAACGTTTGCGAAGAAATTAAAGAAACATCGATGCTTTCAAGATATGAAATCGTATCTTGAGTTTGATAAACTTGATCTTCTAACAGAAGTTGTGCTCGTTTAAGCTTATTATATTTGCGATAATAGTTTTGGGCGTTTTTAATCAAAGAAAGAGTAGGATCAATTTCTATTTGGACTAAATTTTCATCAGGAAATTCACTGTAAATATTAGGAAGGTTTATCGTCGCAGCATTGATATCAGCAGTTATTGTATATTGGAACGTAGTTAATAAATCCCCTTTAATTTTAAAAGTCTGTGAATTATTAGCATCTTTAAGTTCATCTTTTAATATAAGTAATTTATTATTTAATTTAGATAATTCATGTTTTATTAATTTTAATAAAACTTCTTTTTCTGGAAGAGAATAATTTGTTTCTTTTCTTATTGTATAATCTATTAATTCACTCATTGTAGGAAAGGCTATCTGCTTATTGTTAGATGATTGAGAAGGAAATGGTAAAAGAGCAATTATTTTATTTTGTTCATTTTGAACAAGTGTAGGGATTATCTTATTCGTGAGGATAAAATTTTTAATTGTATCTATTGCAATATGTATTTTCCCCAAATCTTTTTTTGTTAATTCTTTAACGTATCGTTCAACGGAAAGTCGAGAATAATTTAAAAATTCTTTTGCTATCATAGGCCCTATCCCCATGGCTACGTTCATAAACGCCTTATGTAATGGCAGTTCAGGGTTTTCAAGCAGGCATTCTACAAAACAATCCGTTGATGCGTCAATAAAATTTATTTTATTTTGTTTTGGTGGCTCTATATATGGCTTATTTGGCAATATCTCTCTAAAACGATTCATTTGTCGAGTAACTTTTTTTAAGGAATCAATAATTATATTATCCTGTAATAGAATTACGTTACTGTATTTTCCCATAAGTTCGATAACAAGCGTTTTAGTTACGATAGCCCCGCCTGTCCCAATAACATCAATATCCATAGATAATAATCTATCTAAGTTGTTTTGCTTTATTGATGCGATACGCCCGTTTTCAAGATGCTTGCGTAGCAGCATACAAAAAGCAGGTGGATTCATTGGTGCATCGACTGTTTGATTTGTTAAATGTAATATAGGATGATTAGAATTGGTGGATAGGTGAAGAATATATTTTTTTTTAGGAATACGAATAAAAAAGAATAAAGTATCTTTATTTAATTGCACAATTTTATCAATTCGCCCTCCAGCGATATGACTATTTAGCTCATTTACTAAAGGACAAAGTGTAATTCCATCAATGTTCATAAATACCTCTCAGCTTATAAATTCATCATTTGGATAAATTAGATTTTAGTTATCCTGACAGTATATCATTGGATGAATAAATGGTCAAACTATTCTAATTTTAATTGGCAGAGAATAGTATTGGTAAAGAATGTTGATACTGAGGTGATGGCATAGTGAAAGATTATAAGGAATACTTACATGAAAGTAATGATGTTGCTAAATATTTTAACGTTAATATAGAACAAGGATTAAGTAGTGCTGAAAGTAAAATTAGACTGCGTAAATATGGGTACAATGAAATTACGGAAAAAGATAAAGATACTATATGGAAAAAAATATTATCCCAGTTCAAAGATTTTATGGTTTTAATATTGATCGGTGCTACTATAGTATCACTATTATTAGAAGAATATACGGACGCGATTACTATCTTAATCATCGTAATTTTAAATGCGGTATTAGGTTTTGTTCAGGAATTTCGTGCTGAAAAATCTATTGAGATGCTAAAAAAATTATCGACACCCCATGCGAAAGTTTTGAGAAATGGATTTTGGCAAGAAATAAGTACTAAATATCTAGTTCCAGGGGACATCATCTCTTTTCGTGCTGGTGATAAAATTTCTGCTGACTGTAGATTATATGAAGTAAATAATGTTGAGGTAAATGAGTCTTTACTTACGGGGGAATCTATCCCTGTAAGCAAAAATGTAAAGAAAATAATAAAAGAAGTTAGTTCGGTTAATGACAGAAAAAATATGATTTATGCAGGAACTATTATTATAGCTGGTATCGCAAAAGGAATTGTTTGTCGAACAGGAATGAGTACTGAAATGGGGGAAATCGCAAATTTATTGCAAATAGACAGCAACAGCAAAACCATCTTAGAAAGAAATCTAAAATATCTAGGTAATCGATTACTATTATTTTGCTTAGGAATTTGTTTAAGTATTGTACTAATTGGGATACTTAAGGGCGAGCCGATTTTCTTTATGTGTATGTCGGGGATTAGTTTAGCTGTAGCAGCCATTCCAGAAGGTTTACCAGCAATTGTAACAATTGCATTAGCTTTAGGTGTACAAAAGATTATAAAAAAAAATGCGATCATTCGTAAATTACCTATTATAGAAACTTTAGGTTGTGTGAATGTCATTTGTTCAGATAAAACAGGTACTTTAACAAAAAATGAGATGACTGTAAAGAAAATTTTTATGCTTGATGAAGATTATCAAGTTACAGGTGATGGTTATTCTTTACACGGTCAGTTTATTAGAAATGAACAATCTATCAGTACAGCAGAAGGTCAAGGTTTAAAAGAATGTTTAAAGGCTTTTACTTTATGCAATAATGCGATATTACAAAAAAACAAAATAGAAATTAATGAAAAATGGAGAAGGGAAGAAAGTAATTGGAGTATCGATGGTGATCCTACAGAAGGTGCACTTATTGTTGCTGCTGCGAAATGTAACATGTGGCGAGAATCTATTGAAAAATCAAATAAAAAAATCAAAGAATTTTCTTTCGATTCATTTTTGAAGATTATGTCTGTTCTTTATGCTAATGAAAAAAAAGAACTTGTTTTATATACAAAGGGTGCACCTGAGAAAGTATTAGAGCTTTGTACACATTGCTATATAAATGGAACGCGAAATGAATTAACGAATGTCTTAAGAGAGAAAATTCTTAATGAATGTAACGCTATGGGGAAAAAAACTATGCGTGTTTTAGCAATCGCGACGCGAAAAATTCCTAGGTGGGATGAATCGTATAGTAATCGTGACATGGTAGAATGCAATCTGGATTTTCTTGCATTGGTAGGAATGATTGATCCCGCTCGTGAAGAAGCTAGAGAAGCGATACAAATTTGTAAAAATGCTGGAATTAGAACGATCATGATTACTGGAGATAATCCTAATACTGCTGTTGCTATAGCCAAAGAACTAAAAATGTTCAATGAAGATAAAGATATCGTATTAACCGGACAAGAAATTGAAAAAATTCCAAGGAATCAATATAAAAAGGCTTTTAAAAATGTACGAATTTTTGCGAGAGTATCACCTAGACATAAACTAGAGATTGTAAAATCCTTAAAACATTCTGGTAATATAGTTGCAATGACTGGAGATGGAATTAATGATGCGCCAGCACTAAAAGAAGCTGATGTTGGAATTGCTATGGGAAAAAACGGAACTGATGTAGCGCGGGAATCATCCTCTATGATTTTAATGGATGATAACTTTGCTACTATTGTCGCGGCTATTGAGGAAGGTAGAGGAGTATATGCAAATATTCGAAAATTTTTACGCTATCTTTTAGCATGTAATACGGGTGAAGTTTTAACAATGTTTTTGGGAATTCTCATCAGTTTGCCTATTCCCTTACTACCAGTACAAATATTATGGGTCAACTTGGTGACAGATGGATTGCCGGCTATGGCACTAGGTTTTGATAAAAATAGCAAAAAAATTATGCAAGAATTGCCACGACAACGAAAAGAAAAAATTTTTTCTCGTGGATTATTAAGAAAAATTATATATAGAGGCATTCAAATTGGAATCACTTCTATTTTAATATTTATATGGAGTTTAAGTTATCATCAAGATATCAATTACGCTAGGACAATGGTTTTTACGACGCTAGTTTTTTCTCAGATTTGTCATGTTTTTGATTGTAGATCAGAATCTAGTAATGTTTTTAAGATAGGAATTTTCAGTAATTATTATTTAAATATTGCCGTATTGATTTCTATTACATTACAACTAGCTGTTATATATATCCCATATATGCAAAATATTTTTTACACTGTTTCTTTAGGTTGGATAGAATGGGTACTGATTCTTTTTGCTTCTGGTATTGGTTTAATTACAAGTGGAATAAAAACATTATTTTCTATGGAAAACAAAGTTGCATATAAAGCCGTTAGCAAGTAGAATATATTTAATATAGATTTTAGAATAGGAGATCATACTAATGGGATTTAATTTTACAAAATGGCATGGAGCTGGTAATGATTTCGTTCTTGTGAACGGGTTTACAGAAACAATTCTTGATTTTGAAAAAACTGCAATTGCTGTTTGTAATCGTAATTTTGGAATTGGCGCAGATGGCTTAGTTATCATTTCACCATCAGAAATTGCTGATTTTAAGATGAGAATATTTAATTCAGATGGCAGTGAAGCCGAAATGTGTGGGAATGTTACTCGCTGCGTAGCTAGATATGTTTATGAAAATAAATTAACGGAAAAAACAAAAATTGAACTGGAAACAAAAGCAGGAATTATTCGTCCAGAAATAATTTTTGAAAATGGAAGATTTAATCAGGTGAAAGTTGATATGGGAGAACCTATTTTATCCGGAGCGCTTATTCCAGTGATAGGTTTTGGAAATAATAGAATCATCAATGAAAAAATATTAGTAGATACAATAGAATATAATATGACCTGTGTATCTATGGGAAATCCCCATTGTGTAATTTTTGTAGATGACATGAAAAAGATAAATTTAAATTCTATTGGACCTAAATTAGAGGTACATAAGAGCTTTCCTAAAAAAATAAATGTTGAGTTTGCCGAAATAAAAAATGAGCATCATATTCGAATGAGAGTATGGGAACGTGGAGCAGGAATTACTTTGGCGTGTGGTACTGGCTCGTGTGCAACTCTAGTTGCCGCAGTATTAAATAACAAGACTGAGCGAAAAGCAACTTTAGAGCTAGATGGTGGTGATTTAATTATTGAATGGGCGGATAATAATCATGTATATATGTCTGGCCCAGCCCAGGAAGTTTTTCATGGAGTATATCTTTAATTATTTTTATGAGGGGAGAGATTTCCTTTGAAAATTCTTAGTTTATTATTTTTTTTTACAATTATATTAACTAAATCAGCATTTGCAATTGCTCCCTTAAATAGTCTTACCATAGAACAAGCAGAATTATATGGGATTAGTCAAGTTAAAACAGAGCCTTTTGAATTTACTAAGCCATGGTGTGCCTATGAGGAAAAAACAACTATTTTAAATGAATCTTCGGAACATGCTCATTTATATACAAGTTTTTTGCTTATTGCTACGGAGTCACGAGAAAGAGCTATACAAAAGCAGCCTGCGATGCAGATTGAAGATACAGAAAAAATAATTAGTGATTATGTAAATTTGCTAAGTTTTAGTATTCAGCTAAAAGGAAATACAAGTGATTTTTGTAAAGGAACACGCGCTTTTTTAAAGCAGGAAGATTCTATTTATCCAGTAATTTATTCTAAGATACCCAATAATGCTGAGAAAATTTTAGGTGAATCAGAAAATAATTATTTTGTTCAAGGGTATGTTTATTTCGATGAAAGTAAGGTAAATAAAGAAAAACCGGTCGTTTTAATTATTTTAACTGATGATAATCGGGAACATCGATTCTTTTTTGATTTAAAAAAAATAAAATAGTTCTTAAAGATAAGTTAACATTAAATTAAATAATGTTAACTTATCTTTATATTTTTTGCGAAATTAAAAGGGATTTTGTATTAAATGATGAATATTTAATAACGCGTTCATGATGAGAGTAGGTGTTGAGATGCTTAAAAGTATGACTGGTTTCGGTCGGGAAATGTATATAGGTGAATCATTTCAATGCGAAGTTGAAATAAAAACAGTAAATCATAGATATACTGATATTATGATTCGCCTGCCTAAAAAACTTAATTTATTAGAAGATAAAATACGTAATTTAATTCTGCAATCTATTAAGCGAGGGCGGATTGAAGTTTCTATTGTTTTATCTGAATATAATATCCAAAATGAAATAAAAGTTGACAAAGAGTTAGCAATATCGTACCATAAGGCATTAAAGGAATTATCTAAAGTGATACATACGGACTTTGATCCTAATATTTATGAACTTGCAAAATTTCCTGATGTCTTAGTGCGAGAAGAGAAAGAACTGGATATAGAGCAGTTGGAACCTCAAATTTTAAATGCAGTTGAAAAAGCGACGGCAAGCCTCTGTGAGATGCGCATTTTAGAAGGACGTAATATTCTGGCTGATTTAAATAGGAGGATTGATTTATTAAAATCTCAGACCAATGAAATAGAAGAATATGCTGATGAAGTTACGAAAACCTATACACAAAAATTGTTGCTTCGAATTCAAGAAGCTTCAGAGGATAAAGGGATAGACCTTGATCAAAATAGAGTTTTACAAGAAGTTGCATTATTTGCGGATCATTCTAATATAACAGAAGAAATTGTAAGATTAGGGAGTCATTTTGAACAATTTTTTATTTCGATAAATAGTAATAGTGATACAATTGGGCGGAAGTTAGATTTTATTATTCAAGAGATTAATCGTGAAATTAATACTATAGCATCAAAAGCGAATAGTTTTTCCATAGCGAATCTTGCAGTTAACATGAAAAGTGAAGTTGAAAAAATACGTGAACAAATCCAAAATATTGAGTAATACTCATCTATAGGAGGTATAAAGGTGGAAATTAAGCTTATTAATATCGGTTTTGGTAATATCGTGTCAGCAAATCGTATTATTTCTATTGTTAGTCCAGAATCCGCGCCAATTAAGAGAATTATCCAGGAAGCTCGTGACCGCGGGATGCTAATAGATGCTACTTATGGGAGAAGAACTCGTGCCGTTATTATTACAGACAGTGATCATGTGATTTTATCAGCAGTTCAGCCAGAAACCGTCGCACATCGTTTGATAAGCAAAGATAACAATGACGACGCTGAATAGAAGGGAATGTAATTAAAGTGATGGAAAAACTTTTGCTTGTTTTATCCGGGCCATCTGGTACGGGAAAAGGAACAATTTGCAAAGAGATATTAAATAAAAATAAAGAAATTAGATGCTCTATTTCAGCAACAACAAGAAGCCCAAGATTGGGTGAAATAAATGGTGTAAACTATTGGTTTACATCAAAAAAAGATTTTTGTGAAATGATAGAAAATGACGAATTGCTCGAGTGGGCAGAAGTTTATGATAATTATTACGGAACACCAGTAAAAAAGCTTCAAGACATGTTAAAAGATAATGATGTAATTTTAGAGATTGATATTCAAGGTGCATTACAAATAAAGAAAAAATTTCCTAATGCAGTTCTAATTTATATTTTACCTCCTTCTATTGAAGAGTTGATTAAACGGTTGCATGACCGAGGAACAGACTCTTTAGAAGTTATTGAAAAAAGGTTAAGTTTAGCTCGTGAAGAAATTGCAAAAGCTGCATGCTATGATTATGTAGTTGTTAATGATAAGATTGAGATTGCTGTAAAAAAAATCATGGCAATTGTCATAGCTGAGCGTTGTAATGTAATTAGAAATAAAATTTTAATAAGAAATATATCTGAAAGTAGAGGCGAATCTAAATGATTAATCCATCGTTAGATATTTTAGTTAAAAAAGTTGATAGTAAATATACATTGGTTGTATTAGCTGCTAAAAGGGCAAGAGAGCTTATGGACGGTGATACCTTAACTGTTCATACAAAATCAACGAAAAAAGTAACAAATGCTTTAGAAGAAATCTATGATAATCAAATATCGTACAAAAGAACTAAATCTGGCATAAAGTAGGTATTTCATATGCTACAAAACAAGAATATTATTGTTGGCGTTACTGGAGGAATTGCTGCATATAAAGCTGTTGAAATCGTCAGCCGTTTAAGAAAAAATGGTGCAAACGTCCATGTTGTTATGACAAAAGCAGCACAAAATTTTGTAACGCCTTTGACTTTTCGTGAAATCAGTGGAAATCCGGTTAATACGAGTATGTGGAATGATGTCCCAGTGTGGAATGTTGAGCATATTGCATTAGCTAATTTAGCTGATTTAGTATTGATTGTTCCGGCAACTGCCAATATTGTTGGCAAAGTAAAAAATGGTATTGCAGATGATATGTTAACTACTTTAATCATGGCAACGAAAGCTCCAGTTATATTTGCACTAGCAATGAATGCCAATATGTATGAAAATAAAATATTACAAGATAATATAAAAGTTTTAGAAACCTACGGGTATAAATTTATTAAGCCTGAATCAGGTCATTTAGCTTGCGGTATTAGTGGAATTGGAAGATTGGCAGATCCAGAAGATATTGTTGAAGAAATAAAACAACATTTTATTTCTACCCAAGCTTTAATAAACAAAAAAGTGTTAGTAACAGCAGCTGGGACAATTGAAGCAATTGATCCAGTCAGGTATATCGGCAATCGTTCGAGTGGAAAAATGGGGTATGCTATTGCAAAGCAAGCGGCTTTATTAGGAGCTAGCGTTGTTTTAGTTTCTGGACCAAGCTATTTACCAGAACCAGAGGGTGTAACATTAATAAAAATAGAAAATGCATTAGAAATGCGAGAAATGGTATTAAAGGAATATAAAGATGCAGATATTATCATTAAAGCTGCTGCGGTAGCTGATTATCGACCACGCACTGTGGAAAAAAATAAAATAAAGAAAAATGAAGAAAAGTTAATTTTACAGTTGGAAAAGAATCCAGATATACTTCAAGAATTGGGGCAATTAAAAGAAAAAAATCAAATTTTAGTTGGTTTTGCTGCTGAAACTCAAGATTTGATTAAGTATGCCAAAGACAAAATCCAACGGAAAAATCTAGATATGATTGTAGCAAATGATGTTTCATTACCTGGTGCAGGGTTTAATATTGATACAAATATTGCAAAAATTATTTATAAAGATGGTAAAATTGAAAATCTTGATAAAATGTCTAAAGATGAACTAGCATGTCTGATTTTAGATAAAATAATTAAAAAATATCAAATTGTATCTTGATTTTTTTAAAAAGATACATTATGATTAATTAAAATGAAATATTTGCTCATCAAGAGTAGTGGAGGGACTGGCCCAATGAAGCTGCGGCAACCATTGAATCATTCAAAACGGTGCCAAATCCTGCAGAATAGTCTGTAAGATGAGAGTGAAAAGCTCTCTTTCGAGAGCTTTTTTTGATTTTAAATATTATATTAGGAGGAATAGATTTGACTAAAAAACGTGTTTTATTTACGTCAGAATCAGTAACAGAAGGACATCCAGATAAAATTGCTGATCAAATTTCTGATAGTGTATTAGATGCAATATTAGCGCAAGATCCAATGGGAAGAGTTGCATGTGAAACATTAATCACTACCGGGCAAGTGCATGTTGTTGGTGAAATTACTACAAATTGTTATGTTGACATTCCTAAAATTGTAAGAAAAACGATTAAAAATATCGGTTATACAAGAGCAAAATATGGATTTGATTCTGAAACCTGTGGAATTTTAACTTCCATAGATGAACAATCTGTAGATATTGCCATGGGGGTTGATAAAGCGCTAGAGGCAAAAAAAGGTACTATGGATGAAGCTATTGAAGCAATTGGTGCTGGAGACCAAGGTATGATGTTTGGTTATGCAACAAATGAAACTGCGGAATTTATGCCATTGCCGATTGCACTTGCTCATAAATTAGCACGACGTTTAACGGAAGTTCGTAAAAATGGTGAACTTGATTATTTAAGACCGGATGGAAAGACTCAAGTAACAGTAGAATATGTTGATGGCAAGCCAGTTCGTATTGATACGATTGTTATTTCTACTCAACATGGTCCAGAAGTAGATTTAGCTACAATTGAAAAAGATCTTATTGAAAAAGTGATTAAACCTATTGTGCCAGCAGAATTACTAGATGATGAAACTAAGTATTATATAAATCCTACAGGGCGCTTTGTTGTTGGCGGTCCACAGGGTGATGCGGGCTTAACTGGAAGAAAAATTATTGTTGATACTTATGGTGGTATGGCTCGTCACGGTGGTGGAGCTTTTTCAGGGAAAGATCCTACGAAAGTTGATAGATCTGCAGCTTATGCAGCACGATATGTAGCGAAAAATATTGTTGCTGCAGGACTTGCTGATAAATGTGAAATTCAAATTGCTTATGCGATTGGTGTTGCTAAACCAGTTTCAATTATGGTTGAAACTTTTGGGACTGCTAAAATTGAGGAAACTAAAATTGTTCAGTTAGTAAAAGATAATTTTGATCTTCGTCCAGCTGGAATTATTAAGACGCTAGATTTGAGACGTCCGATTTATGCAAAAACAGCGGCATATGGTCATTTTGGACGTACTGATGTTGATTTACCTTGGGAACGCTTAGACAAAGTTGAGATTTTAAAAAAAGCTTTAAATTAATTATGCTAAAGGGACTCAAAAGAGTCCCTTTACTATTTTGATAATATGGTGAAAAGATGAATAAAGTAGCAAAAATATTTATAAATATGCCAATAAAAACGATTGCAAAAGGATATTCTTATATTGTTCCCGACCAATTTTCTTATCTTGATATTGGCTGGAGAGTTTGTGTACCTTTTGGACATCAGTATTTAGAGGGTTTTGTAGTTGAAATCGCTTTTGTTGAAAATTGTGATGGATTAAAAGAAGTGGTTGCTGTAATTGACAAGAGTGCTTGGTTTAATCAAGAGATGATGGATACAGCTAAATGGATAGCGTCATATTACTTATGTAGTCTAGGCGAAAGTATGAGGCTTTTTATCCCTGGGAAGAAAAGTATTAGCGTGGATTTATTTTATGAGGCGATAGCATTAGAGGAAAATGGGATAAATTGTTGTTGTATTTATAAATATTTGCAAGCAAATGGACCGCTTAATATGAATTGCTTAAAAAAGTATTTTCCTACATATGACATGGAAAAAGTTCTAGAGCGACTATTAAGTGAGGGGAAAATTAAAAAAGTATATAAAGTCCGAAGTAGAGTGAAAGAAAAATTCGAAAAATTTGTTATGATTAATGAATTTTGCGATAAAGATCCGAGCATATATTTAAAAAATAAGCCAGCACAACTGCGTTTAGTAAACCTAATGCTAACAAAAAGAAAACTTCCACGAAAGACATTAATGGAATTTTCTTCCTCGGTAATTCATGCATTAAAGAAAGATGGCTTTATTCACGTTGTAAATGAGCGAGTGTTAAGAGATAGTTACAAAGATTATCACTTCCAAATGGTAAAGAAATCTTTAAATCCGTCACAAGAAAATGCTATTGAACAAGTCACTGCAAAAATATACGAGAAAAAACATGATACATTTTTATTATATGGAGTGACTGGTAGTGGTAAAACAGAAGTATATGTTAATATTGTAGAAAAAATTAGAAAGTTAGATAAACAGGCGATCATTTTAGTCCCTGAAATTGCTTTAGCAAGTCAAATGATTCAAAGATTTAAAGAAAATTTTTCAAATGACATCGTTGTAATGCATAGTAAATTATCCATTGAAGAACGTAATGACGCGATTGAAAGGTTGCATAATAAAGAAGTTGGTATAGTTATTGGGGCTAGATCAGCAGTTTTTGTGCCTCTTGATGATCTTGGTGTCATTATTATTGATGAGGAACATGAAGTTTCATATAAGCAAGAAGAACGACCTTATTACCACACACGTGAAGTGGCAAAAATGAGAACGTTTTATTCAAATGCAATTTTATTATTAGGTAGTGCTACGCCATCGCTTGAAAGCTATTATAAAGCTCAATGTAGCGAATATAAGTTGCTATCATTACCTAAGAGGGCAAATAATTCCAATTTACCTAGTGTTCATATAGTGGATATGAGGAATGAATTAGCGAAAGGCAAAAGATCAATTCTATCAGATGATTTGTATGCGTTAATAAAGAAAACTCTCGAAAATAAAGAACAAATTATTATTTTATTAAATAGACGTGGGCACTCTACATTTGTGTTATGCAGAGAATGTGGTCATATTATAAAATGTAATCATTGCGATGTTCCAATGGTTTACCACTTTAGTGGTATTTTACGTTGTCATTATTGTGACTCGGTGAAGACAGTACCGCAAGAGTGCCCGCATTGCTATAGTAGATATATTAAATACTTTGGAACCGGCACGCAAAAATTAGAGGAAGAATTATGCAGGCTATTTCCTAATGCAAGCGTGCTAAGGATGGATAGAGATACGACAACTAAAAAAATGGCATATGAAAAAATTCTGGATGATTTTCGAAAAGAAAAATATCAGATACTTTTAGGTACCCAGATGGTAGCAAAAGGACATGATTTCAAAAATGTAACAGCGGTAGCTATTTTAAGTATTGATTCTACAATTAATATTCCTGATTTTAGAGCAGCTGAACGAGGCTTTCAGCTTTTAACTCAAGCTTCTGGGCGAGCCGGGCGACATGGAAATCAAGGAAATGTTATTGTGCAAACGTATAATCCATGCCATTATGCGATTACGCATGCCAAAGAACATGATTTTATAAGTTTTTATCATGAAGAGATGAACTTTCGAAAAATTTTAAACTATCCTCCTTACAACCAATTGCTGAAAATTATAATTTTTGATATGGTCGAAGAAATATTAATAAAAAAAGCTGAGATATTAGCTAGAAAGCTCCATTTAATGATGAAATCAGTAAAATGTAATATTATAGGGCCTTTTAGTGCTAATGTTGTCAAGGTAAAAGATATTTATAAAATGAATATTCTAATTAAAAGTAGGGAAATGGAAAAAATAAAACAACTTCTTTGTGAAAATGAATTAGATAAAAGGAAGGATATTACAATTGATGTTGACCCAATGAATTCATTGTAACAGACAGATTGATGATGTCATGGATTTTTTTCGTCTAGTGTGATAAAATTTTATAGTTAAAGAGAATTTAATATAAAATAGGGAGAGTTTATTGTGGCTATTTTAGAAGTAAAAAAAGCTGGAGATAGTATATTAAAAAGGGTATGTAGCCCTGTAGAAAAAATAGATAAAACAGTAAAAAGATTGTTAGATAATATGGCAGAAACGATGTATCATGAAAATGGTGTGGGCTTAGCTGCTCCTCAAGTTGGAGAAGGGGTAAGAGTCGTTGTTATTGATGTTGGAGAAGGCATTATAGAGTTAATTAACCCCATCATTATTGAAAAAGAAGGAAAAAAAATTGATACAGAAGGTTGTTTAAGCATTCCTAATATTTTTGGTGAAGTAGAACGATACGATAAAGTCGTAGTAGAAGCTTTAAATCGTCGCGGGAAAAAAGTGCGAATTGAGGCAACTGGATTATTATCAACTGCAATGCAGCATGAAATTGATCATCTAGAGGGTATACTGTTTATAGATAAAGCAAAAAGTATTTCAAGAGGTAAGCAATAATGAATAAGTTAAAAGTTATTTTTATGGGAACACCAGATTTTGCAGTACCTTGCTTAAAGGCTTTGCATAAAAATCATGAGATACTCGCAGTAATTACCCAGCCAGACCGTCGCAAAGGGCGTGGGCAAAAAGTTATTTATTCACCAGTAAAAGAATTTGCAAGCAGTGTAAATTTAACGGTTTTGCAACCTGAAAAGATTAAAACAGATGAGTTTGAAGATCTCATAGAGAGTTTACAACCAGATTTGATTGTAGTGGTTGCTTTTGGACAGATTTTATCAAAAAGAATTTTGGATATACCTGTTTTAGGTTGTATTAATGTTCATGCGTCATTACTACCGATGTTACGTGGTGCAGCTCCGATTCATTGGGCTGTAATTAATGGGGAGAAGAAAACCGGTGTAACAACTATGTTTATGGATGTTGGTCTTGATACAGGGGATATGTTATTAAAGAAAGACGTATACATCGCTGATGAAGATGACACTGGGGTTATTCATGATAAATTAATGATTTTAGGTGCGGAAACTTTATTAGAAACGATAACGTTATTGCAGATGAATAAGCTTTCCAGAGTAAAACAAGATGAAAGTAAATCTACATATGCACCGCTCTTAACAAAAAAATTAGAAAAAATAACCTGGGATAAAGATGCTTTACAAATACATAATTTAATTCGTGGGTTATCGCCTTGGCCCGGAAGCTATTGTATGAACAAAGAGGCTGTTTTGAAATTATGGAAAAGTAAAGTTGTTAATGAAGAACCTCATAGCTATGAGCCTGGAACGGTTATTGATTTCACTAAAAATGGTTTTATTGTAGCGGCGGGTGAAGGCATGCTTGAAATTATGGAAGTTCAGCCGGCGAATAAACGTCGAATGCATGCAAAAGACTATATAAATGGTCATGGGATTAGGCTAAATGATGTTTTAAAATAAGTAGGTGAGGGTTTGATAAACGCGATAAATCGACCTAAAAAGAGATTATTTATCATATTAATTTCAGTTAGTTTATTAATCACTTCAATTTCCACCTATGGGGTTTGGAAAATAAGTTTTTTAGGCTTATCTAATATTAGTGAACATTTGCCAGTTATTTTAGGAATAATTTTAATTGCGCTTTTATTTTCGATTTCTTTTGGATTTATGGGGATTGTTTTTTCAATCCTAGGATGGCCAACAATCCAATGTTTTCATCGACAGGCATGGGCAGCAATAAATATTTTGTTTCCAATGGCTGTTATAATTGGGAAAGTGATAGATGTAAATAAAGAAAAGATTGAACGTTCTTTTATTGAAGTTAGCAATCAAATTATTCGAAACCGCGGTATTAAGATTCATGCTAAAAATTTATTATTAGTTACACCTCATTGTTTACAGGAGGAAACATGTCCACATAAAATTACGCGTGATGTGAAAAATTGTAAAAAATGTGGAAGATGTCAAATTGGCGACTTACTAAAATTATCTGAAAAATATGGCTTTTCTTTTGCTGTTGTAACTGGTGGTACTTTAGCAAGGCAAATAATAAAAAAAGTGAAACCTAAAGCAGTTTTATCTATTGCGTGTGAGCGTGATTTAACTAGTGGCATTCAAGATATATATCCATTACCGGTCATTGGGGTGTTGAATCAAAGACCCTTTGGTCCGTGTAACAATACAAGAGTTAATGTGAATGAAGTAGAAAAAGCAATTAAAGAATTTTTAATATAATGGCAGGTGTCTAAATGAATGTTAGAGAACTAGCATTAAGAGTTATTAATGATGTTAATATAAAGCAAGCTTATGCTAATATTGTATTAAATAAACTTTTTCCCAAACATCAAATAAATGAACAGGATAGAAGGTTTATTACGGAATTAGCTTATGGAACAATAAAAGTTGGTAAAACTTTAGATTGGATTTTAAATAGATATATGAGTCGACCATTAAATAAAATCTCCCCGATTATTCAAGATATTTTGCGAATGGGCGCATATCAGATTTTATTTATGGATAAAGTCCCGGATTCAGCAGCTTGTAATCAGTCAGTAGAGCTAGCAAAAAAATATGGACATATTGGAACGGCAAAGTTGGTTAATGCAGTCTTAAGGAATATAATTCGCCATCCTGAAAAAGCAGCATATCCAATGCCAGAAGAAGATAGCGCGTTATATTTATCCTTAAAATACTACCATCCACTTTGGATGGTTGAAAGATGGATTAAAAAAATAGGAAAGGCTGATACTGAAAAGCTCTGTGCTTTTAATAATTGTCCGCCTGATTTATCCATTCGAACAAATTTATTAAAGATAACAAGAGAAGCTTTAATAAAGCGTTTGCATAGTGAAGGTGCAGAAGCTGTTCCTTCTTTACTTACGCCGGAAGGCATTTTATGTAAAAAACATACAACATTGACGAATATGGCTTCTCTACATGAAGGGCTATTTCAAGTACAAGATGAAAGCTCAATGTTAGTTGCCCATGTTCTTGCACCGCAAGAAGGCGAGTTTATCATTGACACATGTAGTGCTCCAGGAGGTAAGAGCACACATATCGCTGCCTTGATGAAAGATACAGGAAAAATTTTGTCGACCGATATTTATGAACAAAAATTAAATATCATTAGTGAAAATGCAAAGCGATTAGGCATCTCCATCATTCATACAGAATTAATTGATGCACAACAAATTGGTGATAAATATCCAATGCAAGCTGATCGTGTATTAGTAGATGCACCTTGCTCAGGTCTGGGCGTATTAAGAAAGAAACCTGATTCACGTTGGCGAAAAACAGAGACATTAATAAAAGAGTTGGCAGAATTACAAGGTAAAATCTTAAGCAGTGCAGCAAAAGCTGTTAAGCCAGGTGGTGTTTTAGTATATAGTACTTGCACAACAGAAGTTGAAGAGAATAATAAAGTTATCGAAGATTTTTTAGCTTCACATGAGAATTTTATTCTTGATGATGCAAGAAAGTATGTAAACTTATCTCAGCAAAACAATAAAATGATTCAGTTATGGCCACATATTCATAACGTTGATGGATTTTTTATTGCGAGAATGCTAAAAAATAAGTAGGTGTTTTTTTGAAAAAAAATATTTTTGGACTTTATATAGATGAAGTATATGAACTTCTAAAAATTTTAAAAATTGAAAAATATCGTGTAAAACAGATTTTTGAATGGATATATAAACGGAATGTTACAGATTTCAAACAAATGATGAATTTGCCACTAAAAATGCGCGAGCAATTAAATGAAGCCTTTGTTATTAAAACAGTTAATTTGGTGGATAAACAGATTTCACAAGATGAAAACACAACAAAATTTTTATTAGCCTATCATGATGGAGTTGCGATAGAAACCGTTCTAATGAAGCATAATTATGGGAATAGTGTATGTGTTTCCACACAGGTTGGATGTAATATGGGATGCACTTTTTGTGCTTCTACTTTACATGGAATGATAAGAAACTTAACAGGTGCTGAAATATTAGCTCAAATTTTTTTTATTAATAAAATTTTAAATAAAGAAGGACAACGCGTTAATAGTATTGTAATTATGGGTTCGGGAGAACCTTTAAATAACTATGACAATGTGCTGAATTTTATTAAGCTTTGTCATGATAAAGAAATTTTAAATTTAAGCTACAGAAATATTACGCTTTCTACTTCAGGAATTGTTCCTAATATGTATAAATTAGCAGAAGAAAAACTCCCAATTACTTTGTCAGTTTCTCTTCACGCGGCGAATGATACGATAAGAACAACATTAATGCCAATAAATAAAAAATATAATATAGAACAGGTGATTTTAGCGGCTTCAAATTATGCAAAAAAAACAGGGCGAAGAATTACCTATGAATATATTTTAATTAATGATTTTAATGATTCAATAGAAGATGCTAAAAAATTAGTAGATTTATTAAAAGGAAAACTAGCGAATATAAATCTTATTCCAGTAAATCCTGTTGAAGAAAGAGGCTGGTTTCGCCCTGAACAAAGGAAAATATCAAACTTTATGAATTTTTTACTAGAAAATCATATATCAGTTACGCTTAGAAAAGAAATGGGCGCAGATATTCAAGCCGCATGTGGGCAATTAAGAAATAAATCTATGGATGAATCTTAAAATCTATTTTAATGTGGGAAGTGTTTATAATGCTTTTTGATAAGATAAATGATAAATTAAAGTCTTTATTAAAAAATCAAGAGGATGATGATGAATATACGCAGCAGCGAACTAGAATTTTTGATAAGGAAGAGTTGCCATTATCTATAATGGAACGACCCTCATTAGCAAAAACCGTTTTTACCATTTTAGAAGGTCAAGATAGAGGAAAAGTTTTTATTGTTGAAAAATATCGAATTAATATTGGTAGAATGATGAACAACGAGGTAGTGTTATCTGATAATAGTGTTTCGCGCCTACATGCTTATATTGTGCATGAAGATGATAAACGAATTATTTACGATGCTGGAAGCTTAAATGGAATTCTAATAAACGATAAATCTTATGCCCATTGTGTTCTACATAATGGGGATATAATAAAATTGGGCAATACTGTTATAAAATATGAGCAAGTGAATTAAAAGGACAAAGGCTATTGTGAATTTGAGAGGTGATCAGTATTGTTAGCATATGCAAAGTCAGATATTGGATTAAGCAGGAAAACCAATGAAGATAATTTTGAATGTGGTGCATTTAATTTATATATTGTTGCCGATGGAATGGGAGGGCATTTAGCTGGTGAAGTAGCTAGCAGCCTAGTCATTAAAGAAATAAAAAATTATATTAATAGCCATATTCATACATATGTTGAGGATTATGGAGAGTTATTGAAGTTATCCATATTGTATGCTAATGATATAATATATAATAAATCATTAGCGGATCCATTATATAAAGGAATGGGAACTACAGTCAGTGCTGTCTGGTTTATTGACAATAAGATTTTTTGGGCGCATGTAGGAGATAGCAGAATATATCTTTTAAAAGACGGCAATTTAGGACAGATTACTAAAGATCATTCCTTAGTAAATGACTTATTGGAAAAAGGAGAAATTGAAAAGGAATCAATACCGACTCATCCGTTGCGCAATATGTTAACACGTGCTGTTGGCGTAAATGAAGACTTAGAAGTCGATACGGGATATATGAAAGTTAATCAGGGTAATTATGTATTGTTAACTACCGATGGATTAACAAATCTTATTTCAGACGATGAATTGAAAGACATTATATTAACAAATCAATGTAATCTATCAAAAAGTTTGGATATATTTATTGAAAAAGCTATAGCAGCAGGTGGCGAGGATAATATTACAGCTATCTTAATTGGTGATTTTTAATTTAGGAGGTGAGTATCTGATGATAGGACGTATATTAGATGATCGATATGCTATTTTAGATCGTGTGGGTGGCGGTGGAATGGCTGAAGTATATCGCGCGCATGATCAATTATTAGATCGGTTTGTTGCCATAAAAATTCTTCGCGCTCATTTTATTGATGATGATGAATTTATTAATAGGTTTAAAAAAGAAGCACAAGCTGCAGCAAAATTATCTCATCCCAATATTGTAAATATCTATGATGTTGGAAGATTTGAAGATGTCCATTATATTGTCATGGAATTCGTATCAGGGGAAACATTAAAAGGAAAATTACAACGTGAAGGTGCTTTATCTGTAAAAGCATCATTAAATATTTCACTTCAAATAGCAGAAGCACTTGAACATGCACATAGCAATAATTTGGTGCATTGTGATATAAAACCACATAATATTTTAGTTACTGATTCCGGCAGAGTTAAAGTTGCAGACTTTGGAATAGCTCGTGCAGTAACCTCTTCGACAATGACCTATTCAGGAAACGTCATTGGCTCTGTTCATTATCTTTCTCCCGAGCAGGCACGAGGTGAAAGCGTAAATGACAAGTCGGATATTTATTCTCTCGGTGTACTTATGTATGAATTATTAACAGGAAAAGTTCCTTTCCAAGGTGAAACACCTGTTAGCGTTGCGTTAAAACAAATTCAAGAGAATCCTGAATCAATAAAAGAATTTAACAAAGAGATTCCTGATTTGCTTGAGGCGATTGTTTTAAAAGCAATGGAAAAAAGAGTTTCCGATCGGTATGTTAATATTAGTGCAATGATTTCTGATTTAAACATCGCAAAAAATTTAATAAAGTCTGAGAAAGACAGCTATGAAAATGTTTCTGACTTATATGCTACACAAATTTTGCCCAAAACAGAGTATAAGGGTAGGAAAGAAAATAAACCAACTAAATTTCAATCAATAATTTTAAAAAATAAATTGCCTATAGGTTTATTTCTTCTCTTAGTTGTTAGCTTTTTTATCGGAACATTTTTGGTTTATGGAAAGTTTTGGAGCGCAAATGAGGTGGCAGTGCCTAATGTTGTTGGTAAGCAATTAATCGCAGCAAAACACATGTTAGAAGATAAAAATTTGCGTGTGACTGTTGAAGAAACTCATGACGATAAAGTTCCAGCGGGACAAGTTGTTTCTCAATTTCCGGAAGCTGGAGCAATAGTAAAAGAGCAACGCGCGATTACGATTTATATAAGTAAAGGCGGAGAGGTTGCATTAGCCCCTGATTTACGAGGTTTAAATAAACGAGAAGCAGAAATTCAACTGAAAAATATGGGGTTACAGTTAGGTCGAGTGGATGAAATTTTTTCTGACCAAAAAGTTAATACTGTAGTCGAGCAGAATCCTCGACAGGGAACTCAAGTAATGAAAGGATATAGCGTGGATATTGTAATCAGTAAAGGGGAAGAAGAAAAGAAAGTTACGGTTCCTGATTTTCATGGCATGTCTATATCAGAGGCAGAGACTAAATTAAAAGCTTTAAATTTACAAAAAGGTAAGATTACTACGATTGAAAATTATAATGTATCGCCAGATAGTGTAGTTGAGCAAAGTATTGTGGCAGAAACGAGTATTGCTGAAGGTTCAACTATTGATTTCGTTGTAGCGAGAGGCGGAAAAAATAATAAATCAGAACAACAAGTTACTTTCGTTGTTCCTCAGGAGCCTAATGGAGCAAAATCCATCCAATTTGTTGTAACTGATAAATCTGGACGCAAAGTTGTTTATGAAAACACACATTATGCGAATGAAAAAATTAATAAAACAATTAATGCAAGCTCACCATATCGAGTACAAATTTATGTGAATGGGAATTTAGTTAAGGAAGAAAATTACTAATGCGAGGAACGATAAAATGAAGGACGGAATTATAATAAAAAAATATAATAGTTATTATTACGTCCAAGGGGAAACCTCTGTAATTGAGTGTAAATTAAGAGGGCGTTTTAAGAAAAATAGGTATTCATTGTGTGTAGGGGATAAAGTTCAATACACCTCACTTGGAGATGAAACAGGAATAATAGAAAATATTTCTCCCCGCCAATCAGTACTTTTACGTCCCTTGATTGCAAATGTTCAACAAGTGATTATCACTTTTGCAGCTAAAAATCCGGATTTTAATTCTAGTTTATTAGATCGATTTTTGGTTTTAGCCGAATATTCCGAACTGGATATCATTATATGTCTAACGAAAATTGATTTATTAAATCGTGCTGAAATAGAAACTTTAGTACAAGAATATCAGAAAATAGGCTATACGGTGATAAAGGTTTCGAATGTTAGTCATGAGGGAGTAGAAAAATTAACGAGTCTTTTAAATAATAAAATTTCCGTGTTTGCTGGTCCATCAGGAGCGGGGAAGTCAACGCTATTAAATCGAATCAATCCTAAGTTAAATTTAAAAACAGGAATGGTAAGTGATAAAATTGGTCGTGGAAAACATACAACACGGTTTTCTGAATTATTATCATTGCCTGAGCATGGATTTGTTGTTGACACGCCAGGTTTTAGTCTTACCGAATTTAATGATTTAGATGAACGGGCAATTTCTGAATGTTTTCCTGAATTTAATAAAGTTGAAGGTTCGTGTAAGTTCAATAGCTGTTTACATCTTCACGAACCTCAATGCAAAATAAAAAATGCTGTTGATCATGCTGCAATATCAGAAAATCGTTACCAATCTTACGTAGAAATAATGGACGAAATAAAAAAAACGAAACGAGGATTTTAAGATGATAAAAATATCACCTTCTATTTTATCTGCTGATTTTTCAAAATTAGGAGAGGAAATAAAGAACATTGATCAAGCTGGGGCAGAAATGGTACATATAGATGTCATGGATGGACACTTTGTCCCAAATTTAACAATAGGAGCTCCTGTTATTGCTGCATTGCGTAAAATAACGACTAAGATTTTTGATGTGCACTTAATGGTAGAAAATCCTCAGGATTATGTAGTTTCATTTGCTAAAGCAGGCACAGATATTTTTACTTTTCATATCGAAACAGCACCACATGTACATCGAATAATTCAAAATATTAAAGAAAATAATATGAAAGTGGGAATTGCACTGAATCCTGGTACCCCATTAACTACAATAAATGAAATTTTAGATGATATTGATATGGTTTTATTAATGACAGTTAATCCCGGATTTGGTGGACAAAAGTTTATTCCTTCGGTTCTAAAGAAAATAAAAGAATTGAAAGAAATGATTAGAGCAAGAACTCTCAATATCGATATTCAAGTTGATGGCGGGATAAACAAAGTAACTGCTCCGCAAGTAGTTGCTGCTGGAGCAAACATCTTAGTAGCAGGTTCGGCTATTTATGGGTCCGATAACATTGCTAAAAGTATAGAGGATTTACGAAAATAAAAGATAAGGGCTATCCAAGCGAAAGGATAGTCCTTAAATCTTAAAGTCGGAATCGTGATATAGATAGACATTTAGTTAATGTTAATGTATGATTAATAAAGTTAAGTTAAGTTAAATTAAGTTAATATAGATGTGATATAAGAGGTGTATACAATGAAAGCAGTTATATTACTTTCTGGGGGATTAGATTCGACAGTATGTATGTCTGTTGCAAATAATAAAGGGTATGAATTATATCCGATTAGTTTTAACTATCATCAACGGCACAAGATTGAATTAGAAAGTGCAAAAAAAGTTGCAAATTTTTATAATGTCAAACATCATTTAATTATAGATACGAATATGGATGCGATTGGCGGCAGTGCCTTAACTGATAAAAATATTGATGTTCCGTGCGGTAACATTGAACGAAAAGATATTCCTGTTACTTATGTTCCAGCAAGAAACCTGATTTTCTTAAGTTATGCATTAGGGTATGCAGAAGCAATAGGAGCAGATACAATTTTCATAGGCGTAAATTCATTGGATTATTCAGGTTATCCTGATTGCAGACCGGAATTTATTCAATTGTTTCAGAATTTAGCTGATTATTCTACTAAAGCTAGTATACAAGATAAAAAACATATAAAAATTGAAACGCCTTTATTGCGTTTGACGAAAAAAGAGATTGTATTATTAGGAACGGAATTAATGGCGCCTTTGCAATATACACATAGTTGTTATAATGGAAAAGAAAAAGCTTGTGGCATCTGTGACAGTTGTAAGTTAAGATTGCGTGGATTTGAGGAAGCTGGGGTCAATGACCCTATTGAATATATAAATAGATAGGTTTTTAGTAGAGGTGAAAGATTTGAAAGATGTCCAAAATATTTTTGATTCTAGAGGAATCTCTATACAAAAAGTAGGAGTTAATGATGTTCATTTACCTTTTCTTATCAAAGGTAAAAATAATACAAGCCAAAGCGTTTTAGCTAAAATAAAATTTACTGTTGATTTATCTAAAGAATATAAAGGAACTCATATGAGTCGATTTATTGAAATTTTAAGTGAATGGAATCAAAAATCTATATATAGTAATGATATAGAATCCTTATTAGATGATGCATTAGAAAAGCTATCGGCCAATACTGTATATTTACAGATGGATTTCAAATATTTTATTGAAAAAGTTGCTCCGATTAGTCTGAAAAAATCTGTTTTAGATTTAGATTGTTCATTTATTGCGCAAAAAGCGATTGATGAAAATATAGATTTTATCTTAGGGGTAAATGTTCCTTTTACTTCCCTTTGTCCATGTAGTAAAGAGATATCAAAATATGGTGCTCATAATCAACGTGGCTTAATGAAAGTTAAAGTAAAATATAATGCTTCAAAGGATTTAATATGGATTGAAGATTTAGTAGCTGCACTAGAGGGGCAAGCCTGTTCTCCAATTTATCCCTTATTAAAACGTGAAGATGAAAAGTTCGTAACAGAAACTGCTTATGAAAATCCTAAATTTGTCGAAGATGTACTTCGAGATCTGGTTATCACGCTAAGAACTTTTGAATGCATAAATTGGTTTGATATTGAATGTGAAAATTATGAATCCATTCATAATCATAATGCATATGCAAATTATACAGAACTTGTTAAATAATACTTAGGTAATTGATTAATGAGGAGTATAGAATGAAAAAGTTAATAATTAATGCAGATGATTATGGATTACACGAATTTATTAACCAAGGAATAATGGAAGGGGCTATGCATGGATGTATTAGTAGTACATCGATTATGCCGGTTGCCGCTGCATTTGAACATGCAGTAAATCTTCTTAATACAAATGAAAATAGCGTAGGTGTAGGAGTACATTTAACATTAGTTGCAGCAAGCCCTATCCTTGAGCCCAAAAAAATTTCTACTTTAGTTGATGCTGAGGGGAATTTTGCTTCGGCTTATCCTGCTTTTATAAAAAAATATATTTGTGGAACAGTTAGATTAGCGGAAATTTATCAGGAATTTTATGCACAAATTGCTAAAGTAAAATCTACAGGTATACCTATTACGCATTTAGATAGTCATCAACATTTACATGTTCTTCCTGGGATGATCGATGTTGTTATTGCGCTTGCAAAAGAGTTTAAAATAAAAGCAATTAGAATTCCCGCTGAAGATTATCTTTTTTTTCATGAGTTTTCATTTGGTAGATATATCGGAAAATGTGGCTTGAGTTTTCTTGCGCAAATCGCTAGAAAAAAACTAAAAAAAGCAAATATTGTTTCACCTGATTATTTTTGGGGAATGATGGCTGGAGGAAATATGAATGAGGCTACATTGGCCAAAATTATTTCCCAATTACCCAATGGAGTAAATGAAATCATGGTTCATCCAGGGCATAATACTGGTGAGTTGCGAAAACTATTTGATTGGCAATATCATTGGGATCAAGAATTATCCGCATTAACTGATAAAAATTTATTAAAATCATTACGACATAATAAAATTGAATTGGTTTCGTTTGGAGCGTTGGCGAATGAATAAAATTTATAAGAGATTTTTATTTCTTATCTTACTTTTAGGCATTATTTCTTGTGGAGTTATTTACTTTACAGTAGATATAAATACGTTAAGTCATTTAACAGAATTTCAACCTTGGTCAATTATTGTAACCATTTTTTTGGTTATCATTGGATTGATTTTAGATGGAACTCGATTAATGCACTTAGTCCGTGCTTCTAATGAACATATTACGTTACAGCAAGCTGTTCAGGTAATATTCGGGAATTATTTTTTAGCTTTATTAACTCCTGGAGCAACAGGTGGAGCAGTTGCACAATTAATTTTTTTACGCAATGCAGGAATTCCAACAGGAAAAGCTACAGTCTTTGTTATTGTACGTACGCTCGTATCTATTTTATTTTTATTATTATGTTTACCTATCATTTTTTATTTTGATAACAGTTTGTTACCCTGGATTTCTACGAATGTATTAATTGGAATATCTATATTTATTGTTTTAGGGACTTTTTTCATCATTTGGGCGCTAAAAAATAAATTTACAGATTATCTGGTAATTAAATTTTCAAAACGCTTAAAATACGCAAAAAGGCGTATGTTATATGCTTTTTATAGAGATATTAAAGGAGCTATCGTTTTACTATCAAGTGCCCCATTAAGTATGCTTAGAGTTTTTGTTGAATCGGGCTTAAGTTTGTTAGCTTTATATAGCGTTGTTCCTATTTTGTTTTTAGGCATGGGAGTCGATGTAAATTGGGCAATCGTTATGGGAAGAATGATTTTTCTCAATATTCTTCTTTATTTTGCACCAACTCCTGGGGGATCTGGCATTGCAGAAGGCGGATTTGTTTTATTATTTAATGAATTTTTACCATCAGGAACTGTAGGGATTATTGCTGTTGCCTGGAGAATGATTGCAGAATATTTGCCATTTTCTATTGGATTTTATTATACAATTAAAGTTTTTGGACGAGAATTTTTAACAAAACAGTTAAAATAATAAAGGAGTTTATGATGTCAACAAATAAAAATATTTCAATTGGAATCATGATAATAATTGCTGCTATTACTATATTTTCTAATTTATCTGGATTTCCTTTATTAGATCCTGATGAACCGGTCTATGCAGAAACTCCTAAAGAAATGATTTTATCGAATGATTTTTTATCCCCAAAGATTTACGGTGAATATTGGTATGATAAGCCACCGATGTATTATTGGCTTGTTGCGATGAGTTATCAAGTATTTGGTATAAATGATTTTGCGGCAAGATTCCCATCAGCATTTTTATCTTTGCTTAGTATTATTGCAATATACTTTTATGGGAAAAAATTATTTAATCATAAAGTGGGAATCTATAGTGCTTTAATTTTAGTAACAAGTATTGAATTTTTTTATTTAGGTAAAGCTGCTGTTACAGATATTACATTAAATTTTTGTTTAATGGTTTCGCTCTTTGCATTTTTAAGTAGACAATATTATACATTTTATATTTTTGCAGGCTTAGCAGTTTTAACTAAAGGGCCCATAGGCTTATTTTTCCCTGGTGTAATTGTATTTTTGTACTTAGTATGCTTAAAAAAATTTCATCTTTTATCTGAAATGAAAATTTTATCTGGAAGCATTATTTTTTGCTTGGTTGCGTTGCCATGGTATATTTATATGTATAGCTTGCATGGAAGTGCATTTATCGATAGTTTTCTTGGTTTTCATAACATAACGAGATTTACATCGCCAGAGCATCCTAGTGGACTATTATGGTATTATTATCTTCCAGTATTATTAGTTGGGTTTTTCCCTTGGATAACTTTGCTTTTTCAATCTATCTATAAATCTTTTTCCGATTCTTATGGAAAATTTGATCATTTATTATTTCTAAATCTATGGGCAGTAATCATTTTGTTGTTTTTTTCTATATCAAAAACAAAACTTGTATCGTATATACTGCCAATGTTTCCAGCATTAGCAATGTTGGTGGGATGGTATCTTGATAAGTTAACCGGTAGAAATTATCTTGGTTCCAAAAGGTCTTGGGGCTGGATTGGATGCTTACTATTTTTATCGGCAACTTTTGTTTATGGCTGTACAATTGGGATAAAAGAAATGCCACAAGCGGAGATTGGGTTTATCAGTTTAGCTTCTACCATTATCCTGATGTGCTTAGTAACGATTTTCTTTCTTTTAAAACGAAATATTGAGATAGCTTTTAAAATTCAGGTAGTAGGAATGATGATTTTTTCTGCTGTGTTAGTAAATTTATTATTTCCGAAAATTGCACCTGATTTTACGAGTCAGCATGTAAGTAACGTTTTTTTAGAGCAATATGATGGAACTAGCGATGTTTATATTTCTAAATTTCTTCGCCCAGGAATTTCTTTCTATAGTGGAATTTATGGCAATGAGCTAGTTTTTTCTCCTAAATCTATTCCTGATTTAGAAAAAGTTTTTACGAATAAGAAAACCTATTTTATTCTAAGAGATATCGATTATGATAGATTGCCACAGTCTACGATAAATCAACTTACAATAATTAACCAAGTCGATAATAAACTCATACTAGTAGAGACTAGATTTATAAAGTAAATTTTTATTATATAGCAGGATTTTATCTATAGATATTGAAATAAGAGAAGATAAATAACTAAGGAAACAGGTGCTTAATTGCTTAAAAGGGAAGTCCGGTGTGATACCGGCGCGGTCCCGCCACTGTATTAATGAGTATCTTTACCTATGCCACTGGCGATTGCTGGGAAGGCGTAAAGATATGATGATTTTAGCCAGGAGACCTACCTGTTTTAACGCACACCGTTACTATAAACAGCCTTGTTTATAAGCGACCTACGGATGATGGGCAGGTGGGTAATTAAGCTTCTACAACTGTTATTTTTAATATGTGGTTGTTTGCGTTTTTTTACCCTCTGCCTTTGCAGGGGGTTTTATTTTTGAAAAAATTTTTAAAATCGGGGTTTACAACAGGAACCTGTGTGGCTGCAGCTACGAAGGCAGCATTGCTAGCCCATAAAGGAAGCTATCTCAACACAGTAAATATTCAAGCACTTTCGGGTGAAATACTTTCGATTCCGATTGAACATGTGGAGAAAAAGAGTGAAAATGAAATATTTGCTGCTGTTAGAAAGGACTCTGGTGATGATCCGGATATTACAAATGGGATGATCATCGAAGTTAAAGTTCTCATCTCTGCTCAGCATAAAGACATTATCATTAAAGCTGGAACAGGAGTAGGAATCGTAACTAGCCCAGGGTTAGCTGCTAAAGTAGGACAACCAGCGGTGAATCCCGGACCAAGAAAAATGATTACCAATGTAGTAAAAGAAATATTAAAAGAAGAGTATGGCTGTGAAATTACAATTATCATTCCTCGCGGAGTTGAGTTAGCGAAAAAAACATTAAATCCAATTTTAGGTATTGAGGGAGGATTGTCCATTATTGGCACCTCTGGAATAGTAAGACCTATGTCAGAGGAAGCTTTTAAAGATTCATTGGCACCTCAAATTGATGTTGCTAAAGCAAAAGGACTAGATACTTTAATTTTTGTTCCTGGGAAAATAGGATATGATGCTTGTATTGACAATTTTGGGGTAAGGGCAGATGCAATAGTACAGACTAGTAATTTTATTGGCTTTATGCTGGAAAGTGCAGCTGAAAGAAAGATTCAAAATATTTTATTTGTTGGTCATTTAGGAAAATTAATTAAAGTTGCCGGTGGGATTTTTCATACACATAATAGAGTTGCAGATGCTCGTCTTGAAATTTTAGCGGTGTATGCAGCTTCTTTAGGAGCATCTACAGGAGTAGTTAGAGATATTTTAAGTACGACTACGACAGAAGCTGCAATTGAAATTTTAGAAGAAAATCATATTGAAGGAATTTATGATCTGATTGCACAAAGAATTAGTTATCGAGCAATGCGCTACGTTTATAATGAAATTTGTATTGGCGCTGTTATCACCAGTTTAGATGGTACAATTTTAGGAATAGATGAAAATGCAAAAAAAATCGGAGGAGTTTTAGGGTGGAACATAAAATAATTGTCGTTGGTATAGGCCCAGGATCAGAAGATTATTTATTACCAATTGCAAAAAAAACGATTGATTTTGCAAAGGTTTTAGTTGGCAGTAAACGGTCGTTAAGCTCATTTCAAAATAAAATGGCGCTAACTCATGCAATTACAGGTGAGATCGAAGCTGCACTTGCTTTTATTGAGGAAAATTTAAAAAGCCAAGATGTCGTAGTGATGGTTTCAGGTGATCCAGGGTATTATAGCTTTCTAGCAGCTTTAAATAAAAGATTTTCCTGTATTGAGGTTATTCCGGGAATAAGCTCTATGCAGCTTGCTTTTGCTAGATTGGCGCTCCCTTGGCATGATGCGGATTTAATTAGTTTACATGGGAGAGAGGTTGATTTAGCTCGGCTTAAGTATTCAAAAGGGCGCAAACTTGGTTTTTTAACTGATTCAAAATATACAAGTGCTACGATTGCTAGCCTTCTTTTAAAAAATGATTGGCCCCAAAATGTGCAGCTTTACGCTTGTAACCATTTATCTTATGAGAATGAATCTATTGTGACAATGACATTGCAAGAAGCTGCTTCTACCGTCGAATATAAAAATTGTATAGTGGTGGTGATAGCATAATGTATCATCTAGGAATTCCCGATCATGAATTTATTCGTGGGAAAACACCAATGACAAAAGAGGAAATTCGTATTCTAACAATTGCTAAGGCCCAAATTAATCCTGATAGTATTATTTGGGATGTTGGAGCTGGGACTGGTTCTTTATCTATTGAAGCTGCCCTTTCAGCACTAAACGGTCATGTATATGCGATTGAGCGCAATCACGAGGGAATTGATTTAATTCAGCAAAATGCGGCTAAGTTTAAGGCGAAGAACCTTACTGCGATTTTAGGTGAAGCGCCTTCAGCCCTTTTAGATTTGCCAAGTTGTGATGTAGCTTTTATCGGCGGTAGTGGCGGAAAATTGTCAGAAATATTAACATTTATTGATGATAAACTAAAAGTTGGCGGACGTCTAATTATCAATGCAATTACAATTGAAACAATGTATGAAGCATTACAATTTTTAAAAGAAACGGAAAATTATTCATACAATACCTTTTCTGCACAAATTACACGATTTGATGCAATCGGTAGATATCATATGGGAAAAGCACAAAATCCAATTACGATTATTTCTTGTACAAAATTAAAAAATAGGAGGTAATAACAATGCAAGTATATATTATCGGTGCAGGGCCTGGAGATCCTGAACTCATTACAGTAAAAGGACAAAGATTATTAAGTGAAGCAGACGTTATTATTTACGCTGGTTCACTGGTAAATCCAGCACTGCTTTCTTTTGCAAAACAAGGTTGTAAAATTTATAATAGTGCTTCAATGACATTAGGTGAAGTCATCGAAGTGATTAAAAAAAGCGTGAAAAACAATGAGATGGTTGTGCGGCTACACACTGGTGATCCTAGCATTTATGGCGCAATTCAAGAACAAATGGATGCATTAAGCAAATGCGGTATTGAATATTGTGTTATTCCGGGTGTTAGCTCATTTTTAGCAACGGCAGCAGCTTTAAAGCAAGAATATACATTGCCAAATGTTTCACAGACGGTGATTATTACTAGAAATGAAGGAAGAACACCTGTCCCTGAAAAAGAAAAATTAAAAAGTTTGGCTGCGCATGGAGCGACAATGTGTATCTTTTTAAGTGTACATATGCTTGATCAAGTTGTTGCTGATTTAATTGAAGGCGGTTATGAAGCGAATACACCAATTGCGATTGTGCAAAAGGCGTCTTGGCCAGAGGAGAAAATTATTCGTGCTACTTTAAGTACAATTGTTGAAAAAATTAAAGATGAAGATATTACGCGAACGGCGATGATTGTCGTTAGCAAATGTTTAGATAGCAATTATGAACTATCACGATTATATGCACCTGATTTTGCCCATATGTATAGAGATGCAAAATGAAATTAGCTGTTATTTCATTGACGAGTACTGGAGTAAAGCTAGCAGAGAAAATTAGCCGGGGAAAAAACGTGGATATGTTCTGTAAAAAAGGCACAAAGAAAGAGCTCGGTGTAGAGTTTGACTCCTTAAAGGGATTAGTAAGTGATATTTTTCAAGCGTATGATGGCATTATCTTCATCATGGCAACGGGAATTGTTGTGAGAATCATAGCGCCCTTAATCGTGCATAAAAAAAAGGATCCAGCGATTGTTGTACTAGATGAGATGGGGAATCATTCCATTAGCTTATTATCCGGACATCTTGGAGGAGCGAATCGTTTGGCAATTGAAATTGCGAAAACAGTTCAGGCAAATCCGGTGATTACAACTGCTACAGATGTGCATAACAAAGTCGCCGCTGATATGGTTGCTGTTGATTTGAATTTAACGATAGCTTCTTTTACTATGCTTAAAAAAGTAAATTTAGCGATAGCTAACCAAGCGTCAGTTCCTTTTTTTATCGATCAAACGATGGAGAATTTTGCATTGTATCTAAAAAAAGCACAAGAAAAGCAGCTTAATTTAATTCCAATTGATATGAGCAAAAAAACTTTACCTGATGGAATAAAAGTGTTGATAACGGATAAGAAAGATTTTTCGTTATCGAATGGATTGATTTTATCTCCACGTAAAGTAGTTATTGGGATTGGTTGCCGAAAAGGAGTAACCGAGGAAGAAATTTTTTCTTCACTTACACAGGCTTGCAAAATAGCAGATATTACGATAGAGCAAATTCGTTGTTTTGCAAGTACTATCGTAAAAAAGGATGAAACTGGATTGTTAACAGTTTGCAAAAGGATAAATAAACCAGTTTATTTTTATTCTAATCATGAATTAAAGCAAGCAATTGATAAATATAAACTTGAATGTTCAGCATTTGTTCAGTCAAGAATAGGAGTTGGAAATGTATGCGAAGCAGCAGCAATGATTGCCAGTCAATCAAAAAAAATAGTATTACCAAAGACGAAACTAATAAAGACAACAATAGCAATCGCTTGGGAAGAATAAGTGTAGTTGGCATCGGCCCGGGGTCCTTTGACCATATGACACCAAAAGCACTAGCGGCAATAACTGATGCGAATGTGATCGTAGGCTATAATACGTATATAAAGTTAATTGAAAAAATATTAGCTGAAAAAAAAGTTATTGGAACTGCAATGATGCAAGAAATTGAACGCTGTAAATTAGCTGTTCAAGCAGCTGTTAATGGTGAAAACGTAGCTGTAATTTCCAGCGGCGATTCTGGGATTTATGGCATGGCTGGTTTGATTTTGGAACTCGTCATGCAGCAAGAAAAATCCTTACGTCCAGAAGTTAAAATTATTCCTGGAATAAGTGCAGTAAATGCTTCCGCAGCTATTTTAGGCGCTCCATTGATGCATGATTTTGCAGTACTCAGCTTAAGTGATCTGCTTACACCGTGGGAATTAATCAAAAAACGAGCGGAATTGATTGCTCAAGGTGATTTTGTTGTTGCTTTATACAATCCTAAAAGTATTAAACGCGTAAATCAAATCCAAGAAATTCGCGAAATTATGTTAAAGTATAAAGCACCGACAACGCCAGTTGGCATCGTTCATAGTGCAACGCGCGAAGAAGAAGCGGCGATATTATCCGATTTAGAGCATTTTACCCAAGAGCATATTGATATGTTCTCCCTGGTCATTATTGGGAACAGCAAGACGTACATAGAAGATCAATATATGATAACACCTAGAGGTTATCAATTATGATTTTAATCTTAGCAGGAACTCAAGATGCACGTGAATTAGCAATTTCTTTACAGCAACTTGGATTTTCAATTACTGCTTCTGTAATTAGCAAATACGGTGAATTTCTCTATGAAAATCTAGAAATAAAAGTACAATCTCAAGTATTAGATGCTAAAACTATGCGTGATTTTATTGTTGCGCATAGTTTTACAACAGTTATCGATGCAACACATCCATATGCAATGAATGTTTCCAAAACATCATTAGCTATTTGTGAGACATTGAATATCCCGTATATTCGGTATGAACGGGCTAAAACAGCCCTGCCAAGTTATGATAAAATGTCTATTGTGACTGATTATGATGAAGCGGTAAGCTTGGCTGCTGCTATAGGAAAACGAATATTTTTAACAATAGGAAGCCGTAATTTAAAGTATTTTGCTAAACTACTTGGAAATAAAGAATATTTTTTAGTGGCGAGAGTTTTGCCCGATGAAACTGTACTACATGAGTGCTTTTCTATGGGATTTATGCCAAATCAGTTGATTTTAATGCAGGGGCCTTTTTCTCAGACATTAAATCGAGAGCTCTATAAGAAATATCAAGCGGATGTGATTATCACAAAGGATAGCGGCGCGGTTGGAGGTACTGATACGAAAATCAGTGCAGCAATTGAGCTAAACATTCCAATTATTATGATTGCACGTCCAAAATTAGCGTACAAGACAGTTGCCAATACTTTAGAAGAAGTGATTTACTTATTAGAGAAAAATAAAATGAATCAATAAAAAGGAGAAACTCATGAATTTTATTACAATTCCTTCAGAAATAGAGCGTCGTAGTATGGAAATTATTGCTCCATATTTAAAAGAGTATCATTTGTCCGAAGAAGAAATAAAGGTGTATTCCCGTATTATCCATGCTTCAGGTGATCCAGAATATGCGCCAATTATAAAAATTCATCAAGATGCAATTTCCAAGGCAAAAGCGGCGCTATTAAATGGAGCTGATATTTATACTGATGTTGAGATGGTAAGGACAGGAATAAACAAAAAGCTTTTAGCTGAATATGGTGGACAAGTTCATTGTCTGATCGCTGATCCAGAAGTAGCGAAAAAAGCAAAAGAAGAGGGAATTACTCGCTCTATGGCTGCTGTACGCTCTTTTGGAAAAGCTTTAAACGGCTCTATTGTAGCAATTGGTAATGCCCCGACGGCGTTATTTGAAATTTTACATTTAATGCAACAAGAAGAAATTTATCCGGCGCTTATTATCGGTGTGCCGGTTGGCTTTGTTGGTGCTGCTGAATCTAAAGAGCATTTAATGGAAACTTCACCTGTACCATATATCACCGTTCGTGGAAATAAAGGCGGCAGTCCGATTGCAGCTGCGATTACAAATGCAATTTTATATATGTTATAAAAAGGATAAAGAGGGAGTTCATGATGTCTGTTTGTAAAATTCCTCGTATTATTATTGCGGCAGCGCATAGTGGTTCTGGAAAAACTACGATTACAATGGGAATAATTGCTGCATTGAAAAAGCAAGGCTTTAAAGTGCAAGCATATAAAATCGGACCTGACTACATTGATCCAGGCTATCATAAAATTGCCAGTGGGAAAATTGTTCACAATCTTGATACTTGGCTTTTGTCTGAAACGGAATTAGAAGACTTTTTTATCAATTCCTCACAGAGCTCAGATATTGCAATTGTTGAAGGTGTGATGGGGCTTTATGATGGCGGAAAAAATGGGATTAGCAGTACAGCAGAAATTGCAAAAAAGCTCAAGGCGACTGTAGTTCTAGTTCTAGATGTTAAATCAATGGGCGATAGTGCAGCGGCAATTGCCTTAGGTTTTAAAAACTACGACCCCTCTGTCAATATTGGAGGCGTTATTTTAAATCGAGTAGGATCTCTATCGCATGAAACGATTATTCGTCATGCAATGGAGAAAATTAAGATTCCTGTACTAGGCGCAATTTATCGTGATGCAGGATTAGTTATTCCTGAACGCCATTTAGGATTGGTACCAACAACAGAAAATGAGATTGGTAAAATAGTCGATAAAATTGCATCCTTTGTTCAAGACAGAATTGATTTACCGCAAATGATTGATTTAGCAAAACAAAGTCTTCCTTTAAGCACGTCTCATCCTGAACCAAAATTTTTAGAAGCTTCCTATGAGGTTACCATTGGTGTAGCCTGTGATGAAGCATTTTCTTTTTACTATGAGGAGAGTTTGAAGGTTTTAGAGACTTTAGGAGCAAAGATTGTTTACTTTAGCCCTTTGCAAGATTCCCAAATCCCAGAGGTAGACGGCTTGATTTTTGGTGGAGGATTCCCTGAAATGTTTGCCCAGCAGCTGGCGAACAATCAAAAAATGAAACAAAGTATCCAAGCTGCAAGCAAGTCTGGGATGCCTATTTACGCTGAATGCGGTGGCTTTATGTATTTAACGGCATCACTTTGTGATTTTTCTAACGGAATCCATCCGATGGTAAATATTATTCCTGCGCGGTGTAAATTAAATACAAAACTGCAAACGGTGGGTTACGTTGAAGCGAAAAGCTTAAATGATAATATCTTAGCGAACAAGGGTGACTTATTGCGTGGACATGAATTCCATTTTTCATCAACTGAGCCAATAGATGATAATTTTGCTTGGGCTTTTGAGATGAAAAAGGTGCGAACTGGAATCCAATATAAAGCTGGATACGCAAAAGATAATATTCTTGCTTCTTATTTACACTTGCATTTTATTGGCAATAGACAGTTCGCAAAAAAATTTGTCTTACAGTGTAAAGAGTTTGCAAGTAAATCTTAAGAGGTTGAGGAAAATAAAATGGCAGCAAAAATTATATTGGTAACTGGCGGTGCGAGAAGCGGGAAAAGTTTTTTTGCCGAAGAATATGCAAAAAAAATCGGTGAGAAAATTGCTTATATCGCTACGGCACAAATTTATGATGAAGAAATGAAACTGCGGGTAGAAGTGCATAAAAACCGGAGACCGCTAAATTGGCAGACGTATGAATCGCCATTTCATGCGGAAGCTAGTGTACAAAATGCTTCTGAAGCACATGATGTAATTTTATTCGATTGTGTTACTTTATATTTGAGTAATTTGTTATTATCGAGTGATACACGATTAAATTCTGCGGAAAAGTATAACGGCATTGCTAAAGAATTTGAAAAAATCTTAGAAACTGCAAAAAAAAATAATACAGATATTATTTTAGTCACAAATGAAGTCGGGATGGGAATTGTTCCTGAGAATGCTCTAGCACGTGAATATCGAGATTTTGCCGGGAAAATTAATCAGTTGATTGCGGCCAGAGCAGATGAAGTTTATTGGGTGATTAGTGGTATTGCTGTTGACATAAAGAAACTAGCAGCAGAGCAGGGGGAAAACAATGGCTAACTATATTATGTTACAAGGAACGAGTTCTCATGTAGGCAAAAGCGTATTGACAACGGCTTTGTGTAGAATTTTTTTTCAAGATGGGAAAAAGGTTGTTCCATTCAAAGCGCAAAATATGGCATTAAATTCTTATGTTACGAAAGATGGCAAAGAAATGGGACGCGCCCAAGTTGCTCAGGCTGAGGCAGCTGGATTAGAGCCGCAAGTGGTAATGAATCCTGTATTATTAAAACCAACGGGAAATTCTAGATCTCAAGTGATTTTGATGGGAAATCCTATAGGGAATATGACGGCTAATGAATATCATAATGGCTATTCATTAAAAGCTTTAAGCACGGTAAAAGACTGCCTACAAAAACTTGATCGTGAGTATGATACAATCGTAATCGAAGGTGCAGGTAGCCCAGCAGAAATCAATTTAAAAGCAAATGATATCGTTAATATGCGCGTGGCAAAATTGTTAAATGCCCCTGTGTTATTAATTGCTGATATTGATCGTGGTGGTGCTTTAGCTTCTATTGTTGGAACTCTAGAATTATTAGACTCTGATGAGCGCGATTTGATAAAAGGAATTATTATTAATAAGTTTCGCGGTGATATTCGTTTGCTTCAGCCAGCTTTAGATTTTTTAAAAGAAAAAACAGGAAAACCTGTCGTTGGTGTATTGCCATATTTAGATAATCTAGGAATTGATGATGAAGATTCTGTATCGCTTAATGATAAAAATCTCCCTAAAGAATCTGCTGAACTTACCGTTGCAGTCATTAAGACGCCGAAGATATCAAACTTTACGGACTTTGACAGTCTAGCGAATGAACCTGATGTTTTAGTTAAATACATTGGAAAAGGCGAGCCGATTGGCGAGCCAGATTTAATTATTCTTCCAGGCACTAAAAATACAATTGAAGATTTATCTTATTTATATGAAAATGGCTATGCGCAAGAAATTAAGAATTCTTTAAAAAAATCTATCCCGGTGATTGGCATATGTGGCGGCTATCAAATGCTTGGTCAAGAAATTCTTGATCCACATCATATGGAATCGGAAATTGATTGCATTCAGGGGCTAGGACTACTTACTACACGAACAATTTTTGCTAAAAGCAAATCAACTTATCAGGTAACTGCATCTTATATCGGAAAAGGCTTTTTAGGAATGAATGAGGTAAATGAAGTATTAAATGGTTATGAAATTCATATGGGTAAAACAGAATTTCTAGATACAACAAACCATGCTTTTTCCATTACGAATCAAATCAGCAATAAAGTTTATCAAGATGGATTAATCAGTGAAGATGGATTGGTATTAGGAACTTATATGCATGGAATCTTTGATAATGATCTATATCGTCGTTCATTATTAAATGCCTTGAGAAAACGTAAAAATCTTGAACCGCTACAACAAATAACAAATCAATATGCGCAAAAGCAGCAAAGCTATAACAGACTAGCAAATACAGTAAGAAACAATTTAAATATGGATTTAATTCATAAAATAATGGAGTAATAAAATGATAATCAATATAGCTGTTCTAGCATTTATATTTGATATTTTTATTGGAGATCCGCGTAGCAAGTTTCATCCAGTAGTCTTAATTGGTAATTTAATTTCTATTTTAGAAAAATTTTTATTAAATAGTTCTGATGGAAAAACGAAAAAACGCTTATCTGGAGTGCTTTTGGTAATTTCCACCTTAACAATCGTAACGAGTATTACCTGGAGTTTCTTACATTATTTGTACAATTTAAATCTATGGATTTTTTATTTAGCTAATATCATTTTATTAAGCTTTACGATATCGCCACGCAGTTTAGCGCAAGCTGGAATTGAGATACGAAATTATTTATTACGTAATGACTTGGAGAACGCTCGAATAAAAGTTGGTTGGATTGTCGGCAGAGATACAAAAAATCTTGATCAAGCCAATATTACACGTGCAACAGTGGAAACAATAGCTGAAAATATTGTGGATGGAATTATTTCGCCACTATGTTATTATTTTATTGGCGGTGTAGTCTTTGCTGTCTTTTATCGTACAGTAAACACTTTAGATTCAATGATTGCTTATAAAAATGATAAATACATAGACTTTGGCATGTTCGCAGCTAAATTAGATGATTTATTTAATTATATTCCGGCGAGACTTACTGCGATAATGATTATCATTGTTGCATTTTGTTTACAGTTTGATTTTAAGCAAGCCTATCGTTCAATAGGTCAAGATGCGAAAAAACATCCTAGCCCCAATAGTGGCTATAGTGAGGCTGGAGTAGCAGGAGCATTAGGAGTTCAACTTGGTGGACTAAATTATTACTTTGGTACTCCTTCTTTTCGGGCGTATATGGGAGAAAAGAAAAACGAACTACTTCCAATGCATATTACCCATACGATTTACATTATGTATGGTGTAACGATATTATTTTTAGTTTGGGTAGCAGCAATAGGTTATTTTTGGCGAGGTTAAAAAATATGCGACATTTTATTACTGGATTACAGTTTTTAACTAGATTACGATTAATTGAAGAAAAAGAATGGTCAGCAAGAAATTTTAGTGGAAGTGTAAAATTTTTTCCTTTAGTAGGAGCTGCGCTTGGGATTTTATTTGCATTATATACTTATCTTATTTTAGAATATTTGCCTACTTTAGGAATTCACATTTCAGAAGTAATATATGCAACAACAATGATTTTTTTATGGGTTTTTTTCACTGGCGCATTACACTGTGATGGTTTTATGGATACGATGGATGGAATTTTTTCTGGGCGAGACCGTGAAAAAATGCTGGTGATTATGAAGGATAGTCGTGTTGGTGCAAATGGGATTGTTGGCTTTGTACTATTGGTGTTATTTAAATGGTCATTATTCTTTGAAATCGCGCAAACAAATCAAATTGTCACGACTGTTTTTCTTATGCCAGTTATAGCAAGATTTATGATGGTTATAGGGATAACGACATTTCCTTATGCTCGACGTGAAGGATTAGGAAGATATTTTGCTGAATATGTTACAAAAAAAACTCTATGGATAGCATTTATATTTACTATATTTCTAGTATTGCCATTTGGAATCAAAGCCTATTTCAGTTTGGTGATTACAGGACTTTTTACGATCTTTTTTTGTCGATATGTTACTCGATTGTTAGGCGGATTAACAGGAGATGTCTATGGTGCTATAACTGAGCTTAGCGAAGTAATTGTACTTTTAGCTTTTTTAAAGTAGATTGGAGATGAGTATGAAGATATGTGTTTCAGCTCCTGGTTCTTGTGGAGAGTTAATTCAAGGGACCTTAGATGGGCAGAATTTTCTTGTCAGTTGTCCAATTAATATGTATTCTAACGTTATCGTTACAATGTCTCAGGTAAACAACAATAGTTTCTCTTTAGAACCGAAAGCTGAACTAGCCTTATATAATACTTTAAAATATTTAAAAGTTTCAGATTTCCACTATTCTTTATCATTATATTCACAATTGCCAAAAGGAAAGGGAATGGCTTCTAGTAGTGCTGATATTAGTGCTATTTGTCAAGCTGTAGCTATAGCAACTGGAAAAATTTTGACACCAAATGAAATTGCCAAAATCGCTGCGCAAATAGAACCAACGGATGGGATTTTCTATAAAGATCTTGTTTTATTTGATCATATAAATGGAATGAAATTAGCTACCTTGGGAAGTTGTCCACCCATTTCAATTTTAATTTTTGATTTAGGTGGTGAAATAAATACATTAGAATTTAATTCACGAAATGATTTAAGATTATTGAATCAATCTAAAGAATTTGAAATTAAGCAAGCCTTAAAAATGATAAAAAAAGGAATCCATGAAGGCAATTCCTCGCTTATTGGGCAAGGTGCTACGTTAAGTGCAAAAGCCAATCAGAAAATTTTATATAAGCCTTATTTACAAGAATTTATTGAAATTAATGCGAAATACGATGGGATTGGGGTGAGCATCGCACATAGTGGTACTATTCTAGGTATGATGTTTGATCAAGTTCGTCAAGGGAAAATGAAAGCTTGTTTAGCTTTTATTAAGCAAGCTTTTCCAAGCGTTCATTTTATCAAACAAGTACAGATCATTTCAGGAGGAGTGGTAGTAAAATCATATGGACCAAGATAAATTTATTCATGGTGGAAATATACATAGTTTTTTGCGAAAAACTTCTGCTGAAGCAAAAGTTTTAGACTTTAGTGCCAATATTAATCCGCTTGGATTATCGTTCCAGGTTAAAAATACAATTCTAAATTCGATTGCAGAAATCATTCACTATCCTGATCCTGCATGTTATTCTTTAAAAAAGACTATTGCAGAGTTTTATCAGATCAATAAGAAAAAAATCATTATAGGTAATGGAGCTGTTGAATTATTATACATATTATGTCATGTGCTTCGACCGAAACAAGCCCTTATTCTTGCGCCCTCATTTTCGGAATATGAGCGAGCAGCTCGTGCAGCTCATTCGAAAATTAACTATTTTTATTTATCCGAACAAGATAATTTTTTATTTCCGACAGAAACACTAATAAAAAAATTGAAAAATATAGACCTATGTTTTATTGGTAATCCCAATAATCCAACTGGAAATTTACTCACAATAGAAGAAATTGAAAAAATCATTATCGCTGCGAAAAAAGAAAATTGCTACATTGTTTTAGATGAATCTTTTATAGATTTTGTTAAAAATGATTCACTGTACACAGCTAGGTCACTGCTTGATAAATTTGAAAATTTAATTCTTCTACAGTCTTTAACCAAATTTTATGCAATTCCAGGCTTGCGTTTGGGCTTTGCTGCAATGTCAGAGCAACTGATAAAAAAGTTAGAATTAGCAAAAGATCCTTGGAATGTAAACGTTTTGGCACAAAAAGCTGGCATTGCAGGTTTAAAAGATATAGAGTATCAAATAAAAACAAAGCAATTCGTGCAAAAATCTAAAGATTCTTTTTTTCATCAATTAGCTAATATTTCGAATCTAAAAATTTATAATCCGTCGGTAAATTTTATTCTATTAAAAATTTTAAATGAAACCATGGAAGCACAGCATTTGAAAACTTTACTTATGAAAAAGAATATATTGATTAGAGATTGCAGCAATTATCCTGGACTAAATAATTTTTTTGTCCGTATAGCTGTAAAATCAGAGGCAGAAAATCAGATTTTATTAAGAGAAATAAAAACTATTTTTGAGGCTAGGAGGTAGCATGGCAAAAATATTTTTAGTTAGGCATGGACAAACACATTGGAATTTATCTTTTAGATATCAAGGCCATGCAGATATCGATTTAACTGAAAAAGGGCTTTTGCAAGCGGAAGCTCTATCTGTAGCACTAAAACAGCAAAAGATTGCTGCTGTTTATACAAGTGATTTAAAAAGAGCGATAAATACTGGTCAAATTATTGCAAAGCCTCACCACTTATCACCCCAAATTCTTCCTGCTTTTAAAGAAATTTCATTTGGATTATGGGAAGGAATGACGTATAATGAAATTAATAAAAAATGGCCAGGCTGTTTTCAAAAGTTTACAATGGATGCCGAAGCTATTTGTATTCCAGATGGTGAATCCTTTTTTGATGTTCAACAGAGAACAATGCCAGCTCTTAGAAATCTTATCAATAAACATAAGAATGAAGATATTGTTATTGTTTCTCACGGTGCAGCAATACGAACAATATTAGCGGGAGTTTTACATATGCCACTGAAATATGTTTGGAGTATTAAACAAGATAATACGGCTTTAAATATTATTGAGCACTATGAAGATCATGTAATTCTTACTTTAATGAACGATACACATCACCTTGAATAAAAATTTATTCAAGGTGATTACATTTTAATGTCATAACCGATGCGAAAAGCGGGGTATATATGTATACATATTCACTTAGACCAAATAAGCCTTATATACTAAAAAAAATCATTCATAATACAGACCTTTCTAGCAAGGAAAGGTTTGATTTAAGTGATTGTAAAATCCAAGAAGTTTTACTTGATATAGAGAAATCTGTTTGGAAGATAGAGATTATTGTAAATGGAAATATTCCTATACAGTTCTTTGAAGAGCTTGCTGTAAAATTACAACAACTTTATAAAATAAGTAATGTTCAAATTAATGTTATTTACGCAGATATCGAATTGTTTTTTGAAAATAATTGGGGAATATTTATTGAACATATTGCTGAAGGAAACTCAACAATCAAACATTTACTATTAAATAGTAAGCGAAATTTTGATGGTAGAAAGCTAACATTAAACCTTTATGGTGATTTAGCAGAAGAAATTTTAACTGCTCATTTAGTTATTCACCGAATTCGCAGTTATATAAAAGTAAAATTTAATACGGAAATAGAAATTGATTGCATTACGGAACAAGAAAATTGCGAGCCACATAAAGATTTTATTGATGATATTATGACCCCAGAATATATAGAAGCGTTAAAGAACGATACTACAAAAGAATTGACAGCAAAAACTACAAATACAGATAAAGTCGTTATTTTTGGTAAACCAATTCGTGAAAATGAGCAAATAATTTCTGACATTCAAGATGAGGGTAGGAATATTGTTATTGCTGGGAAAATAGTAAATCTTGAAGTAAAAGAATTACGTACAGGACGGCAGCTATTATTATTCGATATTGCAGATGCTACTAGTGGAATTAGCTGTAAAAGAATATTTGATAATAAGGAAACTTTAGAGCCAATTTTAAAAGATATAAAATCTGGATTTTATGCAAAAATCAAAGGCAGTGTTCAGCATGATAAATATGCAAATGACTATATCATGTTTGTTGATAGCATGCAAAGATTTTCTACAAATACTCGCAGTGACACTTCTGAAATAAAAAGAGTTGAGCTCCATGCACATACTCATATGAGTAATATGGATGCGGTTGTCTCCATTAAGAATCTAATTAATACCGCTGCTAAATGGGGCCATCCCGCGATTGCAATTACTGATCATGGGGTAGTACAGGCTTTTCCAGAGGCCTGTGATGTTGCAGAAAAAGCTGGAATCAAAGTGATTTACGGAATGGAAGGATATCTATTTGAACAAGATATCAATAAATCTAATCATATTGTTATCTTAGCTAAAAATCCTATTGGATTAAAAAATTTATATAAAATAGTTTCTTTATCGCATTTAAAATTCTTCCATAGACGTCCTAAGGTCTCTAGAAAAATACTAGAAGAATATAGAGAAGGGCTTTTGTTTGGTTCAGCATGTGAAGCTGGAGAATTAATTCAAGCTATTATTAATGGCGAGAGTGATGATAAATTATTAGAAATCGCTAGATTTTATGATTATTTAGAAATTCAGCCAATCGGCAATAATGAATTTTTAATTAGAAATGGAAAAATTCAAGATGAAGATGGGCTAAGAAAAATTAATTTAAAAGTAGCAGAAATCGCCGAAAAATTGAAATTACCATTAGTAGCAACTTGCGATGTACATTTTTTAAATCCTGAAGATGAGATTTATCGGAGAATTTTAATGACCGGTAAAGGATTTTCAGATGCCGACCATCAGCCGCCATTATATCTGCGAACTACAGAAGAAATGTTGGAAGAATTTTCTTATTTGGGAAAAGAAAAAGCTGTTGATGCAGTTATAAATAATACACGCTTAATTGCTGATAAAATTGAAAACTTTAAACCTATTCCTGATGAGTTGTATTCACCACAAATTCCGGGAGCCGAAGAGCAAATAAAATCCATGGCTTATACTAAGGCAAAGACTTTGTATGGGGATGATTTGCCTAAAATAGTAAAAGACCGTTTAGAAAGCGAATTGAATTCAATTATCGGACATGGGTTTGCCGTTTTATACCTTATTGCGCATAAGTTGGTTAAAAAATCCTTAGATGACGGATACCTAGTAGGATCTCGAGGATCTGTAGGATCTTCTTTTGTTGCTACGATGACAGATATTACAGAAGTAAATCCATTGCCACCCCATTGGTTATGCCCTAAATGTAAATATAGTGAATTTATTACCGATGGAAGTTATGGTGGCGGATTTGACCTTCCAGATAAAAACTGTCCAAAGTGCAATGAAAAATTAATCAAAAACGGACATGATATTCCATTTGCTGTATTTATGGGATTTCATGGGGATAAAGTTCCTGATATTGATTTAAACTTTTCAGGCGACTATCAGCCAGTTGCTCATAAATACACAGAAGAATTATTCGGAAAAGATAATGTTTTTCGTGCTGGAACAATCGCCACAATTGCGGATAAAACAGCCTATGGATATATTAGTAAATATTTTTCTGATGCTGAAGGAAGACTTACTGTACGGAAAGCATATGCAAATAGTTTAGTCGATGGATGTACGGGAGTGAAAAGGACAACTGGGCAACATCCTGGGGGAATTATGGTTGTACCACGTGATATGGATGTACATCATTTTACACCAATACAACATCCAGCAGATGATAAAAATTCAACAACAATTACAACTCATTTTGATTATCATTCAATTAGTAGTCGTCTAGTTAAGCTTGATATATTAGGACATGATGATCCTACTGTAATCAAAATGTTAGAAGATTTAACTGGACGGGATCCTCTAACAATTCCTTTAGATGATCCAGAAACAATGAGCTTATTTTCTTCAACAAAAGCATTAAATGTAACTCCAGAAGAATTAGGAAGTGTAACGGGAACTTATGGAATACCTGAGTTTGGAACTAAATTTGTTCGTCAGATGCTCGACGATACAAAACCAAAAACCTTCAGTGAGCTCGTTCGAATAAGTGGATTTTCACATGGTACGGATGTATGGCTGAACAACGCGCAGGATCTAATTAAAAATGGCATTGCTAAAGTTTCTGAAGCAATATCTGCACGTGATGATATCATGATGTATTTAATTCATAAAGGTGTTGATCCATCTTTATCTTTCAAAACTATGGAATCTGTACGGAAGGGAAAAGGAATTAAAGCTGAAGATGTGGAAAAATTGCGAACTCATAACATTCCAGAATGGTATATTGCGTCTTGTCAAAAAATAAAATATATGTTTCCAAAAGCACATGCTGTAGCATATGTAATGATGGCCTATCGAATTGCATATTGTAAAGTTCATTATCCTTTAGCATTCTATGCAGCTTATTTTTCTGTTAGAGCTACTGAATTTGATGCTGATATTATTTCAAAAGGCAAAATTTTCATTAAAGATAAGCTAAAAGAATTCGAAGAAATGGGGAATAATTTATCTGTAAAGGAAAAAGGATTACAAACAGTTTTAGAGATGGCTTTAGAAATGTATTTACGTGGATATAGTTTGGAAAAAGTAGATATTCGTGATTCAGCTCCTGAAAAGTTTATTATCTTACAAAACTCTTTATTACCACCATTAGCATCGTTAGAAGGAGTAGGAGTTTCAGCCGCTAACAATATTGTGGCTGCTAGGGAAGAAAAAGAATTTACTTCTATTGAGGATTTAAAAAATCGTGCTAAAATTTCAAAAACGGCAATAGATATTTTAAAGGCACATGGTTGTCTGGATCATTTACCAGAAACCGATCAAATTATCTTATTTGGATAAATTTTATCTATGGGTTGTAAATGATAAATATTAATGATATAATATTTGCATTGAGAATTATTGATGTTTTAAAGAGTGGGCGTAACAGCCCACTCTTTACTCTTATACTCTGTATTTTATTTTGTGGAATTTTATGTATAAGATATTTAGCATTAGGGAAAATAAATATAGTTTGGGAGGTGATTATGTGGCAAATCACATAGAAAATTTAGTTGAAAAATTAGTTGCTGAGTTATTAGCAGGCACAGATATAGAATTAGTTGACGTTGAATACGTAAAAGAACGTGATTGGTATTTGAGAGTATTTATCGATAAAATTGGGGGCATTGAAATTGAAGATTGCCAATCCCTTAGTGAACAATTGGAATCTAAACTAGATGAATTAGATCCAATTTCTGAAAGTTATTATCTAGAAGTTTCTTCTCCTGGAATTGATCGAGTATTAAAGAAAGATAGAGACTTAGAACGTCATAAAGGTGATATGATTGAAATCAGTACTTTTGCACCGATTGATGGTAGTAAATCTATCGTAGGGAAACTAACTAGTTTTACAAATATTGATTTAATAATTAATGATAGCAAAGTAATTCCAAGAGATAAAATTGCAAAAATCAAGCTATATGTTGAATTTTAATATATACAATTGAATAAGGGGGATTTAAATGAACGCAGAGTTCATGCAAGCATTTGAACAATTAGGAAAAGAAAAGGGGATTGCATCAGAAGTATTGTTTGATGCAATAGAAGCAGCCTTAATTTCTGCTTATAAACGAAACTTTGGGTTAGCACAAAATGTTCGCGTTTCTCTAGATAGAATTACTGGTGAAATTCATGTTTTTGCTCGAAAGAATATTGCAGAAGTAATAGAAGATGAACGTTTGGAAATTCAGTTATCTGAAGCAAAGAAAATTGATAGCAATTACGAAGTAGGGGATGTAATTGAAATTGAGGTTACACCAAAAAACTTTGGACGTATTGCAGCCCAGACAGCTAAACAAGTTGTTGTGCAAAGAATTCGAGAAGCTGAACGTGGAATCATTTATGAAGAGTTTTCAAATAGAGAAAGTGATATTTTAACTGGCATCGTACAGCGAATTGAGCAAAAAAATGTCTTTATTGATTTAGGTAAAGCGGAAGCAATTTTAGCACCGTCTGAGCAAATACCTTTTGAACAATATAAACATGGAGATAGAGTAAAAAGTTACATAATTGAAGTAAAGAAAACAACTAAAGGGCCGCAAATTTTAGTGTCAAGAACACATCCAGGCCTATTAAAGCGTCTTTTTGAGTTAGAGGTTCCTGAAATTCATGATGGAATTGTAGAAATTAAATCCGTAGCACGTGAGCCAGGTATGCGTTCTAAAATTGCTGTATATTCACGTGATGAAGATATTGATCCAGTGGGCTCTTGCGTAGGACATAAAGGTATGCGGGTTCAAACAATCGTTGATGAACTAAAAGGTGAAAAAATTGATATTGTAAAATGGAATGCTGATCCAGTAAAATATATTGCTAATTCACTAAGTCCGGCAAAAGTATTATCCGTTGAAGTCAACGAAATTGAAAAGGTTTCTAAAGTTATTGTTCCAGATTATCAATTGTCCTTAGCGATCGGAAAAGAAGGGCAGAATGCAAGATTGGCAGCAAAATTAACAGGATGGAAAATTGATATAAAAAGCGAATCACAGGCCGCACAAGAAATGGATGAAATAACATCGGAGGTTTAACTATGAATAAAAAAATTCCTCAACGCATGTGTGTAGGATGCCAAACTATGCACAATAAACGAGAACTTTTAAGAATAGTAAAAACCCCGGAAAATGAATTTTTGATTGATACATCTGGTAAAAAAGCAGGACGTGGGGCCTATATCTGTAATGATAAAGAATGTTTTAGTAAAGCTTATAAAGAAAAGCGTTTAGAAAAATCATTTAAAATGCAAATTAGTCAGGACATTTATGATGATTTGCAATCAAGGATTTTTTCTAATGAATGATACTAAGTTTAAAAAAATTTCCAATTTATTAGGATTAGCACAAAGATCTGGAAATCTAACGTCGGGTGAATTTTCTATTGCAAAACTAGTAAAAAGCGGGAAAATAAAACTACTTATCGTTGCAAACGATGTTTCAGATGAAACTAATAAACAATATTATAATATGGCGCAATATTATAATATAATGTTAATAAAACTTTTTACAAAAGATGAGTTAGGTAATATGATTGGTAAAGGATATCGTGCGGCGGTAGCAGTGAATGATCATGGATTTGCAAAGGCAATAATTAATTTATATAAGAGTGAGTAATTGGGGGTGGATCAATGTCCAAATATAGAATATATGAATTGGCAAAAGAATTTAATACTTCAAGTAAAATTATATTGGATATTTTAACGAAAAATGAAATTACAGCAGCAAAAAACCACATGAGTACGGTAGGAGATCCAGAAAAATTAATTTTAAAAAATCATTTTTCTGTAAAAAAATCCAATAATATCGTTCAACCTAACTCAGCTGTAAAAAAAGATGTAAAAGCTACGGAGCCCAATCATAGTGATAAGCAAAATAGCCATTTAGACCATAAAAAAAATGAAAAGTCACCAAATTTTAATAGTAAGGGTAATAATAATACATTGAATAATAAACAAAGTTCTACTAACAATCGTAATAAAAAGAAAAATTTTAATAAATCCAATCAAAACGATAAAAATAAAAAAAATCATAATAATCAAGTAAAACCAAATACAATCGAAATGGCAAAACCAAAAATAATTCAATTAGGTGGATCTATTACTGTTAAAGATTTTTCTATAAAAACAGGTAGAGATGTCAGCGAAATTATTAAAAAATTAATGATGCTAGGTATTATGGCAACAATTAATCAAGAAATTGATTTAGATACAGCTACCCTTTTAGCTGCTGACTTTGATATTACTGTAGAAGAATTGCCACCAGAAGCAGATCCAACAGAGATTCCGGAAATTGTTGATGATCCGAAAACTCTAGTATTACGTTCACCGGTTGTAACAGTAATGGGGCATGTCGACCATGGGAAGACTTCTTTATTAGACGTAATTCGTAAAACACATGTTACATCTAGAGAAGCTGGTGGAATTACACAACATATTGGTGCTTACCAAGTTGTTTGCCAAAATAAAAAAATTGTATTTTTAGATACTCCAGGACATGAAGCTTTTACAGCAATGCGTGCACGCGGAGCACAAGTAACGGATATTGCGATTTTAGTAGTTGCTGCAGATGATGGTGTTATGCCTCAAACAATTGAAGCTATTAATCATGCAAAATCTGCTAACGTACCAATTATTGTTGCTATTAATAAAATTGATCGACCAGGGGCAAATCCAGATCATGTAAAACAGCAATTAGCTGAGCATGCACTCATTCCTGAAGAATGGGGTGGTGATACAATCATGGTACCAGTATCGGCAAAACAAAAAATTGGTATAACAGAATTGTTAGAAATGGTACTTTTAGTTGCTGAAGTTCAAGAATTAAAAGCAAATCCTAATCGTGCTGCGCAAGGTATTATTATTGAAGCACAATTAGATAAAGGGCGTGGCCCAGTTGCTACAGTTCTTGTACAAGCTGGAACACTTAGTATTGGAGATTCCATTATTGCAGGAACTGCTGTCGGTAAAGTTAGAGCAATGGTTAATGATCGGGGCGAAAAAGTAAGAAAGGCTGGACCTTCTACACCGGTTGAGGTCTTAGGATTGGCTGATGTTCCAGAAGCTGGTGATATTTTAGTTTCTGTTGATGAAAAATTAGCTAGATCAATTGCTGAAAAGCGAATTGCAAAAAAACGTAGTGATGAACTAGCTCATTCTCAAAAAGTATCCTTAGATGATTTATTCCAACAAATTCAAGAAGGAAATATTAAAGATTTAAATATTTTAATTAAAGCAGATGTTCAAGGCTCTGTGGAAGCATTGCGTCAATCTTTATTAAATTTAAATAATAATAAAGAAGTAAGAGTAAATGTAATTCACGCTGGTGTTGGAGCTGTAAATGAATCTGACGTTATGTTATCATCTGCTGCGAATGCATTAATTATTGCATTTAATGTTCGTCCTGATGCGAATGCGAAAAAAATTGCAGATACAGAAAATATTGATATTCGAACTTATCGTGTAATTTATGAAGCAATTAACGATGTAGAAGCTGCAATGACGGGAATGCTTGCTCCACAATATAAAGAAGTTATTCAGGGAAAAGTTGAAATTCGTCAAGTAATGAATTTTTCTAAAGCATTAGTTGCTGGCTCTTATGTATTAGAAGGAAAGGTTACGAACTCCTCCAGTATCCGAATTATTCGTGATGGTATTGTAGTCCATGAAGGTATCATAGAATCTTTACGTCGTTTTAAAGACGATGTTAAAGAAGTTGCTGCTGGCTATGAATGTGGTATCACAATTGATAAGTTTAGGGATATTAAAGAAGGCGATATCATTGAAGCATATACAATGGAGCAAATCAAACCAAATAGTATAAATAATTAGAGTATGGAATGGGGGCATAATATGGGACAGCTCCGTATAGAAAAAGTCCAAGAGTTAATTAAACAAGAAGTTAGTAAAATAATTTTACAGGAATTAAAAGATCCAAGAATTGGATTTGTAACTGTCACACAGGTTGATGTTTCAGGTGATTTAAAATATGCTAAAATTTATGTTAGCTTACTAGGAAGTCAAGAAGAAGTGAAAAATACTTGGGCAGCATTACAAAGTTCGTTAGGTTATTTAAGAAGAGAAATTGGGCACAGAATCAAATTAAGATGTACGCCAGAACTATCTTTTCAGATAGATAAGTCTTTAGATCATAGTGTACATATTCAAGAATTACTTGATAAAATTAAAAAGAATGAGGCCAATTAATCCTATGGACATTACTTTATCTCAAGCTGCAGAAATTATAAAAAGCAGTGATAATATTATTATCACTGCTCATATTAATCCAGATGGTGATGCAATCGGTTCACTACTTGCTTTAGCCATATATATAAAAGACTGTGGAAAAAATGTCACTTGCATTTTAGATGATGATATTCCTGAAAAATTTAATTTTATGCCAAATATCTCTTTAATTCAGAAACCATCTAATATAATTAAATCTGATTTACTAATTGTATTAGATTCAAGTGATATAGAGCGAATTGGCAAGGTTGCTCAAATGGTACAGGCTCCAATTTTAAATATTGATCATCATATTTCTAATATTAAATTTGCAGATTATTTATATTTAGATGCAGACGCAGCCGCGACAGGCGAAATTATCTTTGAGATTTTAGAATCACAAAAATGTAAATTTAACAAAGACATTGCAACTTGTTTATATACTGCAATTGCGACAGATTGCGGTTTTTTTCGATATGCAAATACCTCCGCTTCGACAATGAGGATTGCGGCAAAACTCATTGAAGCGGGCGTATCACCAAATATGATTTCCGAAAAAATTGAGAAAAAAAGTTTAGAAAATATGCGTGCATTAATTAAAGCATTAGAAAGTTTAGAATTTTTTCTTGATAATAAAGTCGGAGTATTATCAATTACAGAGGATATTTTAAATATTTGCGATAATACAGAAGGCTTCATTGATTTTCCACGAGTCATTGATGGGGTTGAAATTGCAATTTTATTTAAATGTGTACAAGATAATTTATGCAGGGTAAGTATGCGATCTAAATCAGTTGATGTAAGCTCAATTGCTAAAATTTTCAATGGTGGTGGACACAAACGAGCGGCTGGATGCAGTATACTACTTCCTATTAATGAAGCAAAAAAATTACTAATTGATACAATTGCTAAGCAGATGAAGAATGGAGCAACAGATGTGTAGTGATGGATTAGTTAATGTTTTAAAGCCACCAGGAATGAGCTCACACGATGTTGTTGCTTTTATTCGTCGCGTATATCAGACAAAAAAAGTAGGACATGCAGGAACTTTAGACCCTGCAGCTTGTGGCGTATTACCTATTGCAATTGGAAAAGCAACTAGATTAATTGAATACATGTCTGAGGCTGATAAAAGTTATCGTGCTGAGTTAACATTTGGTTTTGAAACAGATTCAGGTGATGACACAGGAATGATTGTAAAAAAGGTTGATAAATATATATTACCTTCATTTGAAGTCATTTCAGATACTTTAAACTCTTTTGTTGGTGATATTATACAGACACCACCTATGCATTCTGCAATTAAAATTAATGGTAATAAATTATGTGATTTAGTTCGTAAAGGTATAAAAGTTGAAGTTCCTAGTCGTAAAGTAGAAATAAAAAAAATTTTACCTATACAATATAGGAATAATAAATTATTATTTGATGTAAGTTGCTCTAAAGGTACATATATTAGGAGTTTATGTATGGATATTGGACACAAATTAATGATTCCAGCTACTATGTCTTTTCTAACAAGAACAAGAGTTGGAGACTTTTCATTAAATGATTCATATACACTTAAAGAAATTGCTGAACAAAAAAAATCAATATTGCTAGATGTAGACTACAGTGTAAAACATTTACCTAGTATTAATTTATCCCTCAAGCAAATTTTAGATTTTCAAGAAGGCCGTTCAGTTAAAATAGATTTAATAAATAAAGCACAACTATTTCGAGTTTATAATATGGATAAGTCTTTTATTGGGATTGCTAGATATGACAATTTATCTGGAACACTTACTGCAAAAAAAGTGTTAGTTAGAAAATCTCTCTAATCAAACTCGATAGTGGTCTACTATTAGAGGTTGATTTTCTTGTTTACTATAGTATATTAAAAGTAATTAAGGTAAACACGTTTATAAGGGAGGCAAATAATTTATGCAAATATATACCGAATTAACTAATTTAAAGCATAAGTATAAAAATATTGTAGTTGCGCTGGGAACATTTGATGGAATTCACATTGGACATCAAAAAATTATTAACAAAGCAGTAGACTTAGCAAAATCGATCAAGGGAATCAGCGTAGTAGTTACCTTTAGTAATCATCCATTAGAAGTTATTAATTTAAATCTTTGCCCGCCTCAAATTAATTCAAATTTTGAAAAAGAAAAGATTTTAGAGAATATAGGATTAGACATTCTTTTTAATATTCCCTTTACAAAATCATTGCTTTCATTACCACCAGAAGATTTTTTATCACTTTTGTGCGAGCATTTGGATCCTAAATATTTAGTTGCTGGACCGAACTATTCTTTTGGATATAAAGGCAAAGGCACACCACAGCTATTAAAAAAGCTAGGTGCTAAGTTTGGATTCAATGCCTATATTCATCCCGAAGTTTATTACGATAACATAATAGTCAGCAGCACACGAATTAGAAATTTGCTTATAGAGGGGAACATAACTTTAGCTAATAAATTATTAGGTAGACCTTTTTCATTTTATGGGACAGTTTGTCAAGGCGATCAAAGAGGTCGTTTATTGGGGTTTCCCACTGCTAATATATTGGACTCTACAGAAAAAATTTTACCTGCCGCAGGTGTATATGTAACTAAAACAGCTGTCAATAATACTACCTATTTTTCTATAACAAATATTGGAGTCAATCCTACTTTTAATGGCAATAGTAAACATCTAGAAACTCATTTGTTTGATTTTAATGATAATTTGTACAAAAAAACGATTAATATAGAATTCTTTAAAAGAATTAGAAATGAAAAGCGTTTTGCAAATATAGATTGTTTAAAAAAGCAAATAAATGATGATATTTTGTTTGCTAAAAATTTTTGGATTTGACTTTGCAAGCGTTTTATGATATTGTATCTAAGGTATTAATTTATGTCATGACCATGGCGAGGAAGATTGATTCTCCAACTTATTCTTGGCTATAGGTTTTATTTAAACTAGGAGGGTATTTTAATGTTAACTCAAGAAGCAAAACAACAATTAATCGAACAATATCGCGTACATGAAGGTGATACAGGATCACCAGAAGTACAAATTGCAATTTTAACTGCAAGAATTCTTTACTTAACAGACCATTTAAAAGAGCATAAAAAAGATCATCATTCACGTCGTGGTCTATTGAAAATGGTTGGTCATCGTAGAAGATTATTAAATTATCTACGTACAAATGACATTGAGCGTTATCGTACGATTATTGCAAAATTAAATTTACGTAAATAATTTAAAGCGGGAAAATTCCCGCTTTTTTATTTGTTTATGGTTATTTTTATATAAAAAAGGAAATACTAAAAAAAATGTCGAAGATAATCTTTGAAGAATAGATAGGTATAAGTAGGAGGAGAAAGAATGCATAGTTTTGAAATGCAATTAGGTGGAAGATCATTAATCATTGAAACAGGAAAAATGGCCAAGCAAGCAAATGGTGCTGTATTAATAAAGTATGGCGATACAGCAGTTTTAGTCACTGCAACAGCTTCGGCTGAGCCTCGCGAAGGTGTTGACTTCTTTCCTTTAACGGTTGATTATGAAGAAAAATTATATGCTGTAGGAAAAATTCCTGGTGGATTTATAAAACGTGAGGGGCGCCCTAGTGAATCTTCTATTTTAGCAAGTCGCTTAATTGATAGACCTATTCGCCCGCTTTTTGCAGATGGATTCCGCAATGATGTACAAATTGTTGCAACAGTAATGTCCGTAGAACAAGATAATGCACCTGATGTAATTGCAATGATTGGTGCTTCGTGTGCTTTATCTATTTCAGATATTCCATTTAATGGACCAATCGCGGGGGTAAGGGTTGGATATATAGACAAACAATTTATATTAAATCCTACAGTAGCTCAACAAAATGAAAGTGAATTAAATTTAATTGTTGCAGGTTCTCATGACGCAGTTATGATGGTTGAAGCGGGTGCAAATGAATTATCAGAAGAAATAATTTTAGATGCTATTATGTTCGGACATGAAGCAATTCGTAAAATAGTTGAGTTTCAAACTACAATTGTTAATACGATTGGTAAAGAAAAAAGATCGGTTCAATTATTTGAAGTTCCTGAAGATATTAATAATTTAGTTCGCGAATATGCTACTGAAAAATTAGCAGTTGCAATAAAAAATTCAGATAAGTTAGAGCGAGAAGAAAATATAACCTCCGTAAAAAATGAAACGATTGAACATTTTGTAGAACAATTTCCTGATGATTTGAAATATATTCAATATATTTTACAAAAAATTGTAAAAGAGACCGTTAGACAAATGATTACTATCAACAAAATTAGACCTGATGGACGTGAAATTGAAGAAGTACGACCAATCACTTGCGAAGTTGGTATATTGCCACGTACTCACGGTTCTGGCTTATTTACCCGAGGGCAAACTCAGATATTAACGATTACTACATTAGGTGCAATTGGCGACGAGCAAATTATTGATGGTCTAGGTACCGAAGAATCTAAAAGATACATGCATCATTATAATTTTCCAGCGTTTAGTGTGGGAGAAACAAGACCATCGCGAGGTCCTGGAAGAAGAGAAATTGGCCATGGTGCTTTAGCAGAACGTGCATTAGTTCCGGTTATTCCAAGTGTTGCTGAGTTTCCTTATACTTTACGTTTAGTATCAGAAGTTTTAGAATCTAATGGCTCTAGTTCAATGGGAAGTGTTTGTGGTAGCACCTTATCTTTAATGCACGCAGGCGTTCCAATTAAACGTCCGGTGTCCGGAGTAGCTATGGGATTAGTAAAAGATGGAGATAACTATACTATTCTAACAGATATTCAAGGCATGGAAGATGCTTTAGGGGATATGGATTTTAAAGTTGCAGGAACTACAGAGGGTATAACAGCAATTCAAATGGATATTAAAATTGCTGGATTAACAAAAGAAATTTTAGCAACTGCTTTAGCACAAGCAAAACGAGGAAGGGCTTTTATTCTTGATAAAATGTTAGAAATTATGCCAATGCCAAATAAAGAGCTTTCACCATATGCACCTCGCATTATAACAATGCAAATTAATCCTGATAAAATTAGAGATGTAATTGGACCTGGCGGTAAAATGATAAAGAAAATCATTGATGAAACTGGGGTAAGTATTGACATTGAAGACGATGGTAAAGTATTTATTTCAGCCGTAGATGTTAGTGCCGCAGAAAGAGCAATTGATATAATTAATGGACTTGTAAAGGAAATTGAAGTTGGTGAAACTTATAAAGGAAAAGTAAATCGCATAATGAATTTTGGTGCTTTCGTTGAAATATTACCAGGTAAAGAAGGGCTTATTCATATATCGCAATTAGCAAAAGAAAGAGTCGCAAAAGTTGAAGATGTAGTAAATATTGGTGATGAAATTGAAGTAAAAGTCATTGAAATTGACCGTCAAGGGCGTATTAATTTATCTCACAAAGTGCTACTTCCAAACGATGAAGAATAAAAACAAAACCGCTCCAGTCCTTAGTTTATAAGGGTTTAAGCGGTTTTTTCTTTTTATTTATAATTGTATTTTACGCATATAAAAATACGTGAAAAATATTAATTCAAAAAACTTCAGGCATTGGTACAAAAGTATCATACTTGAGCTTTTTGTTTTTATATTTCACTATCATACGGTACAAGTAATAATTTCCAAATTAATTTTAATCTTAAGCAGAACAAGCAGCGAACAATTGCATATGATACAGTATAAAAAAATGAAGGAAGTTAATTTTATGGATGATAGAATGTGCAATATTGAATTAAATAATGAGTTTAGACTTCTTTGGGAACAGCATGTTTACTGGACTAGAATCGTAATCATGGGGATAGCGTTCAATTTACCCGATTTAGATTGCTCATCAAGTCGTCTACTGCGCAATGCACCTGATTTTGCGGAAGTTTTTTGCCGCTATTATGGGAGAAAAAATGCAAATGAATTTGGTGGTCTAATCCGCGATCATCTGATTATTGCAGCTAATTTAGTCAATGCAGCAAAAATAGGCAATATCGAGGAAGCAAGTCGCCAAGAATGCAAATGGTATGAAAATGCAGATGACATTGTTTGTTTTCTCAACCATATCAATCCTTATTGGTCTGTAAAGAAAATGAAGGCAATGTGGTATGAACATTTAGGATTAACTAAAGATGAGGCTGCTGCAATCCTTACCAATCGTTATTGCGACAGCGTTGAAATTTTTGATCAGATTGAACAGGAAGCCTTAATGATGGCGGATTGTTTTACAGAGGGAATTCTTCAACAAAAATATAATTAAGCAACTAAAAATAAAGGCATCGCTAGAACGACTAGTGATGTCTTCATTCTTTTAGAATCAATCTTAACATGGGAATTTCTATCATTTATGCCTGCACTAAGTCTTTTTATTTAGTGCAGGCTTTTTTGCTTTATGTGCTATTTTATTTATATTCAAAATATAAATGGTATTTATTTACTTGTTATAGTATATGAGTTCATTTGAGGCTTTTATTAAGAGTATAGAAAATAAAAACGCGTCGAATTTTCATTCTTTTTTTCAAGAGTATGGTGTTTATTGCTTTAATGTTTAGTTACAATCCATTAATACAAGTCACTTAATTCAAATCATTATATATTACCAGTTATGGTAGAACATAGCTTCCACGAAGAGGTTCCACTACTGCACTTGATCTAGGACTATTGCTGTTCTATTAAAATACTAGATTGGCTAATTTAATTTGAAGAAAATTCATCTTCATATCTCTTTCTAGACACAATAACAATAAAATTATATTAACCAAAAAGAAAAAAGGGGAACAACACGTAAAAATCGCCAATGCTGATAACACTGCTAGAAATCACTCGTTACATCTCCAATTTTTACACATAGGGAAACATAAGCAAAAAAAAAAGCGCGTCTTAAAATCGATTTTACGAAGTCGTTTTTTGGGGAATGTTTTATTTTTTTACATTTTATATTATAAAATGTAAAAAATGGTTATAGAAAATGAAAACTAATCTTACAACAATAAGTCAAGCAGTTTTAGGAAAAATATTAGAACAAATAGGAGATGTGCCTGCTAATATATTTAAAGAAAGTATCAACTCATCAATTAAAAAATATAAACTTATTTAATTGAAAGATTGAAAAATGAAATTGATAAGATAAATAGCATCACCATCAAAACGGCTATAAACATTAATAAATCAAGGGTATTATTTATTTCATAAATCCTTATTGCAAAATGGTAAAGAATAAAATATCTATCTCAAAGATGTATGCAAATTTATAAAAATACTTGTATTAATAACAAGTTATTGTCATTACACTCTGTCTTATAAGCAGTATATTCATACCTGAGTATTCCGTTTAATAATTCACTTCTGTACATGAGGATAGAATCATATCAATGTGGAAATCGGTCTAACTATCCGTAATTATAATATATCAATATTTATCTCTTCCGTATATCTCTTTTGCATTTGATCATGGATATGAGCATATTTTGTTGTAGTGTCAATTTTCTTATGACGTAGTACCTCTTGGACTACCCGTAAGTCCTTAGTTCGCATATATAAGTTGGTTCCGCAAGAGTGTCTTAGCAAATGACAACTTAAATGATTATTAGACATTGCCTTTATTCCTGCTTGAATAAATAATTTGTTAATTATATCACGAACACCACAACGAGATATTCTACCTCCCTTATTATGATAAGCCATTGAAATAAAAAGTGGAGTGCCACGATCATCTCTTTGTGCAAACCCTCTTACTTTTAAATATGTTATTAACAATTTAACTGTATCTTGTCTTAAATATACTCGACCATCACGTTTTTTCCCACGCACTAGCATAACACCAGTATTAAAGTCAATATCTTCAATGCTAGCCCTATGAATCTCAACTGTTCGCAATCCTTGTAGTCCCATCAAAGCAATTATTGCTCTAGACCGTAAATTTGTTACGCCATCTTTCGGAATAAGATTAATCAAATCCTGCAATTTATTTTCATTAAGATACTTTGTTGTTTGCAAATTAAGCATAGGGTCTTCACCAGCATAGACATCATTCGCCGGATTTATCTGGATAAGCCCTCGAAGAAGTGCAGCTTCAAAAAAGCGTCTAATTGCGGTTAGTTTTAAAGATACGGTAGAAACGCGCAATTGACGTTTTTCCCAAAGATAATTACGATATTCTTTTATATCTTCGGGAGTACAACTAAGCGGTTGCTGATTACTGATAGAATAACACCAAATAAAAAATTGTTTTATATTTGAAGTATATGTATTTAAAGTATCTTGTGCAGGTCTCCCATTGGCAGAATCTCTTTTTATAAATTCTATAAAATTATCCATAAAATAATCTAAGGTAATAGGTTGGGTATTCAAAACAAGTATCTCCCTAATTTTTATTTTGTAGTAAAAAATGTTTTTTTAGAATCATGTATACGCAATTTTTCATCCTAATTGAATAGGAATATCTAATGTTTATATAAGAACATATACAAATCAAATGCATTACTATATAAAGATATACCATAAAAAGGATTAATTTAAATCTTATATGTCAATATATTATAAAATTCGTCATAAATAT